>Ga0265780_10007237_pt1 | contig 13653 bp, 18 predicted proteins | sample P1T30metagenome_FD_192432 | JGI IMG/M metagenome (GOLD analysis project Ga0265780, IMG submission 192432) | Plant litter microbial communities from East Loma Ridge, Irvine, California - P1 T30 | ecosystem: Environmental > Terrestrial > Plant litter > Unclassified | place: USA: California... | reverse complement strand
GGGGTGCTCCGTGAGGAGCGGAGGACTACTTGACCGCAGCCTTGAGCTTGCTGCCGGCGCTGACCTTGACCGAGTCGCTCGCGGCGATCTCGAGGGCCTCGCCCGTCTGCGGGTTGCGACCCGTGCGAGCGGCGCGGTGCGTCTTCTCGAAGGCGATCCATCCGGGGATGGTGACCTTGGTGCCGTCGGCGACGGACTTCGAGACGACGGAGAAGAACGCGTCGACGACGCCGCTGACGGCGGCCTGGCTCTGGCCGGACTCGGAAGCGACAGCTGCGACGAGCTCGGTGCGGTTCAGTGACTTGTCAGCCATGTGGTGTCCTCCTCGGACTTCGTTCGGTGAGACATGACACGGCGTATCACCGTGCCTGTACGGATCAGACCAGAGAGCCGAGGGCCCTGTGGAACCGGGTCGAACCTACCAGGAAGACTTCGTGATGCCCGGGAGCTCGCCACGGTGCGCCATGTCGCGGAAACGCACGCGGCTGATGCCGTACTCCTTGAGGTGGCCACGGGGGCGACCGTCGATCGCGTCGCGGTTGCGGAGGCGGACCGGCGACGCGTCGCGGGGCAGCTTCTGCAGGCCGAGACGAGCGGCCTCGCGGCTCTCGTCGGTGCCGGCGGGGTCGACGAGGGCCTTCTTCAGCTCGAGACGCTTCTCGGCGTAGCGAGCGACGATGACGGCGCGCTGGTCGTTCTTGGCGATCTTGCTCTTCTTGGCCATGGTTAGCGCTCCTCGCGGAATTCGACGTGCTTGCGGATCACGGGGTCGTACTTCTTGAGCACGAGGCGATCGGGGTTGTTGCGACGGTTCTTCTTGGTCACGTACGTGAAGCCGGTGCCCGCCGTCGAGCGGAGCTTGATGATGGGACGGACGTCCTGCTGACGAGCCATTAGATCTTCTCCCCACGAGCGAGCAGGTCCTTGACGACCGACTCGATGCCACGAGCGTCGATGACCTTGATGCCCTTGGCGCTGAGCTGGAGGGTCACCTTCCGGCGCAGCGACGGCACGTAGTACGTCTTCTTCTGGATGTTCGGGTCGAAACGACGCTTGGTGCGTCGGTGCGAGTGCGAGATGTTGTGGCCGAAACCGGGGATGGCTCCGGTCACCTGGCAGGTTGCTGCCATGGTTTCCTCCGTAGGTACCGTAGGAGCCGGAGCCCCTACCCAAGGTCACTTGTCGGCGCGCCGATCCCCCGGCCCGGTCGTGAGATCGGGCGGATGATGCTGGGGGGCGGTGCACATGGGCGCAGATAGCGCCCAACCAAAGGGAGAGCTTACGCGACACGCCCGGGTCGGGTCAACCGGCGCCGCCGCGGGTGACCGCGGGGTCGCGCCCGGCGGCCTTCTCGGCCGTGCAGGCGGCGCAGGTGCCGAAGACGTCGACGATGTGCTGCGCCTCCGTGAAGCCGTGCTGGGCGGCGACCTGCCGGGCCCAGGTCTCGACCGCGTCGGCCTCGATCTCGACGGTGGTGCCGCAGGTGCGGCAGATGAGGTGGTGGTGGTGCGTGCCCGGGGTGCAGGCGCGGTACAGGCTCTCGCCCTCCTGCTGCAGGGAGTCGGCGGACCCGTCGGAGGCGAGGTCGGAGAGCGCCCGGTAGACGGTGGCCAGGCCGATCGGCGAGCCGCCGTCGCGCAGCTGGGTGTGCAGCGCCTGCGCGCTGACGAAGCCCTCGCTGCTGCCGAGCGCCTCGCGCACGGCCTCGCGCTGCCAGGTGTTGCGCTTCACGACCACGTCAGGCCTCCTTCGTCGGTGTCGAGAGTACCGGCGCGGCCTGGCGCCGGCTGGGTGCGGCCCCGACGTCGCCGCCGCGGCCGCCCCGCCGCTCGCGGGCGCCGCCGAGGAGGCGGCAGACCAGCCAGATGGCGAACGAGATGGTCGTGACGTAGGGGCTGATCGGCAGGCCGCCGCCCAGCGCGAGCAGGATGCCGCCGACCACCGAGACGACGGCGAACGCGACGCTCAGCAGGGGCACGAGCCGGGGGTTCACGGTCACCCGGAGGGCCGCGGCGGCGGGCGTCACGAGCAGCGAGAGCACGAGCAGCGCGCCGATCACCTGCACCGACACGGCGACGGCGAGGCCGAGCACGAGCATGAACAGCAGGCCGAGCGCCCGCACCGGGATGCCGGCGGCGGCCGCGACGTCGGGGTCGACGCTGGCGAAGGTGAGGGGGCGCCAGATCACGAGGAGCACCACCACCACCACGGCGGAGATGCCGACGAGCCAGCCGAGCTGCGGGTTGTCGACCGAGACGATCTGGCCGGTCAGCAGGCCGAACTTGTTGGCCGAGCGCCCCTTGTAGAGGGCGAGGAAGAGGATGCCGAGGCCGAGCCCGAACGGCATCAGCACGGCGATGATCGAGTTGCGCTCGCGCGCGCGGGAGCCGAGCAGGCCGATCAGCATCGCCGCGACGACGCTGCCGACGAGCGAGCCGCCCACGACGTTCGCCCCGATCAGCAGCGCGGCCGACGCCCCCGCGAACGAGAGCTCGCTGATGCCGTGCACCGCGAACGGCAGGTTGCGCGTCACGACGAACGGGCCGATCAGCCCGCCGACGAGCCCGAGCACGGCGCCCGCGATGATCGAGTTGCGGACGAGGCCGACGAGCTCGCCGAAGTCCTGGAACGAGAACAGCTGCTGCCACAGGTCGGTCATCGCACGATCCCCTCGTCGTCGCCGGGCTCGTCGACGTGGTGGTCGTCGTGGCCGTGCCCGCCGACGATGACGATGCGGCCCATCGTGCGGATGACGTCGACGGGGGTGCCGTAGAGCTCCGAGAGCACGTCGGCCTGCAGCACCTCGTCGGGCGTGCCGACGCGGAACGCGCCGCCGGCGAGGTAGAGCACCCGGTCGACCACGTCGAGGATCGGGTTGACGTCGTGCGTCACGAAGACGACGGCGGCGTCGCGCGCGCGGCGCTGCCGGTCGATGAGCTCGGTGACGCCGCGCTGGTGGCGCAGGTCGAGCGAGATGAGCGGCTCGTCGCAGAGCAGCAGGGCCGGGTCGGCGGCGAGGGCCTGGCCGACGCGGGCGCGCTGCTGCTCGCCGCCCGAGAGGGTCGCGACCGGGGCGGAGGCGAAGGAGGCGGCGCCCACCTCCTCGACGAGGGCGTCGACGGCTGCCCGCTCGGCCGCCGACTCGCGGCGGAGCCCCCAGCGGTGGCCGGTGACCCCGAGCGCGATCATGTCGCGGGTGCGGAGCGGGGTGCCCGACTCCATGAGCCGCTGCTGCGGCACGTAGCCGATGCGGCGGTGCCCGCGCCCGACGGGCTGCCCGAGGAACTCGATGCTGCCGCTGGTCAGCTGCTGCTGGCCGAGGATCGTGCGCAGCATCGTGGTCTTGCCGGCGCCGTTCGGGCCGAGGACGGCGAGGAACTCGCCGGGCGCGACGTCGAGGTCGAGGCCCTGCCAGAGCACGCGGTCGCCGAAGCGGACGCCGGCGCCGCGGAGGCGCAGCACGGCGTCGCCGCCGCTCCCGCCCGAGGGGGCGTGGGGAGCGGCGGCGACGGGGGAGTCGGTGGGGCCGGGTGTCACTTGTCGAGTGCCGCCTTGATCGCGTCGATGTTGCTCTGCTGCCACGAGACGTAATCATCCCCCGACGGGAGCAGCTCCGTCACCGGCACGATCGCGACGCCCGCGTCGGTGGCGGCCTTCTCGACCTGCTCGGTCTCGGGGCTGGAGGTCTGCTCGTTGTAGGCGAGGAGGTCGACGGTGCCGCCCGAGAAGAGCTGCAGGGTCTCGTTCAGCACGGCGGGCGAGACGTCGGTGCCCTCCTCGATGGCCTCGGAGAAGGCCTCGGGGGTGACGTTCTCGAGGCCCATGGCGTCGAAGAGGTAGCCGGGCACCGGCTCGGTGTAGGCGACCGACTCGCCGTCGTGCGCGGCCTTCACGTCGGCGGCCTGCGACTCCAGGTCCGAGATCTTCGTGCCGAACGCGTCGGCGTTGGCGGTGTACGTGTCGGCGCCCGAGGGGTCGAGACGGCCGAGCTCGTCGGCGATCGCCGTGGCGAGCTTGGCCATCGTCGGGAGGTCGTAGAACACGTGCTCGTTGAACTCGCCGTGGTCGTGGCCGTGCTCGTCGCCCTCGGCCGTCGCGTCGTCGGTCGCCTCGTCGGTGTGCTCGGCCTCGTCGGCGTGGTCGTCGGCGTCGAGGCCCGAGACGTCGACCGCGTCGATCACGGTCGCGTCGGTGCCGCTCGCGTCGACGAGGGTGTCGACGAAGTCGTCGTAGCCGCCGCCGTTCTCGACGACGACGTCGGCCTTCGAGACCGCCAGCTGCGTGCGGGCGTCGGCCTCGAACGAGTGCGGGTCCTGCGAGGGGTCGCTGATGATGCTGGTGACGTCGACCGCGTCGCCGCCGACCGTCTTCGCGATGTCGCCGTAGACGTTGGTCGACGTGACGATCGAGAGGCCGTCGGCGGAGGCGGAGCCCGAGCCCGAGCCCGAGTCGCCGGTCGAGCAGCCGCTCAGCACGAGGGCGGCGGCGGCCGGGAGGGCGAGGAGGGGCAGGGTGCGTCGCAGGGTCATGGGCGTCACGTTATTGCTACTGATAATGATTGTCAAAACAGGGAGCCCGCTCCCAGCGGATCCATCAGCAGGCGCGACGGAGCCCGCGCCGCCCCGGGGGTCAGGGGGCGCGGGCTCCGGGGTGCCGCCACGCGGCGGGCGGCGGGCCGGCGGGCCGTCAGGCCTTCGTGGCCGCCTCGGCCGACTCCGCCGCGTCGTCGTCCTCGCGGCCGGGCGTCTTCAGGTTCCAGCGCTTGATGACGATGCTGAACAGGAAGTAGTACACGACCGCGTAGCCGAGCCCGATCGGGATCAGCCAGATCGAGTTCTGCGAGATGTTGAAGTTGAGCACGTAGTCGATCAGCCCCGCCGAGAAGGTGAACCCGGTGTGGATGTCGAGGGCGTTGACGAGCATCATCGACGTGCCGGTCAGCACGGCGTGGATGACGTACAGCGGCCAGGCGACGAACATGAACGAGAACTCGAGCGGCTCGGTGATGCCCGTGATGAAGGCGGTCAGGGCGGTCGAGAGCATGATGCCGCCGATGAGCTTCTTCTTCTCGGGGCGCGCGTGGCGCCAGATCGCGAGGGCCGCGGCGGGCAGCGCGAACATGAAGATCGGGAAGAAGCCGGTCATGAAGACGCCCGCGCTCGGGTCGCCCGCGAAGAAGCGGTTGAGGTCGCCGCGGACGACCTCGCCGCCGGCGTTCGTGTAGTCGCCGACGAGGAACCAGACGACCGAGTTGAGGATGTGGTGGAGGCCCGTCGGGATCAGCAGGCGGTTGGCGACGCCGTAGACGCCGCTGCCGACGACGTCGTTCGACGCGACCGCCTGGCCGATGCCGGTGAGGGCGTTGTTGAAGAGGGGGTAGATGAACGACATGACGACGCCGACCACGAGGCCCGTGACGGCCGTGAGGATCGGCACCATGCGGCGCCCGGAGAAGAACCCGAGGAAGTCGGGCAGCTTCGTGCGGTAGAACCGCTGCCAGATCATCGCCGAGAGGATGCCCATCACGATGCCGGCGAGCACGCCGTAGTTGATGACCTCGGGGTCGCCGGTCGGCGTCTCGCGGCCGGCGAGCACGACGGGCGACATGGCCGTGAACACCCCGTCGATCACCATGTAGCCGACCACGGCGGCGAGGGCCGTCGACCCGTCGCTCTTCTTCGCCCAGCCGATGGCGATGCCCACGGCGAAGATCAGCGGCAGCCACGTGAAGACGGCCTGGCCCGCGGCCCCGATGACGGAGGCGCCGGTCTCGAACCCGGGGATCGCCCCCAGCAGGTCGCTCTGGCCGAGGCGCAGGAGGATGCCCGCCGCCGGCAGCACGGCGATCGGCAGCATGAGGCTGCGGCCGAGCCTCTGCAGCACGGCGAACGCGCCGGAACCGCGCTTGGGCGTCGCGGCCTTGCTGGCCACGGGGGCCTCGGGAGTCGTCATGCGCGGGTCCTCTCGTCGGTGAGCAGCCGGCCCCGCAGGGGGCGCGGCGCGGTCGTGGTGGTCGGACCGGTCCTGTCCGGTCATGACCAGTGAGTGGTAGTTTCCTCAGACCGCCGGATGGTGTCAACTAGGACGACGGGTCCCGTTCACCGGGCCGTCTCGTGGCTGCCGTCCGGCCCACGTCCCGACGATGGAGGAGAACAGCTCATGTCGAAAGCACAGGCCATGATCGACGGGCTCGGCGGCGCCGGCAACATCGAGGAGATCGAGGGCTGCATCACGCGCCTCCGCACCGACGTGCGCGACACCTCCCTCGTCGACGACGCCGCCCTCAAGGCGGCCGGCGCGACCGCCGTCGTGCACGCGGGCGGCAGCGTCCAGGTGATCGTCGGCACCATCGCCGACTCCCTGGCAGAGGACATCAACGACATCCTCGACGCGTGAGCGACGTCCTGGCCCCGGTCGCCGGCCGGGTCGTCGCGCTCGCCGAGGTGCCCGACGAGGTCTTCGCCGGCCAGCTCGTCGGCGCGGGCGTCGCGATCGAGCCGAGCGCGCCTCCGGCGGGCCGTGACCGCGTCGAGGTCGTCTCGCCCGTCGCGGGCGAGCTCGTCAAGCTGCACCCGCACGCCTTCGTCGTCGTCGACGCCTCGGGCACGGGCGTGCTCGTGCACGTCGGCATCGACACCGTCAAGCTCGGCGGCGCGGGCTTCGAGCTCGCCGTCGCCGAGGGCGCGACGGTCGCCGCGGGCGACCTCGTCGTGACGGTCGACCCGCAGGTCGTGGCCGACGCGGGCTGGTCGCTGGTCTGCCCGGTCGTCGTGCTCGACAGCGCCCCCGACAGCGTCGCGCAGGAGGCGGTGGGCACGTCGGTCGAGACCGGCGACGTCCTCTTCGCCCTCTAGCGGGCGGGCACCGCGCTCAGCGGCGCGGCTCGGTCGACGAGACGCGCATCGACAGCCGGTAGCGGTCGGAGCGGTACCAGCTCGCGGCGTGCTCGATCGCGAGGTCGCCCGACCGCGAGACCCGGTCGAAGAACAGCACCGGCGCGCCGTCGCGCGTGCCGAGCAGCGGCGCCATCTCGGCGGAGGCCTCCTCGGCGGCGACGGTCTGCGTGGCGCTCGTCACGGGCAGCCCGTAGACCTCGTCGAGCGTGCGGTAGAGCGACAGGCTCAGGTCGCGGTCGAGCAGGCCCGGCAGGCGCGCGGCGGGGAACCACGCGTCGTCGATGCTCACGGGCTCGCCGTCGGCCAGGCGCAGGCGCTTGACGTGGAAGGCGGTCTCGCCGGCCGCCATCTCGAGGGCGGAGGCGGTCTCGGGAGGAGGCACCGCCTCCTCGCGCACCAGCACCACGGTGCTCGGCACGTGGCCGAGGGAGGCCATCTCGTCGGTGAACGAGGCGAGGTGCAGCGTCGACTGGACGGCCCGGTGCGCCACGAAGGTGCCCTTGCCGCGCACGCGCGTGAGCCAGCCCTCGTTGACCAGCTGGCCCACCGCCTCCCGCACCGTGATGCGGCTGACGCCGTAGTCGGCCATCAGCTGGCGCTCGCTCGGGACGGCGGCGCCGGCGGGCAGCTCGCCGCTCGCGAGCTCCTGCAGGATGACGCGCAGCTGCTCGTGCTTCGGCACGGCTCCGTCGACGATGTGCTGCGGCATGGCTGGTCCCTCTCGAGGCCCGCCGGCGGTGGTCCCGTCCGGTCATGACCTGTTGTGCTCCCTGCGACCTTACGACAGGCGCCGGGGGAGGAGCGGGGCGAGCCCGCGCCGCGGCTCAGTCGAGCAGCAGCGCGGGCTCCTCCAGCACGCTGGCGACGTCGGCCACGAAGCGGCTCGCGACGTCGCCGTCGACCACGCGGTGGTCGAAGCTCGCGCCGATCGTGGTCACCATGCGCGAGCGCACCTCGCCGTCGACGACCCACGCCTTCGGCTTGATCGTGCCGAGGGCGACGATGGCCACCTCGCCGGGGTTGAGGATCGGCGTGCCGGTGTCCATGCCGAAGACGCCGATGTTCGTGATGGTGATCGTGCCGTCGCGCATGTCGGCGGGCGTGGTCTTGCCGTCGCGGGCCGTGAGCGTCAGCTGCTCGAGCGCCTGGGCGAGCTCCAGGAGGCTCATCGACTGCGCCTCCTTGACGTTCGGCACGATGAGGCCGCGCGGCGTGGCCGCCGCGATGCCGAGGTTGACGAAGTGGCGCACCAGGATCTCCTGGTCGGTCCAGGCCGAGTTGACCATCGGGTTGCGGCGCACGGCCCAGATGATCGCCTTCGCCATGATCAGCAGGGGCGAGACCTTGACGCCCGCGAACTGCGGCGACGACTTGAGGCGCTTGACGAACTCCATCGTGCGCGTCGCGTCGACGTCGACGAAGAGGCTGACGTGCGGGGCCGTGTAGGCCGACGAGGTCATGGCCGCGGCGATCGCCTTGCGCACTCCCTTGACGGGGATCCGCTCGATGCGCTCCTCGCCCCACTCGGGCGTCTCGATGTTGCGGAAGACGCTGGCCTGCTGCGCGTGCCGGATGACGTCGTCGCGGGTGACCTCCCCGGCGAGGCCGGTGGGCTGCACGAGGGCCAGGTCGACCTCGAGGTCCTTCGCGAGCTTGCGGATCGGGGGCTTCGCGATGATCGGCAGCGCCTGCGCGGCGGGCACCGACGTGGCGGGCCGGCGTCGGCCCTGCTCGGCGATGCGCAGCTGGCGGGCGTCGACCTCGCCCTTGCCGGGCTGGCGGCGACGGGTCTGGCCGTGGCCGCCGGCGGCGCCGTAGCCGACGAGCACGGCGCCCGAGCCGCTGTCGTCGGCGGGGGCGGGTGCGGCCGGGCCGGCGGGGGCGGCCGGAGCGGCAGCGCGTGCCGCGGGGGCTGCCGGGGCGGCCGCGACGGGGGCCGGAGGCGCGGCGACGGCGACCGGGTCGACCGCGTTCTCGAGGTGGCGGGCCCGCTGCTCGGACAGCGCCTCCTCCTCCTGCGAGATGATCTGCGCCGTGCGGGCCATGCCGCCCGACTCGAGCGACTCGGCCTGCGCCGCACGGTCGCCCGGCGTCGTCGGCGCGGTGCCGTCGCCGATGGTGATGATCGGGGTGCCCACGTCGACGGTCTCGCCCGAGGCGACGAGGATGCCCTCGACGACGCCGGCGAACGGCGACGGCAGCTCGACGAGCGACTTGGCCGTCTCGATCTCGACGAGCACCTGGTTGATCGCCACGGTGTCGCCGGCGGCGACCTTCCACTCGACGATCTCGGCCTCGGTCAGGCCCTCGCCGACGTCGGGCAGGGCGAATTCGGAACTCATGCGGGGGACTCCTCGTGACGCGGTCGGGCTCGGGGCCCGGGCTCTGGGGCGACGCGCTCGGGGCGCGCGGGTGGGCGGGCGCTCAGTAGGCGAGCGCCCGGTCGACGGCCTCGAGGACACGGTCGGCGTCGGGCAGGTACAGGGTCTCGAGCTTGGCGGGCGGGAAGGGCGTGTCGAAGCCGCTGACGCGCAGCACGGGGGCCTCGAGCGAGTAGAACGCCTTCTCGGCGACGGTGGCCGCGATCTCGGAGCCGACGCTGACGAAGCCGGGGGCCTCCTGGGCGACGACGAGACGGCCGGTCTTGCGCACCGACTCGAGGATCGGGCCGTAGTCGACGGGCGACAGCGAGCGCAGGTCGACGACCTCGACGGAGATGCCCTCGGCGGCGGCGATCTCGGCGGCCTGCAGCAGCACGCTGACCATGGCGCCGTGGCCGAGCAGGGTCACCTCGGTGCCGGTGCGCACGACGCGGCTGGCGTGCAGCGGGGCCTGCGGGTCGCTGAGGTCGACCTCGCCCTTCGGCCAGTAGCGGCTCTTGGGCTCGAAGAACATGACCGGGTCGTTCGACGCGATGGCCTCCTGGATCATCCAGTAGGCGTCGTGCGGGGTGCTCGGGCTGACGACGCGGAGGCCGGCCGTGTGGGCGAAGTACGCCTCGGGGCTCTCCTGGTGGTGCTCGACGGCGCCGATGTGCCCGCCGTAGGGCACGCGGATGACGACGGGCATCTGCAGGTCGCCCTCGTGCCGGTTGGTCATCTTGGCCAGCTGCGAGGTGATCTGGTCGAAGCCCGGGTAGATGAAGCCGTCGAACTGGATCTCGCAGACGGGGCGGAAGCCGCCCATCGCGAGGCCGATCGCGGTGCCGACGATGCCGGACTCGGCGAGCGGGGTGTCGATGACGCGATCCGTGCCGAACTCGGCCTGCAGCCCCTCCGTGACGCGGAACACGCCGCCGAGCGTGCCGATGTCCTCCCCCATGAGCAGCACGCGCGGGTCGTCGGCCATGGCCTTGCGGAGCCCGGCGGTGATCGCCTTGCCGAGCGGCATGCTCTCGAGGGAGGCGCGGGTCTCGTCGGCCGGGGCCGCTGCGGTCGTCACGGTGTCGGTCATGCGCGTCCTCCGTCGGTGGGTGCGTCGGTCGGGGCCGGGCCGAAGCTCTGCTCGTAGCGGGCGAGCCACTCCTTCTGCTCGCGCATGAGGGGGTGGGGCTCGGAGTACACGTGGTCGAACATCAGCCCGACCTCCGGGGCCGGCAGCGCGAGCGTGCGCTGGCGGATGTCGGCGCCGAGGTCGTCGCCCTCGGCCACGAGGCCGGCGAAGAACTGGTCGCTCGCGCCGCGGCTGCGCAGGTACGCCTCGAACCGCGCGATCGGGTCGCGGGCGATCCAGCCCTGCAGCTCGTCGTCGGTGCGGTACTTCGTGGGGTCGTCGGACGACGTGTGCGCGCCGACGCGGTAGGTCATCGCCTCGATGAAGCGCGGGCCCCCGCCGGTGCGCGCGGCGTCGAGGTCGCGGCGGCTGACGGCGTAGGAGGCGAGCACGTCGTTGCCGTCGATCTGGGTGCCGGGGATGCCGAAGCCGCCCGCGCGGTGCACGAGGGGCGTGCGCGACTGGCGCGACACCGGCACGCTGATGGCCCACTGGTTGTTCTGGAGGAAGAACAGCTCGGGCGTCTGGAAGCTCGCCGCGAAGACGAGGGCCTCGCTGACGTCGCCCTGGCTCGTGGCGCCGTCGCCGAAGAAGGCGACCACGGCCTGGTCGACCTCGACGTCGCCGCTGCCGCTCTTGCCGTCGAGGCCGAGCCCCATGGCGAAGCCCGTGGCGTGCAGCGTCTGCGAGCCGATCACGAGCGTGTAGACGTGGAAGTTGCCGTGCTCGGCGGGGTTCCAGCCGCCGTGCGTGTGGCCGCGCAGCAGGCGGAGGATGTCGACGGGGTCGATGCCGCGGCTGAGCGCGACGGCGTGCTCGCGGTACGACGGGAACAAGTGGTCCTGCGGGCGGGTCGCGTGCGCGAGGCCGATCTGGGCGCCCTCCTGGCCGTGGCTCGGCACCCAGAGGGCGAGCTGGCCCTGGCGGGCGAGGGCGGCGGCCTCGACGTCGAAGCGCCGGGTCAGCACCATGTCGCGGTGGAACGCCTGCAGCTGCTCGTCGGTGAGGGCGTCGACGTAGGGCTGGAACTCGGCCGTCTCGTCGGACTCGACCCGCTCGCCCGTCGGGCTCAGCAGCTGGATCGTCGTCACGTCGCGGCCCGCTTCGGTGGAGGACATGGCGACCAATCTACTCAGCCCTGCATGCCGTCAGGAGGATGTGTCGCCGAGCACCTCGCGGGCGGCGTGCAGCAGGCCGTCGACCGACGCGGGCTCGCCGATGGTGATGCGGAGGCCCTCGGGCGCGAAGGCGCGCACGACGATCCCGTGGCGGGCGAAGACCTCGGCGGCGCGCGCGGTGTCGTCGCCGGTGGCGAGCCAGACGAAGTTGCCCTGGGCGGCGGGCACCTGCCAGCCCTGGTCGACGAGGGCCTGGCGCACCTGGTCGCGCAGCACGGTGAGCCGGCCCACGCGCTCGAGCAGCTCCTCCTCGAGGGCGAGGGAGGCGAGCGCCGCCGCCTGGCCCTGCTCGGTGACCGACAGCGGGATCGCCGTGGCCCGCGCGGCGTCGAGCACCGAGGAGGCGCCGATCGCGTACCCGACGCGGAGGGCCGCCAGCCCGTACGCCTTCGAGAAGGTGCGCAGCACGACGAGGTTCGGGTGGCGCTCGGTGAGCGACTCGCCGCGGACGGCGTCGTGGGCGGTGACGAACTCGGCGTAGGCCTCGTCGAGGATCACCAGGAGGTCGCCCGGCACGGCGGCCATGAAGGCCTCGAACTCGTGCGTGGCGACGGTGGTGCCGGTCGGGTTGTTGGGCGAGCAGACGATCACGAGGCGCGTGCGGTCGGTGACGGCCGCGGCCATCGCCTCGAGGTCGTGGCCGCCGTCGGCGCGGAGCGGCACCTGCACGCTCGTCGCGCCCGAGACCGTCACGATGCCCGGGTAGGCCTCGAACGAGCGCCAGGCGTAGACCACCTCGTCGCCGGGGGCGGCGGCGGCGAGCACGAACTGGTTGAGCAGCGACACCGAGCCGGCGCCGACGTGCACCTCGTCGGTCGTGACGCCGTACTTCTCGGCGAGGGCGGCGCGGAGGCCCGAGGCGCTCGCGTCGGGGTAGCGGTTGACCGACACCGCGCCGCGGAGCGCCTCGACGACGCCCGGCAGGGGCTCGAACGGGTTCTCGTTGGACGACAGCTTGAAGGCGTCGGCGGCCGCCTGCTTGCCCTGGCGGTAGGGCGGCAGGGCCGCGATCTCGGGACGGAGGCGCACGGGACTGGTCACCCGGCCACCCTAGGGCGTCGCACCCGCGACTACCGCGGGCGGGGCCGGGTCGGCATGATGGGCGCATGACCCGATTCATCGTGCGGCTGCTGATCAACGCCCTGGCCCTGTGGCTGACGACGCTCGTGGTGTCGGGGGTGCACGTGACCGCGTTCGGCGACGGCGGCACGACCGAGACCGTGCTCACCTACCTGCTGGTCGCGCTGATCTTCGGCGTCGTGAACGGCGTCGTCGGCACGCTCATCCGGGTCGTCGCCTTCCCCCTCTACATCCTGACCCTCGGGCTCATCTCGTTCATCGTGAACGGGCTGCTGCTCGGCATCGTCGCCTGGGTCTCCGACCTCATCGGCTTCGGGCTCACGGTCGACTCGTTCTGGTGGGGCGTGCTCGGCGCGCTCGTGCTCGCGATCTTCGCCTGGCTGATCGGCCTCGTGGTGCGCCCCGTCGTCGAGCCCCGCGACCGCCGGCGGTGAACCGCTTCCGCGTCTGCTTCGTCTGCACCGGCAACATCTGCCGGTCGCCCATGGCGGAGATCGTGCTGCGCGAGGTCGCGCAGCGCGCGGGCCGGGGCGACGCCCTCGAGGTGACCTCGGCCGGCACCGGCGACTGGCACGTCGGCGAGGGCGCCGACCCGCGCACCGTCGAGGCCCTCGCGGCCCGTGGCTACGATGGTCGTCGGCACCGGGCGAGGCAGTTCGAGACCGCCGACTTCGCGCGCTACGACCTCGTGGTCGCGCTGGACAGGGGCCACGAGCGGGTGCTGCGGTCGTGGGCGACGAACGAGGCCGACCGGTCGAAGGTGCAGCTGCTGCTGTCGTTCGACCAGGCGGTCGCCGACGGGCACGTCGGCACCGACGTGCCCGACCCGTACTACTCCGACCCGGCCATGTTCGACTCCGTGCTCGCGATGGTCGAGCGAGCCTGCACCGCCCTCTTCCGCCAGATCGAACCCGCACTCCGCAAGGGACCCTCATGACGTTGCCCCCTCAGCCCCTCAGCCCCCTCGACGGCCGGTACCGCGCCTCCGTCGGCCAGCTCGGCGACCA
>Ga0265780_10007235_pt1 | contig 13655 bp, 9 predicted proteins | sample P1T30metagenome_FD_192432 | JGI IMG/M metagenome (GOLD analysis project Ga0265780, IMG submission 192432) | Plant litter microbial communities from East Loma Ridge, Irvine, California - P1 T30 | ecosystem: Environmental > Terrestrial > Plant litter > Unclassified | place: USA: California... | reverse complement strand
CCCCATGCCGGTGATGCGCAGATCCAGGATACGCGCCTGCTTGCCGAGACCACCGAGCGGTTGATGGCGAACCCCGCGACCCGGCCGCAGAGCATCACGTTCGCCAACGCCAATCTCGGCGTGGACCGGCTCGATTTCGGCAAGGGGGCAGGCGCCTATACCGACCAGGCCGGCACGATCGTCAGCCAGTGGCAGAGCCAATGGGCGCGGCCCGAATTATGGCTGTTCGACCTGCACCATCATCTCTTTTCAGGGGACACGGGCGAGACGATCATCGGTATCGCAGGTGTGGCGGGGCTGTTCTTCGTGGTCACCGGCACGATCCTGTGGTGGCGGACGCGCAAGACGTTTGCGTTCCGGTTGCTGCCGAAGCGGCTCAGTCGTCCGGCGATCGTCCGGCATCACCGCGATCTGGGGATCGTCGCGGCGCCGCTGCTGGTCCTGTCGCTGCTGACCGGCGCGACATTGGTGTTCCGCCCGCTGACCGCAGTGTTCCTCGGGCCCGCTGCACCCGCGACGATCGACGCGGCGCTGAAGCCGCCGACCGGCGCCAAGGTCGCGCTCGCCGACCATCTCGACTGGCGGGGCATGATCATCGCCGCGCGAACGCGCTTTCCCGACGCCGAACTGCGCAGCCTGTCGCTTCCTCGCAACGGCAGCGGCGTCGTCACGCTGCGCATGAAGCGACCGGCGGAATGGCTCCCGAACGGCCGCACGACATTGTGGTTCGCCGCCGATGACGGCCATCTGCTGGCGGCACGCGACGCCGCGTCGCTCTCGCGCGTGGTCGCGGCCTACAACATCCTGTACCCGCTCCATGCGGCGAAGGTCGGCGGTCTCGGCTACCGCCTCGTGATGACGCTGTCGGGGCTCGTGCTCGGCCTGCTCGGAACGCTCAGCGTCTGGAGCTTCTGGTTCAAGCGGCCGCGCCGGTCGTCGACGCCGCCGCGCCGCTGAGGGCGGCCCGGTACAAGGTTTCGCAGCGGTCCAGCCACCGGTCGCGCGTGAACGCCGCCTCGACCCGCTCGCGTTGCACCGCGCGGGGTGCGTCGAGCGCAGCGACGATCGCGCGGGCGAGCGCCGCGACGTCGCCCGCGGGCGCGAACGCTCCGGTTTCGCCGATGATCTCGCGGACCGCACCCGAATCGAACGCCGCGACCGGCAGGCCGCACGCCATCGCCTCGACCGCGACCAGCCCGAACGGCTCGTCCCAGCACGGCGTGAAGACGAAGACGGAAGCCCGTCCCAGTTCGGTCGCCAGCGCCGCGCCGCCGAGATGTCCGCCATAGCGCGCGTCGCCATCGAGCAACGGCACCACCGCAGCGTCCCAATAGTCGCGATCCTCGATCGGTCCGAACAGCGTCAGCGGGACTCCCGCGATCCGCGCCGCCTGGACCGCGAGATGCGGTGCCTTGTCGGGCGTCATCCTGCCGGACCAGACCGCGCTACCGTCGCCCTGCGCGACGAACGGCCATGCGTCGGGATCGATGCCGTTGTGCAGCACCGAGGCTTCGCGCGGGGGGCCCTCCGGCCACCAGGCGGCGAGCTGGCGGGCCGAGGTCGCGGTCAGCCGGTGCGTCGGTGCCATGCTAGCCTGCACGAACCAGCGCAGCGCATCGTAAGGCGGCACGTGCAGCGACGTGACCGTCGGCATCATCGCGGTCCGCGCCGGCTCGAGCGGAAACCGGTGCAGGCTGTTGTTGTGCACCACGTCGAAGCCACCGGCGGCGATCCGGTCGCAGGCGGCCGCATACCCCTTATCGAGATGCGCGATCAGCGCTGCGACGCCGCGATGCTCGGCGCCGGGAAAGCTCCGCTCGTAAGCCTCCGGGATCACCGCATCGAGCGCAAACCGCGGGTCGCTGTCACCCGATGCGAACAGCACGACGTCATGGCCGCGCGCCTGCAATCCTGTCGCCAGCTGCCAGCACTGCGATTCCATCCCGCCGGCAAAGGGCTGGGCGATCGGCTGGCGAACATGGCACAGGACGGCGATCCTCATTCGGCCGCCTCGGCGCTCTCGGTCGCCGCCAGCCGGTCTTCCAGCAGGCGGATCACGACCGCGGTATTGGCATAGGGCTGGTGGCTCTGCTGTCCGGTCAGCGCGAGATCGGCGGCATCGGGGCGTCGCAGGATTCGGATCGGCCGGCCCGGGGTGGGATCGATCAGCCCCATCAGCCGGAACGCCTGGAGCCAATGCCCCATCGTCCGATACCCCCATTTGGTCTCGAACAGCTCGGCGTTGCGCACCACGCTGTCGAGATGATGCACCGGCGGCATGTGGTGCGGATGATATTGGTGATACGCCAGACCGCCCTTGATCCAGGCGATCGGGATGCCCGCCTCGTCGAGTGCCTTGCCGAAATCGGTATCCTCGCCGCCATAGCCGACATAGCGTTCGTCGAAGCCGCCAAGGCCGAGGAACGTCGCCCGCCGCATCGCGAAATTGAGCGACCAGAAACAGCGATAATCGGTGCAGATCTCGATTCCCTGCGGCGGCGGGCCGCGACGATCCGAATGCTTAACCGCAATCTCCGCGAACCGCTCATACGACCAGTCGCCCGCGGTCGCGCCACCCGGCAGGTACAGGACCTCACCCATCAACAGACCGTCGAAGCTATCGAGGAACCCGGCATAATCGGCCAGCAGACTCGGCGTCGGAATGCAGTCCATGTCGAGAAAGACGATCGCCTCGCCGGTCGCTGCCCGCGCCGCGACGTTGCGTGCCGAGGCAAGCGGCAACGCATCGGCGACGATCCGCATCTGGCGGATCGGGAACGGCGCCTCGGGCAGGTCGTACAGATCGTCCTGCATCACCGCGACGATCAGCTCGACCGGCATCAGCGTTTGTCGCATCAGTCCGCGGACCACGTTGACGAGATGATCGGGACGCCCCTTGCCCAGGGTGACGACGGAAACTTCGGTCATGATGATAGCTCTGCGTGAAGGGGAAGGGTGCAAAAGGACAGGCGTGGCAGGCGGTCCGCTCGGTCAGCGCCGCGCGGTCCAGGGATTGGGGGCGATCATCGCGGGCAGGGCGGCAATCCGGTCGTCGTACTCGGCATAAGGCCCGTCTTTCCACGGCAAGCAGTGTGATCCGCACAGGATTGCCGGATTGCGTCGAGAACCCGGAATGCTTCGAGAAACCGGAGTGTGTCGAAAACCCGGGTTGCGTCGAGAACGACGTGAAGGCCGACATGGTTGCCGAGCCAGAACGACCGACGAACAAAATCACCACCCCCGGTTTGGGCGGCCGCATTTTTGCCCCGGAACTTCACACAGCCGACCGAGAGCGCCGCACGTCGCGGCGCTAGAGTCCCGCCTTTTCGAGCGCGGCGGCGATCTCCGGATCGATCGCGACACCCGTTTTCGGCGTCATGCGGTTGAGCACCGTGTGGATCCGGCTCTGCGCGACCTGCAACGTCTTGTATCGGACTTCGCGGATCGCATTGGTGCGCCACGACGAGCTTTCCCCCAGCAGCGCCGCCCATTTCGCCTCCTCGCCCGCGAGGATCGACAGCGCCAGCCGCAACCCATCGCGTCGGCCATGGGCATAATCGTGCGATGCCGTCTGGTGTGGCGAAGGTGTCTTCATGCGGTTGCAGTCCCTCGTCGGATGATCGGATCGTGGATTTCGGTACGTGGCGAACGGTCGAGCAGATTGGCAAGCGTTACCGGGCGAAAGCCGCGCGGGTCGACGCCGACATCGAACTGGCACAGCACCGGTTTGAGCTTGCCGTGGCTATGCCCATGCAGATTGATCGACCGGCGATGCTGTCCGTTCCAGCGGCTGAACGGGTAATGGCACAGCACCAGCGCCGTCCCGTCGAGCGTCAGTTCGGCGTAATCCCGTACGCTGGCCCACCCTTCGGCTGCGCCGGTTGCGGGCGGATCGTTGTTACCCCGGATCAGATGCTTGGTCCCGTGCAATCGTGCCAGCAGGTCGGATACGTCCGACGGGCGGCGCGCGACATCGCCGAGATGCCACACCGTGTCCGCGGGACCAACGACCGCGTTCCAGCCGGTGACGATCGCGGCGTCCATTTCGGCGACGCTGGCAAACGGACGACGGTGAATATTGAGCGTCCGATGATCGCCGAAATGCGTATCAGCCGTGAAATACACAGTCATCCGACGCTCACAGCATTTCGAGTGGTCGACGCGTCCGTGGCGGTGCGAACGCGGTATCCAGCGCAGCCAGATCGTCCGGCGACAGTAGCAGGTCCGCCGCACCGCGATTGTCCTGCACATGCGCCACCGTGCCGGCCTTCGGAATTGCGATGACGCCGTCACGGTTCAGCACCCAGGCGAGCGCGACCTGCGCCGGGCTCGCACCGATCGTCCGGGCGATCCGCGCCAATGTCGGATCTGCGATCAACCGGCCCTGCTCGACCGGGCTATAGGCCATCACCGGGATGCCGTGCTCGGCCAGCCACGGCATCAGGTCGAGTTCGGGCCCGCGCCGCGAGAGATTGTAGAGGATCTGGTCGGTCGCACAGCGATCGCCGCCACCCTCGATCAGTTCGGCCATGTCGTCGGTATCGAGATTGCTCACGCCCCAATGGCGGATCTTGCCCGCCGCCTTGAGCGCTTCCATCGCCTCGACCGTCTCGGCGAGCGGCACCGATCCGCGCCAATGCAGCAGATACAGGTCGAGCCGGTCTGTCCCCAGCCGCTTGAGGCTCGCTTCGCATGCCGCCGCCAGCCGCTTGCGCGATGCGTTCTGCGGATACGCCTTGCTGACGAGGAACAGGTCATCGCGCACGGTGCCCAGCGCTTCGCCGATCAGCGTCTCGGCCGCGCCATCGCCATACATTTCCGCGGTGTCGATCAGCGTCATGCCTAGCTCTACGCCGTGGCGCAGCGCGGCGATCTCGTCGGCACGGTGCGCGGCGCGCTCACCCATCATCCAGCTACCCTGGCCAAGCGCCGGTATCGTTTCTCCGCCTGGAAGCGTCACGCTCTTCATGGTCTGTCTCTCGCGGTATCGGTTCCAGAGGATAACGCGGAGGGCGCCGTTCGGGCGCATCGCTCCGCCCGGTCTCCGCGATGTCGACCCGCTCCGTTATAGGACGGACGCAGATCAGCGGGGCAGATCAGTGGGGCAGGGCGGCAGTCGACGACGAGAACGGCCGAGCCTTCGCACCCTTGCCCCAGAGTTTGTTCGGCTGCGCGTCCATCACGAACCGCAATTCGCCACCCTGCCGGATCTCGTCGTCGCGCAGATAGCTGCGGGTGAGGGGCGTGCCGTTCAGCGCGACCGACCGGATATAAGGGTTGGCGTCCGACATGTTATCCGTCCGGATCGCGAACTGCTTGCCGCCGGGGAGCGCGAGCGTCGCCTGCGACAGGAACGGGCGGCCGATGACATATTCGTTCGACCCCGGCGCGACCGGATAAAAGCCGAGCGCCGTGAACACCAGCCATGCGGACATCTGGCCGAGATCGTCGTTGCCGCTCAGCCCCTCGGGCTTGGCGCCATATTGGCTGGCGACGATCTGGCCGAGCCGCTCCTGCGTCCGCCACGGTGCGCCGGCGTAACTGTAGAGATAGGCGACGTGGTGGCTCGGTTCGTTGCCGTGGATATACTGGCCGATCAGCCCGGCGATATCCTCCGCATGGCTGTAATCGACCTTCGAATTGTCGAAGTCGAACATCGCGTCGAGCTTCCTGACGGTCTTCGCATCGCCGCCGAGCAGCCGGAACAGTCCCGCCTGATCCTGCGGCACGAACCAGCTATATTGCCACGCATTGCCCTCCGTATAATCGGAGCCGTAATTGATCGCGGTCGGATCGAACGGCGTGCGGAACGTTCCGTTCGCGAGCCTTGCGCGCAGCCAGCCGGACTTCGCGTCGAAGCTGTTGCGCCAGTTGCCCGCGCGCGTCTCGAACCGCTCGGCGATGGCGGTCTTGCCCATCCGCCGCGCCATCCGCGCGATCGTCCAGTCGTCATAGGCGTATTCGACGGTCTTCGACGCGGCCTCCGGCTCCTTGTCGATCGGGACGTAGCCGCGCTGGATATACTCGCTGAGCCCGCCATAGGAGGCGTGGTCGGCGCTCGCGACCATCGCCTGCAACGCCGCGTCCGCGTCGAAGCCACCAATGCCCTTCATATACGCGTCGGCGATGACGGGGACGGCGTGATAGCCGATCATCGTCCACGTCTCGCGTCCGGCGAATTGCCAGACCGGAAGGATGCCGTCGGGGCTGTGCTGTTGGCTGGCGATCAGCGAGCGCACGATGTCGCTATTGGTCTTCTCCGGCTGGATCAGCGTCAGCAGCGGATGTTCGGCGCGGAACGTGTCCCATAGCGAGAAGGTCGAGCGGACGGTGAAGCCGGACGCCTGACGCACTTGGTCGTCAGGGCCGCGGTAGCGTCCGTCGCTATCGCTCCACACGCTGGGGGCGAGCAGGCTGTGATATAGCGCGGTCGCGAAGATGCGGCGCATCGGTGCGGGCGCCTCAAACTTGACCGCGCCGAGTGCGGTATCCCAGTCGTTTCCGGTCTTGGCGCGGACGGCGTCGAAGCCGCCGGGTTCGCTGTCGATGTTGGCGAGCGCCCCGGCTTCGTCGACGCCGGAGATCCCGACCTTTACTTCGAGCGGTGCATCGAGCGGGCCGAAATCCAGCCGCGCTTCCAGTGCCTGGCCGAGTTTCTCCGCGAGCGCATCGCTGCCGCGGCCTGGGCCCTGGAACCCTTTGTACGGGATGTCCTTCTCGCGGTTGACCAGCGCGTGGCCGACCAGCGGCGCCGAGAACCGCATCGCGAAGTAGAGCTTGCGGCCTGGTGCCCAGCCGCGCGTCTCGCGAAAGCCGGTGAGCACGCCGTCGTCGCGCAGGTGCAGCCCCGACCACAGGATCTTGCCGGGGTAATTATAGAGCGAAGACCGGAGATCGACGACGAGGTGCGCGGCCTTACCCTTGGGGAAGCTGTAGCGATGCACGCCGATCCGAGTGCCCGCAGTCATTTCCGCGCGTACGCCGGGCCCGTCGAGCGTAACGGCATAATAGCCAGGCTTAGCGACCTCGCTGGCATGCGAAAAGCGCGAGCGATAGCCGGGCGCGGCGGGCGTGCCGGGGTCCATCGGCACGGTCTCGCCCGATACCGGCATGACGAGAATGTCGCCGAGATCGGAATGTCCCGCGCCCGAGAAATGCGTGTGGCTGAACCCCTCGATCGTCGGGTCGTCGTAGCGATAGCCGGCGGCGTGGCCGTAGCAGGTGCGGATCACGCAGGAGGTATCGGTGTCCGGCGACAACTGGACCATGCCGAAGGGGGCGACCGCGCCGGGGAAGGTGTGGCCTTCGCCGCCGGTGCCGATGAACGGATCCACCGCATCGCTCGGTTTGGCAGCATCCTGCGCGAAGGCGGGGCCGGCGAGGATCGTGGTGAACAGCGCACCCACGAGGCACGATCGCGTGAAGATGGACATCGAGGTCACCCGTTCGGAGGGAAATAGGCGGGGGAGCTTGCCGGGTGCCAGGTGAACCATGTCGCGCACATCCCCTCTATTCGTTCGGTCGCCAGACTGGCTTCATCGCCAGCTCTTGCGCAACCGCAGAAGTGGATTAGAACATCAAATTGGATAATTCAAACGAACAGTTTGGAAGCGAGGGGGATGCAGAAGATGGTCTTCAGACCGGGCCGATATGCCGCGCGTTCACTGAACGCCAATAGTGTGCGCTTGCCAAGCCTTCGCAATCGCGGGATCACTTCGTCGCCGACGCTGAAGTCGCTATGTTGCAGCGCAGTGCGGCTTCGTCTTCTGTTCTCGAGCCTGGATTATCGGTCCGCATGACTCTTCAAACGCCGCCGCGTCTGTCGGGAACCAACCTCGAGCGGGCCGCCGATCACAACCAGCGCGTGACATTGCATGCTATTCGCCTCGGCGGATCGCTGACGCGAATCGACCTTGCGCGGATCACCGGGCTGACCGGGCCGGCGATCGCCAACATCACGCGGCGGCTGTTGCAGGAAGGCATGATCGAGGAGGCGGGGCAGCGCCGCGGTGGACGTGGTCAACCGCCGACCAAACTCGTCGTCCGGGCCGACGCGTGTTACTCGATCGGCGTCAATATCGACCGCGACCATATCACGATCGTGCTGGTCGATTTTCTCGCGCAGATCCTCGCGCGCAAGTCGATCGAGATCAGCTTCGCGCTGCCCGACGACGTCCGCGATCTGTTCCGGCGCTCGGTACGCCAGATGCTGAAAAGCGCGAAGGTCGATCCCGCCAAGCTGGTCGGCATCGGCGTGGCGCGACCCGATGACCTCGCGCTGGTCGCGATGCCGGGCCGTCCGGCCGCCTATGCGGCGTGGGACGGAATCGACATGGCGACGCTGTTCGACAAGCCGCTGTCGCTGCCGGTGTTCGTCGAGAACGATGCCGCCGCCGCCGCGATGGGCGAGATGCAGCTGGGCTTCGGACAGAATTACAGCAGTTTCTTCTACATCCTCGTGTCGTCGGGGCTGGGCGGCGGCTTCGTTGCGGATGGCGCGTATGTTCGCGGCACGCATGGACGCAGCGGCGAGCTGGGGTTCATGGCGGCCGGCGGCGGCAAGCGGGGACGCGAGACCGTGCAGAAACTGGTATCGCTATCCGGGCTCGCCGAGCATCTGGCGAATTCGGGGTTCGAGATCGGGCAGGTGCTGCATCAGGCCGATTGGGCGCCGGACGTCGAGCTTTGCCTGGAGGAATGGGTCGAGCGGGCAGCGCATACGCTCTGCACGCCCCTCGATGCGATCAACTGCCTGATCGATCCGGCGGTAATCCTGATCGGCGGGCGCCTGCCGAGCCGGGTGGTGGAACGGGTGGCGGAGCGCGTCAACGCATTGATCCGGGACGCGACCGATGCGCCTGCGATCGCGCCGGTCCGCCGTGCCGCGCTGTCGGAGGATGCGCCTGCCGTTGGTGCGGCGATCCTACCGTTCAGTCATTTCCTGCTGCCCAAGGCCGCAGCGCTTTGGAAGGATTCTGGCGTGGCAGCCGACTGACACCGGTAATCGGTTTCAGTACCGCTATCTTGGCATGTGAGGCCTCCGTGCGCTTGGCGTTGCCGAGTGCGGGCTGTTGGTCTTCGTTTGCGTACGAATACGCGACGGCAGGCGTGAATCCTCGCGGTGTCTTCCCCCAGACTATCGGCGTATCGAAGGGTATTCACCGAGTTGCGTCCGCAACGGTCCAAAACTAACACAACAATCTATTTGACAATTTGCTTTTACAATTGGCAAATAGACGGGTCGAGACTGCACGCCGACAGGATCCGATTCAACCGGACAGCCCAACCGAAAACGGTGGGCAGGCGCGCTATTCGAAGGGGTAAGTGAGGGGGCGCAGGCATCCTCACGAGGAAGAGGAAAGTCTGATGACCGCAAGCATAGAATCGTGCTCGATCGTGGCGCGTCGCCATCGTCCGTTGTCGTTCATGTTGGCCACGGTCAGTCTTACTGCTGCGTTGGCCGGTGCCGCGCAGGCTCAACAGGCCGCGCCCTCCGCTATGCCTCCCCAGAGCGCGACGCCGTCCGACCAGGCGCAGCCCGCCTCGACTGCTACGGCGGAGTCCGGGCAAGCCGCCGGCACGACACAGCCGGATGGGTCGGCGCAGGACACTGGCGACATCGTCGTTACCGGGTATCGGCGCTCGATCGAGAAGAGCCTCGCTCGGAAGCGCGAGGCGAACGCGTTCGTCGACGTCATCACCGCCGAAGACGTCGGCAAGTTCCCCGACAAGAACGTCGCCGATGCGTTGCAGCGCGTGCCGGGCGTGGTCATCACCCGCGACGGCGGCGAGGGCAGCCGGGTCAGCATCCGCGGCCTCCAGTCCGGCCTGACGCTCACCCTGCTCAACGGCAATTTCCTCGCCGGCGCCGATAGTGGCGAGCCGCAGCGGTCGTTCAACTACGTGCTGTTGCCGTCCACGTTCATCGCCAGCACCGAGGTGTACAAGTCGCCCGAAGCGCGGCTTGAGGAAGGTGGCGTCGGTGGCACGATCATCCTCAACACGCGGCGGCCGTTCGACGTGCCGGCGTGGTCGGGTTTCGTCTCCGCCGAAGGGACGTATTCGGACACGACCGAGAAGTACGAACCGCAGCTTGGCGGGCAGGTGTCGTGGAAGAACAAGGAGGAGACGTTCGGCCTGCTGGTCGGCGGCGTCTGGCAGAAGCGCACCAACCGCGAGTTGCGCAGCTCGTCCGAGAGCTGGCTGTGGTGGAGTGATCGCGACGCGCAGGGCAACGTCCTGAAGCCCGCGACCGACGTCGAGGGCAAGACCTTCGCGAACAACGATGCGATCTCCTATTGGCCCGGCCAGGGCACGACCGCGCGCGATGGCACGCATTATTCGGGCTATTGGGCGCCGCAGTCGGTCAACGCCGAAGTCTTCGACCAGGAACGCGAGCGTTACGGGATCCAGGCGACCGCGCAGTTCAAGCCGTTCGAGGCGGTCACGGTCACCGCGAACTATTTCCGGTTCGGCTATAGCAGCAACTATACATCCAACGTGTTGAAGATCCCCGAATGGGGCTACGACAATTTCTTTACCGGCGCGACGTTCGACAAGAGCGGGACGATCTTCCAGTCGGCCAATTTCGCGGTGCCGGCGGCGGGAACGGGCTGTCTCGCGCGCCCGACCCCGTGCACGATGGAGACGCCGCAGATCGCCGGCACGTACAGTCGCGAGAAACAGGTTTCGAACACGTTCGAGACCGAGGTCAAATATAGCCAGGATCGCTTCGACGCCGTCCTGAAACTGGGCAAGACCAAGTCGAGCGGTGGCCCGTCGGTGCGCTTCAGCGTCGCCGCCAAGCCCCGCCTGACGACGCCGGGCCGGGAGCAGAACGGCAATCTGGTGAGCAACTGGGATATCTCGGACGGCATCGCCAATTTCGAGTTCTCACCCGAGCTGCAGAACAACCTCCGCAACGGGATCGCACAAATCGACGTGGGCTCGACCAACTCGAGCTTCGTCAACAGCGATCTCGGCCAGCGTTATGCGCAGCTCGACTTGACAAGGCGGTTCGACGGCTTCCTGAAGTCCGTGCAGATCGGCGGCAAATGGCGCGACCTCAAGATCGGCCGCGAGACCGGCCGCAACGACTGGTATGCCGATCCGGCGACGTTGCTTCGCTACCAGGATACCGCCGCCGGTGCCGTCGCGCGGCCTGAATTCTTTTACGCGAACCAGATTGGCAACATTAACGGCGGCTTCAACGCGAACGTCGTGCCGGGCATCAATTTTGACGAATATCTGAAGTATCTGAATTCGACCTACGGCCAGGCGGTGCGGGTGTACGAACCCGACTTTGTCTATGCGCTGGGGGAGCGGGTCTTCGCCGGCTATGCGCAGGTAAACTTCGGGACCGGTGGCCTTCGCGGTAACGTCGGCCTCCGCATGGCCAATACGAAACAGTCGGGCAACACGTCCGACCGCCTGCAATATCTCAACGACTATTGCGTCAACGGCCCCGGCGGGGCGGCCGATCCCAACCGTCCGCTCGGCCCCGATGGCAATTGCCAGGTGCTGCCACTCAGCGTGCGCGAGACGATCGTCAACACGCGTGCCGACCAGTCGAAGACGTACACGGACTGGCTGCCGAGCTTCAACGTGTCGTACGAAGTCACGCCTGATCTCCTCGTTCGCGGCGCCGTCGCGAAGGTGATCGCGCGGCCATCGTTCGAGAATCTGGGGTCGCAGCGGTCGCTCACGTTCCGCTCGGATGCGTATGCGTTCGATCGTGGCCAGTTCGGCGAGTTCGCCGGCTGGTCGGGCAGCGGCGGAAACTCTGACCTGAATCCATTCTCGGCGTGGCAATACGACCTTGGCATCGAATGGTATTTCCACCGCGGTTCGGTGCTCGGCGCGACCTTCTTCCGCAAGGATGTGTCGGACTTCGTGGTGCCGTTGGTGCTCAACGTCACGCGCGACGTCAACGGAACGCAGCAGTTGATCCAGCCTTACTCGACGGTCGCGAACGGATCGAATGCGCGGTCGCAGGGTGTCGAGTTGTACGCGCAGCACACGCTGTCGTTCGGTCTCGGCGCGCAGGTCAACTTCACCTATAACGACACGTCGGTGGCGGACGTGACGCTCGACGGGCAGAAGATCGGTTCGTCCGCGCTCGTCGGCAGCGCCAAGACGCAGGTCAACGCCTCGGTTTTCTATGAGCACGGCAAGGTGCTGATGCGCGCCTCGTACAACCGGCGCGGCGAAGTCGTCGGCGGGTTGCAGTCGGGCCTGAACGAATACACCGATCCGTATGCGCAGGTCGATCTCAACGCGGCCTATGCGCTGACCGACCGGCTCAACCTCACCGCCTCGGTGATCAACCTCACCAAGGCGGAGGAAAGCCGCCATCTCGGCAACGATACGAAGGACCGCTTCACCTATCGGAATTACTTCGGGCGGCGGGCCTATGTGGGCGTTTCGTTCAACTTCTGATGACCTGGTTTGATCGGCTTGTCTCTCGGGTGGCGCCTTCGCGGCGCTACCCTCCCTTTTCTCGCGGCGTCGGGTCACCGCATGTTGGCGAAACGCGCGGTCGGCGCGGGGTTCGGATCGCGCTGACCGCGTCCGCGCTGATGATGTGCGGGCTGGCGAGTGCGTCGAACCCGATCGTTCCCGGCTGGTATGCCGACCCCGAGATCCGCGTGTTCGGCGGGCGCTACTGGATCTATCCGACCTATTCGGATCATTACGGCAAGCCCGACGTCACCAGCCGCTTCTCGGCCGCGCAGACGCTCGCGCGGCAACGCAAGACGGTGCGTCAGTCCTACGGGATGCAGACCTTCTTCAATGCGTTCTCGTCACCCGACCTGGTGCACTGGACCAAGCACGACCACGTGTTTGACGTGCGGAACGCAGCGTGGGCGGCCTATGCGATCTGGGCGCCATCGGTGATCCAGGCGAACGGTCGCTATTACATGTTCTTCAGCGCGAACGACATCCAGAGCGATGCGGAGCTTGGCGGGATCGGCCTCGCGGTCAGCGACCGGCCCGGTGGTCCGTTCAAGGACGCGATCGGCAAGCCGCTGGTCGGCGCGTTCCACAACGGCGCGCAACCGATCGACCCGTTCGCGTTTCGCGATCACGATGGCCAGGTCTATCTGTTCTACGGCGGCTGGAAGCATTGCAACGTCGTCCGGCTCAGCTCCGACCTGACGCGCATCCTGCCGTTCGCCGATGGCTCGACCTACAAGGAAGTGACGCCACCCGGCTATGTCGAGGGCTCGTTCATGATCGAGCGCAAGGGCGTCTATTACCTGATGTGGTCGGAGGGCGGCTGGACCGGCCCGGACTATAGCGTCGCCTATGCGACCGGGCCGGGACCGACCGGTCCGTTCACGCCGCGCGGCAAGATCCTGTCGCAGGACCTGCGCATCGCGCGCGGCGCGGGGCATCACTCGGTGGTCAACGTGCCGGGTACCGACGACTGGTACATCGCGTATCACCGCCGCCCGCTCGAGACCGATCGCGGCGAACACCGCCAGATCGCGATCGACAGGATGGTCTTTGCCACCGATGGTCGGATCGAGCCGGTGGTGATGACCAATACGGGCGTGAAGCCGCGACCGATCGGCGTGCAGAAGCCGACACGAAATTCAGGGAGAGCGATGTGAGAAACAGGGCGATCGCCAATTTGCGCGGCACGGTAGCGG
>Ga0265780_10007233_pt1 | contig 13657 bp, 14 predicted proteins | sample P1T30metagenome_FD_192432 | JGI IMG/M metagenome (GOLD analysis project Ga0265780, IMG submission 192432) | Plant litter microbial communities from East Loma Ridge, Irvine, California - P1 T30 | ecosystem: Environmental > Terrestrial > Plant litter > Unclassified | place: USA: California... | reverse complement strand
AAGTTGCAGAGTAGCGAGTTCCTGCTTTTCTCGACCATCGACCGTCTTCATCAGTCGGCCGCATTGCTTGAGCGCATAGTGGCTGGTGATTGCTATGCCGCTTCGGATAGCATAGCTCATAGCCTGTTGGGTGACCTATCACGTGTTAGCATAATTCAAGAATACGAGAAGATGACTCCCTGTCTGCTATGACGTGTTGGGAGTCAAAGCATAGTCATACCTTTGCTAAGATTGCCTCCATCTTGCCCTATGGGTTGGGCTTCACCCTTGTATGTGTGGAAGGGGCGGTTGATGAAGTGGTTGGGAGAGAGGAACCATGAGGTCAGATATCAGGTTGCTGGGGAACGCAACCGGGATTAAGCGCGGCAAGTGACGAGAAAGTGAATGTTTGAGGTTGGTGAGTGCCTTTGTTGCTGGGCGCCCTGGCCAATGTTAGGCAGCGAGGCGTTGAGTCAGCCCCACACAGCCACCCAAAGCAACCCCGCCAAATCCTGCGTGGGCAGCAGCGACCCGGCACATTTTCACTTTTCGCCGACGACACTCGACGCCCGTCCGCTTATATACCTGATAGTCGCTCCCTGGCCGCGGGTCGACTTCACGCATTCTCCAATTTACGAGCGACCAACCGCACAAAATTCGCACGCCGTCGCACCACACCACCCCGACGACACGACCCATCCCCGCGAGACCGACGTCACCATGGCCGACAGCTGGGAGCAAGAGGAGGAGCGCCTCGCGCAGCAGGCGCAGGGCATGAACCTCAACAACACGCCCACCTTCACACCAGGCGCCCAGACATTCACCCCGGGCGCCAGCACATTCGTCCCCGGCCAAGCCTATGGAGGCTACCAGGGCTACAACCAGTACGGCCAGCAGCAATATGGCGGTTACAACCAATACGGCGGCCAGCAATACGGTGGCTACCAACAGCAGCAAGGCTACCCGCAATACGGGCAGCAATACGGCGGCCAGCAAGGAGGATACCCCAACTACGGACAGCAATACCCCCAGCAACAAAACTTCCAGCCCCAGCAGGCGCAGCAAGGCCAGGCGCCCGTACGGATAGCGAAGCGAGGCGACACCGATATGGCTGGCTCAGAGGGTGCCGCACCCGCCGAGGCTAAGAAGGAGGCGCCCAAGGCAAAGGTTCTCTCGATTGGTGGCGACAGCGCGCCCAAGGCAAAGGTCCTCTCCATCGGAGGCGACACCACAACACCAAAGGTCGAGAAGGCAGGCGGCACTAAGGTCCTGAGCCTGGGCACCCCCGCCGCTCCATCGGCAGCGAAGGAGAAGGCAGACAAGGAGAAGGGCACCGCTGAGGCCGGCACCAAGGTCACCGCTGCAAAGGCCATTGAGAAGACTGGAGAGCCCACCCCGGCGTCTGGAGGCTCTGGCCGAACCTCGCCAACACCTTCCTCTGGCCGCAACAGCCCGACACCGAAGGAGAAGGCTGCCGAGAAGGCCAAGGCACAGGATGTCGAGAAGGAGATGGACGAAGTCGTTGATGAGGCCACCCTTGCCGAGATTTACGGAAAAGAGCACGTCAACATCATCTTTTTGGGTCACGTTGACGCAGGAAAGTCCACCCTCGGCGGAAGTATTCTCATTTCCACCGGCATGGTCGACGAGCGTACACTCGACAAGTACAAGAAGGAAGCCAAGGACGCTGGTCGTGAAACATGGTACATCTCGTGGGCGCTTGACTTGAACAAGGAAGAGCGACAGCAGGGCAAGACTATCGAAGTCGGCCGAGGTTTCTTCGAGACGGAGAAGCGACGATACTCCATCCTGGACGCGCCAGGTCACAAGACATACGTACCGAACATGATCAGTGGTGCCTCGCAAGCCGATGTTGGTATTCTCGTCATCTCTGGACGTAAGGGAGAATACGAGACCGGTTTCGAGAAGGGTGGACAAACCCGAGAGCACGCCATGTTGGCCAAGACACAGGGTGTCAACAAGATCCTCATCGTCGTCAACAAGATGGACGACCCTACTGTTGAGTGGTCAGAGGACCGTTTCAAGGAGTGCACCAGCAAGGTGGTCATGTTCTTGAAGGGTCTCGGGTACAACCCCAAGACAGACATCAGCATGATGCCAGTCAGCGCGCAAACATTCACAGGTATCAAGACCCGTGTTCCCAAGGACCTCGCCCCCTGGTACGACGGCCCATCTCTGCTCGAATACCTAGACAACATGCAAGCGCTCGAGCGTAAGCTCAACGCGCCTTTCATGATGCCCATTGCTGCCAAGTACAAGGACATGGGTACCATGATTGAGGGAAAGATCGAGTCTGGTATCATCAAGAAGGAACAGAAGTAAGTCACAGTGTCATAAGCTTTGTCTGCTTTGTACTAATGATATCAGGTACCTCATGATGCCCAACCGACAAACCATTCACATCTCCGCTTTGTACGGTGAACAAGAAGAGGAAATCCCAGGCGCAACCTGTGGAGACCAGATCCGTGTGAGGCTTCGGGGTGTTGAAGAAGAAGACATTCTGCCTGTAAGCAAAGATTGGAAGATTGTTCTGATTGCTTGCTAACTTTGATGACCAGGGATACGTTCTGTGCTCACCAAAGCGCCCCGTCCACTGCGTCTCCCAGTTCGAGGCTCAGGTCGTACTGCTTGACATCAAGTCTATCCTAACAGCCGGATTCAACTGCGTGCTCCACGTCCATGCCGCACAAGAAGAGGTTACCATCACCGCACTGCTGCACAAGCTGGAGAAGGGCACTGGACGGAAATCGAAGAAGGCACCAGGATTCGCTACAAAGGGCATGAGCATCATTGCACGCTTGCAGATCACTGGTACAGCCGGAAACATCTGTGTTGAGCGATTCGAAGACTACCCACAGCTGGGACGTTTCACTCTTCGTGACCAGGGTCAGACAATCGCTATTGGCAAGATCACGAAGCTCATCACCGACGAGGCTTAAATGGCCGATTAAACCACGCATGATCAGCCCACGAGGAGGAAGAGGAGGAGCCGGATATCTGTATTGACGAAAAGCTGTCGCCATTGAGGCAACATAGCCTGAGGTTCCACGGCGTTTGGACGCCAGGCTAGCATAGACCGAGCATCCGAACAATATGATGACGAACATTCTTCCGATTCTAGTCATTGGAGTTCCTGTGTGTGATGATCTTCTACTGTACATGTATGATTCTCAGGGCTCGGAGATAAGCGTCACGGCACTGCTGTGAGACAAGCCTTTTAGTGCCGCAATCAACAGCAACCTTAATTGACCTTCCAAGTCAGGAAGTTGGATGCGTGTGCATGAAGGCTAGCGAGACGCAGAAGTCCATGACGTCACGACGCGTCTTCCAGTGAAAGAGCCTCGTCGCGTGACAGTCGCGTCACAGCCATCCATGGATGGATAGCAAGGCTATGCTTACGTCATCCACTCCCGCGGCCAAATTTCGCGACCGTCGCTCACGCAATGAACCTCTCAACCACCACGAACCTGCGCACGCTGCGCAAACCTCCCTCCCCCACCCGCCACGATGCAGGGCTTCAACATGGGGCGGTACTATCCGCCCGACGCCTCGAACCAACCCAGCTTCAATAACTCCTCCCACCCGCTCGGCAAACGCGCCAACAAGATCACCCAAGGCATCCTAACCGTCCGCTTCGAACTCCCCTTCGCCGTATGGTGCAACCACTGCACCCCACCCGCCATAATCGGCCAAGGCGTCCGTTTCAACGCCGAAAAGAAGAAAATAGGAAACTACCACACCACCCCAATATGGAGTTTCCGCATGAAGCACAGCGCGTGCGGCGGGTGGTGGGAGATACGAACCGATCCACAGAACAGCGAATACGTAGTCGTTGAGGGGGCGCGACGGCGCGACTATGGACCTACCGTCAAGGACGATACAGCGGATGGCGAGCTCAAGTTCCTGACAGAGGAGGAGAGGCAGAAGAGGCGGGACGATGCTTTTGCGAATCTAGAAGGCAAGATGGAGGATAAAGGGATTGAGAAAAAGAATAGAGAGCGGGTGGAGGAGTTGTATGATAAAGCGGAGGTTTGGCGGGATCCGTATGATGTCAATGCGAAGCTGAGGAGCGTGTTTCGTGGGAAGAGGAAGGTGTGGAGGAAGGAGGATAGGCATAAGGAGGGTATGCAGGAGAAGTTTAGTTTGGGGCTGGATATTGTGGATGAGACGGAGGCGGATAGGATGAGGGCTGGGCTTGTGGAGTTTGGTGCTGCTGCTACGCCTGACGAGGGGTCGTTGGAAGTGCTCTCGTGGAAACCACTATTTGGGGAGGCGAAAGTTGATGATAAGAACGCTGTGGAGTCGACTCCTAAGACGAAGAAGCTCAAAGTGGAGATAGCGAAAGAGAAGTCAAGATTAGGGTTGCAGCAGACGCTGGTCGGCAATACGAGAGCTGTGGTTGATCCGTTCCTGAACAAGGAGGCCTCGTCGACGCCTAGAGTTAATCTCGGCATACTAAAAAGGAAGAGAGACCCTAAGACGAAAGACCCAATTGCGGTCCTGTCGCCATCGGGTCAAGAGAAGGAAAAGACGGACACCGCGGTGCCGACGAAGAAGCAGGCCCTGCTTGGGGCGTTGGTGGGGTACGACTCGGATTGACAGCACGCGCACGCATTGGTTGACGACCGCCTTACGACACCACTCCTGCATTTACTGGCGTTTGGGTTGAGGACCATACGATACCCCATTTCCTTTGATTCACTATCAGCAATGCATACCGACCTCCTAGTAATCTCCAGCCTTCACACCTGCCGCCGTCATGAATGCTTCACACAGTCCCTTACCACTACATTCACCCCTTTCAGTGCCCATTTGCTGCTAATCTCATACTGCATCTCGAGACTCTCTATAGTATCTGCTACCGGTACAACCCTTCAGATTCCACTGGCCAAACGCAAAACCCTAGGAGAATCAGCACCCGAGCAGAGACGAAATATCAAGGACCATGACTCCAAATCAGCCACAAGACGAAAAACCATCAACGGCGAGTACTCCCCACTCAGCCAAGGGCATTGGGGATTTACCACCAGAACTGCTTCTGAAAATCGCCGACTTCGCCGCAGTCACCGATACAAACTCCAAGAAAGTCCTCTGCAAGCTCTGTCTGGTCAAGCCTCTCAACCCCGCCGCGACAGAAGCTCTTTACTCTAACATTCACGCCGGCGCCGACTTCAATCCCGTCCTCCTCATAAGAACCCTCCTCAGCCATCCATCTCTGGCTGCCCTGGTGCGCTCGCTCAAGCTAAATGCAGTCTGGAACGGATATCGGAACCAGAAGTACCGAATAGCGGTATTGAACAGCGATGACCCCCAACACCCCTCCAGTAACCCTCGAAGACTTGCAGGGTTTGACTACAGACCCCGTCGTCAAACGGCTACTGCAAGCTCCAGATGTTCACTTCGGGGCTGCAGCGTGTGCATTGCTATATCTCCACACACCAAACATAAATACTCTAAAGTACGCCGTAGAAGGCCACTACCGCAAACTCAAGCTCCCAGAGCTCTCCATCATGGTATCCACGCGACCATGGGAAATCCCCTTTCTTCCCGGGCCGCTCTTACAGACGCCACCAACCTACAACCTCCTCAAAAACGTCACCATACGAACCCCCCACATAGACATCGACCGCATCGCAAATCTCCTCCGACTACCCAACCTGCACCAACTAGAAGTCTGGAACCTCCGCGAACTCCAACCCCGTCATGCCTGGCACTGGGACGCCGCCCTATTCCCCAACCACACATCCACGGTCCGCCATCTCACTCTGCGCGGCGGCTACTTCCACGTCGATGTCTTGAGTCTGGTGATACGATGCTGCAAGTCGCTGTCTCACTTCGCTTATCACATGGCGCGGGATCATAACCATAGGTTTCAGCTGTGGACGAAGTTCGATAGGCCGACGACTATTCATTTCGGCGTCGTTATTGACGCGCTGCGGAAACATCGGGAGACGCTAAGGCATCTGGCGCTGTATAACACGGGGGCGACGGATAGGCGTGTGGCTCCGAACTGGATCCCCGCGTCACTCGCTGACTTGTACAAGCTTGAGAATCTGTGTATAGACGCTAGCGTCGTCTTTCCCCGCTACGCATGGGGTAGGCTGAAAGATGTACTTCCCGCCTCGCTGAAGCGAGTGCATCTCCTGCATACCTGGTACGACCTGATGATAGACTGCGTTTTTGTGAGTGGGGCGTTGTATAAGATGTATGACAGATACCTTTTTCCGAACTTGAGCTTTGTTGAGATGGAGGTGAACAGGGAGTTTTGGAGTTGGGCCGAGGATGTGGAAAAGGAAGATGAAGGCTTTGTGTATAGGGCGTCGGCTATTAAGGCGTTGAGGGAGAAGGGGGTCAGGGCTGTGTATAGGACTCGGGAGGATTGGGAGAATGCGTGGGGGGTTGTTGGGGGGTGGGCGGAGGAATAATGCTCGTGAGTGGGCGAGGTGTTTTGGTCGGAGAAGAAAGCGTCATCACATACAAAAGCTACAAAGTGCGCTTGATCGAGGATATAGTAATGTAAACACCCCAGAATAATGCCGGTCCTCATCGAGCGGTGCAATGCATTTGTAACTTGTTTTATACCTATGCTTAGTGTCGGTGAAAGTGAGGGCACTGACTGCCCCTTCCTCTTTCGTCCTCCGGGTACACCTCGGAAGTCTCTGCGACGTTCCATATCACCGACACGTCATGAGAGCCCGAGCGCAGCAGGCACGAGATTCGCCACCCGTCAGTATATAATCTGCTCGTCCCCCGCCACCCTTCTTCTCCTCCCACACCACTTCTGGCGTTTACAGATACGAAACGTTGCACTCTTTCACACAACCCTCTTACATCCCGCTTGTACAGCCTCTTCGTGGTGTAGGGACTCGAGCTGCGAATTAACGTTCGCGACCTTTAGGGAGGATCGGTCACAATTATCCACACGTTTTTACTTTCCATCACCTGGGCTGCTACGGCGGCCCGCCACCGTTTTTGATCCGAGGACGGTGGCTGAACTTTTTTTGTGAGTTCAATTCTGCCAATCTCTTCTTCTTGCGAGATGCTAACAGCTTTATATTACACCATGATGACTTCCTCTATCGTCGCTGCTGGCCAATGGCAGATAGGTCAGAGTGACGGTAAGGGTAAGTGTTGACTGCAGGAGCAGTGCTGGACTGCTACATAATCCCCCTGTTCTCTTCTCGTGATCGATACATGTCACCCAGCAGGTAGTCGCAGTGATTTTGTCCAGTGCAGATGATCATCTTGTGCTAATGTCTCCGCGTGGCATTCATGTGTAGTAGACGCTTAAGCGTGCAGTGTGGAGTGTAGAAGCCTGCTGACCCACATTCGTCACGTCGATCTGGTAGATCGCCGCCTATTTTGGACTTCATCGCTGAGGCGTGTTTGCATATCCGATAGTGGTGACGGTGACTTTAAATGAGGTTGACGGCAGGCCGGTCATGGTAGACCTTGGTCGAGCGCTCAAGCGGCGAGATCTCGATAATGTTACCGAAGGGGCTTTCACCCTCTGACTTGATGACGGTTAGAAGTTGAAGATGCTCGCCACCCAAGATAATTAGACCCCCGTCGAGGAACTATTCGTGGTCAAGATGAGCATCAAAGACGCCTCAGTAGCTTCCGAGACCTCATCGTAAAGTACCATGTCGACCTTGTCTACATCTGACAGCCCTAGAATACGCTGAATGACCTCACGCTGAGAGGCTGCGGAGGTGGCGGCGACTAGTCGAGGCTTGCCGATGCATGCCTTCATGAGCTCCCGGATGGCTGAGCCGCGAGACATCGTAGCGCCAGAGACCTTCGACTGACGGGCTGGGTCTCTGCGCTTCTGCTCGGCCCTCGCATCGACGTACTTGATGTAGGCGGGGCATGACTCCTCAGTCGGGTTGGCGCGGACGCACTTGGCCATCTTTTACGCGGAGCAATTAGGAATGTTGAACGCGGAGATAGAGCTGGCCATTCCATCGGAGTAGTCAGGTTGCCTCATATGAGCCATCGTGAAACCCCGCGAGCGCCTTATTCACGGTGTTAGCTTGTAGGCGAAGCAAAAAGCCCTTGCAAAATCATACGATGCTAGACAACTACATGAAATCAGTTTGAGCTGGAATACACGCAATGGTAGTAGCAGACAGCTACAAACACCGTTATATGTATTGAGACGCATGCAAAAGATGGAGGGGACGAATACGACAGTGCGATAAGTTGGTCGCTATCATGTGGAGAACTAGCGGGTACCTCCAGGGGCCTACATGGCATGTGGTAGCCTTCCAGTAATAGGGAATGTCGCAAGCATATCGAGGTCGGGACTAGAGATGGCCCAGGGTGATGAGCGATGCGCACGGCAAAACTAGCATTGTGTAGGCCAAGTATTCTTTATTCTTTACTATCTTCGTGGGCTTGTGAGTCTCGGTGGTTACGTCATGTCGACGCGAACTAGCGTCGCGCTAGTCAGATAGGAAGGAGACGCGTCGTGCCCAGGTGCGATCACGATCACCCATCCGTCTCAACTCATCCATCTTCACAACAGAGGTCGCGTCAGCCACTACGCGCAGCCATCGCATTGCGCGATTGCATACTACTAGATGTGCAGATACAAACTCCAATCTAACGCGTTCGTTGCGATGGACGACAACATGCATGAAGTATGCACGGCCATGCGGCGTCTCGTCAACTCACAGGCCATGAGGTGATACAGTACATACACTCGAACTAACCACTCGATGGCATCTTTGTTTATAATAGCTTTGCGACAATCCTGAATCTTTCATTGCTCGCGGCTGTATCAACACGAAAGAGTCCAGGCAGCCACTGGTCCTCGTCCGGTAGGGAGATCCAACGCTCATGTTGCTCTCGCAGAACCAACACACCAACATCACAGGCGTTCCACAACCCTTCGTCGATGTCACTGCCGCGACCAGGAAGCTCGACTCTGACTAGCGACGGTCGTGCACCCCCTCCCTCTCACATGAGCCGATCTTGCTGTGCCTCACGAACGCATCTCCCCCTGGAATAGCGGAGGATTTGCCTCATACAGTTCAGCTCGACAGTGTGTTGAGGAAGAAGTCGACCACAACTCGACCGCCTGGTAGACAAGATGTTTCTCGCATTTATAGCTGCCCTTTGCCTGACCGCAACGACCAGACGTTCCGTTCTTTCTCTGAGTGTCGGCTACCTGGTCACGTCCTCCCACGGTCACAACTGTTGATTCAAGGCGCATATCGGAAGTTAACAGGCGGCTGATGCATGCTCAAAGCAACTCGGTTAACCGGAAGAATCCTTTCAGCTCCTTACCCAACCCCACGCGACGTTGTTATTTCCCAATGTGTAAGAATCCTATATGGCCGGGGTCGCTTCTCACAGCATGGTACCCACTATGAAGCATGACTACGAGTCAGTCTCCGAGGAGCTGTCTCGAAAGACAAGACTGGTTGAGGCAGCAAATGGTCTCGTTGACCAATACATCTCTCGAACCTATTGGAGAACCTTCTGGATCTCACAATGAGCAAGATTCTACTCACGGGCGCTACAGGATACGTTGGCGGCACTGTTCTCGCCCAGCTCATTGCAAACACAGCACCGAGTATCAAAGATCTCACTTTCGACCTCCTCATCCGCGATGAAACGCAAGCTCAGAAGCTCAAAACCGTATACGGCTCCCGTGTAAACACCATCAAATGGTCCGGTCTGGAAGATGTAGCCTTCATCGAAGACACAGCGTCCAACTACGACATCATTATCAACACAGGCTCTGGCTTCATTCCTGAAGGCGCCATTGCCTTTGTCAATGGACTCGCTCGCGGCATCAATGCTGGCAAGCCGGCGCCATGGATACTACACATATCAGGTTGCACCAATCTATCCGACCGTCCCATATCGCAACCTCCACGACCCATACGAGAATGGAACGACGAGACGGACAAAGGCAGGATCTTCAGCTTCATGAGAGCGCTCGATGAGATGGAGCCCTACACGCAGCGGACAACCGAAGTGGGCGTCTTGGAGGCTGCTGATGCTACTGGCGTACAGGCTATTAGTATCAACACACCATGCATCTTTGGCGAAGGCACCGGCTTGTTCAACAAGCAAGGCCTGGTCATTCCCTTGATCATGATGTACGTTGTACAGCATGGATACGGTTGGAAGCTCAATGAAACAGCGAACTTCGATTGGGTTCACGTCATCGATCTCGCCGACATCTACGTCCTTCTCGTACGCAAGATCCTCGAACGCGAAGATCGCGGCGTCGGTTACCTCCCATCCGGCAAGAACGGCGTCATGTTCGCGGCCGTCGGGCGCACACTCATCAAGGACATCAACCAAGGGTGTCTGGACGCAGCATTCGCTGACGGTATCTTGCCACGTGAAGGTACTCCCAAGGAGAGGGAGATTCGGTCTGTGCCGCTGCATGAGATTGCCGACAAGCTCACTGCGGGTCGTCGCGATATCGCGGAGCGTGGTTGGGGTGGGCATAAAGCTACGAAAGCGGTACTTGCACGCAAGCTATTGGGCTGGAAGCCAAAGAGACAGCAAGATGCTTGGGAAGCTGACTTCCAAGCCGAGTTGATTGCACTGAAGGAGAACAGGCGCATGGTGACAATGGAGAGCTGCATCGGCGCGACTAAGAAGTAAGCGACGAGGAGCCATCTTCGAGACCTATCCAAGGAGCGAAAGAATCTATACTGCGTATCGACGATTTCTTCTAGTTGGTCACCTTGAAGCTCCTCTGGCGCTCTTAAAACGCAAATAGAACTACGATACGACAATTTCAGCTTTCGTTCTCATCGCGATCCAAACGTGAAAATCGCTCCCCGCTCAGAATGTCCTCGACGCGTTTCATGCAACAGCGTACGCGGCTCACGCATCCTTCAACCGGGAATAACATCCCATCGGAGCTGCCTGCCATCCTAAGCGGCAGGTCCTTTGTGTAGGATTTAGCCACGGCATACGGCGTGGGGAAATGTCCGCTCTCGAGTCAGTGCGGCGTGGAGGTTTATGCGACACTACCGAGTATGAGCTCATATTTGCGTCAAAATCCTAACCGAGCCTCACAGACCACCAAGAGTTGCTTCTATTCAGATAATGCAACGGAAATTTTAGCGCGGCCAGGGGATAGCCGTACTTGCTCCAGTGAGATGCTGATCAGACATGAAAGAGATACCCTATCTAGCTGCGACTGCATAGGCGACCAAGTCCGTTGCACTGGGGCGAAACGACAACCATGTGATTTACCAACAGACATAACGATCGCCAGCTTGTTCTCCCACGCCGTGAGGCACGGCGGGTGGCCCCGAGTAGACCAATAGGTGTAGTTATGTCTTCACCTGTGGCTGCAGTGGCACTTGGCTTTGGATAGGACACCTTCTACACGCGCTGCAGTTTTTCTTTGGTGTTCGACCATCGCAGATGTCTCCACTGCAGAACATGTCTCGTCAAATGCAGCCTCGCGGACTCGAGAGTGATACCAAGCAGTCTTCATTATTCGCCATCGGCATCCCCTTCATCGCAATTGCCAGTGTCGTAGTATTCCTACGCGTCTATGTTCGTGTACGCTTGATACGGCTGAAACTGGCTACCGACGACTGTGAGTTGACCTCTATAGCCAACACTGCCAAGCAGCATGCTGACAGCCAAAATCAGATTTGATAATCTCTGGCGCATTCTTCACCATCTCGCTGTCAGTCGCTAATATGGTTTGTAAGTCTACAAATCTCATATCGAAGGCGTGATTGAGCTCGAGATTGACAAATAGCCCATTCGCAGGCGGTTGGTACGGTGTAGGCAAGCACAGTAAGCAGTCGATACCGATCATCTACTCGAATTTTAGCTGACGATTCCACAGCACCCGACATTCCCAACGAAGACCTCACTCCAATGTTGAAGGCAAATCTCGCAACGCGACTCCTATACGTTGTAGCGATATGTCTCGTCAAGTTCAGCATCCTCGTCTTCTACCACCGACTAGACCCTCGACGACCCACGAGATGGATTGTGTACTTCCTAATGGCATGGGTAGCCGCCCTGTCCATTGTAACTTTCTTTGTGCTATTATTCGTCTGCACGCCGCCATCGCTGTTTTGGGATCCTGCGGGCCAGGCTCTGCACCCAGAGAAGTGCCTGAAGCAGGACACACAGCAAGTGTTCTTCAACATCAACGGCATCATGAAGTAAGCATTGCAACCAAAATCTCAACTTCATGCAGACTCATTGACTCTTGCGTCCTACAGCATCGTTCAAGACTTCGCCATTTACATCCTACCAATGCACATCGTCTGGAAGCTGCAGATGCCGCGCGGTCAAAAGATGGCTTTGTGCGCTCTTCTCGGTGTCGGACTGGTCGCAGTTGCAGCTGGCTGTGTGCGCTTCTACTACGTGCTGTTCCTCTCCGATGAAGCCGATATCTGGTACTACATGGCCGACTCGTTGAACTGGTGTAGCATCGAGATCTACGCGGGTATGTCTCCTCTCACATATTTGATCAAATCCCTCAAGGCTAACTCTATATGTTTACAGCCATCATATGCAGCTCGGCATCGACCTTCAAAGTCCTCATCAAAACCTACCTTCCTAGAGTCTGGAGCAGCGCCGGAAGTCACGACAAGGCTTCTGGCACCCCTCGCGCACAGTCCGATCGATCATATAGCAGCAGATTTGAGCTGAAGCGTTTTGGCACATCGTCGAATAAGTCAAACAGCAATAGGAAGTATGGGATTGAGGGGCTCACAGACCTTGGAAACGAAAGCGAGGAAGCCATTGTGCGACCTGAAAGCAAGATGGGCAGGGATATCGCGGTCTTCGTGACGCAGCACTAGCTCATTTGGAGAGTCGCAATATCAAATGAAGCTGGACAGCTTGATGCTGAGCAAAAGAGATAGACAAAAGCATAGCTTCATGGGAGTTCTGGCGCCAATCAACCATTGAGATAAGAGTGTGCTGTCCGGGTGACTTCTCTATCTTGTATGCTTATGGATAGCAACGAAGAAGGCGAGCCACTTGGCTACATCGTGAACTGGAAGACAAGGATACTACAATACATTTCCACCACGTGCTGGGCACTCCAGAATCCGCATATATGATACCAATTACACGTCGCATGGGTAAGTGTGGAGTGTGCATCCGCAGAGCATCTCTTGCGAGGGGAAAGCAATGAGCGATTTGGGACGGGAAGTGTTCTGGGTCCAGATCGCTGCCTAGTGGCACCGCGGAAACTAGTGGTGATCCGCCTTTCCTTTTTCGGTGATGGCGCGGCACGCCTTACATTCACCCTGAGGCAGCCGCCCGGGAACGTCTTCTGGGCTCCGCGCTCGAGCGTTCGTTGCCTTGAAAAATTGCTATTCATGGCTTCGTTCAGGCTGGCCCGACAAGCCTCGCGCATTGCAGCCTGGCGCGTGCCCAGATGTAGCATAGCTCGTTCTACACCGTACCCGTCTTCGACACTACAAATGCAAAGACAGTTTCCCATAGTCCGCTATCGACTATTCACCTCAACATCGCATACCGCTACTGCCTCAGGGAAAGAGACAATGGAAGAAAGTCTTCGCAATATGGATCTTGATGCGGCGGAGAAGCACATGAAGGACTGGTTCGGTGACCATGCATCATGGAGTCACGAACAGCTGCTCAATCTTGTTTATGGTACTAAACCTTCATTCAACTCATG
>Ga0265780_10007231_pt1 | contig 13659 bp, 9 predicted proteins | sample P1T30metagenome_FD_192432 | JGI IMG/M metagenome (GOLD analysis project Ga0265780, IMG submission 192432) | Plant litter microbial communities from East Loma Ridge, Irvine, California - P1 T30 | ecosystem: Environmental > Terrestrial > Plant litter > Unclassified | place: USA: California... | reverse complement strand
CGAGCAATTGCTGCGCATTGCATTCGGAGTCATCAACAGATAACGATGACAGCGCCAAACGGAAAAGGCCAGATCTTGCGATCTGGCCCTTCGTGTTTTCTGGTGCGGCTGGCAGGAATCGAACCCACGACCCCTTGGTTCGTAGCCAAGTACTCTATCCAGCTGAGCTACAGCCGCCCGAGGCACGTATTATAGCAGCGGCATGCGGTTTCTGGAAGACGCAAATAATTTCGCGCCAGCAAAGTCCTCTGGTAGATTGAGAGGGAAGTATTTCGATCGGATGATTATGTTGGGTTCTACCCGCGCCTGCCTGTTTCGCACTGCACGCACCTGGCTCGCATTATTGCTGCTGTGCGTGGCCACCAGTCTCATGCTCGTCACGGATGCCGTTGCCGCCCAGCGCAGCCTGCGCTTCGAACGCCTGTCGGTCGACGAGGGCCTGTCCCAGCATTCCGTGCTCAGCATCCTGCAGGACCGCCAGGGCTTCATCTGGTTCGGCACCCAGGCCGGGTTGCACCGTTACGACGGCTACCGCATGACGGTGTACCGCACCAACACCAACGACCCCGGCAGCCTGCCCGACAACTACGTGTCGGCGTCTTACCAGGATGCCCAGGGCTACCTGTGGTTTGGCACCAAGGGCGGCCTGGCGCGCCACGATCCAGCGACTGGTCGCTTCCAGCGCTTCGCGCTCGAGGAGGCAGGCCGCACCGTGATGCGGGGCGTGAACGCGATCGTCCCGGGCCCGGATGGCGGGTTGTGGCTGGCGACCAGCGACGGCGTAGTGCGTTTCGATCCGGTCCATGGCACGCACCGCGACTACGTGCACGACCCGGAGCAGCCCTCCAGCCTGCGCGACAACCGGGTCAACCGGCTCGCCTTCGACAATGCGGGCGCGCTGTGGGTCGGCACCGTCACCGGGCTGGACCGCTTGGACATTGCCAGCAGCCGTTTCGAGCACTTTGCCATCGGTCTCGAGGCCGACACGCAGCGTAATACCGTGACGGCGCTGTCGATGGGACCGCGCGACACCCTGTGGATCGGCACCGGCGCGGGTCTCGAGGCCTGGCGCCTGGACGGCCCGGCGCCGCAGCGCCAGCGCGCGACCGACGGCCTCAACAGCGGACGCATCAAGACCCTGTACCACGACGGCGGCGCCCAGCTGTGGGTGGGCACCGAGGGCGATGGGCTGAAATGGCTGGACCCGTCGACCGGGCATTTCGTCGGTTACCGGCACTTGCCGCAAGACCAGCACAGCCTGTCGGACAACGATGTGCAGTCGGTGCTGGTCGACCGTACCGGCACCCTGTGGGTGGGCACCTTCTTCGGCGGCGTCAGCCGCACCGACCTGGCCAGCGGCGGCTTTGCGCGCTATGGCGAAACCGAGGGCATCGGACGCGCCAAGGTGCGCGCCATCGGCGGGGCAGAAGACGGCAAGCTGTGGATCGGCAGCACTGGCGGCGGCCTGTTCCGTTTTGACCCGGCGACGCGCAGCGCCCAGCCGGTGCGCGACGGCCTGTTGCCAGGCGATATCGTGAGCGCCGTGACGCCGGCGCGCGGCAAGCTCTGGATCGGCACGCCGACCGGCCTGGTCGCGCGCGACGCCAGCGGGCGCATGACACGCATCTCGCTGGGGCAGGGGCCGAACGCCAACTATGTGCAGGATATCCGCGCCGGCCGCGACGGCACCCTATGGGTAATCACGCGCGACGGCCTGACGGCGCTGGCGCCCGGCTCGGACAATACCCGCAGCTGGCGCAACGATCCGCTCGACCCCACCAGCCTGGGCGACAACTACGGCCGCGCGTTGCTGGAAGACCGGCACGGCATTCTGTGGATCGGCACCGAGTCGGGCCTGGAGCGGTTCGACCGCGCCGCCGGCACCTTCACGCACTTTCGCCACGACCCGGCCGACCGGGGCAGCCTGCGTCACAGCCGCGTGAACTTTTTGCACGAATCGAAGCGCGGCGAACTGTGGATCGGCACCGCCGGCGGCCTGCATCGCCTGATGCATGACGGCGAGCGCACCTGGTTCCGCTTCTATCCCTTCGCCAGCGCCAAGGACGCACCCTCGATCGGCGCCATCCTCGAGGACGACGACGGCGCCCTGTGGGCCAGCACCACGGCCGGCATCACGCGTGTCGATCCGCTCACCGGCCAGACCAAGAGCTATACCGCCAAGGATGGCCTGATCGATGGCTCCTACTTCGTCGGGGCGGGTTGGCGCGCCGCCAATGGCCAGCTGTATTTTGGCGGCATCGGCGGCATGACGTCGTTCCAACCCGGCCAGGTGCGCGACAATCCTTATCCGCCGGTGGTGGCGATTACCGACTTGCTGGTGCTGAACCGCTCGCGTGGTGTGCCGAACCTGGCGGCCGAGCGCGAGGTCACCCTGTCCTGGCACGATACCGTATTCTCGCTGGAGTTCGCGGCGCTGCACTACGCCGACCCGATGGGCAACCGCTACGCCTATCAGCTGGAAGGTTTTGACCAGGGCTGGGTCGACACCAGCGCCAGCCGGCGCTTCGCAACGTACACCAACCTGGACCCCGGCCGTTACGTGTTCCGGGTCCGCGCCAGTAACAAGGACGGGCTGTGGAGTCCGGATGCGGCCACGCTGGCAATCACGATCACGCCCCCGTACTGGAAGACCTGGTGGTTCCGTACGCTGGCAGCGGCGCTGGTGCTGGCGTTGTCGTATCTGGCTTACCGGCTGCGGGTGCGCGCGCTGGTCGAGCAGAAAGGACTGCTGGCGCGCGAAGTGCATGCGCGCACCGCCGAACTGCTGCTGCAGAAGGAGGCGGCCGAACGCGGCAAGCGCGAAGTCGAGCGCCAGAAAGAAACCGTCGAGCGCGCGCACCGCAATATCGCGCTGCTGTCCGACATGGGCCGGGTGTTGACCGCCAACCTCGATCACGAGGCGATCATGCAGACCCTGTACCAGCACGTGGTGGCGCTGATGGACGCGCCGCTGTTCGCCGTCGCCTTGCGGCGCCCGGAGCGCGGCATGCTCGAACTGCCGTACGCGATGATGATCGGCCGCCGCCTGGCGCCGCGCGAACTCGCCTTCGATCCGGCCCGGCATCTGCTGGCCTGCTGCATGGCCGGGGGCCGCGAATACCTGCTGGCTGACGTCGAAACCGAACTGGCGGCCTGCCTGCCGCAGGCGACGGACTTGACGGAGGCGGTGGCGGTCTCCGCCCAGGTTGCGGATTCGGCGCCGCGTTCGCTGCTGTGCGTGCCGGTGACGGTCGGCGAGCGGGTGCTGGGGGCGGTGATGGTCGGCAGCCGCGCGCCGAACGCGTATGGCCAGGTGCACCTCGACATGCTGGGCACGCTGGCGGCCTACGTCGGCGTCGCGATGGACAATGCCGAAGCCTATGAACGGCTCAAGGAAACCCAGGCGCAGCTGGCCGCGCACGAGAAGCTCGCTTCGCTCGGCTCGCTGGTGGCCGGCGTGGCCCACGAATTGAATACGCCGATCGGCAACAGCCTGCTCATGGCCAGCACGCTGCAGGACCGCACCGACACGCTCGCGGCGCGCTTTGCCGCGACGACGCTCAAGCGCTCCGACCTCGAAGAATACATGTCCGCCTCGCGCGAGGCATCGGAACTGATCGTGCGCAGCCTGCACAATGCGGCCGAACTGGTGAGCAGCTTCCGCCAGGTCTCGGTCGACCAGGCCAGCGCCCAGCGGCGCCGCTTCGACCTGGCCCAGGCCTGCCACGAGATTGCTTCGACCTTGAACAACACGGTGCGCCTGGCCGAACACCGCCTGCTGCTCGCCGTGCCGGCCGGGATCGTGATGGACGGCTTCCCCGGGCCGCTGGGCCAGGTGCTGATCAACTTCGTCAACAATGCGCTGCTGCACGCCTTCGAGGCGCCCGGCGGCACGATGACGATCGGCGCGCTGGCGACGGACGCCCGGGTAGTCATCACCTTCCGCGACGACGGCCGCGGCATCGATGCGGTGCACCTGGGGCGCATCTTCGACCCGTTCTTCACCACCCGCATGGGGCAGGGCGGCACCGGACTGGGACTGAACATCGCCTACAACATCGTCACCAGCCTGCTGGGCGGGACGATCCGGGTCGAGAGCGAGGCCGGAGCGGGGACGGTGTTCACGCTCGATCTGCCGTTGACGGCGCCGGCAGCCCCTGAGGAAGCGAGCTAGGCGTCGCGCATGCGGCTGGGCGGGGCGTCGTGCAAGCGCCCCCAGGCGCGCCTCAGCTGGCGCGCCGAGGCGAACCCGGCGCGTTCGGCCACCGCCTCGATATCGAGCTGCGAGCCGGTGAGCAGCTCGCGCGCCAGGGCGACCCGCGTCCGGCCGACGTAGTCGGTGACGCTCATGCCGGCGTGCTCGTTGAACAGGCGCGACAGGTTGCGCGGACTGGCCCCGGCCACGGTCGCCAGCGCCTCGACCGACCAGTCATGCGAAGGATCGGCAACCACAGCGTCCTGGGCCCGGTGGCTCGCCGGATGGATATGGTTGCGTCCCTCCAGCCACGGCGACAGTTGCGGGTCGGCGCCGGCGCGGCGCAGGTAGACCACCAGGTAGCGCGCCACGGCCAGGGCCGCGGCGTGGGCGGCGTGCCCGGCGACGAGGTGCAGCATCAGGTCGATGCCGGCCGTGATGCCGGCGCTGGTGAGGCGTTCGCCGTCTTCCACATACAGGCGGTTGTCCAGCACCCGGGCGCTCGGCGCCAGGCTTGCCAGTTCGGCGCTGCAGGCGTAGTGGGTGGTGCAGTCATGACCATCGAGCAGGCCTGCGCGGGCCGCGCTCAAGGCGCCGGAACAGATCGACATCAGTACGATGCCGGGCCGGATGCAGGTGCGCAGCCAATCCACGATAACGGCTTCCTGGCGCTCGGCCTCCCAGCGCTCGGCAGCCGGGCGCTGTGGCACGAAATCGTTGACGCCGGGCAGGACCACCAGCGCCCCATCCGGCAAGCGTGCGGGCAGCGCCGCGATGCCGGCCATGGCCAGCCCGATCGAGCTGGCCACCGACGGCGCCGGGCCGATGAAGGCAATCCGGTAGCGCACGGCGTCCTGCTCCAGATTGGCCTTCTGCAGCACCTCGATGGGGCCGGCCACGTCGAGCAGCAGCACATGCGGCGGCATGACCACAAAGACGGGAATCTCGCGCGGCCGCCGCAGATCGTCTTTCATGCGGCCGCCAGTTCCTCGTGGCCTGCCAGCGCTTCCTCGACGGTGACGATGCGGGCGAAGCGGTCAGTGAGCACCAGTTCGGTATGGGCGACCAGTTCAGCGGCGCTCCATGTGCGGCCGTTGCGGTCGGTCATCGGGAAGGTCAGCGTGGCTTCGCTGACGTAATCGACCTGGTAGTCCAGGTCGTGGGCATGGCGTGCGGTGGTTTCGCAGCACTGTTCGGTGCGGATGCCCGAAATGATCACGCGGTCGATGCCGTGGGTGTTGAGCCAGACATCCAGGCCCGAGCCGATCAGCGCACTGTGGCGGGGTTTGCGGAATACGGCGTCGGGTTCGATCGCCAGCGGCGCCATGGTCTTGATCAATCCGGAAGCGTCCGAGAACACGCCGTGGCCGTCGACATGGAAGATCTGCAGCACCGGAATACCGGCCGCCTTGGCGCCATCGATCAGCGGCTGGATGCGCGCCAGGAAGCCGGGCAGGCTGGCTTCGTTCCAGGACGGCGTGCCACGGAACGATTCCTGGACATCGATGACGATCAGCGCGGTTTTTTTGGGATCGGACATGTCCTACTCCTTGGTGGGTGAGAGAGTCTGTATCGTAACGACCCTCACCACCTGGCGAAATACATCGTCTGGACAAGAAGCGGACAAATCACGCCACGGCGCTGCCGGCCCCCTAGACCAGATTGCGCGGCGCGCCGGCCTGCCAGGCTTCGATATTATCGACCAGCATGTCGGCCAGGGTCTGCATCGCCCCATAGCTGGCCCAGGCGATGTGCGGGGTCAGCAAGAAATTCGGCAGGCGCAGGCCCAGCAGGGGATTCGAGGGTGATGGCGGTTCCTTGCCCAGCACGTCGAAGCCGGCGGCGATACGTCCTTCCATCAGTACCGTGGCCAGTGCGGCTTCGTCGACCAGGCCGCCGCGCGCCGTGTTGATCAGGAGGGCGCCCGGCTTCATCAGGCCAAGCTCGCGCGCGCCGATCAGGTTGCGGGTCTGGTCGGTGAGCGGCAGGTGCAGGCTGACGACATCCGCGCTGCCCAGCAGTTCGTCCAGTTCAACCTGGCGCACGCCGGTATCAAGAATCGGCGAACGCGAGGCGGCAACGATTTCCATCCCGAAGGCGCGGCCGATGCTGGCAACCTGATGACCCAGCGCGCCGTAGCCGACGATGCCCAACCGGCTGCCGGCCAGGTCGCTGATCGGGTGGTCGAGCAGGCAGAAGCGGCTCGACGTTTCCCATTTGCCGGCTTCGACGTCGGCGGCGTAGGCGCGCAGGTTGCGGCGCAGCGCCAGCATCAGCGTGAAGCAGTGCTCCGGCACCGAGACGAGCGAGTAGTCGCGGATATTCGCCACGGCGATGCCGCGCTCGCGGCAGGCAGCCAGGTCGACATTGTCGGTGCCGGTCGCGGCGACTGCGATCAGTTTCAAATCAGGTAGTCGGGCAATCGCGTCGGTGCGCAGCGGCACTTTGTTGGTGATCGCGACGGTCGCACCGGCCAGACGCTCGACGACCTGGTCTGCGCTGGTCGCGGCATGGTCTTGCCAGGCATGCGGGAAGGAGGGAACCCGCACATTGGCGCGCAGGCTGTCGCGGTCGAGGAAGACGATACGGTGCATGGTGTCCTTTCGGCGGCAAACAAAACGGCATTGTAGAGCAGGCATGGCGAAAGACAGGACGGACCTGTCTTTCGCAAGGGCGGCGGCTGATGCCGCCGCGATATGGTGGAGCTCGAGCCGGCCTCTGGTGGGGGCTCTGAGCGGGTCGTGCCGGGATTAACGCGAGTGGGCGACGTGGTCGGCGCTGGCCTCAGCCTTGTCGGCCTTGGCGTCGGCTTTCTTTTCAGCCGATTTCTGGTCAGCCTTGGCCTTCTTTTTGTCCGCATCCGCCTTGGCTTCGGCCACGTCGGCTTTTGCTTCGGCGGTGGCTTTGTCTACCTTGGCGTCGGCCTTGGCGACTTCTTTCGTGTGTTTGGCGTCGGCCTTGGCAACATCTTTATTGGCCTGCGCTTCCACCTTGGCTTCGGTGCTGGTCGCAGCGGTACTGGTGGTGGCGGTTTGGGCAAACACGGAAGTAGCGAACAAGCCGGTGATCACGGTAGCGATGATTTTCTTCATGATGTCATTCCTTCACTTAGTTGATATGCAGTGGGAGATTCCCCGTGTTACTGAGCTCATAACGCGGCTTGATACAGCCCAGTTGACGGGTCTTACATCCCCTTACATTTGTGTTTTGACCATTGTTTGCGTGAGGTGCCGAACAGTCCGGTGTACGGGGCAGCGCTACGCTGGCGACAATGAGTTCAGGAGCTGCCGCCATGCCAGACGCACTGAAGGCCTATAAAGCCAAACGCAATTTCCAGATCACATCGGAGCCTGCCGAAGGGGGCGACGCTGGCGTGGACGCCCTTACCTTCGTGATTCAGAAACATTGGGCGACGCGCCTGCATTACGATGTGCGGCTCGAGCTCGACGGCACCATGAAAAGCTGGGCGGTGCCGAAAGGCCCCAGCTACGATACGCGCGACAAGCGCATGGCTGTGCACGTCGAAGACCACCCGATCTCGTACTCGGATTTCGAAGGCACGATCCCGGCCAAGCAGTACGGCGCCGGCAAGGTCATCATCTGGGACAAGGGTACCTGGGAGCCGCTCGAAGATCCGCACAAGGGTTTCGAGAAGGGCAGCATCAAATTCCAGATGCACGGCCACAAGATGCACGGCCGCTGGACGCTGGTACGCATGAAGGGCAAGGGCGAGAAGCAGGAAGCCTGGCTCCTGATCAAGGAAAAGGACGAGTATGCGCGCTCGTCGGAAGAATTCTCGCTGGTCGACGAGATGCCCGATAGCGTCAAGAGCCTGCCGATGCCGGAACGGGCCGAGCGGAAGGTCGAGGCCTTGCGTGAGGAAGAAGAGTCGGCGCCGAAGCAGCGTACTGCGGCGAAGAAAGCCGCTGCCAAACCGAAAGCTGCTGTCAAGTCGAAGGCCAAAGCAAAGTCCGTCGACGAAAAGGTGGCGTTGCCGCAAAAATTCTCGCCCGAGCTGGCCACGCTGGTCGATGCGCCGCCGCCCGACCCAGAGAACTGGGTCTTCGAGGTCAAGTTCGACGGCTACCGCATGCTGGCGCGCATCGAGGATGGTGAGGCGCGCCTGATCACGCGCAACGCCAACGACTGGACCGACAAGCTTCTGCCGCTCAAGGCGGAGCTGGAACGCATCGGGTTGCCGGACGGCTGGTACGACGGCGAGATCGTGGTCCACGACGAGAGCGGCAAGCCGGACTTCGGCAAGCTGCAATTGGCGTTCGACGGCAAGCAGGCCGACTCGATTGCCTTCTTCCTGTTCGACGTACCGTATTTTGATGGCCACGACCTGCGCGAGGCGCCGCTGGTGGAGCGTCGCGCACTGCTCGAGAAGCTGCTCAAGAAAACCACATCCGAAAAAGTGCGGTTCTCGGCCGAGTTCGGTACCGATCCCGACGAGCTGGTGGTCGCCGCCTGCAAGATCGGCCTGGAAGGCGTGATCGGCAAGCGCCGCGACTCGCGCTACGTCTCGCGTCGTTCGCCCGAGTGGATCAAGCTCAAATGCGGACTGCGCCAGGAATTCGTGATCGGCGGCTTCACGGATCCCAAGGGCTCGCGCACCGGCATCGGTTCTCTGCTGCTCGGCACCTACGATGAAGACGGCGTGCTGCGCTATGCCGGCAATGTCGGCTCGGGCTTCAACCATTCCTCGCTCACCGCGATCGCGGAAAAACTGGAGAAGCTGCGCACCGACCAGAGCCCGTTCCCGCCGCGCGCCGTTCCGGGCCGCAAGCACCATTGGGTCAAGCCGACCCTCGTGGCCGAGGTCAGTTTCTCTGAATGGACCAGCGCCGGCGCGGTGCGCCATCCGGTCTTCCAGGGCCTGCGCGAGGACAAGCCGGCCAAGGGTATCACGCGCGAGAAGGCGCAGCATATCGAGGCGGTCGCGCCGCCGGAAGACGACGAACCGGTCGCGGCTGCGGGCAAGCTGCCGGCTACGATGAAGATCACCAACGGCGACCGGGTGATCGACAAGGACAGCGGCGCCACCAAGCTCGACCTGATCCGCTACTACGCCCTGGTGGGCGAGCTGATGATGGAGCACCTGAAAGGGCGCCCGGTGTCGCTGGTGCGTGCGCCCGAAGGCGTGGGCGGCGAGCTGTTCTTCCAGAAGCATGCCGACGTGCGCAAGATGCCCGGCTTGCGCGACCTGGACCAGGCGCTTGACCCCGACCATCCGCCGATGCTGGAGGTGGCAAGCAGGGAAGGGCTGCTGTCGTCGGCGCAGTGGAATGTGGTCGAGATCCACACCCAGAACGGTCTCAAGGGCAGCTACCAGAAACCGAACCGCATGGTATTCGACCTCGACCCGGGCGAGGGCGTCGAATGGCCGGCGATGCAGGAGGCGGCGCAGTTGATGCGTGCCTTCCTCGAGGAACTGGGCCTGCCGGCTTTCCTGAAAACCAGCGGCGGCAAGGGCCTGCACGTGGTGGTGCCGATCAAGGGCAACCACGACTGGGACACCGTCAAGGCCTTCTCGCAGGCCATCGTGCGCCACATGGCCGACACGCTGCCCGACCGCTTCGCTTTCAAGAGCGGGCCGAAGAACCGGGTTGGCAAGATCTTCATCGACTACCTGCGCAATGGCCAGGGGGCGACGACGGTGGCGGCATGGTCGGCGCGGGTGCGTCCCGGTCTGGGGATTTCGGTGCCGCTGCGCTGGGAAGAGCTGCCCAAGCTGAAGTCGAGCACGCAGTGGACCGTCGCCAATGTCCACACCCGGCTCGATGAGGGCAATGCGCCGTGGGAGGGTTATGCCAAGGCAGCCGTGACGCTAACGAAGGCGATGAAGGCGCTCGGATTCAAGCCGTGAGGGTGTAACCGGGCGCCGAACCTACTGCGGACGGACGCGCGCCGAACCTGTGCCACGCCAGGCCGGCGAGGCTGCCGAGCGCCAGGAACTCGAACAGGAACTGGCTATAGCTGAACATGCCGGCCAGTGGCGCTTGCTGCATGAAAAAGCTGAACACGAAGGTCGCGCCGACGATGCCCTTGAAGAACGCAACGAGCAGGGCGCAACCCAGCAGGCGATGCGTCAGGTTAGCGGGTAGCCGGTGCCAGATTGACGCCACCAGCAATGCAGCGCCCACGACCGGTTCGATGAACGTCACATAGGCCGCTACCGTGACCGTTACCGGGTACGGGAACACGTACAGGTCGGGGCGGCTGAAGGTCGCGGCAAATTCGCTGAGCGGCGCGAGCGCGATCCCGGTCAGCGAGTGTGCGCCCATGCAGATCGCAGCCGTCGCCAGGGCAACCAGCGACAGCGACGCCGCACCGCGCACCCACCTGACTGCGACAACGCACGCCAGCGCCACGACCAGCACACGCAGCACAGGTTCGGCCAGGCCGAGAAGGGCAAACGTCCAGCCGCTGGTGACGACACCTGTCATGACCGCTCCGCGCACCGTCTCGCGGACCATCAGCAGGATCGCGAAGGTGACGAGTGTCCGGATGAAAAAGCCGTGTCGCCGCAGGCCTGGTTCGGCCAGCCTGAGAAAAACCAGTACCGCCAGTACGATGAGCGTCAGATGCAGCCAGCGCGCCCAGGCTGGTGGCGCCGAGGACGGAAACGGCACGCCTGCCGCCAGCATCACGACGTGGACCGTCAATGCTGCGGCGCCGGCAAGTATCAGGCTGGGGGCCAGCATCAGCGGCTGTCGCGGGGTGGGCAACAAGGTGGTCGACATGGGCATATCCGGTGCGAGGTTGCGTGCCGGGTATCCGGCGCAGCCTCCGAGTATGGCTGAGTTGATGCGTCCGCGCTATCCACATGCCGAGCAACAAAGAAAGCCGCCACGCGGAACACCATGTGGCGGCTTGCAGAAACGTGCGCGGATTAATCGACGTTGCGGCCCAATGCCTTGAGCGAGGTGCGTACGCCACGGCCATACGCTGGATCGGCCCGGTCGAAGTGGCCCAGCTGGCGCTGCAGGATGTCCTCGCCGACCTGGCTCAATGGGCCGGCGAGGTTGTCGAACAGGTTCTGCTTGGCCTGATCGGTCATCAGGCGGAACAGATTGCCTGCCTGCGTATAGTCGTCTTCCTGACCACGGAAATCGAAGCGGCCGGCGTTGCCGTCCAGCGCCAGCTCCTGCTCGCCGTGGCCCATGCCAGTGGCGCCGGCGCCGACGCTATTGAGCGTGTAGTAGTTCCGCGCCGAACCGCCGTTGGCGATCGCCATGGTGCCGTCGCGCTGCTGGTTGTGGACCGGGCAGCGCGGTGCGTTGACCGGCAGATGCTGGTGGTTGGTGCCGACCCGGTACAGCTGGGCGTCGTGGTAGCCGAACAGGCGGCCCTGCAGCATCTTGTCGGGCGAGTAGCCCAGGCCCGGCACCACATTGGCCGGCGAAAAGGCGGCCTGCTCGACTTCGGCGTGGTAGTTCTCGGGGTTGCGGTTCAGTTCCAGCAAGCCCACGGGCTGCTTCGGGAAGTCGCCATGCGGCCAGACCTTGGTGATGTCGAACGGATTCCAGCCGGTGCGCGCGCTCCAGTCGGCCAGCTGCTGCTCGGTCGCCACCTGGATCTGCACGTCCCACTGCGGGAAGTCCTGGGCCGCGATCGCGCCGAACAGGTCGCGCTGGGCATAGTCCGGGTCGCTGCCGGCAATGCGGGTCGCGTCCGCCGCGCTCAGGTTCTTGATGCCCTGGCGGGTCTTGAAGTGCCACTTCACGTAATGGCGCTCGCCGTTTTCGTTGATGACACTATAGGTGTGGCTACCAAAGCCGTCCATGTGGCGGTAGCCGTCCGGGGTGCCGCGGTCCGAGAACAGGATCGTCACCTGGTGCAGGCTTTCCGGCGCGTGGCTCCAGAAGTCGAACATCATGTTCGCCGACTTGAGGTTCGTTTGCGGATCGCGCTTCTGGGTGTGGATGAAGTCCGGAAAGTTGATCGGGTCCTTGATGAAGAACACCGGCGTGTTATTGCCGACCAGATCCCAGTTGCCTTCGTCGGTGTAGAAGCGCAGGGCGAAACCGCGCGGATCGCGTTCGGTATCGGCACTGCCTTTTTCGCCGCCCACGGTCGAGAAGCGCAGAAATACCGGGGTCTGCTTGCCGATGTGGCCGAACAGCTTGGCGGTGGTCAGGCCCGTGATGTCATTGGTGACCGTGAAGGTACCGTAGGCTCCCGATCCCTTGGCGTGCACGACGCGCTCGGGAATGCGCTCGCGGTTGAAGTGCTGGAGTTTTTCGATCAGGTGGAAGTCTTGCAGCAGCAGTGGACCGCGCGGGCCGGCGGACAGGGAATTCTGGTTGTCGGCGACCGGGATGCCGGAAGCGGTAGTCAGGCGTAGTTGGCTCATCGTGGAATCCTCATTGCGGTTAATTCAATGAGATAGATTCTACGGAGCAATCACGATAGTGCAAAGCTAATTGATTTAATTATTATGATAGGTTTTTACAATACAGTTCCATGTAGCCCTGTCGATATCGTAGGGCCGGCAGCTTTGCTGCCGACGCGGCGATCGTTACTGGCGCTGCTCTCGCACCGGATGATATTGCCGCCATCGATGACCGCGTCGGCGGCGAAGCCGCCAACGTGCTTCGAGGAGAGACGACGAATGGGGCGGCCAGGCCGCCCCGTACTCACGTGTCGTTCTTGAAGATGCCGCGGATATTCATGGCCATCAGCGCCACCTGCAGCGTGATGAGCGCCCATGCGCCATCGTGAAGCCCCCAGATGATCCACATCACATTACTGAGGATGAACATCCAGAATCCGAACACGCGTCGCTCGGCGCGCTTGGAGCCAATCAAAAAGGCGGCGTACAGGCTGACCACCATGGCCGGCCATTGGAGGAAGTCGATGAATCCATCCATCCTCACGCCGCCTTCTTGCGTGGCGCGGCTTTGGCGGCGACCGCTTTTTTCGCCGCAGGCTTGGCCGCGGCCTTTTTCGCGGCCGGCTTGGCGGCCGTAGTCCGTGTCGACTTCGACGCCGTGGCGCCGCTGCCCGACTTGGCCGGCGCCTTGCGCGCGCGCGGTGTGTGGACTTCGTCGTCATCGTCCTCGTCGTCGGCCGGCTTGCGCGACTTGCGCGGTGGCGGATCGTCGTCATCGTCGTCGTCATCGGCCAATGCCGCCAGCGCCGCCTTGGCCGGCTTCTTGCCGAGACTCGCCTGGAGCAGGGCAACCAGGTCGATCACCTGGCCAGTAGTCGGTTTCTTCTTCTCCGGTTCCGGCTCGGTGATGGTCTTGGTCTGGCGCGCCTTGATCTTCTTCTTGACCATGGCCAGCACGTCTTCGCGGTAGGTGTCGGTGTACTGGCTCGGCTCCCAGTCCTCGCTCATGCCCTCGACCAGGGCCATCGCCATCTTGAGTTCCTTGACGGTGACGGCGGCAGCCTTCGAATTGGCCGACGGGATCTTGAGTTCACCCGGGTCGCGCATCTCGTCGGCGAAGCGCAGC
>Ga0265780_10007229_pt1 | contig 13660 bp, 11 predicted proteins | sample P1T30metagenome_FD_192432 | JGI IMG/M metagenome (GOLD analysis project Ga0265780, IMG submission 192432) | Plant litter microbial communities from East Loma Ridge, Irvine, California - P1 T30 | ecosystem: Environmental > Terrestrial > Plant litter > Unclassified | place: USA: California... | reverse complement strand
GTTGAGCATGACGATGGTTGGCCGAGTAATTCCCGGTGACGTAGTGTTCGAGCTGGCGTTCGATGTCGGTCAGCAGGCTCGATGCACCGATGCGGAACAGATGCGGCTCCAGCCATTCATTGCCCAGTTCTTCCTTCATCAGGGTCAGGTACTGCAGCGCGCCCTTGGCCGAGCTGACGCCGCCGGCCGGCTTGAAGCCGATCTGGTAGCCGTACCGCTCGTGGTATTCGCGGATCGTGCGTACCATCGTCAGCGCCACGGGAATGGTGGCGTTGACGCCTTCCTTGCCGGTGGACGTCTTGATGAAGTCGGAACCGGCCATCATGCAGACCATTGATGCCTTGGCGACGTTTTCCAGCGTCGTCAGGTCGCCGGTCGCGAGGATGGCCTTGACGTGGGCGTCGCCGCAAGCCTGGCGGTACGCCACCATCTCGTCGTACAGCGCCTGCCAGTTGCCTGTTAAAACGTGCTGGCGCGTGATCACGATGTCGATTTCGGTGGCGCCGGCGGCAACCGACAGTTCAATCTCGCGCAGCTTGGTTTCCAGGCTGGACAAGCCGGCCGGGAACGCGGTCGACACGGCGGCGATCGGCAGGCGGCCCTGCAGCACCTGCACGGCCGGCGTGATCATCTCGTGATACACGCAGACGGCGCCGGTGGTCAGGTTCGCCACGCCCAGCGCGTCCATCAGGTCGGTGCGCAGCGGGCGCATGGCCTTGCGGCACAGGCGCTCGACGCGCCCCGGCGTATCGTCGCCGCCGAGCGTGGTCAGGTCGATGCACTGGATGGCTTTGACCAGCCAGGCGGCCTGGTATTCCTTCTTGACGGTGCGGCGGTTCACCAGGCTGGCGGCGCGGCGGTCCGACGCGTTGCGGTTGACCTTGACCTGGTTGACCCAGCCGAGATCGAGGCCGACAGCCTCATTGCGTTTGAATGAATCGGGAGTGCTCATAACTGCGCGGTTCCGTGGGAAAGGGGTGAGACGCCAAGATGCTTGGCCAGGGTGGCGCCGATGTCGGAGAAGGTCTCGGCGATCGGCAGCGCGCGCGGCGCAATGCCGGGGCCGAAGAAGATCATCGGGATGTGTTCGCGCGTGTGGTCTGAACCCGGCCACGATGGATCGCAGCCATGGTCGGCGGTGATGACGACCAGGTCGCCCTCCTTCAGTTTGGCCATGAATTCCGGCAGGCGCGCGTCGATCTCGTGCAGCGCGTTCGCATAACCCGCCACGTCGCGGCGGTGGCCGAACATCATGTCGAAGTCGACGAAGTTCACGAAGGTCAGCGACTTGTCGCCGGCTTCGTCGGCCACGTTGAGCAGCGCGTCGAACAGCGCCATATTGTCCGGTCCCTTGACGAGGCGCGAGACGCCCTTGGTGGCGAAGATATCGCTGATCTTACCCAGCGCGATCACTTCACCGCCTTCGTCCTTGACATGGTCGAGCAGCGTTTTACCAGGCGGCGGCACGGCGTAATCGTGGCGGTTGCTGGTGCGCTTGTAGTTGCCGTTTTCGCCCGTGAACGGACGCGCGATCACGCGGCCGATGTTGTACGGCTTGACCAGCTCATACGCAGCCTCGCACACGGCATACAGGCGCTCGAGGCCGAAGTGTTCTTCGTGCGCGGCGATCTGCATGACCGAATCGGCGGACGTGTAGATGATCACCTTGCCGGTGGCGACATGCTCGTCGCCGTACTGGTTGATGATCTCCGTGCCGGATGCGTGGCAGTTGCCCAGCCAGCCCGCGACGCCAGTCTGGCGCTGCAGTTCATCGGTCAGCTCTTGCGGGAAGGAAGGCACGGTGCGCGGAAAATAGCCCCAGTCAAATTCAACCGGCACACCGGCGATTTCCCAGTGGCCGCTCTGCGTGTCCTTGCCGGTGGAGCGCTCGCGCGCGGCGCCGTATGCGCCTGCGAAACCGTCGCGTTGATGGAAACCGGCCGCCCACTCGCCGGTGGCCAGCTGCGCGGCGGCGGCAAGGCCCAGGCGTTCCAGGTTGGGCAGCTGCATCGGTTTGCCTTGTCCGGCAGCCCAGGCGGCAATGTGGCCAAAGGTGTTGGCGCCGACGTCGCCGTACTTGACGGCGTCCGGCGTGGCGCCCAGCCCGAACGAGTCGAGCAGGAGGATGAAGGCACGGGACATGATAAGCCTCGGTAAACGATATGAAGGATTATTCGGCGCGCGGGGTCGCGGCCACGCGTGCGAGGAACGCCAGGATCAGCGTGACCAGGTCTTTCGCGCCGATGGCCGCGTATTTGAGCGTCTGGTCATGCGACAGCGGGAACGGCGACATGCCTTCGGCGAGGTTGGTGATGACCGACACGCCGGTCACTTTCAGGCCGCAGTGGCGCGCCGCCACCACTTCCGGCACCACCGACATGCCGACCACGTCGGCGCCCAGCAGTTTGAATGCGCGGATTTCCGCCGGCGTCTCGAAGTTCGGACCCGGGTAGCAGATGAAGACGCCCTCATGCAGCGTGATGCCCTGCTCCGCCGCGGTGGCTTTTACGTCGGCGCGGATAGCGGCATCGTAGGCATTCGCCATGCTGAAGAAGCGCGGGCCGAAACGGTCGTCGTTGGGGCCGACCATCGGCGTGCCCGGCAGGCCGTTGATATGGTCGGTCAGCGCCACCAGGCTGCCGGCGTCGACGTCGGCGCGCAGCGAACCCGCCGCATTTGTCACGAACAGCATTTCGCAGCCCAGCAGCTTCATGGTGCGCACGGCGGACGTCATCACGCCGGTGCCGTAGCCCTCATAAAAATGGCCGCGGCCCTTCATGCAGACCACTTCCACGCCCGCCAGGGTGCCCATCACCAGTTCGCCGGCGTGGCCGTGCACGGTGCTGATCGGGAAACCGGGCAACTGGTCGAAGCCGATCGTGACGGCGTCCGTCATCTGCTCGGCCAGCACGCCCAGGCCGGAGCCCAGGATCATGGCGATGCGCGGCGAAAAACCTGGTTTGCGGGCGCGGATGACGTCGACTGCGTCGAATGGGGTGTTGCTGGACATGTGGGTTTCCTCGGAAATGGGTGATGAGCGCACGGCGACGTATCGGCCTGAAAACACGAAACGAACCATCTTCAAGCGCCGCAACTGGGTGCGGAAACGCCGTGCAATCCAATATTATAACTATGCATGATCGCGGATATGTATGGCAAATACCATTTTTCTTCCCGATTTATAGCGGGATGATATAAATACAGGTGTGTCGTGCCGGCAGCATCTGGGGCGTTGACTACGGGAAAACAAATGTTTACGATCTCAGACAATTGTTTATATCGAGACGGATTCCTTGGCTGAAGCATCCAAAAAAGAGCAGCTGTTCGCGCTCATTCGCGACAATCCTTACATCGCCCAGCAAGAGCTGGCGACCAGCCTGGGCCTGTCGCGCTCGGCCGTCGCCGGCCATATCGCCACGCTGATCCGCGAGCGGCGCCTGCTCGGCCGCGCCTATGTGCTGCCCGACCGCCGGCCCATCGTCTGCATCGGCGCCGCCAACCTGGACCGCAAACTGCGCTCGCTGGCGCCGCTGACGATGGGGACCTCGAATCCGGCGCGTGCCGACGAATCGTTCGGCGGCGTGGCGCGCAACATCGCCGAGAACCTGGCGCGCCTGGGTGCGCCGGTGGCCTTGATGACGGCGGTGGGCAGCGACGCCGCCGGCGCCGCCCTCCTCGCCCACGCCAGCGCCGCCGGCATCGACACCGGCGCAACCTTGAAGCTGGCGGATTCCTGCAGCGGCACCTATACGGCGGTACTGGGTGGCGACGGCGACATGGTCGTTGCGCTGGCCGACATGGGCCTGTACGACCAGCTCACGCCGGCCTGGCTCGACACGCGCGCCACCTTGCGCGCCAACGCCGCCATGATGGTCGCCGACCTGAACCTGCCGCGCGAAACCGTCGCGGCGCTGATCGATGCGGCCGACCGCGACCAGGTCCCGCTGGTCATCGTCGCGGTGTCGGTGCCGAAAATGGCGCGCCTCCCCGAGTCGCTCCACGGCGTGCGCCTGGCGATCCTCAACGAGGGCGAGCTGTCCGCAAGGGTGGGCCGCTCGCTGGCCAGCGACCAGGATTTCGGCGCCGCCTGCCGCGCGCTGCAGGACCAGGGCGCACGCGACGTCGTCGTCACCCTCGGCGCACGCGGCCTGTTCTACACCGCGCCAGGCGGCGCCCGGTACCTGCCTGCGCCAAAAGCCGAGCCGGTCGACGTCACCGGCGCGGGCGACGCCTTTGCCGCCGCCGTCTGCTTTACACTCCACCACGATGGCGACGACCTCGAACTGGCCTGCCGCCGCGGCCTGGCGCTGGCTGCGCTGACGCTGGCCTGCAAGGAAACCGTCTGCCCGACGCTGTCGCCCGACACCTTCCGCAATCACGCTGCATCATTTTTACAGGACTGACCGATGGACCGCTTCCTCTTGTTTTCCACCGAAGTACTGGCCGCCCGCGCCGCCGGACTGCCGATCGTCGCGCTCGAGTCGACCATCATCTCGCACGGCATGCCTTACCCGCAGAACGTCGAGATGGCGCGCGGCGTGGAGCAGATCATCCGCGATGCCGGCGCCGTGCCGGCCACTATCGCCATCATCGGCGGCAAGATCTGCATCGGCCTGTCCGGGGAACAGCTCGAACTGCTCGGCACCGCGCCGGACGCCATGAAAGTCAGCCGGCGCGACCTGCCCTACGCGCTGGCCCAGGACAAGCTTGGCGCCACCACCGTGGCCGCCACCATGATCTGCGCCCAGCTGGCCGGCATCCAGGTATTCGTCACCGGCGGCATCGGCGGCGTGCACCGCGGCGCCGCAACCAGTTTCGACATCTCGGCAGACCTGCAGGAACTGGCGCGCACCAACGTGGCGGTGGTCTGCGCCGGCGTGAAATCGATCCTCGACATCGGCCTGACGCTGGAATACCTCGAGACGCTGGGCGTGCCGGTGGTCAGCGTCGGCCAGTCCGGCTTTCCGGCCTTTTTTACGCGCGAGAGCGGCTTCCAGGCCGACTTCCGGCTCGATGCGCCCGAAGACCAGGCGCGCTTCCTGCAAACCAAGTGGCGCCTGGGACTGGGCGGCGGGGTCGTGGTCAGCAATCCGGTGCCGGTGGAGGCGGCGATGGACCAGGCGGAAATCGACGCCATCACGGAGCGGGCCTTGACCGAAGCGGACCAGCAGGGCGTCACCGGCAAGAAGGTCACGCCTTTCCTGCTGGGCCGCATCAAGGAGCTGACCGGCGGGCGCAGCCTGGCGACGAACATCGCGCTGGTGCGCCACAACGCGCTGGTGGGCGCGCGCCTGGCGCTGGCCCTGAACGCCCTGTCGGCCGCCGCCCCCGCCTGAAAGGACAAGGGACACCCATGTCGATCGACCTGAAACAGCTGAAGTATTTTCTCGCCGTGGCCGAAGAAAAAAGCTTCAGCCGTGCCGCCGAACGCCTGCACATTTCGCAGCCGCCGCTGTCGCAGCAGATCATGAAGCTCGAGAGCGAACTGGGTGTGCGCCTGTTCGCGCGCACCACGCGCACGTTCGAGCTGACCGTGGCCGGCCGTGCGCTGATGCTGGAAGCGACCGAGCTGCTGGGCCGGATGCGCATGACGATCGACACCATCCGCCAGATCGACCGCGGCGAGGTCGGGCGCCTGCGCGTCGGGATCGTCGGTTCGGCGATGTGGGGACCGATCCCGCGCATGCTCGAACAGTTCCAGACCCAGTTCCCGCGCGTGACCTGGACCATCCACGAACTGGGCCCGAACGACCAGTACGAAGCGCTGCGCGCGCGCCAGATCGACGTGGGCTTCTGGCGCGAGCCGCGCGTCGACGACGAGCAGCTCAGGCACGACAAGCTGCGTCAGGACCTGTGCTTCCGCGAGAACGTCTGCGTGGCCGTCAACGAACACCACCGGCTGGCGCAGCAGCCGCACATCGAACTGACCGACCTGGCCGGCGAACCGATGCTGACGCTCATCCTGGCCAATTCCACCTTCGCGCGCTACCTGGTCCAGTGCTGCGTCAACGCGGGTTTTCAGCCCAGCATTTACCAGGAAGCGACCGAACCGCAGACCCTGCTGGCCATGGTCGGCGCCGGCCTGGGGGTGGCCATGCTGCCGGAAACCACCAGCCGCGTCGGCTGGCCCGGCGTGGTATTTTTGCCGGTCAAGACCAATCCCCCCTCGGCCAACCTGATGATCGCCTACCCGGCCCATGACGACGCACCCGTCGTGCGCGCCTTCCTGAAGATCGTCAATCCGCCGGCGCCGCAGGATTAGCCGATTCGCAACACGGTCCGCTTGAAGTGCCTCAAGGCCGGGCCGGCTTAATATCTTTCCATACGGCAAGATGCTATTCTTTGACTTCCTGTATTAAAAACCTGGAGTCATCGTGGCCGTCGTGATTGGATTCGTGATTATATTGGTCGCCATCTTTGGCGGCTTCGTGCTCGAAGGAGGTTTTCTCGGCCCGCTGTTCCAGCCCTATGAATTGCTGATGATTGCCGGCGGCGGATTGGGCGCGTTTGTCATTTCAAACGACCGCAAATCGATGAAGGCGACCATGGACGCCATTCCGACGCTGTTTGAAAGCTCGAAACAAACCAGCGCCCTTTATCTGGATTTGTTATCGCTGATGTTCGACATCCTGACCAAGGTAAGGAAAGAAGGCCTGATGTCGCTCGAACCGGATATCGATGCGCCATACCAGAGCAGCCTGTTCCTCAAATACCCGGTGATCCTGGCGGACCATCATTTGACCGAATTCATCGCCGATTATTTCCGGCTGTTGGTGTCGGGAAACATGGACCCGTTCCAGATCGAGAACCTGATGGACAACGAGATCGAAGTGCACCACCAGGACGGCCACCTGGCCATCCACGCCATACATAAAATCGCCGACGGCCTGCCGGCGTTCGGCATCATCGCCGCCGTGATGGGCGTGGTGCACACCATGGCGTCCGTGGGCCTGCCGCCCTCGGAACTGGGCCACCTGATCGCCTCGGCGCTGGTCGGCACCTTCCTCGGCATCCTGCTGGCCTATGGCGTGTTCAGCCCGATCGCAAGCCTGCTCGAACGCAAGCTGGCGGAATCGACCAAGGTGTATCAGTGCGTCAAGGTGATCATCATCGCGAGCCTGAACAGCTATGCGCCGACGCTGGCCGTGGAGTTCGGCCGGAAAGTCGTTTCGGCCAGCGAACGTCCCTCGTTTGACGAACTGGAACAGCATTGCCGGCAATTGAAGCGGCGCTAATGCACCCGGTAACATTTTGTTTCAGTTTGCATGTGCAAGATTTACCATTGTAAATATACTCATCACCATGGGCGATATTGCAATAAATTGCGAGTGGCCCGCGCACATCGCGCGGGCCACTCGTAACAGACGCTGTATCATTGCCCCGCAATCCCGCCCCCGCTCTTCATTCCCGCGTCTTTCGCATAAAACGCGCACTGATATCAAAATAAATACAGTGCTTGTACCGGTGTCACTATTTCGAATCACCGTGCTTTTTTATCGCAAAATTGCGCTTGGCCCAGTCGCTTGACACCCTAGTTTGACCAAGATATCGTCTCGAATATTGCCCAAATGAAATTGTTCTAATTTTCAATTCAGCTTGATGGCAGCTTGTCTGTTACAGATTTCCCCGGTCCACGGCGCTCCCGGAAACGACTGCAGTGGCATCCAACACTCCATGCGAAGGCTTACGATGACGAATCTCCAGTACCTCCGGTCCGCACCGATGCGACCCCCGATGCACGCCCAACTCCTGCGCGCCATACCGCTCGCGGCCGCGCTGTTCCTGGCTGCCTGCGGCGGCGGCAGCGGCGATTCCTCCGGCACGTCGCCTTCGCTGGCGGCCAGCGTCACGGCGCAGGACGCCGGCACCGAAACGGCGCTCACGCCGGTTGGCGCCAGCGCCAGCTCGATGGAACGGGGCGATCTGTCGGCCGCGGCCGCCATCGACCACAACGACGCCACGCGCTGGAGCAGCAACGCCTCCGACGACCAGAACCTGACGCTGGATTTCGGCAGCACGAAAACCATTACGCGCGTGCGCATCGACTGGGAAAATGCCCACGCGACGTCGTACCTGCTGCAGGTATCGGACGACAAGAATACCTGGACCACCATCAAGGCAGTCGACAACAGCCAGGGCGGCACCGAGGACCTTACCGGCCTGAACGGCAAGGGCCGCTACCTGCGCGTGCAGGGCGTCAAGCGTTCGACCCAGTACGGTTATTCGATCTTCGAGATCCAGGCGTTCACCGGCACGCCGGCCGCCACCGTGCCGACCACGCCGACGAACCCAGGCTCCCCGGTACCGGTCGACCTGAGCAAACCTGGCGTGGCCATCAGCCCGGTCGCCGCCACCTCGTCGAAGCTGGAAAACAATGCCAACTCGGCTGCCATGGCAATCGACGGCAAACCCGGTACCCGCTGGGCCAGCGCATTCGAGGACGGTGCCTGGATCCAGTTCGATTTCGGGGTCAAGACGCAAGTCGGCTATATGAAGCTGCTGTGGGAAAACTCGTACGGCAAGCAGTATAACGTGCTGGTTTCCGACGACGGCACCAATTTCACCCAGGTGCGCTCCGTCACGGCCGGCCAGGGCGGGACTGAAGAATTCTTCAACCTCGGCGTGAACGCCCGCTACGTCCGCCTGCAAGGCGTGATGCGCGCCACGCAGTACGGCTACTCGCTGTACGAAGTCGAATTCAAGACCCCGGGCATCGACAACACCCTGTCGAGCGCCACCACCTCCTCCGTCAAGTTCCCGGCCAACGGCTCGGGCATGGCGCCGCTGCCGGCTGCCGCCACGCCGCTCGAGTCGATCCAGTTCTCGCTGCCGGACGGCACCCTTGTCACCCGCTTCGGTGCGCGCGGCCTGGCCCGCCACGGCCGCGAGCGCGGTGAAGAGTGGAATGAAATCGGCTACGGCCCCAACGAAACGGTCGACGCCGTCACCGGCATGTCGGTCGACAAGGGACCGGGCAACTACCTGACCTTCGTCGCGAATTACTTCAAGAACCGCAGCTGGGGTGTCGAGATCATCGACAACAGCCGCGTCGCCGGCGTGACCAAGCCGATGCTGACGGTCAATCAGTACACGACGGTCGACTTCCTCAAGGGCGGCATCGCCTTCTTCCGCGCCATCGACCGGCCAGGCGTGACGGGCTACGGCTGGATGGCGCCGGGCCAGCTGATCGATGACAACATCGCGATCTGCAAACCGACCGCCTTCCCGGTCAACAGCGTGCTCACCAACCCGAACGGCATCAATGGCGGCTGTACCATCCAGGTCAAGGACTACCCTGGCATGACCGCCCTCGATGGCAACGGTTTCCCGAACGGCGTCAACATCCCGGCGCGGCCGCTGGTCAGCGGCGACGTGATCGAAGTGTCGCCGTCGATGTTCTCGACGGTCGCTTCGATGGCATCGAAGGGCGACACCGGCGGCATCCGCTACTACTCGCAGGAATGGGTGTACGTCGTGGGCGAGGGCCTGAAGCCATGGTACGGCGTGCAGCCACGCCTCAATTCGGTACCCCTGCCGGACGAGACGCTGTCGGGCGGCCAGGGTTCGGTGTCCTATAACTACTCGGACAACGCCCTGTTCATGTTCCAGCAGCCGCACAACAACGTGGGCATGCAGAACGTGCAGCGCTTCGTCGAAGGCCGCCGCCTGGTGCACAGCGATTTCACGACGGGCAGCCACAACGAGCCGGGCAACGACCGCAACGACGCCGTCGTTGGCTTGCAGGGTCCGCGCTTCAACCAGTCGGTCTGTATCGCCTGCCACGTCAACAACGGCCGCAGCCCGGCGCCAACCGCGATCAACCAGAAGCTCGACACGATGTCCGTGCACGTCGCCGCCCTGAACGCCAGCGGCCAGCAGGTAGCGCACCCGCAGTACGGCACCGCGGTGCAGATGAATTCCTTCTCCAGCACCGGTACGCCGCAGAACTGGGGCACGAATGTGCGCGTGGGCGCCTTTGAAACCACCAGCAAAACGCTGGCCGACGGTACCGTCGTCGAGCTGCGCAAGCCAACGCTGGCGTTCGAAGGCCCGGTCCCGGCTGTCTCGTCGCTGCGCGCCGCGCAACCGATGATCGGCACGGGCCTGCTCGAAGCCGTACCGGAAGCCGACATCCTGGCACGGGCCCGCACCGCGCCGGACGCCGACGGCGTCAAGGGTACCGCCAACTTCGTGTTCGATCCGGAAACCGGTGCCGTGCGCCTGGGCCGCTTCGGCTGGAAAGCGTCGAAAGCCACGTTGCGCCACCAGGCTGCGTCGGCCCTGCTGCAGGATATGGCCGTCACCTCGCCGGTCTACCCGAACCGCAGCTGCGGCACGGACCCCGCCGGTTGCAGCACCGCGGTGGCCCAGAAAGGTATCTCCGAAACCGACCTGCAGGCCATTTCGCGCTACCTCGCCCTGGTGGCCGTGCCGGCCCAGCGCAGCTTGAGCAGCGGCTTCCCGAAAGGCGTCGCGCCAATCGACGAGCTCAACGTCAATCCAGTGCAGGTCGCCGCCGGTTCGAAACTGTTCCAGGGCATGCGCTGCGCGGCTTGCCACACCAGCGAAATGAAAACCGGTTCGGGCCACCTGTTTGCCGAACTGCGCAACCAGACCATCCGCCCCTACAGCGACCTGCTGCTGCATAACATGGGCACGGGTCTCGGCGACAAGCTGGTCGAAGGCCAGGCCACCGGCGACATGTGGCGGACCGCGCCGCTGTGGGGCATCGGCTACACGGAAAAAGTCATGGGCAACAGCGCCAAGGTCGGCTACCTGCATGATGGCCGTGCACGCAACCTGACCGAAGCCATCATGTGGCACGGCGGCGAAGCGGATGTGTCCCGTCAGCGTTTCGAGAAGTTGTCGAAAACCGACCGCGACAGCTTGCTCGCTTTCCTGAAATCGCTGTAAGACGACGTTTGCAAGCCGCGGCGCGCCCGCGGCTTGTCCTGTTTACGAAGAATGAACATGCCAATTTTATCGCCATACAAAACCATCACGTTCGCGGCCCTGCTGCTCGCCATGGGCGCTGCGACCGCGCAGGAAGCCGGCAGCAGCTGGCGCCTGCGCCTGATGGACCTGCAGCACCAGCCCAAGGCGGAAGCGACGCTGCATTTCACCGGCAAGCCGGTACGCTCGTGCATGAAAGGCAAATGGAAGCAGCTGGATGTCGCGCCGACCGACGGCGGCGACAAGACCTTCTTTCCGCTGGACGGGCCGCTGGCCTACAAGCTCGATCATGGCGTCCTGACGATGGGGCGCACGGCGGTCTGCAACCGCTACGTCCTGCTCAGCGCGACCTCGGCGCCACGCGACATTCACGGCACCTACCAGGCCGTCAGCATCGGGCGCAGCAAGAAGCTCGGGCTGTTTTCGCTCGACCCGATTCCCGAGGCCGAGCCGGAGCCGAAGCGTGCAGTTCCACATTGACGGCCGCTTCCACGCGGCGGTCCGGCGCGCAGCCGATGGATGGGACGTGCTCCCGGCCGGCACCAACGCAAAAGACAGCCTGAAAACGCTGGCGCTTTCCGCCGGCCTCGATGCGGGCGATATCGACGCCTACCTCGATGCACTCTGCGATGAAGCCGCCGCCGGCGGCCAGCGTCTTCCGCCGCCGCAGGATTGACGGCCGGGCGCGCCTAATGCGTCGCCCCGCCGCTTCGCGCCGTCTCCCCGCCCCCGTCTTCCGTCACCGCCGCCTCCACCGCCGCGCGCAGGCCGTCGATGATCTGGTCCAGCGCCATTCCCGCCACGCCCGGCTTGTCGAGCACCTGCTCCGGCAGGAAGGGCACGTGAATGAACCCCGCCCTCAATGGCAGTTCGTGCGTGAAATGCATCAACCCGTAAAACACGTGGTTGCAGACAAAGGTGCCCGCCGTCTGCGACACGCTGGCGGGCACGCTGCGTGCACGGATGGCCTGCACCATGGCCTTGACCGGCAAGGTGGCAAAGTAGGCGGCCGGGCCGGTGGCGACAATGGTCGCGTCGAGCGGCTGCCAGCCGTCGTTGTCGGGAATCGGCGCGTCGTCGACGTTGATGGCGATGCGCTCGACCGTGACGTCGGGGCGCCCGCCGGCCTGGCCGACGGCGATCACGATGTCGGGCTTGCATTCCTCGATGGCGTCGAGCAGCAGGCGGGTCGACAGGCCGAACACGCACGGCAGCTGGCGCGTGACCACGCGGAAGCCCGCGCCGTCCCAGCTTGCGAGCGCGCGCACGGCCTCCCAGGCAGGGTTGATGGAGGCGCCGTTGAACGGCTCGAAACCAGTCAGCAGTACGGTTTTCATCGTCATTGATCGATCACTATTGATACATCAGCAAATAAAGTAAAAAGATATTCGCCACCAGCAGCGGCAGCGCAGTGGGGATTTGGGCCTTGATGACGGCGTTGCGGTCGGGCAGCTCGAGCAGCGCGGCAGGGACGATATTGAAGTTGGCGGCCATCGGCGTCATCAGTGTTCCACAGTATGCGCTGAACATGCCGATCGCGGCCATCAGCGCCGGATTGGCGTGGTATTGATGCACCAGCACCGGGATGCCGACACCGCCTGCCATGACCGGGAACGCGGCAAAGCCGTTGCCCATGACAATCGTGAACAGCGCCATGCCGATGCAGAACACGGCCACGGCCACGAAGCGCGAATCCATGTGGACATACGCCGTGACGACGTGCGCCACCGCCTTGCCCACGCCGGCTTCCGCGAACAGCAGGCCGAGCACGGCCAGCATGTGCGGCAGCACCAGCGCCCAGCCGATCGCGTCGATCAGGCGGCGTGCTTCGCGCACGCCCTGCAGCGGCGAGGCGCGCGTCAGCCAGCATGCCACGGCCAGCGCCGCCACGGCGCCGCAGCCAAGGCTGACCAGGGTCAGGTTTTTCGGGTCGAGCAGGAAGCGCGCATCGATTTTGACATCCTTGAGCAGCGTGGAAAACAGGATCGTGACGAAAGGGATCACCAGCGCCGGCAGGAACAGCCAGTGGCCGAGCCGGCGTGCACTGGCGGCCCGCGCCGCGCCCGGCAGGGTGGCGTGGCCGCCGGCGCGCACGCCACCGAAGCCGGCGATCAGCGCCATCAGGATCATCATCAGGCCGGCGCCCACGGGCGGCATGCGTTCGCCGGCCAGGTAGAGCGCTGCGTACAGGGCCCAGAACAGCGCGGTCGACCAGCGCCGCGGATTGGCCGGATCGCGTGCGGCCATGACGGCGACCGCCGCCAGCAGCACGCCGATCAGGGCATAAAACACATCGACCGCGACGATCATGCGCGGCTTTCCCTGGCGATGGCGGCGTCCAGCCGGTGCAGCCGCCAGGCCTGGATGACGAACGCGGTGATCGCGGTCGGGATGCCCCACAGCGCCATGTGCAGCGGATCGACTTCCAGGCCCTCGGCGCGCAGGATCGTCTGCATCAGCAGGATGGCGCCAAAGGCCACGAACACATCTTCGCCGAAGAACAGGCCGACGTTGTCGGTGGCGGCGGCCATGGCGCGGATGCGATAGCGCATCGGATCGGACAGCGTTGGGTAGCGCGCCTCGGCCGCGCCTTCGGCCATCGGCGCCACGAGCGGGCGCACCATGGAGGCGTGGCCGCCGAGGCTGGTCAGGCCGAGCGCGGCGGTACTCTCGCGCACGAACAGATAAAAGATCAGCAGGCGCCCGT
>Ga0265780_10007228_pt1 | contig 13660 bp, 6 predicted proteins | sample P1T30metagenome_FD_192432 | JGI IMG/M metagenome (GOLD analysis project Ga0265780, IMG submission 192432) | Plant litter microbial communities from East Loma Ridge, Irvine, California - P1 T30 | ecosystem: Environmental > Terrestrial > Plant litter > Unclassified | place: USA: California... | reverse complement strand
CGACGGTCGTATAGACCCCGCTCGGTTGCAGCGGGATCGCCTGGCCAGCGCTGTCGTACGCAACGTCGACCGCGCTTCCCGACGCGCCCGGGGTAGCAGGCGTGGCGATCGTCACGTTGATCGTTGCCGGGGGCGAGGTGCCGCCGGGTCCGGTAGCGGTATAGGTGAAGCTGTCCGCGCCGAAGTTGCCGGGGGTAGGGACATAGGTCGCGGTCGTGCCGCTCAGCGTCACCGTTCCCTTGGTCGGGGCGGTGGCCACAACGACGCTCGTATAGACACCGCTCGGTTGCAGCGGGATCGCCTGGCCAGCGCTGTCGTACGCAACGTCGACCGCGCTCCCCGTCACGCCCGGGGTGGCGGGCGTGGCGATCGTCACGCTGATCGTTGCGGGCGCCGATGTGCCACCGGGTCCGGTCGCAGTGTAGGTAAAGCTGTCCGCGCCGAAGCTGCCGGGGGTCGGGACATAGGTTGCCGTCACGCCATTCAGTGTCACCGTTCCCTTGGTCGGGCCGGTCGCCACAACGACGCTCGTATAGACACCGCTCGGTTGCAGCGGGATCGCCTGACCTGCGCTGTCGTACGCAACGTCGACCGCACTTCCCGACACGCCCGGGGTAGCAGGCGTGGCGATCGTCACGCTGATCGTTGCCGGGGGCGAGGTGCCACCGGGTCCGGTCGCGGTATAGGTGAAGCTGTCCGCGCCGAAGCTTCCGGGGGTCGGGACATAGGTTGCCGTCGCGCCATTCAGCGTCACCGTTCCCTTGGTCGGGGCGGTCGCCACAGCGACGCTCGTATAGACCCCGCTCGGTTGCAACGCGATCGCCTGGCCAGCGCTGTCGTACGCGACATCGACCGTGCTCCCCGCCGCACCCGGGGTGGCGGGCGTGGCGATCGTCAGGCTGACGGTGGCGGGCGCTGACGTGCCACCCGCCCCGGTTACACTGTATGTGAAGCTGTCCGCCCCGAAATATCCCGCCGTCGGCGTATAGCTGACGATGGTGCCGACGACACCGGCCACGCCATGCGCCGGCGCGGTGACGATCGCGACGCTGTCGTGCGCGCCCCCGCCGATGCTCGCGGTGAGGTCGATCGCGGTGCCGGTGCTGTCATAGGCGATCGTCTCGGTACGGTCGGCGGCGGTTGGCGCGGCGAGGACCGTAACCGACTGGCTGATCTGTGGGGCGGCATCGTAATCGTTCGATCCGGCCTGATCGGCGAGGATCACGCAACTTCCTGCGGCGGTGAAGGTGACGGTTGCGCCCGTTGCCACACATTGCCCGGCGCTTGCGGAGGCTATCGTATAGACGGGCGAAAGCGTCACCGACGATTGCGCGGCCACGGTATAGGTCCCGCCGACGATCGCCGGGGCGGGGGGCGTAGAGGTAAAGCCGAGCGTCTGGCTGCCCTTGGCGACGGTGCCGCTGATCGTGCTGCCGGTGGCGGTCGTCGGCGGACTGGCGGCGTCGGCGACCGTGATCGCATAGCTGAACGGCCCGGCGCTGGTGAGCGTGCCACGCACCGCCCCGGTCGCCGCATTGAGGCTGGTACCCGCCGGGAGCGCGCCGCTTGCGAGCGTGAAATGGTACGGCGCAACCCCGCCCGTCACCGTATTGTCCTGGCTGAACGTCGCACCGACGACCGCGCTTGCGGCGGGAAGGCTCGACAGCGTGAGCGTCACGGGCAGCACGGTGAAACTGCGCGTCACCGTCGGCGCAGGGTCCCAGTTGGTGTCGCCCGGCTGATCCGCGGTCACGGTGCAGGTCCCTTGCGCGATCAGCGACAGCGTCGTCCCTGCCACGGTGCAGGTCCCTGTCGTGCTGCTCGCGAACTGCACCGTCAGCCCCGATTGAGCGGTAGCGGACAAGGTGAGTGGTGAGGCGGACAGCGAGGCGTTGGACAATCCCGCAAAATCCACCGTCTGGTCGCCTTTCGCGACGGTAACGCTCTGCTGGACGAGCGACGCGGCGGCATAGCCGGCGTTGCCTGCCTGATTGGCGTCGATCACGCATGTCCCCGCCGCACCGAACGTGACGTTGCCACCGGACAGCGTGCAGATCGCGCTGCTCGCAGGGGAGATCGTCAGGTCGACCGGCAGCCCCGACGTTGCGGTTGCGGCCGGCGTGTACGGCGCGCCGCCGACGCGGGCAGCTCCCGGTGCGCTCGTCGTGAAACTGATCGTCTGGCTTGCCACGGTCACCGCAAAGCTCTGCTGAACCTGCGGTGCCGCGTCATAATTCGCGTTGCCCGGCTGGTCGGCGTTGACGCGGCATGTCCCCGCACCGGTGAAACTGACGACGCCAGCGGCGATGCCACAGATCCCGTTGCTCGCGGGATCGATCGTGAATGCGACGGTCAGGCCCGACGTGGCGGTTGCCACCGGTGTATAGGTCGCGCCGCCGACGATCGCGGCAACCGGTGCGGTCGAGGTGAAACCGATCGTCTGGCTTGCCGCGCTTACGGTGAAGCTCTGCTGGACCTGCGGTGCGGCCGCGTAGCTGGCGTCGCCGGGCTGGTCTGCGTTGATCCGGCATGTGCCGGCACCAGTGAAACTGACGACGCCAGCGGCGATGCCACAGATGCCGTTGCTTGCGGGATCGATCGTGAACGCGACGGTCAGGCCCGAGGTGGCGGTTGCGAGGGGCGTATAGGTTGCGCCACCAACGATCGCGGCAACCGGCGCGGTCGAGGTGAAACCGATCGTCTGGCTTGCCGTGCTTACGGTGAAGCTCTGCTGGACCTGCGGTGCGGCCGCGTAGCTGGCGTTGCCGGGCTGGTCGGCGTTGATCCGGCATGTCCCGGCACCGGTGAAACTGACGACGCCAGCGGCGATGCCACAGATGCCGTTGCTCGCGGGATCGATCGTGAACGCGACGGTCAGGCCGGAGGTGGCGGTTGCGACCGGCGTGTAGGTCGCGCCACCGACGATCGCGGCAACGGGTGCGGTCGAGGTGAAACCGATCGTCTGGCTCGCGGCGCTCACCGTGAAGCTTTGCTGGACCTGTGGTGCTGCGGCATAACCGGCGTTTCCGGGCTGGTCGGCATTGATCCGACACGTGCCGGAGGCTGCAAAACTGACCACGCCCGCAGACAGGGTGCAGATGCCGCTGCTCGAGGCATCGATCGTGAACGTGACCGTCAGCCCGGACGTAGCCGTTGCCGTGGGGGTATAGGTTGCGCCACCGATCACGGCGGCGACTGGCGCGGTCGAACCAAAGCTGATCGCCTGGGGCGCAGTGCCCACACTCAGGCTGAACGTTTGCGCGGCGCTTTGCGAGAGGGCGTCGGTTGCGGTGACGGTGAAGGTTGTCGCCGCCAGCGTGCTCGTCGGCGTGCCGGAGAGCACACCGGTTGTGCTGTCGAAGGCCAGCCCGTTGGGCAAGGTGCCGCCGCTGAGCGCAAAGCCGATCGGTGCAAGGCCACCCGTCACGGTCACCGGCTGGACCGCCGTGATCGCGATATTGATGACCGCAGTCACGCTGGACGTATCTTGCGTCGCCGTCAGCAGCGCCACCGCGGTAAAGGTGTTGGTCATCGAATCCGTCGACGTATTGCCCGCTGCATCGCTCGCGCGTGCCTTCACGGTGCGCGTGCCCGCGGTCAGCGCGGTCAGCATATGGGTCCAGTTCCCCGACCCATCGGTGGTTGCGGTGCCATCCGACGTGCCATCGAGATAGACCGTGACCGTGCTCCCCGGCTCCGCGGTTCCCGTGACGCTGCGCAGCGAGACAAGGCGGTTCGCTCCGTCGGCGGGCGTCGTGACGACAGGGGCCGCAGGGGGATTGGCGTCGATCGTCCAGTTGTGCGACGCAGCCGCACTCGTCTGTCCGCCGTTGGTCGCGCGGACTTGAAACACATGCGCGCCGTCGGACAGACCGGTCAACGTTACCGGGCTGGTGCATGCAGCAAAGCTGCCGCTGTCGATCGCACATTCCGCCGTGCCGCTGGCGAGCGTGAACTGGAAGGTCGTGCCGGTAGCGTTCGACAGCGTCGGCGGCGCGGCCGTGATCGTCGGCGCTGCGGGGGCAAGCGCGTAGGTGAATTGGTCCGCAGGGGTCGTCGCACTGGTGCCGCCGCCGGTGGTGACCGTCACGTCCACCACGCCAGCACTGGAGGCGGGGGCGGTGGCGGTGATCTGAGTCGCGCTGTTGACGGTGAAGGCGCTGGCGGGGGTCGCGCCGAACTGTACCGCGGTCGCGCCGTTCAGGTTGGTGCCCGTTATCGTCACCGAAGTACCACCCGCGGTCGATCCGGATGTGGGGGCGATGCCGGTCACCGTGGGCACCGCCGCCGGAGCCGTGTTGGTCAGCGAGAACGTCGCCGACGCCACGCCCGCGGTCGCCGTGACCGAATACGCCCCTGCCGTCGCATTGGCGGTGAACGTTCCCGAACTCGCAACGCCCACGCCGGATGCGTTGGCCGAGATCGTGTTGCTGCTGTTGGAGAAGCTGCCGCTCGCGCCCGATGCCGGCGCGGCGAAGGTGACGGCCACATTGGGAATCACCGCATTCGCCGCGTCGCGCACCGTCACGCTGAGCGGAGTCGTGAACGCGGTTCCGGTGTTGGTGGACTGGTTGTCGCCCGCGGCGACCGTCACCGATGCGGCGACTTGCGCGATCGTGGTGGGATCGTTGGCGGTTGCTGCGCTGGCGGCGCCTCCACCCGACAGCGATACGCTCGGTGTAAGGCTGGTCGCGGCGGTACCGGCGATATTGGCGCGCAAGGTCAGCGCGTTCCCGCTCGCCCCGGCAGTGATCGTACTGGCATAGGTGCAGCCCGACGAAGTGCAGCTCCAGCCCGTCCCGGTGCCGGACGCGTAGCTCAGTCCGGTCGGCAGGGTGAAGGCGAGCGTCAGGTTCCCGCTGGTGTCGGCAACGCTCGCGCTGGGCGTGATCGTATAGTCCACGGTGCCGCCCTGTGTGGGGGTGCCGGTGTGCGTCATCGATACGGCGAGGGACGGAGTGGCTGCGGCAAAGGGGACGCACGTGACCGAAATGTCGGAGGTGGAACCGCCACCGGCCGGCGAGTCGATCGACATGCCGACCCCTTTCAACCCTGCGGGAATGACGTAGAAGCCGGTGAACGTACCGGTGACGAGCGTGTCGACCCGTGCCGATCCGGTCAGGTAACCGCCGCCGCCCGAACCGGTTTCCGCGCGGAAACGCATACGGGTGTTATTGACCCCACTGATTGAAGTGACAGTCGCACTGAATTGCAGCTTGTCCCCTGTGGTGAACGCATAGGTGGTGCTTGCGTCAGGGACGAACCCGGTCGATCCTGCAACATTGTCGACGTAGGACGTCGTCGTGCGCATCATCGACATCGCACCGGCATTGCTCTTAACACCGCTGGTGGTTTCGGGCTGGTTCGCTTCGGCGCTGATGATCAAGGCGTGGAAGTTGAGCAAACCGGCGTTGACGGCGGCGCATCCGGTGCTTTCCGCGTGCGCGGATGCCGGGAGCAGGGCGGTGGCCATGATCGCACCGGCGATCGCTATGCTGGCCAGACGCCGGGGTGCGCGAACCAGGCGCGTGCGCGGTCGAAATCCAAGGCTGAGTCTCATCCATCCCCCCGTGCCTCAGGGGGTCATAACCTTGATGGTTATTTTTCAGACTATAGTATTAGTACCTAAAATATTCAATAAATATGCCAACAAGCTCGACTGGATTGGAATTACTGCGCCGAAACGGACGATAAGAAGCATGTAACACTTGCGCTATTCGCCCATGAACCATTCTCGTTTCAGGAGGAGGAAAGAATGGACCCGTTCATTGGTCAAATCCTGCATGTCGGCTTCCGCTATGCTCCGGTCAACTGGCTCGTCTGCAATGGTGCAATCATGCAGGTCAGCCAGAACAATGCCCTGTTTGCCTTGCTGGGAAACACGTTCGGGGGCAATGGAACCAGCACCTTCGCGCTGCCTGATGCGCAAGGGCGTGCGTTTATCGGAACCGGACAGGGGCCGGGGCTGACCCCGCGCCTTCCCGGCGCCAAGGGCGGCTACGAGACCGTTTCACTCAATACGGCGCAATTACCGGCGCATAATCATGGCGCTACCCTCACCATGACCGGCAATCCGACGGTCCAAGGTACGCTGACCGCGCTTGCGGGCGCCACCGTGCCGAACGAGAGTGCGGCCCCGCAGGATGGATCGTACCTCGGGACGGTGCAGGATCCGGACGCGGCCCCGGTGCTGTACGTTCCGGCTGCGAAGGCAAGCCAGCCAGGAATCGTACCTGTCACGCTCGCGGGGGTTAGCGGAACCGTGTCGGGGATCGGTGGCACGGTCATCGTGCAACCTAGCGGAGCGAGCGCCCCCGTCAGTGTGATGCCGCCGTTCCTAGCGGTGACGACGATCATCGCGACGGTCGGCATCTGGCCCGAAAATCCCAACTGACGCGCGGCGATTCTTCCGCGTCGGCTCAGGTAAAGATCGCCTGATAGCGGCGCGTCCGGCCGCGCGAGATGATTTGCGTGACGTGGAAGGCATAGGGCCCGCCGCGACCGCAATCGAACGCATAGGTCGCATCCAGCAGGAGCACGGACCATGGCGCTTCGAACAGCATCGAGAACGGTTCGCGAAAGTCGGCCCCCACGATCGGCGGCATCCGGTCGATCCGCGCGAGCAGCAGCTCGATCGGTCGGGGTGCGCTGTCGATGCGGACCGGGCGACCGACCCACGGTTCGAAATCCTCCGGTGTCACCACACGCATTCCAGTCATCCTCCCGAGCAGAAGCGCCCGTTGCGCTGATGTCTGGCGAAGAATGCGCGCGTCCGACAGGCGATGGATCGAGAATGGACATGACTTTCCACCCGCACTGGCGGCCAGCCGGATGAGCGGCGTTCGCTTCGCTTTCCTGTTGCCGGACCGTCCGGTTGCCGACGCGTTATGTCCCCCCGGCCTCCAGCTTCGCACGGCGTGCAATGCGGACGTTCCGTTCCTGCTGACGCTCTACGCCAGTGTCCGCGCGCCCGAGTTGAACGGGTGGACGGAGCACGCCGCGCAAGCGTTTGTCGCGGATCAGTTCCGGCTGCAACATGCGCATTACCTGCGCGCACATCCGCTGGCGGACTATTGGATCATCGACCGCCTCGATCCGGACGACGCCCCCGTACCGATCGGCCGGCTGTCGCTCGACCGCAACGGGCGCGACTGGCATTTGATCGAACTTTCGCTGCTCGCATCGGAACGCGGACGCGGACGCGGATCGGCATTGCTGCGGTGCATCCAGGACGCCGCCGAAGCGGCGGCGGCGTCGGTCTACCTCCACGTCGAACTCCACAATACCGACGCGATCAGGCTCTACGCGCGGATGGGCTTCAAGCGCCTCCCGTGCCGCTTCCCGACGCACGCCCTGCTGACCTGGACACCCCCACGCCGCGTCGCGCTTTAACTCGGTTGCCCCGCCGCTTCGATCTCGGCGCCCCACGGGTCCTTCTGCGGCTGCGCGGTGCCCGCCGCCGAAAAGTCCATCAGCGCGTCGCTGTCATGCCGGTACGACGGCCACACCGGCAGTCCCGCCGCGTTCGGGTTCCCCGTCTTCGCGAAGTTGACGATATAGGCGCTGATCGTCTTGCCCACCCCGGCGTCGCGCGGCGTGGTCGCGGGGCCGTATTTGACCCCGGCATTGTCGAAGAAGAACGGAATGTCCGATGCATGGTCCGCACCAGGGCGATCCACCGAATTGGCGACATAGGAGAAGCGGTATGCGTACACCGGCACGCCCTTGTCCGACACCGCTATCGCTGCACTCCGCGCGCCGCCGATCATGAACCCCGTCTTGCCCCCCATGTCGGCGCTGGTCGCACCGATCATCATCGGCACATGCGCAAACGCGCCGCTAGCATAGGCCTTGCCCGTATCGACGGCGACCGTGCCATCGACGATCGGGCCGGTAAAGGTCTTCGGCCCGGGGGCGGGGCGGAACAGTTGCATCATGCTCAACCCGTCGGTGACTTGCTCCGCGCTCAGCGCGCGCAATTTGCCGATCGCGTCAGCATCGCCCGCCGACACGCCGTGCGCGGTGGCGAAATTGACGCCGATCTGTTCCGCCGATGCCAGCGTCGCGTCGGGGGCGGTCTTGCCCGCACCGCCCGACATCACGATCGCCTTGGCGATCAATCCCTTCGCCAGCGGCGAGGTCACCAGCGCATGCACCGACATACCGCCCGCGCTTTCGCCGATGATGGCCACATTGGCCGGATCGCCGCCGAACGCCGCAACGTTGCGCTGGACCCACTTCAGCGCGGCGATCTGATCCATGAACCCGTAATTGCCGAGCATCCCGCCGTCGGGGTTCTGCTTGGTGAGTTGCGGATGCGCGAAGGTGCCGAACCGCCCGACGCGGTAGTTGAAGCTGACGAACACAACGCCCTGCTTCGCGACATTGGCCCCCGCATAAGTCGGCGGCGACGCCCCACCGTTGACGAAGCCGCCGCCGTAGATCCACACGATCACCGGAAGCTTGCCGCGCGCCTGCGCCGGTTTCCAGACGTTTGCGTACAGGCAATCCTCCGCGGGTTGCGTGCCAAGCGGTGCCGCGTCGCTGGGGAAGGGCACCTGCATGCAATCATGCGCATAGGTCGTCGCGTCGCGCACCGTCTGCCATGCCGCCACGGGTTGCGGCGCGCGCCAGCGCAACGGGCCGATCGGGGCTGCGGCGAACGGAACACCCTTCCAGCTCACCACGCCTTCGTCCAACGCCCCGCGGATCGGTCCGCTGTCGATCGTCACGGTCGGTGCGGCGGGTTGCGCGGCACCCGAGGCGGAGCCGGAGAAGGGGGCGGCAATCACAAGCACGGTGGCCACGCCAAGGGGGAACAGGCTTTTCATCGATCATCTCCTCCGCTTTTTGCGACTGTGTATCGCACATCGCGCAAAACGCAGAGAGACTTCGTACCCGTGCCGTCCGGTCAGTCGGACGGCGCCGCGCCTCCGGCGATCGCAAGCGCACGCTCGACCGAGGCGATCAGATGCGTCGGGCGATACGGCTTGGGAAGCTGCACCGCGGGCACGTCCGTCGCGATTGTGGTCAGGTCGCCGCTCGCGAAGACGATCCCCAGTTGGGGACGTTGCGCGCGCGCGGTCCGTGCCAGTTCGGGGCCCGACATGCCGGGCAGATTGACGTCGGTGATCAGTACGTCGATCGGCAAGGCGATGATTGCCGAGATCGCCTCCTCGGCACTTGCCGCGTCGATCACGGCGAAGCCGCTCGCCTGGAGCATCTCGGCACTGCTCGTGCGGATCAGATCGTCGTCTTCGACCAGCAGGACGGTACGGCGCGTCACGCGTTCCGCGATGGCGGCAAGCGAACTGTCGTCACCACGCAGCGCGGCCCTGTTTTCCTTGCGCTGGCGCTGGTTGGCGAGGACATGGTTGAACTTCCGCGCAAGCGCCTCGCGGCTATAGGGTTTCGACAGCAGCTCTACGCCTGAATCGAGCTTGCCGCCGTGGACGATCGAATTCTCGGTATAGCCCGATGTGAACAACACCGCGATGTCGGGGAGCCGCTCGCGCGCCTTGCGCGCCAGCTCCGGGCTTTTCAGCGTGCCGGGCATCACCACGTCGGTGAACAGCACGTCGATCAATATCCCGCTGTCGATCACGCTCAGCCCGCTCGCCGCATCCACCGCCTTAAGCACGCGATATCCCAGGTCGGACAACATCTCGACCACGGTGTCGCGTACCTCGGCATCGTCTTCGACGACCAGAACGGTTTCGCTGCCCCCGACGATCGGCCCGATCACGGTTGCCACCTCGACGTCCTCGGACTGCATCGCGCGCGGCAGATACAGCTTGATCGTGGTGCCTTCGCCGACCTCCGAATAGATTTTTACGTGCCCGCCCGATTGCTTGACGAACCCGTACACCATCGACAGGCCAAGCCCCGAACCCTTGCCTTCGCTCTTGGTCGAGAAGAACGGCTCGAACACCTTGTCGATCACCTCGGGCGGCATCCCGCTCCCCGTGTCCGACACCGCCAGCATGACATATTGGCCCGGCGTCATGTCGTCATTGGCCTTGGCGTATGCGTCGTCGAGATGCGCATTGCCGAGTTCGATCGTCAGCTTGCCCTGACCTTCCATCGCGTCGCGCGCGTTGATCGCCAGGTTGAGCAAGGCGTTCTCGATCTGCGCGGGGTCGATGAAGGTGTTCCACAGACCTCCGCCGACGATCGTCTCGACTTCGATCCCCTCGCCGATCGCACGGCGCAGCATGTCGTCCATCGCACGCACGAAGCGAGTCACGTTGACGACCTTGGGCTCGAGTGCCTGACGTCTGCCAAAGGCTAGCAGTTGCGCGGCAAGCTTCGCGCCGCGCGAAACGCCCGCCATCGCATTGGCGACGCGACGCTCGGCGCGGTCGTTGCCCGCAATGTCCTTCGCCAGCAGTTGCAGATTGCCCGACACGACCTGCAGCAAATTGTTGAAGTCGTGCGCGACGCCGCCCGTCAATTTGCCGACGGTCTCCATCTTCTGCGACTGCGCGAGCTTCGCCTCGGCCTGGCGGCGTTCGTCGATCTCCGCGATCACGCGTGCCTCCAGCTCCTCGTTGAGCACGCGCAACTGATCCTCGGCGCGCCGACGATGCGTCGCCTCGCGCGCAAGCTTTTCGGCCTGTTGGCGCAACGCCGCCTCGGCCGCGCGCTGGTGCGTGATGTCGGTGTGGACGCCGACCCATTCCTGGATCTCCCCGGCATCGTCGAGCAACGGCAATGCGCGCACCGCGAAAGTGCGCCACTTGCCCGAATGATGCCGCACGCGATGCTCATGCAAGAACATGGCTTTGGCCGCGACCGCTGCGCGCCACGCCTGCGTGGTCGGTTCGACGTCATCGGGATGCAGCGCATTGGCCCAGCCATACCCCTGATACGCGTCGATCGACTGGCCGGTCAGCGCGGCCCAGCCCGGCTGCTCGCCGGTCATTCGTCCATCGGGACTGTTGGTCCACAGGACGCCGTGAATCGCATCCATCGCGGTGCGAAACCGCCCATTGCTGACAGCAAGCGCGGCTTCGCGTTCGGCGCGTTCCTCGATGTCGATCGCGAGGATATGGACCCCCGGGATCGATCCGTCGGGATCGATATGCGGGATGTAGCGGATCTCGCTGCGCCGGAACGATCCGTCGCGATGCTGGAGCATGGCTTCGGAGGACACCCGCTCCCCGGCCAGCGCACGTTCGATCGACGGGCGGCGCTGTTCGTACAGGTCCGCGCCCAGCACCGTCTCGACCGTCTCTCCCAGCATCGTGTCCGGATCGATGTCGAGCCATTCGCGGTAACAGCCGTTGGCGAAGCGATAGACCTGATCGCGATCGACGTAGGACACCAGCATCGGCACCGCATCGGTGATCCGGCGCAGTTCCGCCGCGGTCGCCGCGACGAGGCGCTCGGCATCGACCCGTGCGCTATTGTCGACCAGCGTGCACATGATCCCGCCGACGCGACCTTCCGCGTCGTGAACAGGGGTATAGAACATGTCGAGGACCATCGTTTCCTGACCGTCGGGGCGGTCGAACACGATCGGCTGGTCGCGGTGCGACAGCCGTTCGCCGCGATAGCCCGCCTCGAGGATCGGACGGTTCCAGTCCCACACGTCTGGGAAGGCTGCGGCCACCGGCATCCCCAACGCCGTCGGGTGACGATCTCCCGCGATCGCGCAATAGGGATCGTTATACAGCATGATGTGGTCGGGGCCCCACATCAGGACCTTGGCGACGGGTGAATGCAGGATGTTGGTGACGGTCGTGCGCAGTTCGGGCGGCCAGTCCTCGATCGGGCCGAGCGCGGTCCTGCTCCAGTCGCGCGCGCGCAGGATACTGCCGCACGTCCCGCCATCATGCGGCCATTGCGGGTGCGGCGCGGCCGACTGGCGTGCTGTTTCCCGCGCACGCAACAACGCCATTGCCGCGACGAGCACGTCATCGGCATCGCGGTAGACACCGGAGGCGACCTGCTCCTCGACGAAGCGATCATATTCCGGCGGCAGCGCCAGAGTGGTGGACTTCGGAAGCGCGGGCATTGGGCGAAGTGTTAGTGAGGTTAAACCCGCTGTCAATCAACCGCTTGTGGGGATCGCCTCACACGTGGCGACTCCGGGCGGCGGGACCATGTCACCGCCTGCCGTCCGCGGGAAGCGGGTGCACCCTGAGCCCCTTTGCGCGTCCTTGCGTCTCGGCATCGGCGCGGTCGAGCAAGCGCGCATGGGCCAGCAGCGCTGCCGTGCCGTCCGACGACGCGTGCCGGTTGGTGTGATCCGCGTCGAGGTCGCTGGGTTGCGCGACGAACTGGCTGCCCCATTTGTCGGCCAGCGCGAGAACCTGCTCGATCTGGAACGACGCATCGCTGACCACCACCGACGGGAAGGGCAGGCGATAGGTCGGGCCGGTGCGAAAACTCGCAGCCGCCGCGACATGCGCGAAATCCACCGACAGCGGCGAATCGAACACCGCGCCCCGCACCGACCGCAGATAGCTGCGCGGCGACAGTTGCGCCCACCAGGACACGGCCAGACACGCGAGCCCCTGTGCCAGGATCACCACCGGCGTCTCGCGGTGCGCAAACGCCGCGTCCAGCTGCAAAGCCCAGCGACCGTTATGAAATTTGGCGAGGTCCAGCACCACCTGTTCGATCCCGCCCTGCGCCGGCGGGTCGCCCGCCACGCTCACCAGAATGGCGCGTGGCTCTACCGCATGTGCTCTGGCGTCGAGGTCCATGACCGCTCTCCTGTCACTCGCGGCGATCGTTCGACGGTTGCTTGGAGGCCGACTCGAACGCTGCTTGGATCACCGAGGCTATTCCTACGCCGGGGATGGGCAATAGCGGTGCGCCAGAATGCTGACGATTTGCGCCGAAGTGAACGCTCGTACCCAATCCATCGACCCTGTCGTAATGATCCGTTCAGGCGAGCCATCCACCGGTAAAGCCGGCGCGCTGGAGCCCGCGCCGGAGATGCGGATTGCGGTGCATCGTCCGCCAGATCAGCCCGGTCCGCCGGTTTTCGATCATCGCGACGATCGGCCCCTGATCGATCCCGATATAATCGTGGTCGATCCAGCCGATGCCGGGGTCGACATGGCCATGCCGCATGTCCTGCCGCGCGGTGGTCAGCGTCGGATTGAACGCGTCGATGAACCCGTAGCGCTGGTAGATTCCGCGGCCGTAGCGCTGGTGCAATGCCCCCGCGGCGGGGAGGACGATTTCGGGCGCGAACGCGATCGATCCGAGCGCCGCGGTCGGCGCGATCGTGCCGTCGTCCCGATCATCGGGGCCGCGCGCCGAGTAACTGAAGAAGCTACGCGGGACCTCGTCGATCGTAACCTTGAAATCTCCCGGCCCGTCGCACGCGGTCAGTCCCCAGCAGTCCGCGCCATAGCCCGCGAATTTGCCCGGATTGGCGATCGCATAGGCGCGCTGGCCATAGGTCGCGCGGCGGCTGTTCTCGAAATAATAGATGCCCTTGCTCGCGATGAACCGGTCGCGGATGCCGCGGAAGTCGACCCAGGTCTGGCTGTATTGATGCCCGAACATCGGCGGGAAGGCGAGGTGCGGCTCCCCCCAGCGGTCGCTCCACGAGGGCGCGAAGCGGTCGGTCCATGCGTTCCAGGTGTCGGCCGGCAGCGGATGCGTCGGCGATCCGAGCGCGAGCAGGTACATCATCAAC
>Ga0265780_10007227_pt1 | contig 13663 bp, 10 predicted proteins | sample P1T30metagenome_FD_192432 | JGI IMG/M metagenome (GOLD analysis project Ga0265780, IMG submission 192432) | Plant litter microbial communities from East Loma Ridge, Irvine, California - P1 T30 | ecosystem: Environmental > Terrestrial > Plant litter > Unclassified | place: USA: California... | reverse complement strand
CGATCTTCAGGAGCCACTGGTAGCACGGGTGGCACTCCATGCCGATGCGCAGCGCGCCGCGTTCGCCCTGGGCGAACTGGCGCAGGCGCTCTTCCGTCAGCGCCAGTTGCGGCAAGATGCGCTGGGCAACGGCGAGCAGGTACTGGCCGGCCTGCGTCAGACGCAGCGAGCGGCCTTCGCGCAGCCAGATATCCGTCCCCAGCTGCTGTTCCAGCTTCTTCATGCTGTGGCTGAGTGCCGATTGCGTGACGTGCAGGACTTCAGCGGAGGCCGTCAACGACCCCTGCCGCTCGACCTCGAGCACGATCGCCAGGTGTATACGTTCCAACATTGGCATGAATAAAACTCATCGATAGGTGAGAAAAGACCATTTTACGTCATATGATTGCCGGATTAGCATGAGCAGACTTAATCATTTATCGACTTCTCATGACTACCACTCATAATCTTGGCTTTCCCCGTATCGGTGCCCAACGCGAACTGAAGTTTGCGCTCGAAGCCTACTGGGCCGGCGTATCCTCGTGCGAAGCCTTGCAGGGTGCCGCTGCCGCGCTGCGCCAACGCCATTGGGAACAGCAGGCCGGCCTCGACCTGGTACCGGTGGGCGACTTCTCCCTGTACGACCAGGTGCTGGACATGAGCTTCACGCTGGGCAACCTGCCGGAGCGCGTGCAGGGCTTCCATGGCGGTGACCTGGACAATTACTTCCGCGTGGCGCGCGGGCGCTCGGCGCAGTCGGCCGAGGCGCATGCGGCCTGCTGCGGCGGCGTCGCGGCCGGCGAGATGACCAAATGGTTCGACACCAATTATCACTACATCGTCCCTGAATTCGGCACCGCGACTGCGTTCACGCTCGATGCATTGCGCCTGCTGCAACAGCTGGGCGAAGCCAGGCAGCAGGGCGTCAAGGCCAAGCCGGTGATCGTCGGCCCGGTGACCTACCTGGCACTGGGCAAGGCCAGGGACGGCATCGACAAGCTGGCGCTGCTGCCCGCCCTGGTGGACGTGTATGCGCAATTGCTGGAGACCCTGGCGGCACAAGGCGTGGAATGGGTACAGGTCGACGAACCGGTCCTGGTGACGGAGCTGGACCAGGACTGGCAGCATGCCTTCAACTTCGCCTATCATCAGTTGAAGGCCTGCCGCATCAAGCTGCTGGTGGCCAGCTACTTCGGCCAGTTGCAGGAGAACCGCTACCTGGCCGTCAACCTGCCGGTGGCCGGCCTGCACGTCGATGCCGTCAACGGCCGGGAAGACATCCAGCCCTTGCTCAATCTGCTGCCCGGCCACAAGGTGCTGTCGCTGGGCGTCATCAATGGCCGCAACATCTGGAAGACCGACCTCAATGCGGTGCTGGACTGGCTGGAACCGGTGGCCGAACAGCTCGGCGAGCGGCTGTGGATTGCGCCATCGTGTTCGCTGCTGCACGTGCCGGTGGACCTGGACGGCGAACAAAAACTCGATGCCGACATCAAATCCTGGCTGGCCTTCGCGCTGCAGAAGCTGGACGAGCTGCGCGTGCTGGCGCAGGCGCTGCGGTGCGGCCGCGCGTCGGTGAAGGATGCACTGGCCGCCAATGCGGCGGCGCTGGCCACGCGCCGTGCATCGCTGCGCGTGCACCGACCGGCAGTGCGGCAGGCGGTTGCCGCCATCGACGCGACGCTGGGCCGGCGCCAGCGCGCTTACGCCGATCGCGCCGCGGAGCAGGCCGCGTTGCTGGCGCTGCCGGCGTATCCGACCACCACCATCGGCTCCTTCCCCCAGACCGCGCAAATCCGCCAGGCGCGCCGCGCCCACAAGGCCGGGCAGCTGGACGATGCCGCGTACAAGGCGGCGATGCGCGCCGAAATCGCGCGCAGCGTGCGCGAGCAGGAGGCGCTGGGCCTGGACGTGCTGGTGCACGGCGAGGCCGAACGCAACGACATGGTCGAGTACTTCGGCGAACAGCTGGAAGGCTACGCCTTCAGCCAGGCGGGCTGGGTCCAGTCCTACGGCTCGCGCTGCGTGAAACCGCCGATCCTGTACGGCGACATCAGCCGTCCAAAGGCGATGACGATGGAATGGATCGCCTATGCACAATCGCTGACCGCCAAGCCGATGAAAGGCATGCTGACCGGCCCGGTCACCATCCTGAACTGGTCATTCGTGCGCGACGACCAGCCACGCGCCGACTCCTGCAAACAGCTGGCACTGGCGATCCGCCAGGAAGTGCTGGACCTGGAGACGGCCGGCGTGCGCGTGATCCAGATCGACGAAGCTGCGCTGCGCGAAGGCCTGCCGCTGCGCCGTTCACAGTGGCAGGACTACCTGGACTGGGCGGTGGAATCCTTCCGCATCGCCGCCAACGGCGTCCAGGACCGGACCCAGATCCACACCCACATGTGCTACGCCGAGTTCAACGACATCATCGCGGCGATCGCCGCGATGGATGCGGACGTGATCACGATCGAGACATCGCGCTCGAACATGGAGCTGCTGGATGCCTTCGATCATTTCAATTATCCGAACGGGATCGGCCCGGGTGTGTACGACATCCACTCGCCCAACGTCCCGAGCCGGGAACAGATCGTGCAGTTGATGCGGAAGGCGGCGGAGCGCATTCCGCCCGGCCGCCTGTGGGTGAATCCGGACTGCGGCCTCAAGACGCGCCGCTGGGAAGAGGTGCTGCCCGCATTGGGCAATATGGTGGCTGCGGCGGAGGTCTTGCGCGCCAGCATGTCTTCCAGCAGCGCGGCGTTTGGCAGGGCGGCTACTCCAAAGGATTCAGCTGCATATCCACAAACACTGGAACGCTATCCTGTTCGACCAGCGACAGGCGGGAAAAAAGCGGCAGCGAGCGCATCGCGTGCAACACCCGCAGGTCGAGGTGCGACAGTTCGGTGAACTGGAGGCGCTCCGGTAATTCCTCGCTCGTCTGCACTGTCGCCAGCAGATCCTCGATGCTGCCGTGGCGCAGGAAGACCTTGTCGCGGCACCAGTGCTTGTTCCCGATAAGCTCGAAATCGATGCTTTTCATCGCGGTGTACTGGCCGGTATCCCCGGTGCCGCGGTAGGTGTTGGTGATTGCGGTGAACTTGAACGCGCGGGTAATCGAGTCGAAGGCATGCACAATGATCTGCTGCGACTTTTTTACCATGTAGCCGAACGCGGTCTCTTCCAGCGCCGGCTGCAGGACGATGCCGTCGGCATCCGTCAGGCGGGGCAGTTTATGAATCTCCACCGTCTTGAGCGCATGCCCGTCGGTATAGGCGGCGAACAGGCCGAAAACATAACGGCCGCGCAGAACATTTGGTTCGCAGTGAGCCGTATCGCTCTTCTTCGATATCGCGCACGATGCGGTAGAAATCACCCGAGCGATGTTCATTCGGATGGAAGGGGTCACGCACCAATATCGGTTTATTGTCAGGCATGATGGCGTCCTTCTTGTGTGAAGTCGTCGCTGGATTAAGTATATATGTCGGCCGCAATCCGCCCAAGAGGAATACGGCCGTGTGGTTCGATAACGCTATTTGAGGTAGCCCTTCAGCGCCACTCTGAGGTGATCGAGTGCACCATGGGTACGCGCTGCGTAGACTTCATCGACGGTCAATCGATAATCGTGGGCGCGCTTTTGTGCCGATGCTGCCAGATAAGGAAAATCGTGATGATTTGCGTGGAAGCAATCATTCTCTGGCAGCAAGAGGCAGGCGAGCAGCCAATTGTCGATGACGCAGTTGCGCGTGGCCGTGGTCTCGTGGTAGATCCCGCCATGATCCAATAGGTCATAGAGATGGCGCAACATTGGATAGATCAAAAATTTGCCACCAAGCCAGGCCAGCGCCCCGACATAAACGCCCCCCATGCCGAGGCTTGCCAGCAGCGTCACGTCCAGCACTGTGCCAAGCGCTTGGGCGGGGTGGTCGAAGCCCCATCGTGGCATGTAGGCCTGCAGCAGACGAAGGCGCGCCATTCGCTTGAGCCTGCCCAGTGGTCCCATGCGTGCGTGCAGGGCAAAGTCCCGCAGCCCGCCGAAATCACGGTCCATGTCGAGGTTGCCGAGATGGGCATGGTGGGAGTTGTGATCGGCTCGCGCAGTGTGCGGATCGATGCCAAGCATCACGCACTGACCTTTGTACAGCAGTTCGTTCGTGGGCTTGTCATCGCAGCCGGCGTAATGCGATGACCAATGCGTCTGATTGGCTATTTACCTGTAACGGGTCGCAATGAACGCGGCAGCCACGAATGCCGCACCTGGAAATGCCTGCGCTACGGCGATCGCGCCGCCAATGAGCGCGAAGGGCAGAGTAAAACAGGCCGCAGCACGCAGCCTGCCGGGACGCCGTGTCATGTTCGACATCACGTAGTGGTTTTTCAGCAGAATTTTCAATTCACGATTCATTTTCGTTTCCTTTGCGTCAGGCGTCTTGGACGGGGCGTCGGGGAAGCTGGAATCATTAATCGCGTTCATGATGAACTCCTCAATTGGACGAACGCCATTGAGGCGATGGCGTTTACCTGGGAATCGGTCGCGGCTGCAGCGGTTACCATTTGCATGACAGCCGTTTTATTCGGAGGCCTCTGTCCATGATTCAAAAGGAAAAATTCGATAAGCGAATCCCCACTTGAATTGCATTTTTTTGACAGGCGGACAGCGCTATGGATGTATCCACCCCGGATCCACTGATTGGGATAGGCGATCCATATTTAGGTAGCGCTACCGAAGCGAAAAACGTGGAAAGAATGGGAGCGGAAATTTCGGGCGTTTATGCGTATGGAAACTCGGCCGCACACGCGGCTGGCGCTGGCCTGCGCACGCCGGCTGCCGATCCGCGTGCCGTCCGTGAGGCGAGCGGGCTGGTATTGGCCCAGGTCTGCAAGCCTTTTCAAGACGAAATACAATGTGGGTCACCATTCACTCCAAGGACCCACATGGAACTGCTGGACAAACTGCAGTGGCGCTACGCCACCAAGGCAATGGACCCGACGCGCCCGCTCGCGCAGGACAAGCTCGAACGCATCATCGAGGCCGCGCGCCTGGCGCCGACGTCGTCCGGCCTGCAGCCGTATGAAATCCTGGTCGTCAACAATCCGGCGCTGCGCGCCCGCATCCGCGAGGTGTCCTGGAACCAGGCCCAGGTCACGGATGCATCGCACCTGCTGGTGTTTGCGGCCTGGGACGACTACACGCCCGAGCGCATCAACCACATGTTCGACCTGACCAACGAGGTGCGCGGCTTCCGCAACGAAGGCTGGGAAGCCTACCGCCAGCAGCTGCTGTCCACCTATCCAGGACGCGGCGCGCAGGTCAATTTCGAGCATGCCGCGCGCCAGGCGTATATCGGCTTCAGTGCGGCGGTGATCGCGGCCGCCTTCGAGGAAGTGGATGCGACGCCGATGGAAGGTTTCGATCCGAACGCCGTCGACGCCATCCTCGGTCTGCGCGAGCGCCACCTGCGCAGCGCCATCATGCTGCCGCTGGGTTACCGCAAGGCCGAGCAGGACTGGCTGGTGAACCTGCCGAAGGTGCGCCGCCCGCGCGATCAGTTCGTGACCGAAGTGGACTGAAAACAGTCTGCTTCACGTTCATAGGCCAGCGATTTGCTGGCCTTTTGTTTACAATACCGCGATGACGAAAGCCAGCAGATCGAAGACCGCCCGCGCCAAGCCCGAGGACGACGGCACCCGCACCAAAATCCTGAATATCGCACTCCAGGAATTTTCCAGGCTCGGCCTGAGCGGCGCCCGCATCGATGCCATCGCGACCGAAAGTGGCGTCAACAAGGGCATGATCTACTACTACTTCGGCAGCAAGGACGACTTGTACGTGGCCGCGCTGGAAGAGAGCTATCGCCGCTTCCGCGAGATCGAGGGCGGACTGCACATCGACGAGCGCCTGGCACCGCTGGATGCCCTGCGCCGGCTGGTCAGCGAGAGCTTCGACTTTCACGCGGCGCATCCGGAGTTCATCCGCATGGTGATGGGCGAGAACATCAACCAGGGCGAGTACATCCGCCGGATTCCCGAGCTGCGCGCGATCAACCGCTCGGCCATCACCTTGCTGGAGGGGCTGTGCCGGCGCGGCATCGCCGAAGGCGTGTTCCGCGCCGATGTCGACCCGGTCGACCTGCATATGACGATCAGCGCGCTGTCCTTCTACAACGTGTCGAACCGCCATACCTTCAGCTTCATTTTCGACCGCGACCTGACGGCGCCCGAGGTGCACGCGGTGCGGCGCGAGTCCGTGGTCGACACGGTCCTGCGCTACGTGCGTGCCCCTTGAGGGGCTGCCAGGTCAGAACGTGATTCTGAGCTGGGTGCCGAGTGCAATGGCATTCTGCGTCGAGCGGTAGCCGAACGCGCCGGGATCGACCACGTACTGGACGTCTGCCCGCACACCCAGCCAGCGCAAAGGTTGCAGTCCGTAGCTCAGTTCGACCACGCTTTCGCCGGCCGGGCGCGACGCGTAGTCGCCGAGTTTGGGGTCGGCCATGACGGCACTCGCGCGCAGACGCGGATTGACCTGCGCATGCACCAGGCCCAGCGCCAGCGTATCTGCATCGCGGCCGGCAAAGGTGCCGGTCTTGACCAGGCCGGCCGCGTACCAGCGCGTGATCTGCGCCGACGCCCGCGGGTTCGCCGTGAACTGGCCGAAGACCGACAGGCCGCGGCTGCCCCGGCCTTCGCGCCAGATCATCTGGTCGGCCAGCAGGTACATGCCGTAGCGTTGTCCCACTGTCCCTGTCTCACCCTGACGCGCCGCCTGCGCCGTGTCGTAAAAGGCGCCAAGCTTGTAATGCCCGGGGAGGGCCGTGCTGTGCGGCGCGCTGCCCGGCGCATATTCCACTTCCAGCGGCAGCATCATGCCGGCCGTGCCGGCAGCGAACGGCTTGAAGGCGTTGTCCTTGTCGCCGAGGTGCGGATTGTCCTGGAATACGCCGGTGCGGACGAACAGTTCCGGCCGCAGCTGGTAGCGCACGGCCGCACCCCAGCGCGCGTTCGGGTAGTTGTACCAGCCGCTGTTGCCCGACAGGGAAAGCGGATGCGCGCAGAAGGCCGCGTTCACCAGCTGGCAGCCGATGATCATGCCGCCGAGGTCATTGCCCATGGCGAAAAAGCCGAGACGCAGATTAAGCCGGTTCTGGAGCAGGTTCTGCTCGTAACTGAACTCGCTCAGGCGCGTGTACGGGCCGCCGTAGACTTCCTGTACCGGCAGCCGGTTGCCGATGTAATCGGCCGACACCCCGCCGCCGCGGCGGTCGTTGATGGTGAAGTGCAGGGTGGCGCCGGACCAGCCGGCGATGCGCTGCATGTCGAAGTCCGCACCCAGGCGCAGCTGCTGCGCATAGGTGCTGCCGCGCGCGCGGCCGCCACGGACGTTGGCGAAGGTCTCGGAGACGTAATCGCCGCGGAAGTTGACGCCAGCCTCGCTGTAGCGGGTGCGGGCGCCGCCCCAGTCGCCGGTGAGGGTGGCTGCGTTGGCCGGCGCCGCTGCCGCTGCCGCTGCCGCTGCCAGTCTGCTGCGGTCGTCAGCAAACGCTGCGGCCGGGGCCAGCGTGACCGCCGCCAGCAGGGTGGCGCAGCCGGCGTGGTGCCATGTATACAGGCGCCGGGATCCGGCTCGCCCGGCCGGGCCCACATTCGTCAGGGCCCGGGATTCATTATTGCGTCGCATGTGTCGCTTCAGGCTTATTCAACTCGATTGATTCAAGATTCAGTGTTTGAGGGCATAGGCAATCACGTAGTCGCCGCGATCCGGCGACTGCCGCGCGCCGCCGGCCGAGATCAGCACATACTGCTTGCCGGTCTTCGGCGACACGTAGCTCATCGGCCCGCCCTGGCTGCCCACCGGCAGGCGCGCTTTCCAGACTTCCTTGCCGGTGGCGCTGTCGAAGGCGCGCAGGTAGTAGTCCTGGGTGCCGGCGATGAACACCAGCCCGCCCTGGGTTGCCAAGGTGCCGCCCAGCGTCGGCATCCCGACCGGCATCGGCATGCGCATCTTGACGCCGAACGGGCCGGTATCCTGCACGGTCCCGACCGGGACTTGCCATAGCACTTTCCGGGTCTGCAGGTCCACCGCCGACAGCGTGCCGAACGGCGGCTTCTGGCAGGGAATCCCGAGCGGCGACATGAAGCGGTTCTTGTTGACCGCATACGGCGTGCCCTTGAGCGGCACCGCGCCCATGCCGGTATTGACCGCTTCGCCGCCATTGCTGGCCGGGCCGGCATCGGTTTTCTGCGGGATCATCTGCACCCACAGGCCGAGGCGCATGTCGTTGACGAAAATGACGTGATGGTTCGGATCCGTGGACAGGCTGCCCCAGTTCATGCCGCCCAGCGAACCCGGGAAGCTCAGCGAGACGTCGGTGCCCGGCGCCGTGAACAGGCCTTCGTAGCGCATCGACTTGAAGCTGATGCGGCACATCAGCTGGTCGAAGGGCGTCGCGCCCCACATGTCGGATTCGGTCAAGGTGTCGGCACCGATCTGCGGCATGCCGCTCGAGAAGGGCTGGGTCTTCGAATACTGTTCCTTGAAGATGCCTGCCGTTTTGACCGGGCGCTCCTCGACCTGCGTGAGCGGCTTGCCGGTCAGGCGGTCGAGCACGAACAGCTGGCCGGACTTCGAGCCGAAGACGACGGCCGGCTTGGTCGATCCATCCTTCGCCGGGAAGTCGATCAGGCTGGGCTGCATCGGCACGTCGAAATCCCACAGGTCGTTATGGACCGTCTGGAAAACCCACTTCTGTTTGCCGGTGCTCGCATCCAGCGCGAGGATCGAGGTGGCATAGCGGTGATCCAGCGGCGTGCGGTTGCCACCCCACAGGTCGACCGAAGGACTGCCCATCGGGATGAAGACCGTGTTCATGGCGGCGTCGTAGGACATCGGCGCCCACGAATTCGGCGTGCTGCGGGCATAGGTCTGGCCCGGCTGCAGTCGTGCGTTCGGATCGTCGCGGCCCGGATCGAAGGCCCAGCGCATGGCGCCGGTGATCACGTCGAAGCCGCGCAGCACGCCGCCCGGCATGTCGGTCTGGACGTTGTCGGCCACGCGGCCGCCCACCACGACGGTGGTGCCTGCCAGGGTCGGCGCAGAGGTCAGCTGGTACTTGGGGTCGGCGGCGTTGCCCAGGCCCGCCTTCAGGTCGACGAAACCGCCCTTGCCGAAGCCTTCGCACAGGGCGCCGGTGTCGGCGTCGATCGCGACCAGGCGCGCGTCGATGGTATTCATCAGGAGGCGGCGCTGGCAGTTGGCACCGGCCGTAATGGTGGCCGGCAGCACCGGCGTGGCGCCGGCCAGGGTCGGCTGCGCGGGCGGCTGGCTCGCATCGAAATAGGCGAGGCCGCGGCAGCGGTTCCAGACCTCGGCCTGCGCATTGATGTCGCGCTCCCAGATCTTCTTGCCGCTGTCGGCGTCGACCGCGATCACGTTGTTATGCGGCGTGCACAGATACACGCGGTCGCCGATCTGCAGCGGCGTTTCCTGGTCTTCGGCGCCGTTGCCGGTGGGGCTGATCGGGGTGTCGCCGGTGTGGAAGGTCCAGGCGACGTCGAGATTGTTGACGTTGTCGCGCGTGATCTGATCCAGCGCAGCAAAGCGGCTGCCGCCCGCCGTGTTGCCGTAGCTGCTCCAGTCCTTCTGCTGCTGGCCGCGGGCGACCGGCACCAGCGCGGTGGGCTTGCCCTGGAAGGGGACGGTCGGATGCGGCTGGAACATCTGGACGAAGGTGACGACCATGCCGAGTGCCAGCGCGGCGGCCAGGGCGTAGGCGCCTTTGCCTTGCGCTGCGCCGGTGGTGGCCTTGCGCAGCGACGGCCAGGCCAGCAGCGCCAGCACCATCAGGCCGGCGGGCAGCATCAGGCGCGACACCAGCGGCCAGAAGTCGAAGCCGACGTCCGCCAGCGCCCACAGCAGGGTGCCGATGAAGGCCACACCATACAGCATGACGGCGGACGGTTTGCGCCGCATGAACTGGACGGCGGCCGCCACGATGATGACGCCGGCGATCAGGAAATACAGACTCCCGTGCAGCACCGCCAGCCTTGCGCCGCCGACGACGAAGAACAGGCCGGTGGCCAGCAATACGAGTCCGAGCACACTGCACCCGGCCTTCAGCGCTGCTGAAGGATGGGTTTCACTTTTAGTCATTTGAAAATCTCTCCGAGAACGAATCCTGTGTTGTAGCGCGCCATTCCGACCGGTCGATCAGCGCCGCGCCAGCTATTATAACTAACTAGTTGGTTAATTGTTGGAGAGGCCGCGGCGGCGGCTTGGTTCCCGAAGGTGACTGCTTGCCTGTCTTACTGCACTGTCCAGTGCAAACTGCAGTGACGGTCCGAATGGCAACCGGGCCCGGGGTTGCCGGGCTGGCACCAGGTATCGATGGGGATCGGCGTCTGGTTATCGTAGGTAAAGCCGTCGCCGATCCACGTGTCCGTCGACGCGCGCAAGTGCCCGCTTGCCAGATAGAGGGCGATGGTGTGGTACACGACCTCGTTGTGCAACTGGATATGGCCGTTATACGATTGCTCGTAAGCGGCACGACCATGTCAAATGCATGGACGGTTCTGCCGTCGGGCTGCCTCGCCGGTACCTGCATGCCCTGGCATCCGATGCCGCAAAAAGAAGCGCAACATCTCCCGGCTGGCATCGGGACCGCTAGCCTCGGTATAACTGCCGCGCCGGTTCCCGCCGCACCAGGCATGCCCGACACCGTTGACCGTCCAGTGCTCGGCCAGAATCCGTCCGCCATGCCCCTTGTGCACATGCCGGGTAAAACCACGGCCGGCCATTTCTCCGGTTTCTTTCGACGACGACAGCGCACGCTGCCCGTGCGGCATCTGCGCCGTATAGCCATCGATGATCTGCCGGATCACACCGAGGCTGTTGTTGGGGTGTACGGTAGCATCCTGCTCGCCGTGGAAGACGATGACCGGCACGCCAGGCCCTGCCGCATCAGGTACTGCCGCCTGAAACATCCCACCATCGCGCATGGCCAGCATCGCACCATAATGATCGGTGGCGCTGCCGTGCGCCAGGCCGGAATGGCAGCCGACGGCGGCGTACAAATCGGGATAGGTCCGGCCGAGGATGACCGCCATCGCGCCGCCCGCGGACAAACCGGCCACATACACGCGCGTCCGGTCGACTGCGTAGTCGGCCATGATCTCGTGGGTGACGGCGGCGATCAGCGCGGGTTCGCCGCGGCCGCGATGGTGGTGGGCCTCATCGAACCAGTGCCAGTATCGGCCCCAGTTGGCGCTCGACGACTGCTCGGGATAAGCGACCAGGCAGCCAACTTCCTCGGCCAGCGCGTTCATGCCGGTGCCGAGGGCGAAATCGTCTGCGTCCTGGCCGCCGCCATGAAGCATGACGACCAGCGGCAGCGGCGTGCCGGCGTAAGCGCTCGGGATGAACAGCTTGTAGCGCAGCGACCCACGGCCGCCTTGATAATGACGCGCGATGAACTGGCTGCCATGGCGCGGCGCGGCCGGGGCGAATGGGGTAAAGGCGAGGGACGACCATGCGTCCAGCATCGTATGTAACATGTGCGACTCCTTGAAAGCGCCGAGTCTCCGGTTTTTTGCCAGTGTCACACGATGCTGCGCCGCAGCATAGACGATACTGAGCCGTCAATGCGTAGGACTGGACGCCGACTGCTCAGTGCCAGCGCACCGGCATCAGCATCTTGGAACGGCACCAGCGCGCCAGCACATTGGCGCACATGCGCAGTGCGCCGAGGTGGCCCATCACGTGGCGCTGGTAGGTCAGTTTGTACATCGCCAGCGCAAACGTCCCCTTCACGCGCAGGTTGCGGTTGCCGATCGCGCGCCGCAGGATGCCGACGGCGTCGCCACGGCCGAGCGAGACCAGGGTGCCGTAGTCGCGGTACTGGAAGCCCGGCAGCTGCGCCGGCGTCGCGTGGGTCAGCAGCTTTACCAGGTAGATCGCCTGCTGGCGCGCGGCCTGGGCACTGGGTGGCGCCATCGCGGTCTTGTCCGGATTCTGAAGCGTCGAGCAGTCGCCCAGGGCAAAGATCTGCGGGTCGGTCAGGCTGCGCAACTGGCCGTCGACCAGCACCTGGTTACTGCGGTTGAGCAGCACGTTCAGGTGGGTGCTGAAATCCGGGCCCTTGACGCCGGCCGCCCATACCGTGATCGCCGCCGGGAATACGCGGCCATCCAGGGTCGCGACTTCGTTCGCACGCACTTCGGCGACGGCGGTGTCGGTGCAGATCTCGATCCCCATCGCTTCCAGCTTGCGCACGGCCAGGTTCGACGCCTGCGCATCCAGCGACGGCAGCACCTGCGGGCCGCGTTCGACGATGCGGATGCTTACCTGATGTGGCGCCGCCAGCCCGCTCAGGCCATAGTGGGCCAGCGTATCGACAGTGTGGCGCAGGTCGGCCGCCAGTTCGATGCCGGTCGGTCCGGCGCCGACGATGACGATGTCCAGCTGCGCCGCGGCGGTGTTGGTTTCAGCGTTGGCAATCGCATTGGCACTGAGATGGCGGCGCCGTCCGGCCGCCTCGCACAGGTTGAGGAAGCGCTTGCGGAACGCTTCGGCGCGTTCGACGCTGTCGAGCGCCAGGCAGTGCTGCTCGGCGCCGGGAATGCCGAAGAAGTTCGTCACCGAGCCGTAGGCCAGCACCAGGCGGCCGTAGCCGATGACGGTCTGGCCGGCGTCGGCGTCGCGATCGCCGTCATGCAGGCGGCTGCGCACGGTCAGCGTGTGGCGCGCGCGGTCGACCTGCACGACTTCACCGCAAATGAACGTGAAATCGTTGTCGATGGCCTGGCGTGCATAGTCGATGGTGTGGCTGGCCGGGTCGATGGTGCCGGCCGCGACTTCGTGCAGCAGCGGCTTCCAGAAGTGCGTGGGCGCGCTGTCGATGAGGATCACGCGGTCCTTGTGGCGTGCGCCGAGCTGGCGTCCGAGCCGGGTCGCGAGTTCGAGGCCGGCGACGCCGCCGCCGACGATGACGATGGATTGCATGGTGTTCTCCAGGAGAGCCGGTTAGTGGACCGCGTCGGGACGCACGATCTTGCGCGGTGTGCGGTGGGTGATGCGGACCGGATTGTGCGCCGCCTTGCTTTCAGCATTGCGCGCGGCCTGCACGCCGATGCGGGCGCTGCGCGCGGCGGCGATCGCGTGCGGCGAGGCGGTGACGGCCAGCGCGTCGTCCGGCGGCACGCCCATCTGGTTCAGCACGACGGCATACGGCGCCTTGTGGCCGCGTACCTTGAAGTCGGCGCCGGTCAGCACGACCGAGAAGATGTGGTGGGCGGTGTCGCCGAAGCGGCGGCGCAGCTGCTGCTCGGCCTGCGAATACGGCAGTTCGGAGATGAGGGCGCAGGGCAGGCCGTGTTCGACGGCTTCGTCGAGCAGGCGCTCGGCGTCCAGGCCGGCAGGGGCGGCGAGCGTGCTACCGGCGCCCTGCGTGCCCGGGAAGGCGGATAAGTCGAAGATGAGCGCTTGTGCCGTCATGATGAACTCCTTTTCTGAACTGTTGACGCTAATGCTGTTCACTATAAGGCTGAGCAGGATAAAATAAAAATAAGTAATTTTCGAAATCTAATAAGTAAAAGCTTATATGTACCCAGCCAGCTTCAAACAACTGCAAGCGATCGTGCAGGTCGCCCGCCACCAGAGCGTGTCGCGCGCCGCCGAGGCGATGCACGTGACCCA
>Ga0265780_10007226_pt1 | contig 13665 bp, 13 predicted proteins | sample P1T30metagenome_FD_192432 | JGI IMG/M metagenome (GOLD analysis project Ga0265780, IMG submission 192432) | Plant litter microbial communities from East Loma Ridge, Irvine, California - P1 T30 | ecosystem: Environmental > Terrestrial > Plant litter > Unclassified | place: USA: California... | reverse complement strand
TGGCCCGTATGTCGCGAAATGTTTCCCCAATACCTAAACACCATTCATTAAAGCCCTCGCTTTCGCATTCTTCACCCCAAACACTCTCTTATTCCATTAGCCCAACAGCTACCAAAACAATCCTAGCCATGAAAAAAATCGGTATCCTCTTCGGACAAGAAAACACCTTCCCGCAGGCCTTCGTCGACCGCGTGAATCAGAAAGCCGTGGACGGCATCACGGCCGAGTTCGTGAAGATTGAGCAAGTGGAGCAGGCCGTGCCCTGCGGCTACGACGTCATCATCGACCGAATTTCGCAGGACGTCCCTTTCTACCGCGCCTACCTGAAAAACGCCGCCCTCACCGGCACGTCCATCATCAACAATCCCTTCTGGTGGAGCGCCGACGAGAAGTTTTTCAACAACGCGCTGGCTGTACAATTGGGTGTGCCGGTGCCCAAAACGCTCCTGCTGCCCAGCAAGGCGCGCCCCGACGATACGAATGAGAATTCGTTCCGAAACCTGACCATGTTCGACTGGAATAAGGCATTTGAGCGCATCGGTTTCCCGGCCTTCATGAAGCCCCATTCCGGCGGAGGCTGGAAAAGCGTTTATAAAGTCGACAACCCAGAAGAGGCCTGGCGCGCCTACGACGAAACCGGCCAACTTGTGATGCTCTACCAGGAAGCCATCGAGTTCGATGACTACTTCCGCTGCTACTGCCTGGGCGGCAAGCACGTGCTCATCATGCCTTACGAGCCCCGCAACGCTCCCCACGAGCGCTACCAGACCACGATGAAAACCCAGGGCGAAGCCGGCCAGCAGCTGCTCGATACCATCAAGGATTACACCCTACGCCTCTGCCAGGGATTGGGCTACGACTTCAACACGGTAGAGTTTGCTGTGCGCGGTGGCGTGCCCATTGCCATTGATTTCGGCAACCCCGCCCCCGATGCCGACGTGAATTCTGTTGGTGCTGAGAACTTTGAGTGGGTAGTAGAGCACGCTGCCCAATTGGCCATTGAGCGTGCCCAAGCCAACCATTCCGGCAAAGCCAACCTCACCTGGGGCTCTTTCGTGCAGGACGCGGTGAGCGCTGCTCCCGCCACCAAAGCCAGCGCGGCCGACGTGCAGGTAGGCAGCCCAGTGAGCGAAACCAACGACCTCGGCGCTACCGGTGCTCCCAAGCCCGCCGCCAAGAAAGCCGCGCCGAAAAAAGCCGCCGACGCTCCCCAGCCCGAGCCGCCTACCGGTGAAGTGCCCGTCGCCAAAGCCCCGGCCGCCAAGAAAGCCGCCGCGCCTAAAGCCGCTGCTGCATCGGCAGCTCCGGCTAAAAAGGCCGCCGCGCCTAAAGCCCCGGCCGCTAAAAAAGCTGCTCCCAAAAAGGCTGAATAGTCTTCACTGAGCCGGTCGTGCCTGGCGTGTTTTTTCAGCACTTTGGGCACGACCGTGCTTAGTCCTTTCCATCTTTATTCGTCCCGCCCATGGCCACGCCCGTGTTTACCCTCGGCATCGAGGAAGAATTTCAGACCATTGACCCCGAAACCCGGGAGCTTCGCTCGCACCTCTCACAAATCGTTGAGAATGGCAAAATCACCCTGCACGAGCAGGTGAAAGCCGAAATGCATGAGTCGGTGGTGGAGGTAGGCACCAATATTTGCAACAACATTGGCGAAGCGCGCGCGGAGGTGCTGCACCTGCGCCGCCAGGTAATCGAACTGGCAGATAAACAGGGCTTGAAAATTGGGGCCGCCGGTACCCACCCGTTTTCGCGTTGGCAAGACCAACCCATCACTCCTGATGCCCGCTACGATAAAATTGTGGAGGAACTGCAGGAGGCCGCCCGCTCCAATCTTGTTTTCGGCATGCACGTCCACATCGGCATCGAAAACCGGGAGATGGGGGTGTACATGATGAATACATTGCGGTATTTCCTGCCGCACTTGTTCGCACTCAGCACCAACTCCCCATTCTGGGAAGGACGCGAAACCGGCTATAAATCCTTTCGCACCAAGGTGTTTGAGCGTTTTCCCCGCACGGGCATTCCTGGTTTTTTTCACAGTGCCAGCGACTACGACGAGTTTATCGCGCTGCTTATAAAAACCGGCTGCATCGACAACGGCAAAAAAATCTGGTGGGATGTTCGCCTGCACCCTTTCTTCGACACCATCGAATACCGCATTTGCGACATGATGATGCGAGCCGACGAAACCATTGCCGTAGCCGCCATCATGCAAGCACTGGTGGCCAAAATCTATAAGCTGAAGTCCCAGAACCTCAATTTTCGGATTTACCGCAGCGCCCTCATCAAGGAGAATAAGTGGCGCGCCGCCCGCTACGGCATCGACGGCAACATGATTGACTTCGGCATTCAGGAGGAAGTACCTACTCGCAAGCTCATCTTGGAACTGCTCGATTTCATTGACGATGTAGTGGATGACCTCGGCAGCCGACACGAAGTGGAATATGTATTGAAAATGCTGGAAATGGGCACTGGCGCTGACCGCCAGCTCCACGTTTTCCGCGAAACCGGCGATTTAAGCAAAGTGGTCGACTACATCTTATCCGAAACCACGTACGGACTATAAGCTTATTATCTTTGTATTAGCAACGCTAGCCGCCCGGTTAGCGTTGTTTCTTTTTTTAGCCCAGGCGTAAGCTTGGCTTTTTTCTATTTTTTGGGCGGAATCGCCTATTTATCAGAAGATATATGGAAGCTATTCGCATTGCCATTTTGGATATGTACAACAATGCGCCGAACGAAGGCATGCGCTGTATTCGCCAATTATTAGCCCGTGGAGCGGAAGAAAATGGCGTTCTTTTTCAAGTTGATACGTTCAACGTACGTGCTGAAAATGCGCTACCCAGCTTAGAGTATGATATTTATGTGTCGTCGGGCGGTCCGGGTAGCCCACTTGCCTCCGAGGAGCTATGGGAGTCCCAGTACTTTCAATTTATTGATTCCGTGCTTGCTTACAACCAAGTAAACGAGCAGAAGAAACACCTGCTGCTCATTTGCCATTCTTTTCAGCTTGTGAGCCGCCATCTGGGCATTGGCACCATCAGCCGGCGTAAGTCCACATCGTTTGGTGTGCTGCCCGTGCACCTCACTCCCGCTGGCCTAGCCGAACCCATTCTGCAAGGTTTGCCAGAACCATTTTACGCGGTAGACTCGCGTGATTATCAATTGGCTGACTTAAATCTAGAACGCATCGAAGAATTGGGCGCGGAGATTATGTGTCTGGAAAAAGAGCGTCCGCACGTGCCACTGGCCCGCGCCGTAATGGCAATTCGCTTCACGCCAGAAGTATTTGGCACCCAATTCCATCCCGAGGCCGATGGAGAGGGCATGCTCCGCTACATGCTCACCGATGAGCGCAAGCAACAAGTAGTGACGGCCTACGGCGAAGCCAAGTATCACGAGATGGTAAGCCTGCTCGCCAATCCTGCCACCATTGAGCACACCGAATCTATCATTGTGCCCACCTTTTTGCGTCGCGCTGTAGCTCAAATTAGCCAACTTACCGCTGCTTAATCACGGCAATTTATTTCCTTCCCCTTATGATTGCTGAGCACCGCCGTCATTTCAACGCCGCTTTCACGCCTGAGAAATACCAGGAAATGTTGACCGATATTGACCAGCAATTTCCTGGGCAATTAGAATTCCGGGTGGCCGAAACGCCGGTATTTATTCCAGCCGATTTGCGCGATAAATTAATTGCGGCCGGTGAGGATATTATCAATGTAATTCAGCAAGATAATTTCAAGGAATTAACCGAAGCAGCCATCCCGCCGCACCAACGCGTGCCGGGCAATGAAGGCCGCCCCGATTTTCTGACATTCGACTTTGCCGTGTGCCGCAATGCGAACGGAGCACTTGAGCCTCAGTTAATTGAAATGCAGGGGTTTCCGTCGCTTTACGCCTTCCAAGCCTGGTTGCCAGAGGTTTTCGGCCGGCATTTCCCTATTGCCGATACAGTTTCGCCCTTCTTGCATACTTCAGATGCAGCCGGCTATCGCAAAGAAATGCGTCAATTCCTATTAGCCGACGAAGCACCGGAAAACGTTATTCTACTCGAAATTTTTCCCGAGAAGCAAAAGACCAGAATTGATTTTGTATTGACTAAGCAATTCTGGGGAATTGAATCTGTTTGCCTCACCAGAATCCGCAAAGATGGTCGCCAATTATTCTATGAAAAGGATGGCAACCAAATTCCAATTAAGCGAATTTATAATCGTGTTATTTTTGATGAATTGGAGCGCTATTCGGATTTGCCGGGCGAGTTCAAGCTGACTGATGATGTGGACGTAACCTGGGTCGGTCATCCCAATTGGTTTTTCCGGGTAAGTAAGTACACACTTCCGCTGCTCAGTGGTCCATTTGTGCCACCCAGCTACTTCCTGCACGAGCTCACCTCCTACCCTGCTGACCTAGAGAATTACGTGCTTAAGCCCCTGTTTTCTTTTGCTGGCACGGGCGTGCGCCTGCACATCACTGCCGCTGACCTCGACGCTATTCAAGACAAACAGCACTACCTCTTACAGCGCAAGGTGCAATATGAACCGGTGGTGCAGTCGCCCGATGGCTTGGTGAAATGTGAAATTCGCCTGCTCTATATCTGGCCCCCCAACCAGCCACGGCCTACGCTGCTCTGCGGCCTCAGCCGCTTAAGCCGGGGCGAAATGATTGGGGTTGATTTCAATAAGAATAAGGATTGGGTCGGTGGCACGACTCCGCTATTTGAGCGCTAAACGAAGCACTGTGGCTTGGGTAAAGAACAACGTGCAGGTAATACGCGTAAGCTGTTAAAATCTTCATTATTTGCAACGGCCCATGTCAACTCTCGCCGAAAAAGGCCTCAAAATCTCCAAGAACGCGCTATTCAATGTATTTATTGGCCGCGCTACCAAGCTATTAGGGAGGCCATTCAAAGTAGTTGCCATTCTGAATGAAACGGCTGACAAGCTTGCCAGCAAAGAGAGTAAAGACAATAAATTCAAACAGCTTTTCGAGGTGGCGCTGACGCTGGTGCGTTTAATTCGTGCTTACATCAGTGGTGAATACCGCAGCATTGAAACCGGCACTATTATATCCGGGCTGGCGGTTTTACTCTACGTCTTATCCCCTATCGACCTAGTGCCGGATTTCATTCCGGTAGTCGGCTTTCTGGACGACCTCAGCTTGATTGGGTGGTTTGTGGGCAAATTTCAGGGAGAAATCAGTCGGTTCCGGGAATGGGAGAAGCGCAGCCGCAGCGGGGTGCAGACTGGAATAGATACTGCTGCCGAACCCGCTTATGGGGATAAAAATCAGCCACTAGTTGCCGAGCTAGGCCACTCTTAAACTTCCTCCTACCAGCGCTCTGTAATAATAAAAGAAGCTCTGGCATCTGCTGGGGCTTTTTTATTGGTCCCGTGATTCAACTTTTTAGCCATTTTCAGTTGAAATCATAAGGCTATATTTCTTCTGCTACGTTTACATTTGGCGGGGCACTTTCCTCGCCTGCCGTGCCGTTTCGTCAATATGCCGACTTTTGTGGTTTCCCTGCGCTTGCCCGACGCCTATGATGAGGAGTTTATTGCCCTCATTCCGCGTCACCGTGATTTTATCAACCGCTTGCTGAACGAGAAAATCGTGGAGGTGTACGCCATCAGCAGCGACCGCAGCCGCGGCTGGGTAACTATCAATGGCGACGATGCCGCGGCCGTGCGGGCCTTGGTCGAACAATTTCCACTCTATCGCTTTTTGCACAGCGTAGAAATCGATGAGTTGTTTATTTTCGATAGCACAGCTTCGCGCTTCCCCCACATCAGCCTGAATTAATTTTCCCGCTGGTAACTCACTCCATTGCTTATTTATGCGCGTGTCAACCGCTTTTCGTTTCACTACCTACCGAGTGCTAACACCCTTGGGTGCCTTCGCACTGCTCGCCGCTACTATTCCCGCACCACCTCCTGCTCTCACCACTGAGCAGCTTACTTCTCGCATGTCCACTGCCATTGAGGGCCTGAAATACCTGCGTTGCACTGTGAAAGCTCAGGAACGGATTGATGGCACCATCCATCAGGCCCGCAGCATTATGAAGCTGACCTACAAACCGCTACGCATCTACATCAAAAATCAGAAAGGCGTGGAAGTGCTCTGGCTGGCGGGTCAAAATGGAGGCGACGCCTGGGTTTACCCAGCGGCTTTCCCCTATGTCACCCTCAGCCTTGACCCCAACGGTAAGCTAATGCGTAGCAACCAACACCACACTGCTTTGCAGGCAGGCTTCGGCACTATTTCGGACCTTTTGCGTACCACCGGCCTGCGCCAGGATAACGCTTACAGCCGTTCGTTTCGCTACACCGGCGACACTACCCTGCAAGGCCGCACCAACCATGTTTTACGCTCTGATTTCCCGCAATTCCGCTACGTAAGCTATAAGGCGGGCAAGAACGAAACCATTGGTACTGTGGCCGAGCGATTTGGCTGCGGCGAATTCCGCATTATTGAACGAAACGACCTGTCCATTGGCGAAAAGATTCCCGAGGGAAAAGTGCTGCAAGTCCCCAATGCGTACGGGCGAAAAACCATTCTCTGCATCGACCCTAAGACTTACCTGCCTACGATGGTGCAGGTAAACGATGATAAAGGCCTGTTTGAAAAGTTCGAGTTTTTAGATGTCATCCCCAATCAGCCTATTCCTTTGGAAGAGTTTACCAAGGATTATAAGGACTATAAGCTGTAGCTGATTGTCATTTTAAACACAGCGAAGAACTCCTTCCCAGAAGGACAATACCATGCAAATGCCTGAAGACTATTCTTATCAAGAGAAAGTTCTTCGCTGTGTTTAAAATGAAAGAACAATTTCCGTAGTCAGCAACAAATTATCTGCGCATCGTTTTTTCGATGTGGTCCCACATATCTGGTGTGAGCATTTCAAGTTTGTTAAATTCGCCGGCGCCGTTTAGCCACTCGCCGCCGTCAATAGTCACCACTTCGCCATTGACATAAGCCGAGAAATCAGACACCAGATAAGCCGCCAAATTGGCGAGTTCCTGGTACTGGCCTACGCGCTTGAGTGGTACACTGGCAGCTGGGTCGAGCTTGCTGGCCAGCGGCTCCGGGAAAAGGCGGCTCCAAGCGCCTTCCGTAGGAAATGGACCGGGTGCAATGGCGTTGGAACGGATACCATACTTGGCCCATTCGACTGCTAATGAGCGAGTCATGGCCAATACGCCGGCTTTGGCGGTGGCTGAGGGCACTACGTAGGCCGAGCCCACGGAGGCGTAAGTGGTTACGATGTTGAGGATGGTCCCAGGTTTTTTATCGGCAATCCAGCGTTTGCCTACAGCCAGGGTGCAGTTGTAGGAGCCGCGCAGCACAATATCTACAATCACATCGAAGGCCTTGTGACTCAGGCGCTCGGTCGGGCTGATGAAGTTACCAGCGGCGTTATTCAGCAGAATATCGACGCCACCAAACTCCTGAATGGTGCGTTCCAACATGGCTTCTACTTCGTCGTATTTGCGCACGTCACAGGCAATGGCCAGGACCTTACCGCCGGTTTGCTGGCGCAATTCCTCGGCGGTTTTTTCCAACACATCAAGCTTGCGGCTGCTGATGGTGACGTTGGCACCGAGTTGAAGGAAATAGGTGGTCATGGCCCGGCCCAGGCCAGTGCCGCCACCGGTTACAATGATGGTTTTTCCGGCCAAGGCGTTATCGCGCAGCATGGGCTGGGTGTAGGGAGCATTCATTCGAAAAATACTGTGAGGGTGGGATAAGCGGGTGAATCCGCCGCTCGAAGGTACTAGGCTGCTGGCTCGGATGTTAGCTCAACCGCACGCAACATCCAGATTATTTATTTTTCTTATTAAATATAGTGTTTCGCCATTTATTCGCACCTTCGTGCTATTAAGCAATATTTTGAGTTGATTTAAGCATGACCAGTTCCACTACCGGGGGCTCCAAAGGCGCAGCTTCAGGAGCGGAATCCCCCACCGTTTTAGTACTTGGCTGCGGATGGTTGGGCATGGCATTAGCGAGTTCATTGGCGGCGGGTAGCCACCGCGTATTGGGTACCACCACCACCCCTGAACACATTCCCGCGATGCAGGCAGCCGGCATCGAGCCGCATTTACTCCGCTTAGGCTCCGATTTTGGCGCGCCAAGCGAAGCACTGCTGCACCGTCTACTCAGCGCTGCTGATGTACTGGTGTTGAATGTGCCGCCCCGCGCCGCCGCCGCCGGCGCCTATCCTAACCTGTTGCGCCCTGTGCACCGGGCCGTAGCCGCCGCCGGCACCAAGCACGTGCTGTTCGTGAGCTCGACCAGCGTGTACCCGAACGAAGCTCGCGTGATGCGCGAGTCCGACGCCATTAGTACCCGCGACGCGGCTTCTGACGTGCTACGGGCGGAAGGCCATTTTGTACCGCGCTATGGGCAGTGGAAAAGCACAGTGGTCCGCTTAGGTGGCCTCATGGGTCCTGACCGGGCCCCTGGGCGCTTCCTGGCCAGCCGCCGCGACCTCGACCAAGGCAACGCCCCCGTCAACCTTGTGCATCTCACCGATGTAGTGGGCGTATTAGGTTGCATTATCGAGCACGGAGCCTGGGGGCATACCTTCAATGTATGCGCCGCCCAGCATCCCCGGCGGCGCGACTTCTACCCCGCTGCGGCACAACATCTCAAGCTAGTTGCTCCAACTTTTAAGGAAGAGCAGGATGAAGTGAGCGGCAAAACTATTGACAGTAGCTTGGTTCGTAGCATCCTACCCTATCAATTCAAGCACGACAATGTGCTTGAGGCATTGGCCTACTGTTAGGTGTAGAACAGGCTTTGATTTGCGCGGCGGTTGGCCGTAACTACTGCACTAACCAAGGCATGCGCTATACAGCGGCCGTACCTTTGTTCTGTGAAAAAAGATACTGTCCAACCCCTTGTGGTCGTACTTGGCGGCGGTGCGGCCGGTTTTTTCGGTGCCATTGCCTGCGCCGAAGCCAACCCAAATATCCCGGTTATACTGCTGGAAAAAACGAGCAAGTTGCTGGCTAAAGTTCGCGTTTCGGGCGGTGGCCGCTGCAACGTGACGCACGCCTGTGATACTCCGGCTCAGCTCGTGGCGCACTACCCGCGCGGCAGCAAGCAGCTAAAAGCCGCCTTCCAGCAATTCGGCGTAGCCGAAACCATTGCCTGGTTTGCCAAGCGTGGCGTGCAGTTGAAAACGGAGGCCGACGGCCGCATGTTCCCCACCACCGATTCCAGCGAAACCATTGCCCGTACCTTGGAAAATGCTGCTCGCCAAGCCGGGGTGCGCATTATCACCAATACCAGCGCCGATGCGATTCAACCACTGCCAGCGGGCAGCTTCCAGTTGAAGCTGAGCGGCAGCGGGGCCGCGCAACTCGGCACCATACTTCACGCCACACGCCTGCTCGTTGCCACCGGCGGCAACCCCAAAAGTGCCAACTATGACTGGCTGCGTGCCCTCGGCCACACCATTGCCGAGCCGGTGCCGTCGCTCTTCACCTTCAACGTGCCCAACTCACCGCTCAACGAGCTGATGGGCGTGAGCGTGCCCCACGCCCGCGTGGTACTGGCGGGCGAAAAGCTGCAATACGAAGGTCCCTTACTCATTACGCATTGGGGGGTGAGCGGGCCGGCCGTGCTCAAGCTCTCGGCCTGGGGCGCCCGCCGGCTCAGTGAGCTAGGCTACGTCGGTACAGCACTTATCAACTGGGTTCCCAGCCATACCGAGGAAACCTTGCGGCCTTGGCTGCAACAGTTCCGGCAGGAAAACGGCAAGAAAACCGTGGCCAGCAATCCGCAGTTTGGCCTGCCCCAGCGCCTCTGGCGCAACCTCACCGAGCAAGCTGGCATCACGGCCGAAATCCGTTGGAGCGACCTACCCGCCAAAGCCCAGAACCGATTGCTGGAGTTGCTGCTCCGTATGCCACTGGCAGTACGCGGCAAGACTACCTACAAAGAAGAATTCGTTACCTGCGGCGGCATCTCTCTCGCCGAAGTTGACCTGAAAACCATGCAGAGCCGCCGCGTGTCCGGCCTATACTTTGCCGGCGAAGTATTGGATATCGACGGCATCACCGGTGGCTTCAACTTCCAAGCGGCTTGGACGACAGGCTTTCTCGCTGGCCAAGCGCTGGCCGCACCGCTTATGGTAGAGGTGTAACCTTAAACGCAGCAACGCAGTAAAGAGAAAGGAAATTTTTCACTCCAAAACACCTTCTCTTTCTCATGGAAGCCAAAGCAACCCAAGCCCTGCTCAACGAATTGGTTGAAACCCTCAAAGACGGCCAGAAAGGCTATGCCGAGGCAATGACCGACGTCGAAGATGCGGACCTGAAAGATACCTTCAAGCATTTCGCTGCCCAGCGTTCGAGCTACCTCACCGAAATTGAAGACCAGATGTTCAAGCTGGACCTCAAGCCCGATACCAACGAAGGCGCCCAAGGCTCCATTACCGGCGCTGTGCACCGCGCTTGGATTGACCTAAAATCGGCCGTAACCGGCAAAGACCGCCACAGCATCCTCGCCGAGTGTGAGCGCGGCGAAGACTACGCCAAGAAAGCCTATCAAACTGCCCTGAAAGCCGAAGGCCTGCCTGCCGCGCTGAAATCGGTAATTGAAAAGCAGTACCAAGGTGTAGTGGAAGGCCACGACAAAATCAAAGCCCTGCGCGACTCTTCGAAGTAATTGCTTCTGTCAGTAGAAAACAAAAAAGCCGCTCAATGAGCGGCTTTTTTGTTTATTCACCTTATTCATAATTTCACTTGAATAATCGCGCAAGCCAGTTAATCCAGCCTGCGCGCATATTGTTGCTCTATTCGTCGAAACTTTCGTTGCGAGGAGTACGGGGGGCGCGGGTCGTGTCGTACTCGCGGGGCGTGCCGTAGCTCGGCTTGTTGCCATAGCTGGGCTTGTCGCCGTAGCTAGGGCGGTTGCCGTAGCCCGACTTGCCGGTGCCGCCTTCGCGGTTGCCGTAGCTGGGGCGGTTGCCGAAGCCGCTGCCACCATCACGGTTACCTTTGTAGCCACCGCCGTAGCCACCTTCGCGACGCTCGCCGCCAAAGCTGCCACCACCACGGTTACCACCTTTGTAGCCACCACCGTAGCCGCCTTCGCGACGCTCACCACCGTTGAACGGCCGGCGCTCACGGTCGCCGCCGAAGCCGCCCGGACCACCGCCGCTGCGGCTAAAGCCTTCCTGCTTCGCCTCGCCCTCCTGTACCGGAGTGGCAATGCTGAAGCTCACCGGCGCCCCCTGGATGCTGGTGCGGCCCAGTTTGCTCACGATTTCATCGGCAAATTCCGACGGCACTTCCACAAAGCTGAACTTATCGTAGAGGGCGATGTCGCCCACTTTGGCACCAGTAAGGTTGGTCGATTCCGAAATCAGGTCCACGATGTCGCGGGGATGAATCCGGTCCTTCTTGCCCATGGTCACGAACAGACGAGTGTAGCCAGGACGAGCCGTGCCGGCCGCCTTGCTGGCGTCGAGGCTCTGCTGGGCACTCTTGTCCTCCTTCATCGTCATTTTCAGCAGCGCGGCGGCGATGTCGAGCGAAGTGATTTCGTCGCCTTGGTCGAGCAGGCGCTGCACGCGGCCCACATACTTTTCGAGGTTGCCCTTCTCGACGATTTCCTTAATCTGATTGAGGAACAGCGTGGTTTTCACCTCCGACACATCGGCAAACGACGGCACCTGGGCCAGTTTAATCTGAGCTTTGGTGAAGCGCATGATGTCGCGCAGCTTGTAGATATCGCGGCCACTCACAAAAGTGAAGGCTTTACCCGACCGGCCGGCACGGCCCGTGCGGCCGATACGGTGCACGTAGTATTCTTCGTCGGCAGGTAGGTCGTAGTTCACCACGGCTTCTACGTTGTCCACGTCAATGCCACGGGCAGCTACGTCGGTCGCTACCAGCACTTCCAGCGTGCCTTTGCGGAATTTATCGAGCGTGTTCTGGCGCTGCTGCTGGCCCATGTCGCCGTGCAGGCCTTCAGCGAAATAGCCTTTGGCTTGCAGGTCGGCCACGATTTCGTCCACCATGCGCTTGGTATTGGCGAAAACGATGGTCGACTTCAGGTTGTACATGTCGAGCAAACGGGTCAGCACGTCCTTTTTCTGGGGGCCGCGCACCTCGTAGTAACTCTGCTCAATGTTGGTCACCGTCATCGTCTGGTGGTTCACCTTCACAATCTGCGGGTCGCGCTGATATTTCTTGGTGAGCTCCATGATGGGCTTGCTCATTGTGGCCGAGAAGAACACCGTCTGGCGGTCTTCGGGCATCTTGCTGAGCACAAACTCGATGTCCTCACGAAAACCCATGTCGAGCATTTCGTCGGCTTCATCGAGGATGATTTTCGTGGTTTTGTCGAGGCGCAGGGTGCCACGCTCGATGTGGTCCATTACCCGGCCGGGCGTACCGATAACAATCTGGACACCACGCTCCAGGGCGCGGAGCTGACGGTCGTAGGGGCTCCCCCCATAGATGGGCACCACCATCAGGCCGCGCTTGTATTTGCCTAGCTTCTGGATTTCGCCCGACACCTGCACCGCGAGTTCGCGGGTGGGGCAGAGCACCAATACCTGCACGTCTTTGCTCTCGGTATCGATGTTGTCGATGGCGGGAATGGAGAAGGCAGCGGTTTTGCCGGTACCTGTTTGGGCCTGACCAATAACGTCTTTGCCAGCGAGCAGCACGGGAATGGCAGCGGCCTGAATTGCCGAAGCTTCCTCGTAGCCCATCTCAGTAATGGCGCGTTGTACTTCCTCAGAGAGGTTCAGTTCGTCGAAGCGAACCACAATTTTTTCAGCTTCCATGATTGGAGTTGATAAGGGGGAAAAGAGACTTAGCTCTGAAAACAGCCGTACTCAGCGACGTTTCCCCTCCTTCTACCTTTCACAATCAGGCGGGAAAAAACAACCAAAAAACTACGCGACCAATGCGTTAGCGCCACTCTCGGGCTTGCGCGGACTTAGGCCGTCCTCAAATGCGGGTGCAAAGGTAGGATTTTTATTTTGGAAAAGCTAATGTATGAAGATAAGAAATTCGAGAAAACGTCATGCTGAGCGCAGCCAAAGCATCTCGCATGCCACCACTAGTCCTTTTTCAACGATTGAATTACTACCACATGCGAGATGCTTCGGCTGCGCTCAGCATGACGTGCTGACTAATCTATTTACTCTATCAACCGGCACAAAAAAAAGCCCACCAAAGGCGGGCTTTCTTAGATTGCAAAGCTTAGGTTGGATTAAACCAACGATACTTTTACTGCGTTCGGGCCTTTTTTGCCTTGGGCTACTTCGTATTGAACTTTGTCGTTTTCGCGAATCGAGCTAACTTGGAGGTCGCTGATGTGAACGAAGATATCTTCGCCAGTTTCGTCGTTTTTGATGAAACCAAAACCTTTGGTGTCATTAAAGAATTTTACCGTTCCGGTGGGCATGGTGGTTGGTTGTGGAGTTTCCCTAAGCGTTTGGGCCACCGTGGCTTGATGTCTTAGGTTGCGTCAAAGATAGGCAGAATTTCCAAATGACCAAGTCGATAGATATTTTTTTCGATGGGCCTGTGACGAGCTATTGCTGTCAGCACAAGCCTTATGCTGAGTGCCGCGACTCGAAAGTTGGCGTGCCATTCCTTTGCAGTCCCATTAACCACACCCTTGCTACCTTATAAT
>Ga0265780_10007225_pt1 | contig 13665 bp, 8 predicted proteins | sample P1T30metagenome_FD_192432 | JGI IMG/M metagenome (GOLD analysis project Ga0265780, IMG submission 192432) | Plant litter microbial communities from East Loma Ridge, Irvine, California - P1 T30 | ecosystem: Environmental > Terrestrial > Plant litter > Unclassified | place: USA: California... | reverse complement strand
GTATAGTATGACATATTTCTGATGGAGTACCAGATAGACAGTTTAAGCCGAGCCAACAAAATCGATCTGAAAGGCAGTAAGAGTAAGCTTAGTCATTATAGAACTAATAATCTTGTGTTGGTTAACGGGTACATGAACGGTTCCCGAAGAACAATAAAAATATACATCGAACCCCTTCTGGCTGGAGGAGAGCTTGGAAATGGTCTCGATTTGGCGATATCAAGATTCAACGAAATTGATCTGAGTTTAGTCTTCGAACGGACCTCATCTCAATCCGAAGCCAATATCAGTATCGTGGGTTATTATGAAGTGAGTGGCGAGCTAGGCTATTCCGGATTTCCGTCAGGCGGGGAACCGTATGGAACAATTAAAATGAATGTCTTTAATTATCCGGGCTTTGGCACGAATGCCAGAAACGATGCAGCAAGTGTTATCGCTCATGAGATTGGACATACAATAGGTTTTCGCCATTCTGATTATATGAATAGAACATTCAGCTGCGGCGGTGGAGGAAATGAAGGTGCGGGGAATGAAGGAGCGATCTACCTTGACGGCACTCCGGGAACACCTGGTGTAAATTCCTGGATGCTCGCCTGCTCCGCGAATTTTGACAGGCCATTTACTCAAGACGACATCATTGCACTAAAATCGCTTTATGCCTACAGAAAGCCCATTTATATAAAAAGGTATGCATCACTCATTAGTGACAATTCCAATTCATCATTCTGCTGTGACCATGTTCAAAGAGAATGGGGCTATCAAATAAGATTCTTTCAAGACCCTAATTACCAAATTCCATATACTCTTGAAAGTCCTCTCTTCCTTAAAACTGAAGTATGGTCAAGCGGCTATCCTTCCACACAGTTTACTTACCTACCTTCAGGGGTCAGTTCATTTGATTTCCCGGCCTTCGTTGATGATGTATATTACGAATACGGCAACGAAACTCAGAATAATTCTAACGGAACGGTACCTGTAGCTTTTATTGGATATTATGGGTTGTAACATAGCTGTTTTAATCCAGAGATAAACAAAAAAAGCATTACCGCTTTCTGGGGTAATCAAACAGAAGCTCGAAAAAATGTTTTTGTTGCAAGCTTCGGGCTATTAATATTAGTAAAGAGAGGGTATCTGAAGATACCCTCTCTTTACATCAGCGGTTGGCCTGAATCTTCCTGAGGCCTAAATCAATAAACGAGAATACAGAGCTACCCCGGTGGGAGCACTTATTATGAATGCTCCGTTTTTGTCGGTTTGCGTAACGCCGGCTTCTTTAAGATTCATGTTTATAAAGGACAAGCTTACCTTAAGTTAACGCTTTACTTGTCAAAGTGCGTTCGGGACTTACATCCTTCAATTCGGATCCATCCCCAGTCGCACAAAAAAAGGGAGAATACCTTCAGGCATTCTCCCTTTTTTCACAAATACTATCTATTTAGAAAATATATCTAACGCCCAACTGCATACTCCATGTAGTTAAAGAATTAGTGATATCTCTCAATGCTTTTGTAGGTAAAACATTAACACCATTTTCACTAACGGTATTCATACTAAAAGCGGGAACACCATTGGTAACACTTTCAACTCTAAGCAGATTCTGAGCACCTGTAAGCTCTTGTCTTACACCCCATTTTGAGTTTATAAGGTTCCCAACATTAAGCATATCCAAGCTAACCTGTATCGTATTTCTGCGTCCACCTACATTATAGAATATGTCTTGTAAAGCACGGAAATCGAAGCGATTTAACCAAGGCATAAGCACAGCATTACGCTCAGCATATTTGCCTCTGTTTTTACTTAAATAATCATCATTTTCAATAAAATTATTAAAAGCTTCACGTTGCTGCGCTGCAGTAAAACCGTTCTTATCAATGAAGGTAATATTTGCAACATCCAAAGGTATATAAAGGAGATCAGCAGAAATTCCATCATTATTCAGGTCGTTGGAATATACATAAGAGAAACGTGACTCATTTGTATTCCCATTATATCCAAGATTCGATCCTGTGTAGAAAACAGATAAAGTTGTTGCCAGGTGATTAATATATTCTTTACGATAAGAAATATTAGCAACAACACGATGAGGCGATCCATATAAAGAAGGGTAAAGAATCTGCTCGTTAGGACCATTAACAGATGGGCTACCTGACCATGCAGAAGAAGCATTAGAACCAGGATTGCCGGAAACATCTTTTGCTTCAGTATAAGTGTAATAAATAGATCCGAACAGGCCTCTTTTTGCAGGAACTGAAAGCCCTACAGTGCTACTAAAAGAATGTCCTTTTTCCTTTGTATTAGTCAGCACAACACCGGTATTAGCGCCGGCAGCCGTATTATATGCTACAGTACCAGTTGTCCAATAAGGTCTGGTATCATTTTCGTAATTCAACCGGCCCTTAGTCTGCGCCCTGTTTGCTCCAAATTGATACGCTGCATTGACATCACTGGTATAAAGAATGTCTGCTGTGGCTACAAGCGGAGTTCCTGGTATAGAGTAATCACCACCAAGACTACTTCTCCACACTTTTGGCATTTTGAAATCGCGATCAACCAGAGCAAAGCTAGTCGGTACACCTGCATTTGGATTCTTAATAAATACGTTGGCAGCACTTGCCGGAGTATTATTTAACCAATAATAAGGGTCAGTATTGAAGCGAATATCTCCTATCCAGCCAGCAACTGCAGCATAACCATTGGGCTCAAGGTTATTTTGAATAACTCCAGAATTAGAAGGCATATTAGTAAGCCAAACGAAAGGTACACGTCCTGAGAACAAACCGGTACCTCCACGCACTTTAAACGTTTTATCACCAAATACATCGTAATTAAAACCAATGCGCGGGGATAACATTACCCTTGATTTTGGCCATGAAGAAGTAGTATACTTTTTCGGATTGCCATAAGGATCTGAAAGTAAAAGGTTATCTATAGAAGGATTTGCAGTAAGATCATTCATATAAATTGGCATTTCCGCCCTTAACCCAACAGTTAAGTCAAGGCGATCTGTTGGAGAAAACCTATCTTGTAAGTATACTCCCGCAGTTCCCAAGTTAACAGGCGCATAAGGGTCCTGACCTTCATACGGATAGGTAAGCCCATACATAATAGGAGCTACTTCCTGCGCTGTTCCTGTTTTTAAGAAATCAGCAACCGAGGCATAACGATAGTAGGAAGTACCTAAACGAATATACTGATTACCAAACTTCTGGGATTCAAAACTTGCGCCACCTGTTAATGTATGTTTTCCGGCTAAATAAGTAAGGTTGTCTGTAAAACTGAAATTATCGTTAAGGACGTCGTTTCCATAAGTAAATAATTCGTAACCAAGACTCATATAGTTAGTGCCGGTAGCACTTCCATCCCAAATGTCGACCATTGGAAATATTTCACTAGGAGAACTACGCTTAGACTGAATACGTGTATACGTACCGATAAGCTGATTAGACAGACGGGAGGTAAAGTTACTATTAAACTCAGCGGTAACAGAACGGACAATGTCTTCTGTATTGTACATTGTTTTTTCGAAAGCGATTGATTGTGCACTCACCCTGTTAATAGTTGAACGGGGGTTAGGACCAGAACTTCCGTTTACCAATGAAGGAGATTCTGAATTTAACTGGCTATAGCGAACTGCCAGTTTATGTTTTGTACTGATATTCCAGTCAATACGTCCGAAAACTGAAGTACTTTTATCTCCGTTATCATTAGCGTACCCTTCGTAACGACCGGGATCATAACCCCAAACATTAATCAAATGATTTCTTACCGCTTCTAAGTCTGCACGAGATGTCCGGGCAATATTATCGTTAGCATTAGCAACACCGTTCTCCGATGCCCTCCAAAGATTAACAGCACTCTGATTTGTTCCTTTATTCTCGATATGTTCAGCATTGACGAAAAGGAACAATTTATTCTTTATAATAGGTCCACCCAAACGAAAACCAAGAGTTTTACTTTCTATCTCCTGTTTTGCAAATTTGTTGCCATTTACTTTTCTGCCGTTATAACTGGAACCGCGGTAAAAACCGTAAGCTGATCCCGAAAATTCATTGGTTCCGCTTCTTGTAACTGCATTAATACCAGCTCCAGTAAAACCACTTTGGCGAACATCATAAGGGGCAATGTTTATTTGTAATTCTTCAATTGCATCTAAAGAAATAGGCTGAGCCCTTCCACCTCCTGGCAGCGGATTACCATTCAGTCCGAATCCATTATTGAAATTAGCGCCATCGATCTGAAGATTGTTAAAACGAGAATCTCTTCCTGCAAAAGAGTTACCAGATGCCTGAGGAGTTAATCTCGTAAAATCAGTGATACTCCTTGTTATGGTAGGCAATGCATTTAACTGTTTAGTACTAACATTGGTGGCAGCACCTGTCCTTTCAGAGTTCAATTGCGATCCTGCGGCAGTAACTACCACTTCCCGCAATTCTGTCCCGGATTGGCTTAATGCCGCATTCAGTACATAAGGCTCTCCTAATACCAGGCTCACATCCTTGTAAGTCTGATTTTGGAAGCCTATATAAGATATCTCAATAGAATATGGTCCACCTATACGCATGTTAGGAATTGCGAAACGCCCCTGAACATTTGTTGAAGCGCCATAAGTTGTACCAGATGGTAGATGGGTAGCCTTAACTGTGGCTCCGATAAGCAGCTCTCCATTGGAGTCTTTCACCGTACCTGTTAAACTACTTGTTGTTACCTGCGCGCGAAGAGACGCCACTCCCAGTAACATCAGAAGTGAAAAAAGTAAAAACTTTCTCATAAAAATAATTTGTTTGATTAATGTGAAAATTGTATTAAAAGATTTTCAGCCGCAAAGATAGGCACATGATCTCATATTCCGCTCACCTTAATATTAAATTAATATTAAGTTCTCTTTTACCGTATATAAATGCGAATTTTCCTTCAACAAATTTAAATTTCACAGTTAATCAACTAAATATCCACGCAAAATTGGCCAATAGTATATAAATTCTGATTTCGGCTAACTTTCTGTAATAAGAAAACGCAATAAGTGGCCTCAAATAAGAAAAGCCGTCCCCCCTATTCGAGAAAACGGCTTTATTAACTTATAAGCAGAATTACCCTAGATAAGATTTTAAGATCTTACTGCGGGACGTATGCCTCAAACGCTGAAGCGCTTTGTCTTTTATCTGACGTACACGTTCACGGGTAAGGTTGAATTTCTCACCGATCTCCTCCAGGGAAAGCGGATGATTGGTTCCTAATCCGAAGAACAATACGATGATCTCGCGCTCACGTTCAGTTAACGTTTGTAATGAACGTTTAATTTCTTCAGATAATGATTCGTTGATCAGATTACTGTCCGTGTTCGGATCGTCATTTTCAAGAACGTCGAGCAGCGTATTTTCTTCACCCTGAACAAACGGGGCGTCCATAGAAACATGGCGGCCGGAATTACTCAGTGTATCTGATATTTTGTCGACAGTTGTTTCAAGAATGTCTGCCAGTTCTTCCGGAGAAGGTTCGCGTTCGTATTCCTGTTCAAGCTTTGAAAAAGCCTTGCTGATTTTACTTAATGAACCTACCTGGTTAAGAGGCAGGCGAACTATACGCGATTGCTCTGCAATAGCCTGTAATATTGATTGACGGATCCACCAAACAGCGTATGAAATAAACTTGAACCCTTTAGTTTCGTCAAAACGTTTGGCTGCCTTAATAAGGCCGAGATTCCCTTCATTAATCAGGTCTCCTAAAGTAAGACCTTGATTTTGATATTGTTTTGCAACAGATACGACGAAACGTAAATTGGTCTTCGTTAAACGTTCCAGGGCTGCCTGGTCGCCTTCACGAATTTTTTGTGCAAGAATTACTTCTTCTTCTGCTGTGATCAAATCTACCTTACCAATCTCATGCAAGTACTTGTCAAGCGATTGCGACTCGCGATTAGTAATTGATTGTGTAATTTTGAGTTGTCTCATTTAAAGTATGATACCCCTTTCTTAAGAGTGTGCAAAGTTAGTAACTTTTACAGGTTTAACGGTAAATAAACGAAAAAGTTGTGAGAAAAAAAATATTTCGGACTTATTAATAGTCATCAAAAATCATTCCATTTATTCTTAAAATCAGCAGATTACGTCACTGTACTTTATGCTGTCTCTCATGTCAGATTATGTGGTTTTTAATTTTTTCCACATTCTCCTGTGATTCCTTTCCTGATTCCGGTTTTATTCTGTATTTCGGCTTAAATGTCTTGAAGCCTGAACGTTTCGCCCAATCGTATGCCTTTTTCGGTTTGTTTAAGCGTGCAGCACTCCGTTGATGCATCGTGCTCCAGCATCAGTATATAGCTGTTTTCTTCTGCTTCGTTCCAGAATATTTTCCGTTCTTCCATGGTTTTTAATGGCGCTATGTCATAAGACATGACATAAGGTATAGGAATATGTCCGGTTGTTGGCAGAAGATCTGCCATATATAGCAGGGTATGTCCCTTATAATTTATCTGAGGAAACATCATAGCGTCTGTGTGGCCGTATGTAAACCTGATTTTGAACAGCTCATCAAATGCAGCTCCTTCATCTTCCCTGATAAATTGCAGCTGTCCGCTTTCCTGAAGCGGAAGAATATTTTCCTTCAGAAAAGACGCCTTTTCACGATCGTTTGGATTATTAGCCCAGTTCCAGTGTTTTTCATTGCTCCAGTACGTTGCATTTTTAAATGCAGGGAACAATTGTTCCTTATCTCTGATAACCGCCCCGCCAACATGATCGAAATGCAGGTGGGTAAGGAAAACGTCGGTAATGTCCTCTGATGAAAATCCGTATTTTTTTAGAGATCCTTCCAGGGTGTCGCTGCCATGTCTGTAATAATGGCTGAAAAACTTTTCGCTTTGTTTATAACCGATGCCGGTATCTACCAGTATCAGCCGCTTACCTTCTTCTATAAGTAAACACCGGGCTGCAAGGTCGCACAGGTTGTTGGCATCCGCCGGATTAGTCCTTTGCCAGATACTTTTAGGCACCACTCCGAACATTGCTCCTCCGTCAAGTTTAAATAATCCGGTATCAATAGAATAAAGATTCATGGTTTATTTCTTAAATGGAATGTATCCTCGTAACACAATAATAAATGTTTTTAACAATAAAAACGCCGTAAATAGAAAAGGACCTGCACCGGCAGGCCCTTTTCTATTTACGTTATGCTTAAATGAATAAACTATAAATGTATCACCTCGCCATAAGCATCAGCGGCAGCTTCCATGATTGCTTCGCTCATAGTCGGGTGGGGGTGAACCGCCTTCACTACGTCCATGCCGGTAGTTTCTAGTTTTCTGGCAAGTACCACTTCTGCGATCATTTCAGTAACATTGGCACCGATCATGTGAGCTCCAAGGAATTCGCCGTATTTAGCGTCGAATATAACTTTTACAAATCCATCTTTCGCTCCGGAAGCACTTGCCTTACCTGAAGCAGAGAAAGGGAATTTACCTACTTTTACTTCATATCCGGCTTCTTTTGCTGCTTTTTCTGTATAACCAACAGAAGCAACTTCCGGACTGCAGTAAGTACATCCGGGGATGTTATTATAGTTTATAGGCTCAGGGTGGTGGCCTGCGATTTTTTCAACACAGGTAATTCCTTCTGCCGAAGCTACGTGAGCAAGAGCCTGTCCGGCTACTATATCACCGATCGCATATACGCCCTGGATATTTGTACGGTAGAACTCATCGGTTACTACACGGCCACGGTCGGTTTTTACGCCAACTTCCTCAAGTCCGAGGTTTTCAATATTCGGAGTGATACCAACTGCAGAAAGTACGATATCAGCCTCAAGGGTTTCTGTTCCCTTTGCCGATTTGACCTGGGCTTTACAGCCGTTACCTGAAGTATCCACCGATTCAACAGTTGCACTGGTAAGGATATTTATTCCTGCTTTCTTTAAGCTGCGCTCCAGTTGCTTTGAGATCTCTTCATCTTCAACAGGTACGATCCTGTCAAGGAATTCAACCACGGTAACCTTGGTTCCCATGGCGTTATAGAAATAAGCAAATTCAATTCCGATAGCTCCTGAACCAACAACGATCAGGCTTTTAGGCTGCTCCGGCAGGTTCATTGCCTGGCGGTAGCCAATTACCTTTTTGCCATCCTGTTTAAGGTTAGGAAGTTCCCTTGAACGGGCACCAGTGGCTAAAATAGTGTGTTTAGCTGTATATTCTTTGGCAGAGCCGTCGCCTGCTTTAACTTCAATCTTTCCGCCCTTTTTGATCTTCGCAGTTCCCATGATCACATCGATCTTGTTCTTTTTCATCAGGAACTGTATACCCTTGCTCATGCCCTCTGCAACACCGCGGCTGCGTTTTACAACCGCACCAAAGTCGGCTTCTCCGCCCTGTACCTTGATACCGTAGTCGGCCGCATGATTAAGATATTCAAAAACCTGTGCACTTTTTAAAAGAGCTTTAGTCGGGATACATCCCCAGTTAAGGCATATCCCACCTAAGGATTCGCGTTCTATAATCGCAGTTTTCAAGCCAAGCTGAGCTGCGCGAATGGCTGCTACATAACCACCCGGACCGCTTCCTATAACTATTAAGTCGTAATTCATGAGAATTTTCTGTTTTAAATTTTAGACCGGTCGCAAAGCTACAAATTGTCGGGGGTTTAGAGAAAATAAAAACTTTCAGGTTTTTTTCGATCTGTCAGTCGATTGTCGATTTTTTGTAGATCCACTCAAGCGTAAAAGTAATTTCCTTTATATAAAAATAATATTTAAGTAACAGATCGAATTACATCCTGCTTATCTTTGCATTACAGCTATCGCCCTTAACCCTTTGCCGCAAATGGTGAGGTTTCTTACATTCTACTGAAAAGAACACCTATGAAAACTAAATTGCTTCTATTCTTTCTTGTTACAAGTATTACACTTGTTGGATGCTCAAAGAAAAACAAAGAAGAAACACCTGAAGAGCCTGTTGCAGAGCCAGCACCCTATATAATCAAGGAACGTTTTGAAAACGGAACAAAAGGAGCGTATGCTGCCGGAGACGTTATCCTGACTACCGGTTCATGGCATTTTAATGATGCACTGATCGGAAGTCTGGCCACCGACTTAAAGGATAGCCTGAAATCGGCAAGAATTAGAGAGGGTAACATCAGTATGAACTTCGATATTGAAGGACTTGGAATGCTATATATAAGTCACGGCAAATTTGGCAATGACGCCGCATCGACGTGGCAGTTGATGATGTCTGCCGATAATGGCACTACCTATGCACAAGTAGGAACAGATATAATCGAGAACAATACAAGCCTTAAAACAGATTCGTTCTCTATTTCTGCGATGGGAAAAGTTCGTTTTAAAATACAAAAAACGGGAACAGCGAGGATAAACATAGATAATATTGTATTCAAAGGCACCGGAGACCCCGGCATTACTATTGGAATTCCCGATACTGACGGGCCAGATTCAACAAGCACCGGAAATGCTTCAAGTCCCAGGGATGTGACAGCAGGCACAGACGCACCTGCCCAAACAGGAGAAAATAGTAACATGCTGTTCGGCAACCCGTCATCAGCTCAGCCTAACATACTGTTCGCAGATAATTACCTCATAGATCATAAGTATTTTGTAGTAAGCTACAGCAGTACGAGGGGCACACCCAACTGGGTAAGCTGGCATCTGGATGCATCAAACATAACTGGTCAAACGCAACGTCTAGACAATTTTGCAGGTTGGTCCGGATTGCCGGGCGGCTGGTTTCAGGTCCAGAGTAACAGCTATGTCAGCAGTGGATTTGACAGGGGACATAACTGCCCTTCGGCAGACAGGACAAGCTCTACAAATGCAAATTCTTCTACTTTTTTAATGACGAATATGATTCCCCAGGCACCCAACAACAATCAGCGTACCTGGAATAACTTAGAACAGTATCTGCGAACACAGGCGAGTTCCGGAAACGAAATTTATATCATAATGGGAAGTTATGGAATAGGCGGAACAGGCAGTCAGGGAGCAGCGAATACTATTGCCAGTGGTCGGATAACCGTACCTGCAAATGTGTGGAAAATAGCTCTTATTCTCCCGACAGGAACCAATGACATGAGTAGAATAAACACATCTACCCGTGTATTAGCAGTAAATACTCCCAACACCAATTCCGTAAACAGTGACTGGAAGCAGTACATAGTAACAGTAAGGGATATTGAGAAAGCAACAGGATATAACCTATTATCTGATCTCCCGCAGAGTATACAAGATCAGATAGAAATAAAAAAGGAAACTATTAACTAAAATCGTACATCAAAGACATGCGCCTTATTAGTCAGTTATTTTTTAAAGTAATTACTATACCTGTGATTAAAGTTAACATTCTACCTGAAAAATATAAAAAAACGAACATCAATCTATTTAACATTATTAATAGACCCAATTTAGAAAAATAATAATATATCTATCTTTATTACAGTAAATTAAGAAATTTTCACATTCAATTTCATCTATAAATCTCATGAGGAACATTTTACTTCGCCATTTAGCGGCAGTACTTCTATTGACACCTGCAACTAAGCTCATAGCACAGGAACCCCAGAACACTGTTAAGGGAATTGTAGCAGATGCCTTAACGAAAGAACCGCTACCCGGGGCATCCGTTATGATCAAAGGCAGCTCAGATGCAGCCTCCACAAATGCAGATGGACGTTTTAATATTAAAGTTAATCGTAACGATGGCTTTACGCTTGTTTTCACCTACATAGGATTTAACCGGCGGGAAGTCGAAGTCAGATTGAAGGATAGAACAACCGATCTTGGCACCATAGAGCTAGCTCCTAATGAAAATACGATGAAGGAGGTAATTATTACATCCAATATCGCTATCGACAGAAAAACCCCGGTGGCAGTTTCGACGGTTGGATCTGTTGAAATTGAAGAGAAGGCTAGTAATCAGGAATTTCCAGAGCTTCTGAAATCTACTCCGGGTATTTACGCCACAAAGGCTGGTGGAGGTTTCGGAGATTCGAGGGTAAACCTCAGAGGCTTCCAGAGTGCAAATGTTGCTGTTATGATTAATGGAGTCCCTGTCAACGACATGGAAAGCGGAAGAGTGTTCTGGGCTAACTGGGCCGGACTTACTGATGTGACTAGATCTATGCAAACGCAAAGAGGATTAGGAGCATCCAAGGTTGCGGTTCCCTCTGTCGGTGGAACTATTAATATCATTACCAAAACAACAGATGCTACTAAAGGCGGATTTATCTATCAGGGTTTCGGAAATAACGAATACAATAAAACAGCGTTTTCCTATTCTTCGGGATTAACAGAAAAAGGCTGGGCTTTTTCTGTATCAGGATCCAAATCTCAGGGTCAGGGCTGGGCTGAGGGGCTGGAGTATGATGCATATAATTATTTCTTCAATGTTTCAAAAAAAATAAATGCAAAACATACCCTTTCATTAACGGGCTTCGGTGCGCCGCAGTACCATGCACAACGTTTTGACAGACTTACTATAGAACAATACCGGAATGCCCCCCAAGGTATCAAATACAATCCTAACTGGGGAATTCTGAACGGTGAATTTAAAACGATCAGCGGCAATTTCTATCATAAACCACAGTTTTCACTTAATCACAATTGGACAATAGACGAAACGTCGTTTTTATCCACGGCTATATATGCTTCAGTAGGCACAGGAGGTAACGAATTTGACAATTCGGGAATCCGGTTCGAAGACTATAAAACCGGAGGATTTTACTCGCCGATAGATCTTGATGCTATAGTTGACCTGAACGTCAATTCTCCTGACGGCAGGGCCCTCGGATACCTACAATCTAACAGAAATGACCATCGCTGGTATGGTGCATTGAGCACTTATCAGAAAAAAATAAATGATAATTTTAATTTATTAGGTGGGCTTGATCTACGGTATTATAAAGGAATACATTATAATTCAGTAAGGAATCTGCTTAATGCCGAATATGTGCTTGATCAGTATACTGCTACTTCCAGCGGAAGTAACGGCAATATTAATAATCCTCTTAACCGGGCAAAAACAGGCGATAAAATACAGTTTTATAACGATGGCATTGTTTTATGGGAAGGCTTGTTTGCACAGGGTGAATATACAAAGGATGCCCTATCTGCTTTTATCTCACTCGCAGCATCTAACACATCTTATAAAAGAATTGACTATTTCAGATATGCAGATACGGATCCTTTACAGGAAACAGATTTCCAGCACTTTTTCGGCTTCCAGACAAAAGGCGGCGCGAATTACAATATAAATGAGCGGCATAACGTTTTCGCGAATGTAGGATACTTCGAAAAGGCCCCTTTTTTTAATGCAGTGTTTATCAATAACCAGAACCTACCTAATGAAGACGCAGAAAATGAAAAAATCATGAGTTATGAACTCGGATATGGTTACAGAAGCGCAGTATTTTCTGCTAATCTGAACTTATATAGAACCAGATGGAATGACAGATCGTTCACGCGTTCGTTTCAGGGACAGGATGGTGAACGATATTTTGCTAACCTCTTGGGCGTTGATGCCCTGCACCAGGGAGTTGAAGTTGATTTTAAATTCAAACCATTAAAAGCGATCACTATCAACGGGATGCTCTCTATAGGCGATTGGAAATGGAAAAATGATCTGGAACAATTAACAATTTTCAGCCAGGATCAGTCTTCATCAACGACCGTGGGACCAATTTACATGGCGGGTTTAAAAGTTGGAGATTCTCCTCAAACGACTATGGCACTCGGACTGGATGTGAATGTAACAGACGAAATAAAGATAGGGGCTGATTATAATTATTACGCTGACTATAATGCAGATTTCGAACCTACAACATTGACTACTACCGGGCTTAAACCCTGGAAGGTTCCCAATTATTCTCTCGTAGATGTAAATGCAGTTTTCAGATTCAAATTTGCAGGACTAAATGCTTCATTGTTCGGCAACGTAAATAACCTGTTTAATACTGAATATATAGCTGATGCTACTGCAGTGTTTAGAAATAATATTAGCGATGCTTCTAACTCAACGGTTTATTTCGGTTTTGGAAGAACATTTACCACTGGTCTGAAAGTGAATTTTTAATATGATGATGAATACAGCTATAAACTTGATTGACATTCTAAAATAAACTCTGATGAAAAAGATAATCTATATAATCTGTAGCATGATCCTTGTAATTACCGCCTGCGATCCTATGGATAATGTTTATGAAGAACTGGATGCGCTTCCCAAAGATCCCTCTACTATTAAAAACTTCGACATTACTTTAAGCAAGGAAAATTATGAATCTTTAAAAGGTAAGCCTAATGTACCCTCTTATGTAAATGAGGGACTTTACTTTACATCAGAAGAACAAGCGGGGAGCCTGATCCCACTTTTCCTGAATACGAATTATCCTCAACTTGACAACGGAGATGTAATAAATGTGACTTATAATGCATCTACATTTATATATAGTAATAATATTGTATCTGAACAGATCAGTTATACGCTGTTAAATACAGACTATGTGCTGGGCGGTACTACTTTTACTAACTTCGACAGATGGTCTCAAATCGAAACTTTTCTGAAGGCAAAATATCCCTCACCTCTTGAGGGAAGACTTGTAACACTTACATTTACATGGTTTAACAATAATACGACACCAACTTCCAAAACAGTTACAGATACTTATTATTATAAGA
>Ga0265780_10007224_pt1 | contig 13665 bp, 10 predicted proteins | sample P1T30metagenome_FD_192432 | JGI IMG/M metagenome (GOLD analysis project Ga0265780, IMG submission 192432) | Plant litter microbial communities from East Loma Ridge, Irvine, California - P1 T30 | ecosystem: Environmental > Terrestrial > Plant litter > Unclassified | place: USA: California... | reverse complement strand
CCGGGTCGCCCGAGTGCAGGCGCACCACGTCGATGCCGGCCGCCTGCGCGCGCAGGTAGCAGGCCTGCTGCTGTTCCAGGTCGAGCTGGGCGGTGTCGATCAATTCGGCGCCGGGTTTGCAATGCTGCAGCATCTCCACCGGCACCAGCGAACCGGCATACAGCACCATGTCCACTCGTCCCAGCAGGCGTGCGCCGCGCAAGGTGATCAAATCGGCGGCGCCGGGACCGGCGCCAATAAAGTACACCTTCATGTTCGTTCCTCTCGTGGTGCGCGTCGAATGAGCATGGTGGCCAGGTAGCCCATCGCGTCCTGTGCGTCCAGCTCGTCCAGTCCATTGGCCAGCATCTCGCCCGCCAGGCCGATGCGGCGCGCAAACGCGCAGTGGCGCGCGATGCCCATGTCGCGCAGCACTTGCAGCACCCACGGCAGGCGCCCGCCGATTTTCATCAGCACCACGATGTCGTGCGTGGCGATTTCGTGACGCAGTTCGGCGGCTGTCTCGGGACAGGGCAGGATCAGCACCCGCTCCTTGCCCTCCCCCAGCGGCCACGACAAAGCCGCAGCCGCCGCGGCGTAGCTGGTAATGCCGGGGTAAGTACGCTGGCGCAGCCCGGGCACGCGTGCCTGTAACGCGGCCAGAACGTAGCCGTATGTCGAATATGTCAGCGAATCGCCGATGGTGAGATAGGCGACGTTGCGCCCGGCGCGCAGTTCGGCGGCGATGCCGTCGGCCAGCTGGGCGTAATGCTCGGTCAGCACCGAGCGGTCGGGGTCCATATTGAATTCGATGTCGCGCAGCCGGGACGCGTCGATGGCGACGCCGGCCAGGCATTGCAGCGCCACCGACGCTTCCACACCGCGTGCGCGCGGCGCATAAATCAGGTCGGCGGTTTGCAGCGTGTCGAGCGCCGCCAGCGGCAGGTAGCCGGCCGGACCGGGGCCGACGCCAATGCCCCAGAACATGCCGATGGCGCTCAAGCGCCGGCCCCCAACCGGTTGCCGCCCAAATCGAACAGGCGCACTTCGACGCGGCGTACCGACGGCACGCGTGCCTGCGCCAGTGCCCCGATGCGCTGCTCGATATCGATCCACAGGTCGCGTGCGCCCGTCTCATGCTTGATTGTTTCCATTGCTGCTTCCACTGTATTTGCCTGTTCCATTGCATGCACGAGAGCGGCGGTAAAGCCGCGCTCTTTCGCGACGCGCGCCACGCCCGCCATCGCCATCGCGCTCTTGCTCGAATGCGTATCCCAATACCCGTCCAGCACCTTGGCCAGCTTGCCGGGATGGCCGGCCAGCCATAACACGTCCAGCTGACGCCCCTCGTCCTGCAATGCCGCCTCGGTGAACGCGAGCGCATCGCCGAGAAAATTTGCGATCTGCACCGTTCTTTTTTCGGGCAGCCCCAGCACCTCGCTGGCAAACTCGCGCCCGATCTTCCCCGGCAGGTAAGCCACGCAGGGGGCCCCCTCCGCCAGCGCCACCCGCACATACACTTCCACGGAAGCGATCCACGTCGACAGCGACATCGGCTCGACGATCCCCGATGTGCCGAGTATCGAAATGCCGCCGACAATCCCAAGGCGCGGATTGAAGGTCTTGCGCGCGATCGCCTCGCCGTTCTCGCAGCCGATGGTCAGGTCGAAACCGGCGCCCTCTTTCGACACTTCCATCACCGCCTGGCGCATCATCCCGCGCGGCACCGGATTGATGGCCGGCTCGCCCACGGCCACGCGCAAGCCCGGCAAGGTCGCTGTGCCCACGCCCGGGCCGGCGAAGAAGCGCACCTCGCCCGCGTGGTTCCGCGCCACCTCGGCAAAGATCGTCGCGCCATGGGTGCTGTCTGGATCGTCGCCACCGTCCTTGAGCACCTCGGCGCGCACGCTGCCGTCCTCATTGACCGCCACCCGTTCCACCGGCACGACCAGGTAATACACGCGGCCCGGTAGCGTGACCGCCACATGCGACCGGCGCTCGCCGAACAGCAGCAAGTGCAGCGCCGCCTTGACGGCCGCGGTGGCGCACGTGCCCGTCGTGCGGCCGCGCCGCAGGCCGTTCAGGGCCAGCACGCTCAAATCGAACGGCTGCAGTTCAGCCGTCGCCATTTCCCGCCAACTGATTGACGGCATCGATCATCATGCCGTTGACCACGCTGGCAGCCCACGGCGAACCGCCGCGCGTGCCGCTGTTGGTAATGCGCGGCACCTGCAGGCAGCGGCGCAGCAGTTCCTTGGTCTCGCGCGTTCCGACAAAACCGACCGGCAGGCCGATCACCAGTTGCGGGCGCCAGCCGTGGTCGCGGATCAGGCGCACCGCTTCCGCGATCGCCGTCGGCGCATCGCCGATCGATACGACGACATCGTTACCGAATTTTTCGAAGCCGCGCCGGATGCCGGCGGCCGAGCGCGTGATCCCCAGCGCGTCGGACATCAGGTGGGTTTCGCGGTCATGCACGCCGCACCAGGTGTCGATGCCGAGCTGCTCGAGCAGCGCGCGTTTCAGGCCTGTCTGCACCATCGTGACATCGGTGACGATGCGCTTGCAGCGTAACAGCGCCCGGATGCCCGCCTCCACGGCACCAGGCGAAAAGAAGATGTCGTCCGGCGCGGAAAAGTCGCCGCTGGTATGGACCAGGCGCTGCAGGATAGTCAAGTGTGAGGCCGGGAAGCCGGTCCAGTCGCGTCCCGCCGCGATGATCTCGAAGCTTTCCTTTTCGATCGGGTGCGGTACGTACGGGGCCATGCGCGCTTCGAGCGACACCACCTCCTTTGCCAGCACGCCGCGCACGGCCACATGGTGGGCGCGCTGCGGTTCGCCCACCTGCTGCTCGAAGCCGACGATCTGCACGCGGTATTTGCACAGCGAGCAGTTCATCGCCGCGCGCCCGGCCACGGCCTCGGCGGCACGCTCGATCATCACGTCGGCGACCAGCGGATGCACGCCGAAGTAGCCGGCTTTCAGTATCTCGATGCCGGGCTCGCGTTCGGCCACGTCGTCCGCCGCCGCGTAGATGCGTTTCACCAGCACGCCGTCGAACAGGAAGAACGGCAGCACAACCAGGCGCGCATATCCCATGCGGGCCGCGGCTCTCAAGCCATCGGCCACCAGCGGCGCGGCCGTGCCGGAATAGCACACGTGGGCGGCGCCGAAGCCCATGCCTTCTTCGAGCATGCGCGCCATCTTGGCGACGTCGCCATTGGCATCGGGGTCGGTGGTGCCGCGCCCGACCAGCACGAGGCACGTGTCGGCACGGCGCACCGTTTGCTGCGACATGCCTTCCGCGGCGACGATGCGCTCCTGCGCCAGCTGCAGCAGTTTCGGATGCAGTCCGAGCGGTGCGCCAAAGTGAAAATCGTTGGCGGGAAAATCGCGCGCCAGCGCCAGCACTTCGGCCGGCATGTCGTTCTTGGCGTGGCGCGCGGCGAGCAGCACGCCCGGCACCACGGCGACGCTTGCCGATCCCGCGTCCAGGTTGGCGCGCACGGCTTCATCGATGGTGGGGCTGGAAAACTCCAGGTAGCCGTGCGTGACGGCCTGGCCGGTGGCGCGTGCGCGCACCAGTTCGACCAGCGCCTCGAATTCGCGCACGGCGTCGGGGTCGCGACTGCCGTGGCCGGCGACGACGATGCCCGTCATGGCGCGGGCTCGATCTGGCTGGCCATCGGCGCCAGCGTGCGGATCAGCATGATGCTCATGTCGGAGCAGCGGTGATCGGCGCATTCGGCCAGCGTGCCGTGCCACTCGGCCTCGGCGCGGGTCAGGTTTTCCCACACCTCCACCGGATGCGCCGGCGAGACGCCGTTCTCCATCAGATACGCGGCGATATGCCACGGCATGAAGGAGCGCGCCGCGTCCCACGGGCAGGGAATGACGATGGCGTTGCGCTGGTCTTCGAGCACATGCACCAGGTGGCGCTTGAACGGCGTCAGGTCGCCGCGCCGGTGGAAGGTAATGAAGGTCGTTTCGTCGAAGCACACCTTGGCGCGCGAGGCCAGGATCTGTGCCGACGAAATGCCCGGCAGCGATTCGACCGGGTGGCCGCAGGCCCGTTCCACGCGCTCCAGGTATTGAAAGCCGCTGAAGTGGATGTCACCCATGAACACCACCACGCAACGTTTGCCGGCATGGTGTTCGACGGCGACTTCATCGAGCCTGGCGACCTGGTCGCGGTAGCCCATCGTGATGACTTGCGCCTGCCCGGGAATCAGGCTGCGCACGACGTCCAGGACGGCGTCAAAACCGGCCACGACATCGGCCTCGCGAATCAGCTGGGCGCCGCGCTGGGTAAGGTAGGCAACGTCGCCGGGACCGGCGCCAATACAGATGATCATGCAAATTCCTTCGATAATTGCGCGCGGATGGTCAGCACCAAATTCTCGCTCGACAGCTCCGCGAGCGTGAGGCACTCCGCGCCGAGCGCCTGCGCCAGTTGGGTGGCGCGGCCCAGTTTCAGGTAGCCGGTTTCGGTGTCGATGACGAGCGCCGGGACGGCGCGTTCCGCCAGCAGGCCTGCCAGCGCCACCGTTTCGCGCCAGGGGTCGCCACCATCGTTCAGCGCCACATTGGCCTTGCCGTCGGTGAGCAGCACCAGCAATGGCGGCAAGCCCTCGGGGCCGCGCGATGCGAGTGTTTCCAGCGCCAGCTGCAGCGCATGCGGCAGCGGCGTGCGCCCGCCGGTGGGCAGCTCGCGCAGGCCCTGCTCGGCGCGGTCGACGCTGCGCGTGGGCCCCAGCTGCAGCTGCGCCGACTGGCCGCGAAACGCAATCACCGCCACTTCGTCGCGGCGCTGGTAGGCGTCCGTCAGCAGCGCCAGCACGCTGCCCTTGACGGCCTCCATGCGCCGCTGCGCCGCCATCGAGCCGGAGGCATCGACGACAAATAAAATCAGGTTGGCGCTTTTCCCGGCGCGCACTTGCTGGTGCAGGTCGGCGCGCGTGACGTTCAGTTGGCCCGGTTCGCGCAAGGCAGCGCTGCGCAGCGTGGCCTGGATAGCAAGGCTGGTGGGCTGCGCGTTGGGCACGGCGCGCACCACGTGGCCGCGCGCCGCGCTGGCGGCGTTGCTGCGCCGCCCTGCCGTGCTGCGGGCGGTGTCGACGTCGGTCGCCAGAGTCGGCGCGGGCGCCGATGCATCGGCCGCAAACAACTGCTCATCAAGCTCGCCTGCCGGCGCTTCAGAATTACCCTCGCCGCCGTCACTGCCGCCGGCATGTTGTTGTTCCGCCTCGCGCATCAGGTCGTCGAGCTTGTCCTGGTCCAGTCCCGGCTGCTCGAACGGCTTGCGGCGGCGCCGGTGCGGGAGCACCAGCGTCGCAGCGGTGCGCACGTCATCGGGCGTGACACGCGCGCGGCCATCCAGCGCCGCGATGGCCCGCGCCGCCTTGTGCATCACGATGTCGGCGCGCAGGCTGGCCACATTGAATTCGCAGCACAAGTGGCTGATCAGGTCGAGCATCGCGTCGTCCAGCTCTACCTCTGGCAGCAGCTGCTGTGCGCGCGCCAGCCGCGCGCGCAAGGCGTCCTGCAGCGGCGCCCAGCGCGCGGTGAACGCGGCCGGATCGGCCTCGTACGCGATGCGGCGCCGCACCACTTCCGAGCGCACGGTTTTGTCCGTCGGCGCGGTCACGTCGACCATCAGCGCAAACCGGTCCAGCAGCTGCGGACGCAAGTCGCCCTCTTCCCCGTTCATGGTGCCAACGAGCGTGATGCGCGCCGGATGGCTGATCGACAGGCCCTCGCGCTGCACCGAGTTGACGCCCATCGCCGCCACGTCCAGCAGCACATCGACCAGGTGGTCTGCGAGCAGGTTGACTTCATCGATGTACAGGATGCCGCGGTGGGCCGCTGCCAGCAAACCTGGCTGGAACACGCGCTTGCCGCCTTGCAGGGCGCTGGCGATGTCCAGGCTGCCGAGCACGCGGTCTTCGGTAGCGCCCAGTGGCAGCGTCACGAAGGGGACCGCAGCAGCGACGGCGGCGTCGCCTGCGCTGCACACATCGCAATGCGCATTCGCCGTGGCGCAGTTGAAGGCGCAGCCCGGCACACGGGCGATGGCAGGCAAAATCGCGGCCAGCGCGCGCGCCGCCGTGCTCTTGGCCGTGCCCTTGTCGCCGCGAATCAGCACGCCGCCCATACTCGGGTCGACGGCGCATAGCAGCAAGGCTGTCTGCAGTTGCTGCTGGCCGACGACAGCGGAAAAAGGAAAGTATGCGGTCATGGTCTATCCATTACGCGCGGTTTCGCCGCGCTCTTCCAGCAAGGTTTCGCTGTGCAGGTACAGCGCGCGCAGGCGCTCCAACGTTTCAGGCTTCGGCGCGCCCCACATGCCGCGCGCGGCCGCTTCCAGCAGGCGCTCGGCAATCGCGTTCTGCGCCCACGGGTTGGCATCCTGCAGGAACTGCTGCATCTGTTCGTCGAAACCGTAAGCCTGCGCCACGTCTTCGTACATCCAGTCGTCCATCACCTGCGCCGTGGCGTCGTAGCCGAACAGGTAGTCGACGGTGGCCGTCAATTCCAGGCCGCCCTTGTAGCCGTGGCGCTGGATGCTGGCCAGCCATTTGGGGTTGACCACGCGCGAGCGGAACACGCGCAGGCTTTCCTCCTTGAGGTCGCGCACCTGCGCGCGCGCGGGATCGTGGCTGTCGCCGAAATAATGGCGCGGCTGCTGGCCGCTGAGCGCGCGGATGGTGGCGATCATCCCGCCATGAAATTGCAGGTAGTCGTCGGAGTCGTAGATGTCGTGTTCGCGGTTGTCCTGGTTGTGCAGCGCGACTTCGACGTTCGACAGCCGCACGCGGAAGGCATCGCGCTGGTCGACGCCCTGCGCGCCGCGCGCATAGGCATAACCGCCCCAGTTGACATAGGCCTCGGCGAAATCGGCGTCGGTTTCCCAGTTTTTATGCTGGATCATCGGCAGGATGCCGGCGCCGTAGCTGCCCGGCTTGGCGCCGAAGACGCGGTACGCCGCGCGCTGCTGCGCTTGTTCCTGCTGCACGCCCTGGCCCAGCCAGTCGCCCAGCTCTTTCAGATAGTGCTTGCGCACGTAGTTATCTTCCGGGCTTTCGTCGAGTGCGATGACGGTATGCACCGCTTCGTCGATCAGGTCGATCAGCTGGGGGAAAGCGTCGCGGAAAAAGCCGCTGATGCGCGTGGTGACGTCGATGCGCGGACGTTTCAGCTCCGCCAGCGGAATCACTTCCACGCCGCTGACTTGCCGGCTTTCCAGGCGCCAGACCGGGCGCACACCGAGGAGCGCCAGGATTTGCGCGACATCGTCGCCGTGCGTGCGCATGGCGCTCGTGCCCCAGATGCTGATCGCCACGCTTTCCGGGTATGCCCCGGTTTCAAGCTGGTGCCGGTGCAGCACTTCATGGGCCAGCTGCAGGCCCACCCGCCACGCCGATTGCGACGGCACGCTGCGCGGGTCGACCGAATAAAAATTGCGCCCCGTGGGCAGGATATGCGCCATGCCGCGGCTGGGCGAGCCGCTCGGGCCGGCCGGCACATAGCCGCCGGACAGGCCGTGCAGCAGGTTGTCGATTTCGTCGGTGGCGCGCGCCAGGTTCGGCACCAGTTGCGTGCAGGCGAAGCGCAGGATGCCACGCAGAGCGGCGAAACGTGGCGCGATTGTTTCAGGGACAGCGGCGGCGCGCGGCCTGGCCACCACGCGCGCCTTGCCCAGCTGTTTCAACAGCGGCGCGCTGCTGCGCAAAGCCGGCTGCAGCAGCGGCCCGGCCACGTCGTCGAGCTGGGCGAACACGTTGTCCAACACGCTGTCGATGGCGCTGTCGCGATAATCATGTTCGCGCAGCTGGACGTACAGCGCCAGGCACAGGCTGTCGATTGCTTCGAGCGCGTCGGCGCGCGTGACGACCGCCTTGCCGGTCACGCGGCTCAAGGCAGGCGTGACATTGATGCGGCGCCCCTTGTGCTCGAGCAGCATCGTCATCTGCAGGCCGAACAAGGCGGCGATTGCATCCTGCAGCCCGGGGATGTCGAGGTTCGGCAGGCGCGTCAGCGATACCAGCATGTCGGGCAGCTGTTCGCTGTCCGGGCCGCGCCCGAGGATGTGCAGGCCATCGCGGATCTGCGCCGCGCCGAGTTCGCACAGGTAACCGTCGAGGTCTTCAATCAGGTGAGCGACGTCGGCGCCGCCCATCGCGGCCAGCGCCGCCGGCAGGCCGTCCCCGTGGTCGTGGTCATGGTCGTGATCGTGGTGATGGTCACCATGCTCATGATCGTGGCCGTGATCGTGGTCGTGGTCGTGGTCGTGATGCAGCAGGCGCGCCTGCAGGTCGGCGTCGAGGTTGGTCTGTTTCACCAGTTCCCAGATCTGCTGCTGCAGCAGCGGCAGTTTCGACGGGTCGAGCACTTCGACCTGGTAATACTCGTCGACCAGCTGCGTCAGCTGGGCCAGCGCGCCGTAGGTATCGGCGGTGGTCATCGGCGGCGTCAGGTGATCGACCACGACCGCGTGCGCGCGACGCTTGGCTTGCGAGCCTTCGCCCGGGTCATTGATGATGAACGGGTAGAACAGCGGCAGGTCGCCGAGCAGCGCATCCGGGAAGCAGTTGTCGGACAGGCCGACGCCCTTCCCCGGCAGCCACTCCATGGTGCCGTGCTTGCCGACGTGGACGATGGCGTCCGCGCCCCAGACGTCCCGCAGCCAGCGGTACAGCGCAAAATAATGGTGCGTCGGCGGCAAATCCGGCTGGTGGTAGATCGCATCCGGGTCCATGCCGTAGCCGCGCGGCGGCTGCAGTGCGACGAAGGTGTTCCCCAGCGCGATGCCGGCCAGCGCCAGGTGGCCATCGTGGACGTATGCCTCGCCCGGCGCCGCCCCCCACTGCGCCTCCATGCGTGCGCGCATCTCTACAGGCAAGTCGGCAAACCACGTTGCATACTGCGCGGCCGGCACGCGGCCGGCCGCATTGGCCAGCTGTTCATCGGTCAGATAAATCTCGTCGTAGGAGCACCGCGCCACCAGTTGATGGATCAGCGCGGTTCCGCTCCCGGGCAGCGTGCCGACATCGTAGCCATCCGCGCGCATCGCCGCCAATATGCGCATCAGCGAGGCCGGCGCGTCCAGCCCCACGGCGTTGCCGATCTGCGCCGCCTTGCTGCTTGAATTGGTGAACATGAAGGCGACGCGCTTCTCGGCATTCGGCACCGCGCGCAGGCGCGCGAACCGTGCCGCGATGCCGGCCACGCGCGCGACGCGCTCCTGCACGGGCTCGTATTCGATTACTTCGCTCGGCATGCCGGCCGCACGCGCTTTGAACGACACCGGCACCGTGATGATGCGGCCGTCGAACTCGGGCAGCACCACGTTCATGGCGGCGTCGAGCGGATTCAGACCACGCGCCGATTGCTCCCACTGCGCCAGCGTCATGCCGCTGGTGATCGCCTGCAGCACCGGCACGTCGAGCGTCTCGAGCACGCCCACCGACCAGCCGGCAGGCGTGGCGCCGCCCGGCGTGATCTCGCCCATCGCGAACGAGGTGGTGTTGATCAGTACATCCACATGCGTACGCGCGTCGGAACGGAAATAGCGCAGGGCCGCCGGCAACTCGCCGTTGCCGCTGCGCAGGGACGCCGTAAACACGGGCAGCACGTGCATGCCGCGCTTTTCCAGCGCATCCAGCAGCGCATCGATGAAGCGCGTGTTCCCGCTCATCCAGTGGGCGCGGTAGAACACGATCCCGACCCGCGGTTTTGCGCCATCGTGCAGCGCCAGCCAGTCCGCCACGCTGGCCTCCGGCGCCAGGTCGGGGTGATGGATGCCGTGGTCAGGCAGGCGCTGGGCCGGTTCGTAGCCGTAGCCGGTCATCAGCAAATGATCGGACAGATAGCGCAGCAACTGGGCCAGGTTGGCGCTGCCGCCCGCCTGGAAGTAGTCGAGGCAGTGCGCCGACACTGCCGGATTGACGCTGGAGATGGCGGCCAGCTCCGGGTCTGCTTCGCCGGTGCCGCTGATGGCAATCAGGTGCACGCCCTGGCGGCGCGCGTGGCCTACCAGATCGGCCACGCCGGGCACGCTGCCGAGCCGGCCCAGCACGCGGAGGATGACGATGCGCGCTGTCGCCAGCGGCCCGGCCAGCAGTGCGTCCATGCCGGTGTCGGGGTCGAGCGCCTGCAAGTTCACGCCCTCCGCGCGCAGCGGCGCGGGCACCTGCGCCAGCGCATGGTGCAGCACGGTGAGGTCGTTCGAGGCGTGGGTCAGGAGGACGAGCTGAGGGGAGTCAGGCATCCTGCGGCTCCGTGTCGCCGGTGCCAAGGCGGTGGAACACCAGTTCGCTGACTTCTTCACCCTGGACCAGGTGCTGGGCGACGATGCGGTCGATCGCCGCTTCGTCGAGCCGGTTGTACCAGCTGCCTTCCGGATAGACCACCATCAGCGGCCCCTCGGCGCGGCAGGCCACCATGCAGTGCGTGCGCGTGCGCTTCACGCGCAGCTCGGGCCGGGCGTCGATCTGTTCGCCCATGTATTCAAACATGGCTTGTGCGCGCGTGCCGTTTTCGGTGCAGCGCGGGCCCACGCACATGAAGACGTGGCGCGTGTGGGTACGCATGAATTACGCGAATTTCTTGAAGAAGAAGGCGGTGAGCCAGCCCAGCACCAGCCAGAACGCGGCATTCGCCAGCGCGCTCGCGATGACGAACGCATGCGCCAGTTCTTCCGGCGCGGCGCGGGACTGCACCAGCGGCTGGGGCGCGCCCGCGAGATGCGGCGCAGCCAGCAAGACCAGGCCACCAACGAAGCGCATCGAGCCGCGGCCAAACGCCATCAGGGCCAGTCCACCCGCGGTCGACAGCGCGGTCAGGGCCCACCATATCTGGCGCTGGCCCAGCGGCGCGGCGCTGGTGCCCGGCAGTTCGGGCGGCAGGCCGAGCGACGGCGCGACAAAGAATACCAGGTAGCTCGCGGCGCTCCACAGCAAGCCCTGGCGCCAGGTAGGGCGCGCACCGGCCACCGTCAGCGCGGCGCACAGCAGCAGGGCGCAGGCGACGCCCATGGTGACGTTGGCGAGTATCGTGTAGAGCGTACGCTCGGCGCCGTTTTCCGGCTTCCAGCCTGCATGCTCGTGGTCGTGCTCGTGCTCGTGCTCGTGATGATGCGCATGCGCCGCGGCGTCCGCGTGGGCATGCGGGACCGGAGCGGCAGGCGCCACAGGCGCGGCCTGCTCATACGTCTCGGCCTGCAGGATGATCGGCGCCACCTGCACCGTCTGCACCGCCGTCAGCGCCAGCCCAGCCAGCAAGCCTGCCGCGACCGCCGTGCTGACGATGCGGTTGAACGGACTGCGCGCGGGGCGTGCGCCCAGGCTCGATGTCAGTGACAAGGAAAGCCCGCCGAATGGCGGCCATCGTGCGCGGCATTGTGCAGGGCTTCCATCGGTGCGAAACCCATGCCGTACAGGAGGACCAGCGCCAGCGCGCTTGCCATCAGGGCAGGTTTGATGCGTGCGGAGATAGCAATGTGCGCCGGAGCGGCGGCGTGGTCGATGACAGCGGGAGCGTGTGACATGGTGTCCTTCCGGAAGATGCATTTGCCAGCCAACAACATGACTGGACCAGGATCGGTAGCGGAAAGACGAAACAGGATGGGGTGCGCAACGCAGCAAACCACCTGACCGCCCACCGCGGACCAAACGTTTAGACAATTCCAGGCTGGTCTCCGGACTCGTGAACCGATCGCCGTCAAGCGATCCAGGACCGCGCCTTCCCATGCGATGCACAGTGGCGTAATGCGGGCCTGCTATTCACATACCGTTGCGGGGGCAGTGCCGGAATCGTCCAACATCGAACTGACCGGCTTCCCAATTAACCTGGCGGCTGGCGCCGGCAGGACCTGAAACGTGTTGCAAGGTTCGTATTCTAGGGACGAAGCCATGGACTGGCAAGCAGATTCATGCCGTGCGCGTGGCCGCCGGGGCGATGGCGACCGGCGCCGGCGAGACGGTCGGCGCGGGAGCAATGACCACATCCATCAGGTCGTAGCGCTTGACGCGGTACACCACCAGCGCCACCAGCCAGGTACCCAGGAACAGCGCGATGATGGCGTAGCCGAGCATGCCGAAATGCTCGCCCATGGCGCCGACCTGGTCCCAGAACCATCCATCCAGTGCGAGCCGCTCGCGCACCAGGGCCAGCGTTTCGACGATGGCGACGCCCAGTGCCACCAGCACCGACACCAGCGTGATGGTGAGGTTGTAAAACAGCTTGCGGATCGGGCGCGCCAATGCCCAGTTCGAGGCGCCCAGCATCAGCGTGCCGTCGAGCGTATCGACCAGCGCCATGCCGGCGGCAAACAGCGCCGGGAACACCATCACCGACCATAGCGGCGCGCCTTGCGCCAGCTCCAGCGCGGCCAGGCCGAACAGCGCGACCTCGCTGGCGGTATCGAATCCCAGGCCAAACAGGAAGCCAGCCGGATACATATGCCAGCTGCGCGAGGCCATGCGCACCAGCGGGCGAAACAGGCGCGCCAGCAAGCCGCCGCCAAGCACATCGAGGCCGTTGGGCGGCAAGGTTTCGCCCCGCTGCACCGCGCGAAAATTGCGTACCGCCGGCACCAGGATGGCCAGGTTGAACAGCGCCAGCAGGAACAGGTAGGACGCCGACACGACCGTGCCGATCACGCTGCCGACGCTTTTCATCTGCACGAAATGGGTGGCGAGCAGCGTGCTGGCGACGCAGACTGCCAGCGCGATGAGCGTCACCACGGTCGAATGGCCGAGCGCAAAAAAGAAGCCGGCAGCGATGGGCTGCCTGCCTTCCAGGACCAGCTTGCGCGTGACGGTATCGATTGCGGCGATGTGGTCGGCATCGACCGCGTGGCGCAGGCCCAGTGTCCATGCCAGCACGCTCGAGGCCAGCAGCGCCGGCTGGTCGCGAAATACCATCCATGCCCATGCCCAGGCAGCCAGGTTGGCCAACGCCAGGATGGCATACAGCATCCGGAGTTTGGCGCGCAAGCTGGCGCGCGTATCGGCACGGTCGTTGAACAGGTGGGTGAACAAAGAAAACATCGGCAGGCCCTGCATGATCGTATGACGATTATATGATTATTCATACGCAACCGTGACACGAAAAGCCCGCCCTCGCGACGCGACCAAAAACAACGGCGTGCCTAAGACCAGATGTAAATATTTGAAAATGGAAAATATTCCAGTTGGGCGCACGCTACAATCCTGCCGAATCTCCCGACCCACGGCCGCGTTGTCGGCCCACCCAGATACTTCATGCAAAAAATCCTTTTGACCTCCTGCCTGACCGGAATGGTTCTGCTGCAGAACGACGCGTCCGCCCAGGCCCAGGCGGCCGCGCCCGCAGCGACCATCCCCGCCAAGCCCGCAGCGAATGCACCGGTCCCTTCGGTCACCATCTCCGCCGACCGCCCGGTCCCGGCCGTGAATGTCACGGCGGAACGCCCCACCAACCGCATCGACCGCCAGGTCTACGACGTCAAGTCCGATATTTCCAGCACCAACGGCACCGCGTCGGATGCGCTCAACAATGTGCCCTCGGTGGCAGTGGACCCCGACGGCACCGTCACGCTGCGCGGCAGCAGCAACGTGCAGATCCTCGTCGACGGCAAGCCGTCTGCGATGATGCAGGGGGACAACCGCGGCGCCACGCTCAACGCCATGGCGGCGGAGGACA
>Ga0265780_10007223_pt1 | contig 13665 bp, 9 predicted proteins | sample P1T30metagenome_FD_192432 | JGI IMG/M metagenome (GOLD analysis project Ga0265780, IMG submission 192432) | Plant litter microbial communities from East Loma Ridge, Irvine, California - P1 T30 | ecosystem: Environmental > Terrestrial > Plant litter > Unclassified | place: USA: California... | reverse complement strand
GGTGCTTGAGCCAGCCCTGCCAGGCTTCCTTCGACACGCTCTCATAGATGCGCTTGCCCAATTCGCCCGGATAAGGCGCGAAATCGAGGCCTTCGGCTTCCTTGTTCAGTTTGATGCAGTGGACGGTGCGGGCCATTTTTTGTGCTCCTGGTTGGTATCTGAAAGCGTGATTATAAGGCCAGCATCGGAAAGTTACCGAAGCCGCGCTCGGCGTTGCAATATGAACGTCGTCCCCGCGAAGGCGGGGACCCATGCTGAATTACCGAAGTTGCAACGCTACTTGTACGGCGTCGGGTGCTCAATATGGGTCCCCGCCTTCGCGGGGACGACGAGCTAACTTTGCAGGTTCCAAAGGTGGCTGATTAAAGCGGCTTGATCAAAATCTGCGACCGCCGCTGCCAGTTGTACATATGCGCCCGGTCCTTCGGCAGATCGTCGACGGTGGCCGGCATGAAGCCGCGCTTCTTGAACCAGTGCGAAGTGCGCGTGGTCAGCACGAACAGCTTGGTCATGCCTGCCGCCTTGGCGCGGTTTTCCATGTGCCTCAGGATGCGTTCGCCGTCGCCCTGGGCCTGCGCTTCCGGGCTGATGGTCAGGCAGGCCATCTCGGCCATCTTCGAATCCGGGAACGGGTACAGCGCCGCGCAGCCGAAGATCACGCCATCGTGCTCGATGACCGAGAACTGCTCGATCTCGCGCTCGATCAGCTCGCGGCCGCGCTTGACCAGCGTGCCGTCGGCTTCCAGCGGTTCGATCAGCTTGATAATTCCGCCGACGTCCTCAATTGAGGCAATGCGCAGGCTTTCCAGGTTCTCGTGGCTGATCATGGTGCCTACGCCGTCGTGGGTGAACAGTTCGAGCAGGGCCGAGCCGTCGGTGTGGTAGGGCAGGATGTGGGCGCGGTCGACGCCGCTGTTACAGGCCTTGATCGCGTGCTCCAGGTAGTACGACGCGTCCGACGGCAGGAAGCCTGCCTGCAGCACGGCCTCGGCCTGGTGCGACGACAATTCGCGAATGTCTTCGCCGGCGGCGTCCTTCATCAGCGGCGTCTCGGTGATGAAGATGAGCTTTTCGGCGTGCAGGGCGATCGCGGCGGACACCGCCACGTCTTCCATGGTCAGGTTGAACAGCTCGCCGGTCGGCGAAAAGCCCAGCGGCGACAGCAGCACGATGTTGTCTTCGGTCTGCAGGATCGGGGCGATCTTGTCGGCCGCGACCTTGCGCGTGACGCCGGTCAGTTCGTGGTCCATGCCGTCGATGACGCCGAGCGGACGCGCGGTGACGAAGTTGCCGGAGACGATGCTGATGTGGGCATTCGACATCGGCGTGTTGGGCAAACCCTGGCTGAACGCGGCCTCGATGTCGAGGCGCAGTTCGCCGGCGGCTTCCTTGGCGCATTCCATCGCCGCGGTGTCGGTGATGCGCACGCCGTTGTGGAAGCGGCCCTCGACGTTACGCAGCGCGAGCTGCTCGGCGACCTGGGGCCGCGAACCGTGCACCAGCACCACGCGGATGCCGAGGCCGACGAGCAGGGACAGGTCTTGCGCCAGCACCGGCAGGTCGCCGGATGCGACCAGTTCACCCGGGAAGGCGACGACGAAAGTCTTGCCACCGAACGCATGAATATACGGCGCGACCGAGCGCAGCCACTGGACGAATTGGGTAGGGTTTTCCATTTGCCGCATTATAATTGGCTGCGCGACTTGCGCACCAAATACCTTGTAAAAATCAATGTCAGAACAGAGTAACAAGCCTTCGCCGAGTCCGGCGCGCGCAGCAACTTCCGAACGTAATCCAGCCTCCCCGCGCGCGGAGAAGGGGCAGGGCGAGACGCGTGCACCGCTGACGCGCACGAACGAGCTGCAGGCCAGGCCGGAACGTCCGCACCGCGAAGCCGGCGAGCGTGGCGGCGAGCGCCGCGGCAGCGGACAAGGCAGCCCGCGTGGACAGGTACGCGAAGGCGCGCTGGCCAGTGCGCTGGCCGAAGCCAGGGTAAAGGCCCCCGCCGCGCCGGCAGCACCGCAGAACGGCGAGCGCCAGGCGCGCAAGCCGGGCGAGGGCGAACGCCGTCCACGCGGCGACCGTCCGCCCCGCGACGGCGGCGAACGCCCGGCGCCTTTGCGCACGCCGCTGCCGGCCATCGTCTTCCCGGAAGACCTGCCGGTCTCGGGACGGCGCCAGGAAATTGCGGAAGCGTTGGCCAAGCACCAGGTCATCATCGTCTCCGGCGAGACCGGCTCGGGCAAAACGACCCAGTTGCCGAAGATCTGCCTGGAACTCGGCCGCGGCGAGAAGGGCCTGATCGGCCACACCCAGCCGCGCCGGATCGCGGCATCGTCCACCGCCAAGCGCATCGCCCACGAACTGGGCACGCCGCTGGGCGAGCACGTCGGCTTCAAGGTGCGCTTCAACGACACGCTGCAGCCGGGCGCCTGGGTCAAGCTGATGACCGACGGTATCCTGCTGGCCGAAACCCAGACCGACCCGCTGCTGCGCAACTACGACACCATCATCATCGACGAGGCGCACGAACGCAGCCTGAACATCGACTTCCTGCTTGGCTACCTGAAGCAGATCCTGCCGCGCCGGCCTGACTTAAAAATTATTATCACCTCGGCGACCATCGATGCCGAGCGCTTCGCGCGCCACTTCGGCACGCCGGAAAAGCCGGTGCCGGTCATCGAGGTGTCGGGCCGCCTGTACAAGGTCGAAGTACGTTATCGGCCAGTGGACCGCGACCCGGTCGCCGCGCCGACCGGTGGCGGCGACAAGCCCACCAACAAGGCCCAGGCTGCGCGCGACAAGCGCGACCTGATCGATGCCGTGGTCGACGGCGTCGACGAGTTGTGTCGCCTGGGATCGGGCGACGTGCTGGTATTCCTGCCGGGCGAACGCGAAATCCGCGACTGCGCCGAGGCGCTGCGCAAGCAGCATCCGCCGCACGTCGAGATCCTGCCGCTGTTCGCCCGCCTGTCGGTGGAAGAGCAGGACAAGGTCTTCCGCACCACGAATGCGCGCCGCATCGTGCTGGCGACCAACGTGGCCGAGACTTCGCTGACCGTGCCCGGCATCCGCTACGTGGTCGACTCCGGCCTGGCACGCGTAAAACGCTACAGCTTCCGCAACAAGGTCGAGCAGCTGCAGGTGGAGGCGATCGCGCAGTCGGCCGCCAACCAGCGCGCCGGCCGTTGCGGCCGCGTCGCTGACGGCGTCTGCATCCGCCTGTACGAGGAAGACGACTTCCTGCAGCGCCCGAAATTTACCGAGCCGGAAATCATGCGCTCGTCGCTGGCGGCGGTCATCCTGCGCATGAAATCGCTGCACCTGACCGACGTCGAGACCTTCCCGTTTGTCGAGTCGCCGCAGGGCCGCGCCATCGCCGACGGTTATCAATTGCTGCAAGAGCTGGGCGCCGTCGACGACAACAACGAACTCACCGCGATGGGGCGCAAGCTGGCCAAGCTGCCGCTCGACCCGCGCGTCGGCCGTATGATCCTGGCCGCTGTCGACAACAACAGCCTGACCGAGATGCTGATCATCGCCTCGGCGCTGTCGGTGCAGGACCCGCGCGACCGACCAATGGAGTACCAGCAGCAGGCCGACGAAAAGCATAAAAAATTCGCCGACGAGAGGAGCGAATTCCTCAGCTTCGTCAAGATCTGGCGCTGGTTCGAAGACGCCATCGAGCACAAGAAAACCAACCGCCAGCTGCAGGAAAACTGCCGCGAGAACTTCCTGTCGCAGGTGCGCCTGCGCGAGTGGCGCGACGTGCATTCGCAGCTGCTGACCATCGTGCGCGAGCAGGGCTGGCGCCTGAACGAGCTGCCGGCCACCTACGACCAGGTGCACCTGGCGCTGCTGACCGGCCTGCTGGGTAACATCGGCTACAAGATCGAAGAAGAGGGCGCCACGGCGTCCCGCTCCGCGCAGTCCGGCGGCGGCTACCTGGGCGCGCGCGGCATCAAGTTCCACATCTGGCCCGGCTCCTCGCTCGGCAAGAAGGCCGGCAAGTGGGTGATGGCGGCCGAGCTGGTCGAGACCACGCGCCTGTACGCGCGCTGCCTGGCCCAGATCCAGCCCGAGTGGGTCGAGAAGATCGGCGGCCACCTGCTGAAGAAATCGTGGGGCGAGCCGCGCTGGGAAAAGCGCAGCGCCCAGGTCACGGCGAGCGAGCGCGCGACCCTGTACGGCATCGTGGTCTACAGCCAGCGCCGCATCAACTACGCGCTGTACAACCCGACGGAGGCGCGCGAGATCTTCATCCGCGATGCGCTGGTGGCCGGCGACTACGAAACGCGCGCCCCGTTCTTCGCCCACAACCACAAGCTGGTGCGCGAGATCGAGAACCTCGAACACAAGTCGCGCCGCCTGGACGTGCTGGTGGACGACCAGCTGATCGCCGCTTTCTACGACCAGCAGATCCCGGCGGACGTCGTCAACGGCGCCGGCTTCGAGAAGTGGTACAAGGACGCGGCGCGCGACAACCCCAAGCTGCTGTATCTGGTGCGCGAAGAACTGATGCGCCATGAAGCGGCCGGCGTCACCACCGAGCTGTTCCCGAAGATGATGAACGTCACCGGTATCGAGATGGCGCTGACCTATCACTTCGAACCGGGCAGCCCGCGCGACGGCGTCACCTTGACGGTGCCGCTGTTCGCGCTGAACCAGATCCCGCGCGAACGCGCCGGCTGGCTGGTGCCAGGCATGCTGAAGGAGAAGGTACAGCTGCTATTGAAAAGCTTGCCGCAAAAGCTGCGCCGCCACTGCGTGCCGCTGCCGGAGTACGCGGCCGGCTTCTTCGATCGCAACCAGGACCCGGTGCGCTTCGGCCGCGGCGATCTGATCGACGCGCTGATTGCGGACATTCACCAGCACACCAGCGCGCGCGTGCTCACCACCGACTTCAAGCTGGAGACCCTGCCGGCCCACTTCTCCATGAATTTCAAGGTGGTCGACGAACACGGTCGCCAGCTCGACATGGGCCGCAACCTGGCGACGCTGCAGGCGGAGCTGGGCGGGCAGGCGCGTCAGAGCTTCCAGCGCATGGCCGAACAGACGCCGGCCAGCGCGAGCACGGTGCAGGCGGCGTTCGGCAAGCCGGCGCCTGCTTCGTCTGCTGCTGCCGCTTCGCCGGCGGCACCTGCAAAAGGGAAGGGCGCCGCGCCGGCCCCCGCAGCGCCGGCCGCCAGCCAGCAGCCTGCGTCGGCCACCACCAACATCACCAGCTGGACTTTCGGCGAACTGCCCGAACTCCTGGAAATCAAGCAGGGCAAGCTGACCCTGATCGGCTTCCCGGCGCTGGTCGACAAGGGCAACTCGTGCGACTTGGAAGTGTTCGACGACCCGAACGTCGCGGCGCGCACCCACCGCATCGGCCTGCGCCGCCTGTTCGCGCTGCAGTTCAAGGAACAGCTGAAGTTCGCCGAGAAGAACGTGCCGGGCCTGCAGCAGATGGGCATGCAATTCATGTCGGTCGGCTCGCCGGACGAACTGCGCGAGCAGATCGTCAACAAGGCGATCGATATCGCCTGCATGCAGGATCCGCTGCCGCACAACGCCGTCACCTTCAACAAGCGCAAGGACGAAGGCAAGGGCCGCCTGGGCCTGCTGATCAACGAGGTCGCGCGCCTGGTGGGTTCGATTCTGGCGGAATTCCACGGCTTGCCGAAGAAGCTGCAAGGCTTGCCGCAGGCGGTGGCGGCCGACATGCAGGCGCAGTTGCAGGGCCTGGTGCACAAGCGTTTCGTCGCCGAGACCGAGTACACCCAGCTGTCGCACTTCCCGCGCTATCTGAAGGCGATGAACATCCGCCTCGAAAAGCTGCGCGGCAACCCATCGCGCGACGCCCAGCTGATGGCCGAGTGGCAAAGTGCCGCCGCCCAGTTCCAGCGCACGGTGAAAAACCAGCCGCTGAAGAACATCGATCCGCGCATGATCGAGTTCCGCTGGATGCTGGAAGAGCTGCGCGTGTCGATGTTTGCCCAGGAGCTGCGTACGCCGATGCCGGTGTCCAGCAAGCGCCTGCAGAAGGTGTGGGAGTCGATGCTGCGTTGATGGCCCCGGCTTGAGCGCAGCAATTCCGATCAAGTCCGCAGCGTGGCGCGGTGCTAGAGTGGCCATCTGTTCTCTGAATGGATCGCCGCATGAGCATCGTCGCCAAAGCGCTGTGGTACCTCGAAAACAATTACGCCAAACCTGAGCTGACCCTCGACGAGGTATCGGCCAGCTGCCAGGTGTCGCGCTTCCACCTTACGCGCGCTTTCGGCAGCGCGACCGGCCTGTCGCTGATGCGCTACCTGCGCGCACGGCGCCTGACCGAAGCCGCGTGTCAGCTTGCCGCCGGCGCACCGGATATCCTCGCCGTCGCCCTCGACGCCGGCTACGGTTCGCATGAAGCCTTTACGCGCGCCTTCCGCGAGCAGTTCGGCTGCACGCCCGACGCCGTGCGCGCCCAGGGCCATTGCGAAGGCCTGGCGCTGGTGCACGCACTGCGGCTCGACCACCGCGCACCGGCCCCGATGTGCGCGCCGCGCCTGGTCGAGCGCGACGCCTTTACGGTGGCCGGCCTGAGCGCGCGCTATACCCACGAGACCGCGGCCGGCATCCCGGCGCTGTGGCAGCGCTTTGCCGGCCATGGCGCGCCGCCCCACCGGATCGGCGCGCATGAATACGGCGTCTGCGTGCATGCCGACAGCGGCGCCTACGATTACACCTGCGGCATTGAAGTGCACGGCGCACGTATCGCAGGCGCCACCGGCCTGGCGCTGCTGCAGGTGCCGCCCCAGCGCTACGCCGTGTTCTTCCACGCCGGCCACATTGCGGCTATCCGCATGAGCTTTCGCGCCATCTTCGACGAATGGCTGCCCGCTTCCGGCCTGCGCGCCACCGGCGGTCCCGACTTCGAACGCTACGACGAACGCTTCGACGTCGGCACCGGAGAAGGCGGCGTCGAGATCTGGATTCCGGTGGCACTCCCATGAAAAGCACGCACATGAACCTCCTGCATGCCGGACTCGCCCTGCTCGGCGGCCTGCTGCTGCGCCAGGCCTTCGGCCTGGAGCCGGTCTGGTGGCTGGCCTGGCTGGCCCCGCTGCCGCTGCTGGTGGCCGCGCTGCGCTGCACGCCGCGCCTTGCCTTCGTCTTGACGGCAATGGCGTCCCTGATCGCCTCGAGCGGGAATTTCCACTTCTTTGCGCTGACGGTGCCGCTGCCGGCGGCGCTGTGGGTGACCGTCGCGACGGCGCTGCCGTGGATGCTGGCGATCGGCCTCACGCGGCGGGCGTTCGCGCAGTCTGCATCGCCGTGGGCGGTGCTGGTCTACCCGGTCGTGTGGTGCGCGCTCGACACGCTGCTGGCGCACCTGCACCCGGATACCAACTGGGGCAGCCCGGCCTATTCGCAGGCCAGCTTCCTGCCGGCGGTGCAGGTGGTCGCGCTGGCCGGCACCGGCGCGCTGGTATTCCTGCTGTCGCTGGTGCCGGCGGTGCTGGCGCTGGCGGTGGTGCGCGGCTGGCGCGCTGCGCGCATCCCGGCGTTGTGCATGCTGGTGCTGGTGGCGGCCAGTTTCGCCTATGACTTTCAGCGCATCCCGGCGGGTGTACCGGCACAGGGCGCACCGGCGCAGGGCGAGCCGGTGGGCCTGGCCGTCATCGACGACTTCATCGGACCGCGCACGCCGCCCGCGCTGGCGGAACAGGTCTGGTCGCAGTACGAACGCCACGTCGAAACCCTGGCCGGGCGGGGCGCGCGCGTGGTGCTGCTGCCCGAGAAGATCGCGTTGTTGCCGCCAGCCGAAGCGGTCCGCATCCGCCGGCGCCTGTCGGCACTGGCCGCGCGTACGCACGTCTGGCTGGCGGCCGGCATCGGCACCGACGACGGCCGCCGCAAGCTGAACCTGGCATGGCTGTTCGCGCCCGACGGCCGCCTCGACGCCAACTACCAGAAGCACCACATGGCACCACCCGAACGCGAGTTCGAAGCCGGCGCAGCCTACGACCTGCGCAGCATCGACGGCATCCGCTATGGCCTGGCGATCTGCAAGGACATGCACTTTGCCGCGATGGGCCGTGCCTACGGCGCGCGCGAAGCGCAGGCGATGCTGGTGCCGGCCTGGGACTTCGGCGTGGACGGCCGGTATGCGGCGCGGTTGTCGGCGCTGCGCGGGGTGGAGAGCGGCTTTGCGATGGTGCGGGCGGCGCGCGAAGGCCTGCTGACCGTCTCCGATGCCCATGGGCGCATCCTGGCCGAGACCCGTTCCGCCACGCTGCCCGGTGCCACCTTGCTGGCGCACCTGCCGCTGCAGGCAGCGCCGGCCACGCTTTACCGGCGCATCGGCGACCTGTTTGGCTGGCTGTGCACGGCCGCGGCGTTGCTGGTCATGGCGCTGGCTTGGCGTCGCGCTCGGCAAACACCGCCTTCGCCGCAAACAGGCCGTTCAGCGCCGCCGGAAACCCGGCATACACGGCCATCTGCATGACGAAAGTTGGAGTGGACTCTAAGTCAAGCGTATTCTAGCGATACGGAGGTGATCCATGCAGATCTGCGCACGCCCCATTGCCGCGCTTGCGGCCCTGGTCCTGACGGTAGCGGCCCGCGCCGTCGCACCCCCAGCGCCGCCATCGCCAGTGGGCGACTTCCACCAGCACGTCTTCAGCCCACAGACCATCGCCCTGGCCGGACCGGACGCCAGGCTGCAGCCGCTGGACGCGGACGGGGTGGTCGCGCTGCTCGACGCCGCCGGCATCCGCAAGGGCGTGCTGCTGTCGACCGCCTACATGTTCGGCAGCCCGCGTTTCCAGCTGAGCGATGAAGTCGCCCGCGTGCGCGCGGAAAACGACTGGACCGCGGCCCAGGCGGCGCGCCATCCGGACCGGCTGATCGCCTTGTGCGGCTTCAATCCGCTGAAAGACTATGCGCTGGCAGAGTTGAAACGCTGCGCCGGCCTGCCCGGCCTGAAGCGCGGCATCAAGCTGCACTTCGGGAATGCCGACGTGCAGCTCGACGACCCGACCCACGTGGACAAGCTGCGCCAGGTGTTCGCCGCGGCGAATGCCGCGCGCATGGCCATCGTCGTGCACCTGCGCGCCAGCATCCGCAATGAGCGGCCCTATGGCGCGGCGCAGGCGCGCATCTTCCTCGACAGGCTGATGCCGGCCGCGCCCGACGTCGTGGTGCAGGTGGCCCACCTGGGCGGCAGCGGCCCAGGCTTCAACGATCCGCCGGCGCGTGCGGTGCTGGCCACGCTGGCGCAGGCGGCGGCAAGGCGTGAGCAGAGCACGCGCAATCTGTGGTTCGACGTGGCTTCCATCGTCACCCCGGACATCGCGCCGGCCGACGCGGCGGAGCTGGTCCGGCGCATCCGCCAGATCGGCCCGGCGCGTGTGCTGTACGGAACCGATTCGGCACAAGGTGCGAACCTGCGCCCGCGCGAGGCCTGGGCCGCCTTTCTGCGGCTGCCGCTGGGTGAGCGCGAGTTCGCGCAGATTGCGCGCAACGTGCCGCCGTATTTTCCCTGAGCTGCGCGGGCGTCAGGTGGTCGCTGGCGGCTCGCCGTCCATCGCGGCGGCCAGCTTGCCCATCAGGCGCACCAGGTCGTCGAACTCCTGCGCCGTCCAGGACGCGAAAATCGCGTGCGCCATCTTTTCGCGCGCGGCATCCACCCGTTCCGTCATCGCCTTGCCTTGCGGCGTGATCGAGGCCACGCGCACCCGTCCATCCAGTGCGGATGCCTGGCGCTCGACCAGCCCCATGCTGTCGAGCTTGGCCACCTGGCGGCTGACGGTGGTGTAGTCGCGTCCCACGCGGTCGGCCAGGTCCACCACGCCGATCGGCCCCAGGCGTTCGATCCCGACCAGCAGCGGAAACAGGGCGCGGTCGAGCCGGATGCCGGCCGCCTGAATGATGGCCTCGTCGCGCTGGGGACGATTCATCGCACTGACGATGCCGATCAGCGCGCCGTGCAGTTCACGCAAATTTTCCGATATATGTGCATCTTGCACATATTTTTTTGTTGGCATATGATTCCTCTCGATGCGTGCATTTTACACATAACTAGGAGGTCTCATGAACGATGGCGATGCGGTAGACGTATTGGTATGCGGCGCAGGCGCCGCCGGGTTGACGCTGGCACTCGAGCTGGCGCGGCGCGGCGTGCGCTTTCGCCTGGTCGAGAAGCTGGACGCGCCTTTCCACGGTTCGCGCGGCAAGGGTCTCCAGCCCAGGACCTTGGAAATCTTCGACGACCTCGGCATCCTCGACCGCGTTGCCGCGATCGGCGCGCCGTATCCGCCGCTGCGTACCTGGCATGCCGATGGCAGCGCCGAGGACACGCCCACGGTCGAGGCTTGCGCAGCGACGCCGGCCGAGCCGTACGGCACGCCGCTGATGCTGCCGCAGTTCCTGACCGAAGACCTGCTGCGGGAACGCCTGCTGGAACTGGGCCACGCGCCGGCCTATGGCACCGCGCTGACCGGGCTGGTTCAGGACGATGCCGGCGTGACGGCGACCCTGTCGAGCGCCGCCGGCGTGCACACCCTGCGCGTGCGCTACCTGGTCGGCACCGACGGCGGGCGCAGCCCGGTGCGCCACATGCTCGGCATCGATTTCCCGGGCAAGACCCTGGGCGTGCGTGCGCTGGTCGCGGACGTGCGCCTGACGGGACTCGGGCGCGATGCCTGGCACCGCTTCAACGAAAGATCGATGGCGCAACAGGTGGCAGTGTGCCCGCTGGCCGGCACCGACCTGTTCCAAGTGCAGGCACCGGTGCCGCTCGAGGGCGACGTCGATCTGTCGGCGGCCGGCCTCGAAGCCATGCTCGCCCGGCGCAGCGGCCGCGGCGGCATCCATATCCATGAGGTGCGCTGGGCATCGGCCTACGGCATGCATGCGCGCCTGGCCGAACGCTACCGCGCTGGCCGGGTGTTCCTGGCCGGCGATGCTGCCCATATCCACCCGCCGACCGGCGGGCAAGGGCTGAACACCAGCATCCAGGATGCGTACAACCTCGGCTGGAAGCTGGCGGCCGCGCTGGGCAGCGCGGATACTGCGCTGCTCGACAGCTACGAGGCAGAGCGGCGCCCGGTGGCGGCCGACATGCTGGGCCTGTCCACGCGCCTGCTCGATGCCGCCCGGCGCGGCGACCTCCAGCGCGGACGCGAGGTGCGGCAGCTCGACATCGCTTATCCGGCATCGCCACTGGCGCTGCAGATGCCGCATCGTGAGCAGGGCGTGCAGGCCGGCGAACGCGCGCCCGATGCGCCGGTACGCGGCGCCGCCGGCCAGGCGCTGCGCCTGTTCGACCTGTTCAGGGGGCCGCACTGGACGCTGCTCGGCTACCGCGCCGAGCGCGACGCGCTGCGCAGGTGGCGGCGTCCGGGCTTGCACATTCACGCCATCGGCCCGCGCGGCGACATTGTGGACGACGCAGGCCATGCCGCCGGCGCGTATGGACTGGCGCCCGGCGACCATGTGCTGGTGCGCCCGGATGGGTATGTGGGGGCGGTGCTGGCGGCGGGTGCCGTCGATGCGCTGGGGGACTACCTGGCGCAGGCGGGGCTGGCTGCGCACTGAGCCGGTTGGCGTCAGGTGCCGGCAGGCGCGCGAATTGTGGACGGCAGATGCAGGCACGGCGATTACTTGCCAGGTAATCCCACGCCTGCCTGTGAGCGGTTCAGCCGATATTGCTGCCGCGGATACGGCTGATATCGGTATCGCCGCCCTGGTTGCCGGCACGCGGATCGAGGCTGTTGCCGCTGTCCGTGCCCAGTTCGCCGGCACTGGTTGCGACGCCGGCGCCGGTGCCGGTGCCGGGACCCATGCTCGGGCCACGCGGGCGGCTCGGGTCGGTGCCATAGAAACTGTGGATCGAATTGGCCCACTGCATGTCGGCCATATCGGGCCAGGCATCCTTGTTGAAGCCGGGCGCGGTTTTCAGGCGGTCCTTGTCGACGTTCAGCAGGAAGCGTTTATTCGCGGTGTCCAGGTGCAGCGCCTGCCAGGGCACGGCGAACAGTTTTTCGCCCATGCCCATGAAGCCGCCGAAGGCCAGTACCGCGTAGGCGACCTGGCCGGTCTGCATGTCGAGCATGATTTCCTTGATGTCGCCCAGTTCGATGTCGTAGGCGTTCACCACCTTTTCGCCGAGCAGGGTGTCGGCGCCCATCAGCGCCGGGCCGGGGCCGGGGCTGTCACCCGAGGTGTCACCTGCTTTGTACATGCCGTATTTGTCGCGTTCCGAATAACCCATGACGTGCTCCTGAATAATCCATTGATTTGAGGCAGATCAATTGTGCAAATGGCTGGCGGAGTACGGCCACCTTTGGGCGTGCGACTCCACGTATGCTTGAGTTCTCGTTATGCGACATGGCGCACGGAAGACATCGCGCAGCATGATTATTCTGATAATAAATTGGAGTTCGACAACATGCTGATTACCCCACGCTGCAATGCCGCCGGCCCGCTCGGCCAACTGATTCCTACCCGTTCGTGGGTGGCGTCGCTGATGTCGAAGCTGGCCTCGGCATGCCGGCTGCGAAGCTGAGCCGCCGGCTGACCATCCGGCTTACGGGAAGCCCGCGCCCCCGGTCACACCATACACCTGGCCCGTGGTATAGGACGATTCGCTTGAGGCCAGGTTGACGTAGGCGCCGGCCAGCTCGCCCGGCTGGCCCGGCCGCTTGAACGGCGATTCGCTGCCGAATTTTTCCAGCCCTTCCTGGGACTGGCCGCCGGTCACCTGCAGCGGCGTCCACACCGGTCCCGGCGCCACCGCATTCACGCGGATGCCTTTTTCGGCCAGCTGCTTGGCCAGCGCCTTCACGAACGCCACCTGCGCTGCCTTGGTCGAGGCGTAGGCCAGCAGGTTGGGCGACGGGTCGTAAGCCTGTACCGAGGCCGTCACGATGATGCTGCCGCCCCGGGGCATCAAGGGCACCGCCGCCTTGACGATCCAGAACATCGCATACAGGTTGGTCTTGAAGGTCTGCTCCATCTCGGCGGTGGACAGGTCGAGGATGGATTCGATCGATTGCTGGCGCGCGGCGTTGCTGACCAGGATGTCGAGCCCGCCCAGCTGGCGCGCGGCATCGGCCACCAGTTTCTTGCAGAAGTTTTCGTCGCGCAGGTCGCCCGGGATCAGGACCGCCTTGCGGCCGGCCTGGCGGATCAGTTCGGCCACCTCGCGCGCATCCGGCTCCTCGGCCGGCAGGTAGTTGATGGCGACGTCGGCACCTTCGCGCGCAAAGGCGATGGCGGCGCCGCGGCCCATGCCGGAATCGCCGCCGGTGATCAGCGCGCGGCGGCCGGTCAGGCGGCCGCTGCCCCGATACGTGGTTTCGCCATGGTCGGGACGCGGCGTCATCTTGCTGGCCAGGCCCGGCCATTCCTGCTTCTGGCGCTGGAACGGTGGCTTCGGATAGGCAGGCGGCGTCAGCGGACGAGGCGGGTTGGTGGCGGCTGCGCCCGCTTGCGCCTGGGCCAGGCCGGGGGCCAGGGCGGCACCGCCGGCGATGCCGGCTGCCACCGTGCCCACGAAACGGCGGCGCGAGGACTGCACGCCTTCGTCAACTGCCTTGTTGTCCAGCTTGGCGTCCGGTTTTTCGTTCTGCGAATCCATTGATCAGCACTCCTGATAGTCGATTGATAATTGAATAAATGCTAGCCCCAATC
>Ga0265780_10007222_pt1 | contig 13670 bp, 11 predicted proteins | sample P1T30metagenome_FD_192432 | JGI IMG/M metagenome (GOLD analysis project Ga0265780, IMG submission 192432) | Plant litter microbial communities from East Loma Ridge, Irvine, California - P1 T30 | ecosystem: Environmental > Terrestrial > Plant litter > Unclassified | place: USA: California... | reverse complement strand
TCTTTGTGTCCGCCGCGTGCCGCCCATATCAGCGGCGTCGATCCACCGCTGTCTTTTGCCTCAACGTCAGCCTTGCCAACGCTGAGCAGTACCTCTACTGTGTCTTTGTGTCCGCCGCGTGCCGCCGATATCAGCGGCGTCGATCCACCGCTGACCTTTGCCTCAACGTCAGCCTTGCCAACGCTAAGCAGTACCTCTACTGTGTCTTTATGTCCGCCGCGTGCCGCCCATATTAGCGGCGTCAATCCACCGCTGACCTTTGCCTCAACGTCAGCCTTGCCAACGCTGAGCAGTACCTCTACTGTGTCTTTATGTCCGCCGCGTGCCGCCCATATCAGCGGCGTCAAGCCACCGCTGTCTTTTGCCTCAACGTCAGCCTTGCCAACGCTAAGCAGTACCTCTACTATGTCTTTGTGTCCGCAGCGTGCCGCCGATATCAGCGGCGTTGCTCTGTTGCTATCTTTTGCATTCATGTCGATCTTCCCAGTCTGGAGTAACAGCATAACAACCTTCTTATTCTCATTCTCAGCAGCCCACTGCAATTGCGTCCAATAGTTCTCGTCCACTCTGCTGAGCTCAGACGCACGAGTATAGATCAGCTTAGAAGTGAGCTTGAGGATGGCGGCTTTATGTCCTGATACGTAAAGTACATGGTTCTGCCAATATGTCTTGGCATAAGCGTAGAATTGAAACGTGTGTTCCGGCTGGGAGCTGAGCGAGCTGCGCGCTTCAGCAACAGCTTTGCTCATATCGAATGCAGGTTGCCGTCTTGATCCAAGTAACATTATGGCGAGATTACGAGCAGCGCTCGAAGAACCTATAGTGGCTTGTACAATCTTAGATGGTGCAGATTGTGCTACTATCGGACGGACCTTGACTCTTGACAACTCCGTTCCAAAGACGCCATAGCCAAGGTAAGTGACAACAGTGTCTGCCAACGTCCTTTGCGCCTCTTCAAACGAAAATTCCACATGATTTACGCCACCTAGGCCGTCCAGGATGTACTTCTTGACGCTGTGGTGTATGACGCGGACGGTGAACTCTTCCTCGTCAACGGCGAGAAGGCATCCGCAGCAAGCCAGCGCTGAGTAGACATCATTCAGAGTCTTAGAAGGATCCCATGTGGCATCCCCAGGAATAACACTCAGAGCTTCTCGCAACTCGTCCGTCGTCAAGGGCCGCCAAGCTGCGAGCACAAGTTGCAGCGTTTTTGCTTGTAGTGCTGGATCAGACCTTCCCGACTTTTGTAGGATCCTAGCAAACGTCTCTGACAGATCTTTAGGTAGCTCTGCTAGTGCTTCTCTGATAGCGTGATCTGTTTTCATACTGCACAAAGACTGGATTTGGAGAGCTACCCAGAGAAACATTCCCTGCGAACCTTTCAGGAGAGCATCTTGGATCTCTAAGATTAAAGCCGGATCTCCAATCGTCAGACGGTTTTGGGTAAGGCAACGCTCGAGGTCTGCCTCGACAAAAGCTTCAATGTCCGGATTGTTGTCTGGCATCAAGACCACACGACTAGCTAAGAGTTGATTAGTAATCAACTGCAGGCCCCTGTTTGGCTCTTCTCGGGAAGAAGCACAGACTAGGACCTTGAGTTTCTCTTGTATCTTCCGGATTGCCTGCAACAACATCTCTTTCTCCTCATTGTCGCATTCTTCTAGGCCGTCAAGCACTAAGTATACTTCGACTTTATTTGAGAAGCCCTGAAAGAGCATCTCAAGCACTTGCTCTGTGTCGCCGGTAGTGTGCGTGTCTTCGTAGCTCTTAGCAGGTATGCTAAGATCTGAGACTGTACGTAAAAGCTGTTGTGCCAAGGAACCGATGATTGTTCGTGCTTGCAGACTTTCTGGAACGTCGTGCTTGCAGAAGAAGTATGCCACTAGGGCTTTCCCCTTCTTAGAGAAGAGGTTAAGATCATCCACGATGTTGGCAAGCAGTACGGACTTACCCGAACCCAGCTTGCCTGCGTATAACAATGTGCTAGTGTTCGAGCCATCTCTCCACTCTCGATACTCTGCTTGTCGCGTATGGAACGATGCGTTGCCCGCCTTTCTGATCTGCTTCCACGCTGTCTCATAATCGTATGTGGAGCAGAAGTCAAGCACTCGCATTCTGGTGGCATTTCTCTGCTGATGTGAGGCAGACGTGAACATGTCCCTGGTCAATGCCCTGAAGCCCGAGCTCTCTTGAGCTTCACTCACGTTCATCTGCTCCCTGATCGAACTTGCCCACTTTTCGAGGTCCGTCTGGAACGTCTTCAAGTGCGCATCGCTCAGAGAGGATGCAAACTGCTGGAGTGTCGACTTCTGTCCAAATTTGAAAAGGTAACGACACAGGCTGACTACCACGATAAAGTACTCAGTAAGGTGTGATTGTAATTTTGTAGACCGAGGGTATAGCAGGACAATCTCTTGGTAGCGCGGGGCAGAGCGGCCGACGTCCATGAACAACGAGGAAAGCTTTTCGATGTAGGTCGAAATATTCACGATCGACTGCGGTGCATCAGTAAATGACTACAACGATAATGTAAGAACAAGACACTGACCAACAACGACATGCGCACTAGTGACCACACGCCACACGCTACTAAATTCTGCGATCCCCCGACTAAGACATCTCCAAGCGCAGCAAACTGCTGGACTCCGTAAAGGAAGTTGGTGAAGCGAGGCCCAAAACATGCACTGCTGAACTTTCTTGATGTGTGACAATCAACCTCAGCCGTCAGCTGCATAACATCGCCTGGACTAGGTGTCGTCGAGAGTGACTGCGACCTCAGCGTTCGAAATGTTGACTTTTGCTCGTTCGAGAGGTCGGCTTCGAACTCAGAGACGGCCTGAGCGAGGCGTATCTCAGGTTTCAGCGATGAGGCTTTCGCTAGAGCGCCAGACATTACTGCTATAAAGCTGCACAACAGTAAGATGTAGCGCAGTCTGACACGCAAGTGTCAGCGCCCGTTTCTTCCAGAAGACGGCAACTAAGGTGTACTTGTTACCGCTTTGCGGGCGCGAGGGTCGTCAGAGACTTAGATTTAGAATAGCGTTTAGGAAGATAGCTGAAGTTCCTAAGCGTTTGTACTGTAATAGAGACAGCAAGTCGGATGCGACAAGTGAGAGGGCACGCCAACAATCAGGCTGAAGGACAGCAGAGGTGCCGCGCACGAGCTGAGCGTGGCTGCGCATCTCAGCCGCAACTCCGCTCGCGCGATGCGGCCGTGTTGTCTTGCTTTGAGGCAGGAATGTCTTTTCTAGCTTCCGCCGCTAGAGACATTCTTCGCCGTTGCATTGTATTGCGAGCGTTATGTACGTAGGCTTAGTGGATTTGGCGCAACGCAAATTATTGAAGGGTGTGAACAGTCCGCGGAAGGCCCAGCTGCGCTAAATCAGCCTAAGCTGCCACGGGCCGTGCTTGGTGGTGCCCTCCACAAGCGGGTAACCACCCGTTCCTGAGCTCACATCGCAAGCACGCAGAGAGGCTGCACATCTTCAAAACTTAGGCTATGCTTTTGGCGTATAGATGTATACTTACAGGACTCTGGAAGGGCGATCAGGACAATCGCTGATCGTAGAGCAGGGATGCATTATCGTCGCAGCTTCCAGCGCTGCTTAACAGTTTAACTAAGACTGTTGTAACTTTACTTTTCGGTCTCTGAGCCGAGCACTATTACCTAGTAGGTATATTCAGGACCAGTATAAACATTATCGGATGGTCGCTATTGAGTGGTGTTACTAGAAGATTTCCCAGGTTCTGGGTGGGATGTTTCTACCCGCAGTGTGGCGCAATATTCATTACATAGTCACGCTCTCAGACCATAAATAACGGCTTGTGTGTCTGTTCGCAGGTGCCAAGCCAGTGAGGGCTTAGCTCCACTCAAGTTGGACTAGCGTCATTCTGCGCTTCCCTCAGAGCCTCCGTAGCCTCACATTCCATCACTCAGTTCGCCCACTTTCTCTCTCAGATCATCAGTATCGCACTACTGTAAGAGCATAAGAGCACGGAGAAACTCTCGGAATAGGGCTATAAAGCTGCTCTTTGCGATAAGGCTGAGAGGATATGACTAATCTTTATAACTAACGTTATAACTACGTATCGTTTCTATCTTCCGGAATGTCGATAGATTTCCTCGGTAACTACAAAGCAGGGGTGGAAAGAAAGGCAGGGCTTGAAGAGCGCCGGTAAGATGATGGACAGCATCAACAACGTCTTAAGAAATTCGGTGACAATCTGATGTAAGAATAAGTACATGCTGTAGAACTCGCTGCTATATTCTTAGGACAAGGCTCCTGCCGTAGAACAATACTTTAAGCTTTTAGTACAAAGATGTCTCGTTACACTGTGTGTCTCGCTTCGCAGTAGGTGACGTTACCCTATTGCCAAAGACCTTGCAGGAACAGCATTTGCAGCAGGCGCTGTTAATCGTAAAGCTAGACGAAGACACTATCAGAGACGTCGATGAGAATGGGAACGGAGTATATGATGCAGGAGAAAGGTAAAACCGCGACTTATTGAATCACGAGATGTAAGTGCGTAATGAACTGTTTAGCTTGCTTCTTTTGACACATGAGTGGTACATGAGTTTGCTAATTCATGTCGATACAGTCTGCACGTGGTAGCGTCTCTTCCTGCCCTCTATAGAGCCGCGATTTATGACCAATTTCTCCGCTTCCGCGCCTCCGACTAGTGGATCTTGGTTCGATTCAACAGTCTGCTACCTAACCACTATTGCCAAAGACGGTAGGTTGTGCGGCTGGTTGTGCGGCTGGTTGTGCGGCTGGTTGTGCGGGAGGCGCTGGAGGAGGCGCACCCGCAGCCACAAGTGTCCTCACCCTGTCTACAATGCGAGTCAACCCCGGATGGTGTATTTCCCTATTCCAGTCAACATGACTATGTGGATTGTGAGTGGTCGGATATATGGGGAGCGGAGGCACCGGCGGTGCAAATTGCAGTGTGTCACTGTAGTCATCTATCTCATCTTCTGAGAGACCTTCTTCCATGACGGCAAATTTCGCAACGGGTATAATGTCAGCTTGGGTTTTTAGGTGTCGACACTTGGAGACGATCATCCTTGCATCTGGCCACTGCCAAACAGCAGGCCGCCACGTCAATCCTGCGACATTTGTCTCTATATGTGCTTGTGTCAGATCTCTGGGAACCAATATCTCCAAGAAGAGATTCCTATCAAATGCTAAATAGAGCAAAGCTGTTTCTAGGAATCTTACTAGCGTCCGATGCTCAATAGCACCGACAAACATAGCTGATTGGGTGGCTGTAACGATCTGCGTTCGACATAATTGACCAGGTGAATATCAATGGAGTGCTCTCTGCGAAAGAATCCCTGGACATCTCCGTGGTGGCGGATCCAGGCTACTTCTGCGCCTCGCGCAGCCTTTAACATGTCGAGCAAAGGCGTCAGTTGGTGGACGTAATCCCAATGAACGGCAATTATGAAGGGTCTTATCTTTCCAAGCTCTGTCGGCAATTCCTTTTTGTACTTCCTCACGGATCCTGGCGTTGACACCTTCTAGTCCAGAGTCGGACACGTACGCCCCGAAAAATGCTGGAACAAGATCTCCGACGTTCACTGAACCTGGGATTGGTTTGTACTCCCACCTGTCACCCACCAAGTCATATATCTTGAGACGCAGCTCTGCCGGCAGATTTGACCATCGAGCAGTCAGTATACCTAAAACAGGCGCTGGTACGAGCTGTCCCTGGGCGAGTTGTCTTGGGCCTAAACCTGGACCTGGAGCCTGGACGTTTGCCACTGTTGGTGGTGCTGCTACTGGTGGTGCTGCTACTGGTGGTGCTGCTACCCTAACAGCTGCTCGATGTTCCTTGAGCGGTACACCGAACCAGGTATTTGGACTCTTGATCAGTAAATCCCGCCCTTTCATCGTGTTTCGATTACGCAGCACGATTGTGCTTGTTGGTGCTCCTCCGTGTGCCGCTGTTCCTCCGCGTCTTGCCCATCCGCCGCGCCCTGCTGCTTTGCCGCGTCCTGCTGCTTTACCGCGTGCCATGCTTGCCAATCGTTATACGCTCTCTTGTTGACGCTAGTACATTCAAAATATATTGTAGGTACTCGAAGTTGATATCCGCGTTGCGCTTGAGGGTGGACGAGGCCACGTTTTAAGCATGTCGATGAATTTTTCGCGTCGCCCCTACCTGGACAAAGACTCGTCAAGAGGGCTTTTGTGCGCATTGCGGCTTTGTTGCCTGGTCAAGTCGTTGACACTAAGGAGACACGCGGACAAAGAAGCATTTTCTTTATGACATTGTTTGGGGCTGAAAGTAATACTTCAAAGGAGATGACAAATCTTGGAAGATGGCCGCGCATTTCCTGTTACTTCTTGTCAACCTTAACCCCAGCTTGGACTTAACAAGAGGTTCCAGTGTTGAAGTGAAGTCTGGGCGGTGACATGATCATCAAGCGTCGCAGGCTTTCCTCAGCCGCCTTGACGCACAACGGACGCATCATCGCTCGAAAATTCTCTCATGGCATCGACAACACAGCGATGTGTACTATTGCAATCCCTGCTGTTCATCCGTTAGCCCTTTACAATGGCAGTATGGCGTGTTTGCCATCAGTAAGCAATTCGTCTCCGTGCTCAAGCAGAGCATCGGCCTAACACCCCGAAAGATGGTTACGCTCTGAATTTCGAGTATTCATGCAATTTCAATGGGATTTTATTCTCTCCGTCACTCTCCCATCTCTGCTTGTACTGAGCTACTCCTAAGCACCGTCTTCCGTCGTCGCATCGTTTCACCTGTTTATGACCCTAATTAATTGTGCCATGACAGAACACATGAAGCTACTTGCTTAGTCTGAGACCTGGAGCTACTGTCTGCGATCTCGTAGCGACTGTGATTACGGCTGTCTTCGCTCGATCCTGTGTTCTCGTGCTTGGACTCCCTTTCCTAGGTTGTACCCACAAGACTGACGAAACCGGATTATCTCTAGACGATGAGGCAGGCCCTGCGCACACAAGCGACAACGCGCGCCGAGCGGAAGCTACCAAAACCGATTGTAGCAACCTGAAGGTATCGTCTCAGCTCTTGGACAACGATGGAGCTGCGGACGAATACCAAGCTGAGACTACTGACACGGAAGAGACTGAGACTACGGACGAGGTTGATTCTGAGACTACACACCACCAACCAGCTCAACCCAGTGATCAACACGCAACTCACCGCCTCGTTGTCTCATATATGCCGCCGCCTCCGCAGTCGACGATCTTGTGATTGTAACAGTGACGACACACGAAAAAGATGCGATCCGGGTCCTTACTTAGCGCCACGCGCCAGCCGTAACGGTATACCCAGCTTCTCTTTGTCCGTACTGATGCTAGCGGCTTCATGTATTGCGGCAAACACGTCCAATCGATGCCCTCAAATTCATTCTCAAGGTGTGTGTCGAAGCCCTCGTCTATAGCCCCCTTAGCAGCAGTTGCAGCTTCGCTGCCCTCGGCGGGCGCGACGATAGCGTCTTCAGCTTGCGACTCGCGCAGTTGTGACTCGAAATCTGCGGTCTGAGACGCTTTGAATAGGGCTTTGCGAGGCGACAGGCGTAGTGACGATTGCTGCGGATCGAGCACGATAGGCTGGCTGACGGTGCTGCGAGACGTGACTTTTGGGCGCTTGTTTTGAGCAGCAGCGCCGCTGAAACCGCGCTTTTTGGGTGGCATAAGGTCAACAAGAGGTTAGCGATAGTAAGGATATTAATAAGGCTGTAACAGAGAGAGGATGCAGCATGTCGTTGAGTTAGCAGGCAACTTACTAAGCTAGCTACCACACTAGTTAGGAAAGCATCATCACCTTAATTATACGGCAACACTAAAAGCGTTATGTGAATCAACAAGTAGCCATCCCTATGAACAACATATACGCTCGCTGCTATCAAGCCTATCAAGCCTATCAAGCCTATCAGGCCTATCAAGCCTGCCTTCTATCACGGCTTGATTTGGCTTACTATCTACTAAAGGGAGCTTGATTTGGGGGAACCAAGCCAAGTCAAGCCTATCAAGCCAAGCGCTTCAAAGCAGCTTGTTTGTTGGCAAGTCTGTGTACAAGGAAACTGGGGGAATATAGGCAGATCTGAGGTTGGGTAGTGGTCAGGGCTTTTGCACGAGTAAGCGAAAGCGAACGAACTTTGTGTTGAGGCATGGAAGAGGTATGGAATGAATGGCACGCATGATCATGGCATGATTTATTGAGATGTCGACATAGATGACAGACTTTGGGTCCAGTGTTGGGTCTATATTGTTGTCACGATGGGTTTGAGGCATTCAAGAAAATAGGAAAGCGAAAGCACCAAAAAAAGGATAAAATATCGAATTGAAGCCACTTCTTATGCATGTGCTTTTGTTGATAATCGACTGAGTACGGCGAGCTCTAGGCAACCTGAGGCGAGTGTGAGTCAAGTCAGTGGGTGTAGACTACCACTTCCGTCTTGAAAAGAATCGTAATCAACAAAGCTTAAAGCACACGTGATTGGCTAGCTGAAACTGACTCAACCCTTTCTCCACAAGACTTCTCGTTGACAGTACTTTCCGCCTTCTTGCTCTATATTTCAAAAACGAGGGTGCTCATCAATAACACAGCACGACCTTTTAGCAGGTCCTATTCCTCATATCTTCCACATCGACAGCTTCTTGCCCTTTCACAACTGTAGCAAGCCACGATAAAAAAAATCCCCAACGGCGAGCAAGCGGATCCACCTGAGCTGATGGTCGGTGAAGAAGGTTAGGAGTTGCAACAGGGTGATCGTAGATCTCGTATAATATGCCCTTGTCTTCTGGGCTATCTTAGATGGATATTCGGACGAAAAAACCACGGAAGTGTGAGCGTAAAGGCCACTACATGAACCTTCATGTGAAAACATGTTGGGCCTCAAACGAGCATACCCTGCAGGCTATGGCGAGCGGCGAAGGCCGCGAAGTGAGTTACTACAACGTTGAGGGTGCCTAACTTGAGCACGCAAAGGGGGCACGCCCATCGTCTCCGGAGCATGTTGCTAAAGCCAGTGTTTCGATTCAGTCATACATCGCATCCATGCGACTGTCAAGAATGTCGTCAAGTCTCAGATGCCCGGGACGCGGAATTCGCTTCGCTTTCCCATCGAGAAAGGCCCAGCTCTTCCCATCCAGGCTTATATACTTGCCCTCTTTCCATTGCACGAGTGACATGGAAGTCCGCAAGTTACCCTGCTCGTTCTGAAACACGGTGTAGTTGTGCGACAGGTAGTCTGCCTCGGTGGAGTTGACGAGCCAGCAGAGCCCGTTTGCGCCGTTCATTGTGGTTCTCGCTAGCTCGACGAGTCGCGGATATATGGGTATTTCCATTGCCACTTTGACCACCTCGACGAGCTTCAGATTTGGAAGGACAGCGCCTCGTTCCAAGACGAGATGCTCGACTTGCCGATAGTCCCAGTGCATCTCGTCAGATGTATCGTCGTACTCTCGTAAGGTGAGACGTGTGAGTGATGGAGGCAGCCGATCGCGCAGCTTTTCAGTCGTCTCCTCCAACGGATCTTGAGCGTCTAGTTGGGCGAGGAATGTCAGGAATAAGTGATCATACGCAGCTAGATCCTCCTCCAGTGGACCTAACAGTATGTCCGACCAGGCCGCCAGATCGACGTCGATTCCCGTGAGGCGAGAAAAGCCACATAGCGTCGGAAGTGTCCCGAGTGGCGCATCGAAATCCCAGGATTCAGCCATCGCAAGGTGAAGACTCTGTAGGCTCTGCTTGTGGGGTTCCAGAAGAGCGCCCAACTCCGGTAGAGTGAAGTTCTCCGGGCCCACCTCGGAATCTCCTGTAGAATAGTACAGGTGCGCCAGAGTCTTACAAGCCAGGCTAGCAAAATCAGTCCAGGCATACTTAGATGCTCAGCGTACACTTACAGAAGGATTTGCATATCCGCTCTACTCAGGGTGCAGTATTGCAACGTGAGGCGAGTGATTCTGGTGGATTCTGGTAGGAGGCAGATTGGGACTGGAATCATCGGCGCATCAACCATCATATCCATGCCGACGGAGTCTTCCTTCCAGCCTCCAGTGGCACGATAGACTTCGAGCGTTTGGACATTGCCTGCACGGAGCACATGGTTGAAAAAGGCGATAGGCCATTCGAGCTCATGATCGGTTGCACATGCTGTAAGGCGCTCCAAGGAACGAAAGGCATGCGCGTTCCGCCACTCCAAGCTGTGAGCGACGTTCGGCGTTCCGTACAGGTCCAAGTATCGAAGATTCGGGAGAAGGGCAAGGAGCAAAATGACCAAGGGCTCGTCGATGCCCGTGCGAAGTAGCTTGCAGAATTTCGCTTCGTAAGGGACATTCTCAATGTGTACATCTTGATCATAGAAGTAATCTTGCCACCCCTCCCGATCGTCCTCATCGAACATCTGCTGTTGGATCCACATGGTTTGCAGCAGACTGCTTTCTGGCTCGAAAGGGGCAGCAGTTTCGATCACACCGGAGGCGATAGCAGCTTGGGTGAGTGTCATGTACTGCAGCTCGGTGCACTGATCCGTAAAGCAATCCCTTCTGACTTCGTGTTCAGGATGGAAGTAGCTCAGGTGCTTGTACGCCCTCAAGTCCGCCCGACGCACATGTTTGGCTAAATCAGGTCGCTCGATCAACCGGAAGATGAAGGCCTTGAAAGATCTGCCGTACATATGGGTGTTTGAGTACTCGCGGAATAGCTCAGGTTCCGTGACATTGCGCAGTCGGCTGTGGGTCAATGAGACGTTGAGCAGGTCGACTTGCGTTAGGTGAGTAGCGACGCTGAGCAGCAGCTCCGGAGCGAGGTCGAGGAGATGCATGTCGGGATTAGATGTGTTGGAGAGAGGGACGCGATCAAGGGTGGATGGAACGCGGTGGTGGTGGGGTTTAGCGCCGTGGTCTGTGCCTTCTTCACAGCGAAGTCGCTGATGAACGGAATCACTAAATGTCAGGGTGAGAAGAGCGATTTTATAAACGAGACACCCAGGCTGCGCATACTGTAAGCCCAGGGCACCTTGCATGGTCACGTGGATTATCCACTAGCCAATCAGCCCACCACTTCATGTATATAAACCTACGTCACAGACTTCTTGGTCATTAGAACATGAGAACATGAGAACATCAGAACATACAACTAAACAACACAATACACCTTACATTATATATCAATCGCCTTTTTGCTTACACATACCTTAGCTCATGCACACCCCAAAGCCACCAAGTACTCCGTGCAAACCTGTGTTGCTATTTGAGAGTGCGGATTGGTCGGCTTCAAAAAGCGAGCAGTTGTCGCGCGACATGTACCGGTACTGCAGGCTGGAACTTCCGAGCGAGAATGCCGGGCCATCTGTCAGGTAAGAGTAGCCAATAATGGCTACAAATATAGTTTATTGAGCAGATCAACGCGTTATAATTCGACAGGGCACTCCTCGGACATATTTCGATTTTCGCTCGTATGTGCCAACATGCAGTAGGTCTGCCACGCAAGGATCTTGCAAGATCTGCTCGTAGCTACCTCGAAACGAATAGTATCAGAGAAGTCGATTTGTGAAGATCAGTACCTAGCTAGCCTTTTCTAAATCGTCCAATTCTTCGTCCACCCCTAACCTCCCAACACCCTCCCCACCCTCTCCAGCCCCTCCTTAACAACACGCCTCTCCATCGTAAACATCATTCTCCACCACCCTTCCCTCCCATGTTCCTCCACAGGCTGCAAAAATACACCCCCATCCACAAACTTCTGCGCCAACACACACTGCCTTTCAAACACGCTCTTCACCCCATCGTCCGGCGGCATCCACGCACTCAAATCAACCCACAGAAAGAACCCCGCGTTACCTCCTTGAAGATACTTGATTCCCATGTCGTCGAGCAGCGAGGTAGCGTACACATGCGTCCGCGATACGTCGACGTGATAAAGCGATGAAATCACGACACCATGCTCTGTCTTCTAGCATCGCAACAGCAATGGCAACAATCGGGCCGCTCACACTACTAAACCGCAGCACCGCGTGGACAGCTTTTCTCAAGTCTTCGTTGCGCGTAATCAGCGCGCCGACTTTGAGCCCCGCGGCGCCGAAATCTTTGGAGAGACCGTATGTGACGTGGATGAGATTGGGGTCGATAATGCCGGTGGGGTCGATGGATAGGAGGGACGTGAATGGTGGGGCGTTTGGATAGTGCGGGTTCAAGAAGACGGATAAGGCGTAGATTTCGTCAGAGAGGAGGTGGATCGAGTGCCAAGCGCAGAAGCGCATTAGGGCGACGAGAGTGCATTTAGGGTAGTAATGGCCTGGAATTCGTTAGTAAGAGGAGGGATAAAAAACAGGGACTATGTTACCCAATGGGTTGTGCGGATTCACAATTAGCAAGACCCTAACCTTTACACCCTCTCACGCACACTCCTCCATCTTCTCCTCCAGTCTCTCCACAACAATCTCATCGAAACAGTCTTCGTGATCCGTATCAGCAGCAACAATCTCAACGCCCGCTTTGTTTCCGAGGTCGATTTCGAAACGGCCGTAATCTATTGGTGATCAGGCCCTTCGGACGTCTTTGCCTCTTCTTTATCGTCTACGAAAAGACATACTTACATGGTCTCGTCGTCAAAATCGCCTCCCCATCCGCACACAGTGCATATGCAAGAACATCATGCAACGCCGTCGCTGCCGCCGCAACTTTCACATCCCCACCCGTAACCTTCGTATACGGATTGAAATACTCGTTGACATGTTCCGCAAACGCAGAGGGTAAGCGCGGACCGCCAGCGGTACAGTACGCATAATGAAATGCTTCAGCAGGGACATGGACCTAGGGCGATGAATAAGACAACGGCTGGAGTTTCCGTGGAACAGACTTAATGAGCGAACATGGCTTGCAACCGCACGTAGTACGTCGTACTACGGTTACGCCCTACGTCGTAGTGGGTCGTACGTACTTGGCAGTGAATTGAAACGTAGCGTAGCCGTAGTGGTGACATTTTGGGAGCCGTAGTACGGCGGTACGGCGTTATTTCGGGTGGTGCGGAAGGAGTGCTGGGAGGCCACCAGGTGGTCTGTTCTGGTCTGATCTACACGCAAATTTGTTAGCGGATACGACGCAACGGGGTGCGGCCATGCTAAGGGAAGTAGGGAGGTAGTTGGGGTGAATATCCTGGGTACATAGTAGCCGCTGTACGCACCCAAATCATCACCAGCTACACCAAAAATGAGTCGCTCTCAACGCTCACAAGCACCTGTTTCTCCTGCCTTGATATTCCATCAAGCCGCGTCGCGACGCCTTGCTGCCCAGCCTACGCCAAGTCCCTCATCCTCACGTTCATCTTCTACCTTTGATGAGCGCCCCCAAGTATATCTCAGCGGCGATTTTGGTGTACTCGGCACCTATTTCGAGGTGGGTTTCAACCGCGTTTCTGACGCCAAGGGTCGCCTTGTTGCGGGTCGTTTGGGGTATCGTGTGAGGCATATGAGCTAGCTTGGAGGTGCTCGTGAGGCCGTGTCGATATGGGAGCATGGGTTGGAGTTGGAGTACTTGGGGGACAATATGAAAAAGTCAAGACTGTGGCTTTGCAAGCTTTGCCATCTTGATCGAATGACTAATGACGTCAGACGCGTTGATGGTACTCGGTTTATCAAGAAGCACATAGAGAAGGTCCATGGGATTGTCCTAGAT
>Ga0265780_10007221_pt1 | contig 13671 bp, 26 predicted proteins | sample P1T30metagenome_FD_192432 | JGI IMG/M metagenome (GOLD analysis project Ga0265780, IMG submission 192432) | Plant litter microbial communities from East Loma Ridge, Irvine, California - P1 T30 | ecosystem: Environmental > Terrestrial > Plant litter > Unclassified | place: USA: California... | reverse complement strand
CAAAACGAAATTGCGCTGGCGAGGCGATCAAAAGTTTACGACCAGCCATTTTGGGTTCGTCTTCTTGCAAATTTTTTGGATTTGCCCAACCGGGCTAAGACAGATGGGCGCATACCAGCCTGAAGTCAATTTGAAGCCCGCCCAGCGCGGGTATTTTTTCGCCTAGGCCTTACTATTTGCGCTTTACGACTAGCCGGGCTGGCTTATCAAGCGCTGCCCAATTCGGCTCGAAGTGTGGCTCTTTCGCTTCCGTGCTCGCCTGATATCCCAGCAGCTGCTCAACGTGTGCGCGAAGCACCAGCACTGATCCGTCCGCGCGGAGCTTGTGGATCACGCCCATGTGCGTGAGCTCACGGGTCTGCGCACTGCGCTGAATGCGGCCGGTCATCTCGGCCACTTCGTCTTTCGTCAGGAACGTGCTGGTCATTTTTCAGACGGCTTGTGCTTTACCTGCGCGCGCCGGCAAGCCGCCTCGAATTCCTCGTCTTTGCTCAGGGACGGAACGACTCTAATCTTTACATTTCTGCACGACTCCTCAAATTCTTTGCTTGCCTTCCAAACTTCACGTGGCCTCCTTGGCAGTGCGAATGGGTCGACACCGAGAACAGATTGCGTTCGCAGCCACGTTTTGCATTCCTCCAAGTTGTATCGGTGCGATCGCACGCCGACAGGAGTGAAGGGCAGCCCCTCGTGTTCTAGGCGCCGGATGGTCGACTCGCTGACGCCGAGGGCGGCGCAGATCTGCTGGCGGTTCAGTTCGGTTTCCATGGCACCTCCCGATGTCCGCAGCTGCGGGTTCAAGCCATCGTAGCACCCGCGTCGCCTGGCAGACTAGATCGAAGCGATCAGCGCTTTGATTTCTTCTACGCGCCATGCTGTGACACCTGGCGACAGCTTAACCCCGGCGGGAAAGCGGCCGGCCTTGACGCCGCCCCACCACGCGCTGCGGCAGACCGGAATTAGGGGAGGTATTCCCGCCTTCTTGTCGCCGATGATCTGGCGGAGGCGGAGGAAACCTGTTTCAGGTAGTTGGTTCATCTAATTCTTTCACAATGATTTTCTGTCGTCGCGCCAGCAGCGCCTCCAGCTGTTTAATTTGGTGCTTGTCGACCTGGGCCGCGAACTCGGCGGTGATCACCTGACGCCGCGCCTCCTTCAGGCTGCTTTCGAGTTCAAGGATGCGATGGCGCAGGCCGGCCGCGACCGCCGCCGACGGCCGGATCCAGGTGGACTCGTGCGGCTGCTCGCGTGAGGGTAGCGTCGGCTCCTTGCGATCCGGCGGTGCCGCTGCGCCGGCGCTGCGCATCAGCCGCACGAGCTTCACTTGATCTGCTCCGGATCGACGATGAGCATCAGCCCGTTGATGACGTCGATGACCCGCGTGCACACGTCAGCGGCCAGCCGTGCATCATCGTCCGCATCCTTGATACCGTTGAGTTCGTCCAGTACGCTGACGATCGCCTGGCCGGTCAGCGGCGGCACCGGCTTGAGCAGGTCCGTGCGCATCTGCTGTAGGTCGGGGCGATCGGAAAGGTCAGGGCCGCTGGCCGTGTCGTTCGATCTGCGCACGTGCGTGGCCGCTTTAGCGGGGATGGCTGGCGCCGGCACGACCACCGTGTTGTCGTCCACCTCGTCCAAGTTCTCGTCGGCCACATCGCCGATGCTAATCCGCCGCACGCCGCGCGCGCTCATCCGGTCCTTCGCATCACTGAAATCGAAACCACCGTCGGAGAAGTAAGAGAACGATTCTTCGGTATCGCCGTCGAATTTCACCTTCTCGTTGACCCAATACGATTCCCGGAAAGCGAGGCGGCCCAGCAGCTTGCCGAGCATCGACATTTCAATCGGTGTCGGCAGGTCGCCGCCGGCAGCCTGGATGGCACGCTTCGCTTCATCCCAAGTGACGCATGTCAGCTCGCCAGGCATGGCCATCACTTCGTAGACCACGCCACTGGTGATGTCAACGATCGTGCCTGCGCAATGCTCGCCCAAAATTTTGCTCGAATGGGGGCGACTGCTTAAAATTAGCCCATCCAGCTGCGCTGGCGCTGAGCGCTGCTCGCGCCCAGCATTTTCACGCGCAACCTCTTGATCTGATTGAGCATCGCCGTGTTGCTCGGCTGGCGCGCGCCCGGCCAGCTGGGCGAGACTTTGGGCGCCGAATGCGTTGATCGCCGACGTTGACGCTTTGCACATCGAGACGATCCCAGCCTTGACGCCGGTGCGGAACGTTCGCGTGCTGTCGTTTGGATCGTCATCGATGTCCACCGAGTCGATCAGGACGCCTGCGATATTGACCAGGTCCAGCGCGGTTACTGGCGGCACGCCGTCGATGTTTGTGGTTGCGGTGCTGTTCATGTCGTTTCCTTCTCTTTGTGTTTGGCGGAACGGCGCGCTGGCGCCGCGATTACGTTCGTGTGACGGGTGTGGTCGACCTGCGCCGGCCCGACGCCGAAGTGGCGCTCGACGCCGGCGCGCAGCCGGTGCTGGTCTTGCAGGTGAAACTGGTCGATGCGGACGAGCGCCTGCTCGAGCGTCAGCCCGAAGAAGCCGAATGGGCTGCGCACGTGCACCGTGACGGGCCCGAACTGATCCAGGCCATCGTGGACGAGCCAAAGCCGGGCGGCCGCCGAAGGCGTGGCGCTGGCGCTGCGGCGACGAATGACGATGTCACCGGACCAGTCCAGGCGCTCCATCAGCGCCTCGGCCTTCAGTGCGGCGCCGGCGGTGTCGACGCCCACAGCCAAGGCCTGCCCGTTCTGGTCGAAGATGTCGAATAGCTGATCGGCGCCGATGGTGCGCGCGTTCACTTGACGCCGCCTTTCGTTGCATACTTCTCAATCCAGCGGATTTGGCTGTCTGCAGCCTCTTCCAGCATACTCATCAGCGGCTCGATCAAAGCCACGAGCGCACCGATATCGCGGTCAGACAAAAGCGTTCGCGTGCTAGTCTCCTGGTCGAGCAGATGCTGCTGGACGATACTAGCGATCGTTCCGCATCCGCTCGTGACCGACTTCACCTTTGCAGCGAAACGTGCGTTTGGGTCAGTCTTTAGGTTGTCTGAAAGCCACGAAAAATCTTCGTGGAAAGGTTTATTTTCTATTGCGCTTGTCGGTTCATTGGTAGTACAGTCACGATTCGCCATTTTCTTCTCCAAAGGTTGATGGGCGTAAGGGGTCATCCGGTGCTGGTACACCGGGTGGCCTTTGTTGTTTTTGCTGCTGGTTTTGCTGGGCTAGTCGGGGTCGAGGCTCAGCTGGTGTTGATCCTGCGGGGTTTCGGGTTTTGATTTCTGGCCGAGCAGTTCGCCAATCTTCGCGACGCCGGCCGGGTTGTAGCGGAAGCTGGCCATCTGCTTGCTGGAGTACTGCGACTTGTCCATTGCGAACTCGCCGTACTGTTCGACCTTCAATAAATTCGCATTCGCCAGCGCGCCGACCGCGTGTGCGCTGACTCCGTAAATTTTGCCCACCTCCGTCGCGCCCAGCAGCAACTCGACATGAGGAAGCGGCACCACCACTTCCCCGGCCGCAGAATTCACCAGCTTGGCGTAGATTGTCTGCTGCGCCGCCTGGCCCAGGGTCGGGAACAACGCGCACAGCGACGCGGCTGTCTTTGCGTTGGTAGCGATGGCGCGCGCCGTGCGGAATGCGGACAGGGCAGGGTCCACGCCGATCTGGCGCGGCGCCGGTGCAGCCGCCTCCAGTTCGATCAAGCGGTCCAGCACGCGTGTCTGCACCTCGAGCGATTCGCTCATCACCATCAACTCGGCTTCACGCTTTGGCAAGAAATAGCATTTGCTTTTGCGGACAGACCCGTTCGGGCCCGGCACTTCGACGTGGCCTAAAAATTTAGGAGACGCGATGCCAGGGTGCTTCTCGATCTTCGCCATAAAATTGTCGTGGCGCAGTTCTGCGCTGCCCGGCTCGCGCATCGAGTTGATGACGTCGACCAGCTCGACGCTGGACATCGTCGGGGTGGTGGTGCGGAGTGGTGCGTTCATTTTTTCCTCATCATTCAAGTTGGTTAAGCCAAATCAAGCACAACCTCAGGAACAACTGTAGCACAGAAAAACAACCGCATACAACTTTTAAAGGCGTAAAGGTGTAATCGAGGCGAAAAAAAGAGCGCCGTAGCGCCCCCAACTTTCCTGTGGATATGAACTTAACTATGGCGATCGTGGCTGTCCTCGTCATCGTCAGGGATGGAGCCTTTCAAATCGAACTTGGCTTCAAGGATGGCCGCAGCCTGCTCAGGACTGTTGACTACAAAAATAAAAACATCCATGAGAGCAGCCTCTGCAACCAGTCGATGAAGCATTTGATGGGCCCGCTGATCGAAACCGCCGTCGTTTGGCACCGCTACGAAAAGAACATACGAGCGATCGTCCCTTAGATGCGCTCGAAGCGTGACGAGACTCCACAACTTTCTAGGTACCGAATCCCGAAAAGTATGATTCATGAAACTGGTATCCCCCGGCGTCACGAACTGAGCAACAACATGATCATCCATGTAGTCAACTGACCAGAACGTTGCATTTCCTTTAACGGTATTGTTCCATTTGGCGCGATTTTCGGGCAGCAGAACAGCAATTTGTTTAAGAATTATGTCCGCATACTCTGATGGCGATCTGAACGGCCTTTTCGGTTCGAAGGAGCCCGGTGCCGTGCGATAGTCAGGGGAAAAAATACTGTTCGGTGGAATTACAACGGACGTAATCTTTTCGCCGCTACGTAGCCGCAATAGCTGCCCTTCTTGAGCGCCGAGCTCACGCTCCAAGATGCTCACGACCTTGCTTCTAGGTAGAGCTTGTCCGGACTCCCATTTGGCGACAGATTGCTGAGATACGCCGATCTTTTCAGCAAGCGCTTCTTGGGTTAAACCCTTTGCTTCGCGAAGCTGCTGGATGGCCTTGCCTGTCTCGTTGCTACTCATCTATCACAATCAAAAGGTTGTAAGAAGCGTGAGTTTATATAAACGGTGGCGTTTGTAAAGAAAATTATCTCCAAAAGGTGTTTAAAGTTGTAGAATGGCGTAATACAACTGATGGGCATCAACATGGATGATACTTTTGCAACACCGTCCGGCATCGCCGACGCCATCGTGGCAGCAGGCAACCAAGCTGAATTGGCGGCCAGGCTCGGCGTGTCGCAACAGGTGGTCAGTAAATGGCTGTGCCGCGGATGGGTTCCTTTAAAGCGGGCAAACGAAATCGAAGCCAAGTTCAGCATCCCACGAGGACGCCTCGCCAACCCAAAAATCTTGAGCCTGGTCACAGGCACGGCGCCCTAGGCTATTTATGGATTCCGCTTTCAACGTCGCCCGCCAGGTCGGCGCAGGATTTCTGCGCGCTGACGAAACGCTGCTCACCACGGATTGTGGCTGGGGCGCTCGGCCATGACGCGCACGCCGCAGCTTGAGGACGGCTACGTCCGGATCGCCAACGAGCTTCTGGAGGCTTTGCTCGCCGCCCGGCTAACTGCGAACCAGTGGAAGGTCGTCATGACGATCATCCGGAAGACGTACGGCTACGGCAAAAAGGAAGACGACCTGTCTGCGTCGCAGATCGCAAGCATTTGTGCGATGAACCGTACGCACGTCACCGAGACATTGAACCAGCTGGCCCGCATGAACGTCATCAGCAAGCGCCCCGGCGTACACGGCAGCATCGTCGCCATCCAAAAGGATTCGCGGCACTGGATCGCCGATGAGAAGCCTGACGACGGCACCCCGAAACGGATCATCGTCAAGACTGCCGACAGGCATTACACCTATCGGGTGACGCTGCCCACTACCGGCGAATTTTATCTCGGCGTCCGCAGCTGTAAATGCCACCCGAACCAGGACCGCTATGTCGGCTCCGGCAACTGGATTTCGACTGTCGAAAAAGGTGAGCTGGTCAAGGAAGTCATCGAGATCTTCGACAACCGCCAGGACGCAGAGCGGGCTGAAGTTTCGCTCATCCGTCTGCATGCGGGCAATGTCCTGCTACGCAATTCGACATGCTATGTGACAGGCGCAGCATTCGATGTTGACCTGTCCGAAGTCTGTCCACCTAGGACAGAGTCTGTACAGGGTGTACAGGAATTTGACGATGCTAGGACAGACTCTGGACAGGTCGATAGGACAGACTCTGTACACACAAAAGACAACCTTCCAAAAGACAACCAACAAAAGACAGGGCCGACCGCTTCGCGCGTCGATCCGCTGCAGTCGATCCCCACGGGGACATTGGTCGATCTGTACCACGAGCTCATGCCGAACAACCCGCGGGTCAAGGTCATCAATCCCGGCCGCAAGAGCGCCATCAGGGCGCGCTGGCTTGAGGCCGCGAAGCTGGACTGTGAACCGTTCGGTTACACGACGCGAGAGGGCGGTCTGGAGGCGTGGCGACAGTTCTTCGCGATATGCGCTGAATCGAAATTCCTGACTGGGCTATCTCCCCCAGCGCCAGGCAAGCCGGCCTTCGTTGCCGACATCGATTTCCTTTTCTCTCCGAGCGGCTTCGCCAAAACCCTCGAAAACAAATACCACCGGGATGCACCATGACCGAAGCACCTACCGAAACACAAACGATGTCCGTGCGCGCCGAGCAGGCCGTGTTGGGCGGGCTGATCATCAGCAACGACGCGATGGATCGTATCGTCGACCTGGACGCAGGCCATTTCCAGCACCAGGATCACAAACTGATTTTCAATGAGATGCGCCGGCAGATCTTGGCCAACCAGACGGCCGACGCTATCACCGTCGCTGCAGCCCTGGGCCAGATGGTTCCGGACTGCCTGCGCTACATGACACAGCTGCGCGGATCGGCCGTCAGCGCCGTCAACATCCGGCGCCACGCCGACATGGTCATCGAGAAGGCGACAAAGCGGGCGCTGCACGCGCTCAGCATCGAGATGGGGGAGTTGGCAGCGTCACCTCAGCCGGCAGTCGCCTGCGTCGATCTGATGGCCTCCAAGCTCGATTTGCTGGCGCAAGTCAAGGTCACTCAGGAGCCGGAGCGCATCGAGGACATGATGGCCGACTACATCGCGACGCTTGAGGCGCGCATGAACGGCGCCATTAAGCCGGTGCGCACGGGCTATACCGACCTGGACGCGAAGCTCGACGGCGGGCTGGAGCGCGGCACGCTCACCGTGGTCGCGGCGCGCCCAGGCATGGGCAAGACCGCCTTCGGCCTCGGCATCGCGCGCAATGCTTCGTGCGATGGCGTAGGCATGTTCTATTCGATGGAGATGTCGCGCATGCAGGTCGCCGACCGCAACACTTCGGCAATCGGAAAGATTCCGCTCAAGTGGCTGCGAAAGCCGACTGAGACTGATGGCGATGTCGTGCACTGGTCAGCCATCACGCACGCCATTGCCAAGACGCGCGAAATGAACCTGATCATCGACTCACAAACGGGCCTCAACACGATCGAGATCCGCGCGAAGGCGCGCAAGGTGAAGCGCCAGGCCGGCGCGCTCGACGTCATCGTTATCGACCAGCTCAGCTTCATCACGGGCGGCCGGTCCGACAAATCGTACGAGGCGGTAGGCGAGCACACCCGCGCGCTGGTGGCGCTGGCGAAAGAGCTCGACTGCGCCGTCATCCTGCTGTGCCAGCTGAACCGCGAGTGCGAGAAGCGCCCGAACAAACGCCCGATCATGGCCGATCTGGCGATGTCCGGAAGCATCGAGCAGGATGCGGCCAATATCCTGTTCCTGTATCGCGATGAGGTCTACAACGAGCATTCGCCAGATCAAGGCATCTGTGAAGTGAACTGCGAAAAACTACGGCAGGGCAGGCCGGGGAGAGTCGCGTTGGCGTACATCGGGGAGCAGACCCGATTCGAAGACTTGGGCCGCCGATGGAGCCCCGATGAGGGCGAGAAGAAGGATAAGCCGACGCGAGGCGGCTTCGGAGCGCGGCCGTGACGCTGAGACCACCATGGCCGAATGAAATGCTTGCATTACGAGACCACAGCGCGCCGCGGCGCCAACAATTTAAAGAGGGCAGCAAATGATAGAATACATCAACAAACGCATGATCGACTGGGCCACTTGGTGCAAGCGCCGCGACGACGGCGGGCTCGGCTACCCGGGCACCACGTCCTACTGCAACCTGGTGCAGATCCACGGCGACCGCGGCGCCGGGCCTGTTGCCGACGGCGCAGCCGCGCTGGAGATCGAGAGCATCGTCGTCACTATCCGCAGGACGGCGCCGGCGCAGTACGACGTGGCCTTCTGGTTCTACCTGGCTGGATCGATGACGGTGAAGCGCATTGCGCACGAATTGAAGTGCTCGGAGGTGACGGTGTACAACCGCCTGCACGCGCTGCACCTGGCTGTCATGCACGCGCTGCAGGACATCGACATTGCGGCGCAGGACCGCGCAGCTGTTGAGCGCGCACGTCCGCAAGTTGCTTGACGGCCTTTAGGGTTCACGGTATATTGTGCTACGCTTTCCCATCAGTACGGAATAGCGAGACTACAGCCCGCCACCGAAAGGTCAGCGGGCTTTTTGCGCTCCATCCTCAATTTTGAGAGCGCAAACATGAGCGACACCACCAAGCGGGCAGAACGCCGGCACCACATCGAACGGTTGAAACACAAGCGGCGCTTTTACTGGGGCTGCAATCGCGACCTGGCGAAATCGCCTAAGCACCTGGCGAAGGTCGCCAATACGCCGACGCCGTGCTCGTGCTGGATGTGCGGCAATGCGCGCAGGTGGTTTGGCGAGGAAACGATTCAAGAGCGTCGGCTCAAGCAGCCAAGCCCGCCCTGAGAAGAGGCGGGTTTTTTCATTCAGCGTCCGCCGGGCAGGGTCAGGTTCTTCGCAAGAGAATTGATTAAAGAGTTGAGGTACTCGGCGTCATTTTTGATTGCTGCCGTATTATTTTCATCTGAATAGCTAGGGCCCACAAGCTTGATAGCGCCGGACCCGAGCGCAGCCGCCACAAGCGTTACGGCATGACCGTGAGCAATGGCTGGTGTAAAAGTCGACATAGATTCCTTTCAGTTGTTGAGCTGTCAATACTACCACTGAAGCCCGCATCGAAAGGTCAGCGGGCTTTTTTTACGCCCAAAGGAAAATATGCGCTACTCGGCATGCTGGAGCAACGGCTTTTGGAAACTGTTCGATTCGGTGCGCTTCGAAGATGTCCGCGTGCTGCCGCGCCAGGTCGATGCGCAGGCAGCAGCGGACGAGCGCAACGCGTTGTTCGCAGGCTGACCATGCATCGCCTCCGGGGCGCCGCTAGCGCATTCACCCGCGCCCGCCAGTTTGGCCGCGGCCGCTGCTTCAGCGCCTGGCTTGCAGCGCGCTACGCGCTGACCGGCCACACGGGCCAGTACCGCATCAAGCCATGGGAGCCATCGATGTACGGGCACTGGTACAGCGAGAGCGGGTCGAAGTAAAAGTTTCGCAGGTAACACCGAGGAGGTGCCTCTCCTTGCCATGGAGAGTGGTGCGGTTCGATTCCGCATATCTGCTCCAGTTCACAGCGGGATTAGCTCAGCAGGCAGAGCGCATTCCTTCCACGTATGAGGTCGTCGGTTCGATCCCGTCATCCCGCTCCAGAGTCTCCGGCGCCACTCCCCGTGACGCCTTCCCGCCGGCCTGTGCTGGCGGCCTTTTATTCCGAGGTTGATATGACGTATTGCTCGTACTGCGGCAAGGGCCATCCGGCCGAGTTGTGCCCGCACACGTACGGCGGTAGCGCGGCGCGGGCCAACCTGCATTGCACCTACTGCGGCAAGAGCACGCATACGTCCAAATACTGCCCCGATACGTTTGCGGGGGAAGGCAACCGCCGCCGTGACCCGAATGGCACCTACCTTGATTGATGCAGCATGAGACAGCACGAATGGCGCGCCCTCCTGGTCAACGCCGTGCAGCACGACGACAGCAGCCAGCTGGACGCCATCGCTGCCCGCTTGGCTGCTGATGAGCGCCTGGCCATCGCGCTCCAGGCGCACGGTCACATCCTCAACGGCCAACCCATCGACGTGGTGGTATGCCGCGCACTGAACATGAAGGCTCTCGATGAATGAAATCCTCATGGGGCAAGAGCTTGGCAGCCAGTTGGTCCCGCTGCTCGGCCTGCCAACGCATACGCTGTGGTTCGAGTTGCGCTGCGCTGCCGGCGAGTTCGTGACGGTGAAGTGCGAGTACGCGCCAAACATTGAGGAGAGCTTCGACACCGTGCTGGCCGAGTATGTGTTGGTGCCGCGCGAGACTGCGCTGGCAGATGACAGCATCACGGGCGGCCGCCACTTCGACGACTGGATGCGCGGCCGCACCAACGCTGCACACGCCGAATACATGGAGCGCATCGCATGCCTGCCGAATTGAGCGCACTCGACATCCTGCTGTACGGCGCGCTGGCCGGCGTCATCGCCGTTGCCCTTGGTGCCGCGCTATGGGCGCTTGCCTGGCGTGGTCGCAAACGATGGAGCACTGACCGTGCTGACCGCGTGGTAGCCGAAGGCATCCAGCGCCTCACCACGAGTCCGGGCGATGCTGTCGTCATTACTTACCCTGGCCTGATGACGAAAGAGCAGCGCGGCCAAATCATCGAAGCCATCGAGCGTCGGTTACCCAAGGGTGTCAATGCGATGGTGCTCGAAGGCGGCCTACGCATGTCCCATGTGGTGAGCGTCAAGGACGCGCCTGTCGAGGCCGCAGCATGAACAACTCCAAGCGCCCGCGCAGCTACCACACCCTGGGCGCCACCGGCGGCTCAGACAATGATCAAGCATCGCCGGCTGTGCAAGTGCCGGCACCGATGACGTGGATCGCGAACCCCGAAACTTCATCGTTCTGGGCACCGAGCGCCGAAGATCTCAAATGCCTGAATGCGGGCGGCGTGCTCGCCTTGACCGTGGTCAGTTACACCGAACCACTCGCGGTGCTGCAAGTTGCACTGCATGTCGAATCAACCCTGTGAGGAACGAAATGGATCGCATGAAGATCGGCGGTGACATTATGACCAAGAGCCTCGGCATCAGCGCAAGCGGGCACGTAGCGGGATTCGGCCTGAGCCTGAATCCGTTGAAGCCCGTGCCATCGCAACAGATCCTGCCGATTATCGAGCAGCGCATCCGTGGCGCGGTCGAGCCTCAGGCGCAACAGGCCGAGAAGGACTTGAACGCCATCATCAACATCGAATTGGGCAAGCTCGGCTTCAATCCAGCTATGACCAACACCGGGCAATACGTGAGCGGGATCGCCGACAAGTATCGCGAGCGCCTGGTTGCTGAGCGCATTGCGGCGCTGGTCGACAGCCTGGTCGCTCCTACGCAACCCACCAAGGATGCACCATGACCTACCAGATCACCGCCAAGGGCAAGACCAAGGACGAAGCCAAGCAGGCCGTCGCCGCCGAGTTCGACAAGATGATGGGCGCGCAACCCGTCCACACGAAGGACCGCGCCGCAGCGATTGCCAATGCCAGCGCTGTCATCGACCTGCTGGCCGATAGCGACAAGTTCGGCATCCAGGTCACGCTCAACGGCTACGTGTCATGGGCTGGCGATGGGCTGAACAATGCATCGATCTCGGCGACGGCGACGTTCGTCAGCCTGTAACACATGAAGCTGCAGACCCTTAAGTCGAGAGTGCGGATGCTTAGCGCGCCGACCAGGGTTGCAGCCGAAGTCAATCCCAGCTCGTGGCGCACGAGCGACCAGAACAGCACTCAGCGCGGCTACGGCTACAAGTGGCAGCAAGCCCGCGCTGGGTTCCTGTTGAAGCATCCGCACTGCGTGTTGTGCCTCGAAGCGATGGGCGTCACAGCCGCGGAGCCGGCAGCCCAGGCACTGGCCTGCTATAACAAGGGCCAGTTGCCTCCGATCGCAACGGTGGTCGATCACAAGGTGGCTCACCGCGGCGACATGAAGGTGTTCTGGGATAAGTCGAAGTGGCAGTCGCTTTGCAAGACCTGCCACGACAGCCATGCCCAGAGGCGGGACCGGGCGGCAGGATGATGCATCAGAGGAAATGTTTCTCTCGGTGCAATGTTGTGCCACGTGAAATGTTTCACATGAGCAAGGGGTGGGGTCAAACCTTGGGGTCTTCGCCGACCTAGACCGCGCTCCCTCCCACGCGCAGATTTTATTCCCCTTTGAGGAAATGTTAATGGCTTTAACAGGCAAACAGCAGGCATTTGCTGATGCCGTTTTGGCTGGTTCCTCCAATAAGGAAGCGGCGATTGCGGCAGGCTACAGCGCCAAGACCGCATCGCCGGCAGGATCACGACTTGTTAAAGACAAGGCCGTGGCGAAGTACCTGACGGCAAATGGATGGACAGCGCAAGCAATTCCGAAAAAGGCATCGGCGCCAGTCGAAACGCCTGAATCGAATGAGGGCAGCGCCGATTACGGTTACACCGACGATCCTGAAGTGTTGCTTATTGCGATGATGAATGACACCAGCCTGGACGCGCGGGTGCGTGGCGACTTTGCCAAGGCGCTCATGCCGTTCAAACACCAGAAGCTGGGCGAGGGTGGAAAGAAGCAGCAGCGCGTCGATGGAGCGAAGGCTGCAACCCATGGGAAATTTGGCGGCCCACTTCCGCCGCCAAGGCTGGTTTCTAACGGTCAAAAATGAGGCCGGTGTGGAGTACCGCCTGCCCTGATTGGGAAAAGCGGATTGTGGCGCGTCAGCCGCTCACGCCGTGCCCGCCGCTATTCCCCGACCAAGCCGAAGCTGCGCTGGCGATTTTCAAACAGTTGACGATGGTCGACGCGGGCAATGTCCGCATGGGCGACGTCGTCGAGGTCTGGGTGCTGGATTTCGTAGCTGCCATCTTTGGTTGCTACGACGCCGAGACCGGCAGGCGCCTGATCAAAGAGTTCATGCTCTTGATCAGCAAAAAGAACGGTAAGTCGACCATTGCCGCCGGCATCATGATCACGGCACTGCTGCTGAACTGGCGGCCAGAAGGTGAATTCATCGTCCTGGCGCCGACTAAGGAGGTGGCGGACAACAGCTACAAGCCGATGTCGGCAATGATCAAGGCCGACGAGGAGCTGGCCGCTATCCTGAAGGTGCAGGACCACATTCGCACCATCACGCATTTGGCGACAAACGCGACACTGAAGGTGGTTGCGGCTGACGGCGAGACGGTGTCGGGCAAAAAGGCGATCGGCGTGTTTGTCGACGAGCTCTGGCTGTTCGGTCGGCACCCGCGCGCTGACGCGATGCTGCTGGAGGCGACAGGCGGCCTAGCATCTCGGCCCGAAGGCTTCGTGATCTACGCGACAACGCAGTCTGACGATCCGCCAGCTGGGGCCTTCCTGTCACGCCTGCTGTATGCGCGCGGCGTGCGTGATGGTCGCATTAATGACCCCGCGTTCTACCCGATCCTGTACGAGTTTCCCGAATACATGCTCAAGGCCGAAGCGCACCGCGACGTGCGCAACGCCTACGTGACGAACCCGAACTGGGGGCTATCGGTCGATGAAGAGTTCATCGAGCGGGAATATCGGAAAGCGCTGGAGAAGGGTGAAACAGAGTTCCGCGGCTTCCTGGCCAAGCACTTGAATGTCGAGATTGGATTGGCCCTACGGTCGGACCGCTGGACCGGCGCAGTGTTCTGGGAGCGCCAGGGGGTCGCGGTTTTTACGCTGGAAGAATTAATCGAGCGGTCGGAGGTGATCACCACTGGAATCGACGGTGGTGGGC
>Ga0265780_10007220_pt1 | contig 13672 bp, 10 predicted proteins | sample P1T30metagenome_FD_192432 | JGI IMG/M metagenome (GOLD analysis project Ga0265780, IMG submission 192432) | Plant litter microbial communities from East Loma Ridge, Irvine, California - P1 T30 | ecosystem: Environmental > Terrestrial > Plant litter > Unclassified | place: USA: California... | reverse complement strand
ATCGTAAACGACCAAGTTGTTCACGGCTTGCCGACTAACCGACCGATTGAAGAATGCGACATTGTATCGGTAGATTGCGGCGCGTTGAAAAATGAATATTATGGAGACCACGCCTACACTTTTGAAATTGGCGATGTCGCTCCGGAAACTAAAAAATTATTGCAGATTACCAAAGAATCATTATACGTTGGAATCAGAGAGTTCAGAGCTGGAAACCGCGTAGAAGATGTTGGAAATGCTATTCAAAAATATACAGAAGCCCATGGATATGGCGTAGTTCGCGAATTAGTCGGGCACGGTTTGGGCAAGAAAATGCACGAAGATCCAGAAATGCCAAATTATGGCAAACGCGGCCGTGGCAAAATGTTCGTGGAAGGGATGGTCGTGGCAATCGAGCCAATGATCAACATGGGTTCAAAAAACATCAAGCAGCTAAAAGACGGCTGGACAATTGTAACAGCCGACCGAAAACCAAGCGCCCATTTTGAGCATGATGTCGCCTTGATCGATGGAAAACCAGAACTGCTTTCAACTTTTGCGTATGTTTATAAAGCCTTGGGGATTGTGAGCAATGAGGAAGACGAATTTCGGAAGATTCCTTTGGTAGTCTAACAAGATTTCACTCTTTTTAAGATGGGATCCGATTAAATTATCAGCCTGCGAAACCTAAAAACTATTGAATCAGTTCCCTTCAAAAATTAATATTGGCTTGCCCATTACTTTGGAAAAGACAACTTAAATTACAAAAGAAGTATACTTTAAAAATCTGTGAGAACCTGTGAAATCTGCGTTTAAATTCATCCTCAACACCATTCCCCGCCCAATTTTAATTCGGCTGAGCTATGTCATTCGTCCGGTTTTGGCTTTTGCCCTAAAAGGAAAAAAATATACCGACCCAATCGATGGAAGAAGCTTCAAAAATTTCTTGCCTTATGGCTATGGAACGCAGCGCAACAACGTTTTATCACCAAGTACTTTATCTTTAGAAAGACACCGTCTGCTGTGGCTTTACTTAAATAACGAAACTGATTTTTTTACAGCTCCAAAAAAGGTCTTGCACTTTGCCCCAGAACAGGCATTCTACAAATTATTCAGAAATCAGAAGAACTTAAAGTACACCACGACAGATTTATTTTCGCCGTTGGCGGATGTAAAAGCCGACATCTGCAACCTGCCTTTTGAAGACAATTCTTATGATGTGATTTTATGCAACCATGTTTTAGAGCATATTCCCGATGACACGAAAGCCATGCAGGAATTATATCGCGTGCTGAAGCCAGGTGGCATGGGCATTTTTCAGATTCCTCAAGATCTGAACCGGGAAGCTACTTTTGAAGACAATACCATCACCGACCAGAAAGAGCGCGCCAAAATTTTTGGCCAGTACGACCACGTTCGCGTGTATGGCCAGGATTATTTTGACAAGCTCAGAAGCATCGGTTTTAAGGTGGTTGAAGAAGATTATACTCAAAAATTAAGTCCTGAATTGGTAGAAAAGTACTGCCTGGCCAAAGGAGAAATTATTCCGGTTTGCTATAAAATCTAAGTTTCTAATCCCCAAAAGGAGGATCTGGTACAATTAAAATGCATTATATTTGTTATACTTGTAATTTTAAACCGCTCAGATGAAAAAGTATCTAATAGCCATACTCAGCCTGCTGGCCATCAATTTTTCTACGGCCCAGATTCAGTCTGAAATAGCGCCTCCTTTTAATATAAAAACGGTCACTTTTGTTCAAAACGGACAAAATGTGATTCCGATCTTCAACCTCAACGATCGTTTTCAGCTGCAGTTTGATGACCTGTTTGGAAACGAAGCCAACTATTATTATGAAGTAGTACATTGCGATTACAACTGGGCTCCATCGCAATTGGTGAAAAGCGAATACATCCAAGGCTTTGACAACCAGCGCATCCAGGATTATGAAAATTCTTTTAACACGCTACAGCTTTATTCCCATTACCGGCTGACCTTCCCAAATAAGTTTACGCAGTTTAGAGTTACAGGAAACTACATGCTTAAAATTTTAAATGACGACAAAGAAGTTGTTTTTTCTCGAAAATTCATCTTATTTGAAGACTTGGTCAGCGTGCCTTTGCAGATTAAGAGAGGCCGTGACATAAAAGAAATCCAGTACAAGCAGAATCTTGATTTTGCTGTGAAGTCAAATGCCGTTACGTTCCAAAATCCGCTTCAGAGCATTAAAGTAATGCTGCTCCAAAACGGAAAGATGAACGAGGCAATTTACAACATCAAGCCCCAATATACTTTAGGAAACGACTTGATTTACAGGTATGACAAGGAAACTCAGTTTTGGGGTGGCAACGAGTTTTTATACTTTGAAAATAAAGACATTCGAGGCGTGGCGAATAACGTGAGTTATGTAGAATCAAAAGAACTTTACCACTCGCATCTTTACATCAATCAAGCGCGAGGAAATCAGGTTTATACTTATTATCCTGACATCAACGGGAATTTTTTGGTCAATAACCTCAATGTTCAGAATAACGAAATCGAGGCCGACTATGCATGGGTATTTTTCGTTTTGGATGCCCCGGCTTACTTTGGAAAAGATCCTATTTACATCAACGGCATGTTCAACAATTATGTGTTGAATGATGAAAACCGGATGGATTTCAATGTAAAAACCGGCCGTTATGAAAAAGCGCTCGTCATCAAACAGGGCTTTACCAATTTTCAATACGTGATTGCTGACAAGAACGGAAAAATTGACCATGCGAATGCAGTTGACGGCAACTTTTATCAGACAGAAAACAACTATCAGGTCATCGTATATTACAGAGGCGTTAACGAAAGATATGATAAAGTGATTGGCAGAGGCATGGCCAATTCTGAAAATATCATTAACTAACCAACTTAAAAATCTGCAAATAAAAGGTTTAAGTAAATTTTACAAAGAAAAACGGCTATGGTGGGTAAAAATTTGTAATTTTGGAATATTATAAGCAATATGGTCACACAAATAACAAGAGGCATTAAGATTTCCGTTTTGACTAGTTTTGAAGGAACCTACTTCAAGAACTACAAGATTCAGTTTGCCTTTAGTTATGAGATTACCATTGAAAACCACTCCAAAGATTCGGTACAGTTAATGTCGCGCCACTGGGAAATTTTTGATTCCTTAAACTACAAAGAAATTGTTGATGGCGAAGGCGTTATCGGCAAAAAACCTGTTTTAAAGCCCGGAGAATCACATACTTACAGCTCAGGATGTTTGCTTTCTTCTCCATTTGGAGCGATGAAAGGTTATTTCAATATGATCAACTTCACTTCCACGAGAAGCTTTAGAGTCATTGTTCCGAATTTTAAATTAAGCGCACCTTTTGCCTTAAATTAGAAGCTATTCCCGCTTTCCGCTACACGTTTTTTCATTCCTTCCTTTTTTTGTAAGAACAAAAAGAGCTTCCGCTGGTCGCTTTTTTCTCCTAACAAAAAATAGTCAGTAATTTTAAAAAGCTTTCCGCTACAATCTGGGCTAGGGAATTGTGAAATCAAAACCATTTACCTTTCCGCTTGACGCTTTTCTATTAAAATTACCTCTTCTTTCGTAACCGCATACACCAAATCATTTCCTTCGGGAATCATAATATATTTCCCTGTGAACTCACCAAAAGCAGGCAAAATCATCTGATTTTCCTTCTGAAAAAAACAAGGCAGTTTTATATTTTGTCCACCAAAACCGCGCAACGAAACACCGGGATGAATGTGTCCGGAGAAATTAAACAAACCTTCTCGTTTCGTCGGATGATGCGTCAAAAGAAACCCATCGATTTCCAATTCCTTAAAAACTTTTACATCAATTTTATCATAATTTTCGTTGGCAATAATATCGTGGTTTCCGGCAATCAAAATGATTTCAGCCACACAGCAATCCGACCATTCCACGAATAAATTCCATTCGCTGTTTTTAGAACTATGAAACAAATCGCCCAAAAAAACTACATTTTCCGGGTCGAAATAATCTACTACTTCTGTCAATCGCGTAAAGTTCTTGGAAACAGCATTGTTCGGAATCGCAACGCCGTGCTTCCTGAAATGTGAAACCTTTCCGAGATGTACATCAGAAATCAAAAGTGCTTTTCGGTCTTCCCAAAACAAAGAACCACTTGGATGCAGGATAAAAGTATTATTGTTTATTTTTATGGTAATTGTCATTTGCAAATTATAAATCACTTCATATACGAAGCCGTCATTTTTTTAATTCTTTCTGCCAATGTCTCACTTGATAATTTCTCTCGAAGTCGGTCAGTAATAATCGGAAAGCTGAAAGGCGTTGGCTTTTTGCATTGTTTCCAAACAATTTCCTGGTTGGCAATCCGTTCCAAAGCTAATAATAATCGGCCTTCTTCCAATTGGTGATCAAAGGTTTCGCGATACGCTTGCTGAAACAATAAATTCTCCGGTTCGTAATCTCGGAAAACTTCAAACAGTAATTGCGAACCGCTTTGCAAATGCTTTGTCTTAACCATTTTCCCCGGCATTCCTGTAAAAACCAAACCTGCAATTACGGCAATATCTAGGAACTTTCTTCGGGCCATTTCGGTGGCATTCAAGCTTTTCATTAGGTCGGAATGGACGTAATCGGTGGAAAAAAGATTGTTGTCCAACACTTCCTGCATGTTGATTTCTTGGTCGGAAAGCAATTCAAAACCGTAGTCGTTATACGCCAATGAAAAACTTATCGGCGAAAGCAAACTGATTCTGTACGCCAGTAAACTCGCCAACGCTTCGTGTACAAACCGTCCTTCAAACGGATAGAAAATGGCGTGAAATCCTTCTCTTGTTTTGAAGGTTTCAATCAAAAATTCATCGGCACTTGGTACAATCGACTCTTTCCGTTGACGTTGGAACATTGGCTGTAACGCTTTCAATTCTGGTGATAAATCATCAGTATTTGCTCGATACAATTCCTGCCGAAGCAATTCACTCATTTGTGCCGAAAGTGCCATCCTTCCTCCCATCCAACTGACCAATCTTGATTTTTTAGTTGGGTCGGCTTTCCTAACCAAAACCTGCATGTTTTTGATGCGGTACAATTCTAATTTTTTCCCTCCAAAAGTAAACGTATCACCTGGGTTCAATTTGGAAATAAACCATTCCTCAATCGTTCCGATAAATCCACCGCCTAAGAATTTCACGTTCAACGTCGCATCGCTTACAATGGTTCCAATTTGCATTCGGTGGTGCATGGCAATCATTCGGCTGTTGATTTTGAACAGACCGTTTTCCTCGATTTCTACTTTTTTATATTCGTCATACGCTTGTAAACTTTGACTTCCGTTGACGATAAAGTTTAAAATCCAATTCCAATTTTCCCGCGTCATCGCTTGATAACAGAATGTTCCTTTTACTTCTTCGTAAATTTCATCCGGAAAAAATCCATCGGAAACTGCCAATGTATTCAGGTATTGCACCAAAACATCCCAACTGTTCAAATACGGAACGCGGTCTTCCACAACGGTATTTTCAACCGCTTTTTTCAAGGCCGAAGCTTCAATCAATTCGATGGAATGGGTTGCCAAAAAATAAATCGTGCTTTCCTTTCCGGGTTGGTGACCACTTCGTCCAGCACGTTGCAGAAATCGTGCGACACCTTTCGGACCGCCAACTTGAATGATGGTTTCAACTGGAGCAAAATCGACACCCAAATCCAGACTTGACGTACAAACTACAACTTTCAATTCTTCATCACGAATGGCTTGTTCCACCCAAAGTCGGGTTTCGCGGTTGATGCTTCCGTGGTGCATGGCCATTTCTCCCGCAAATTCTGGATATTTCTCTAACAATCGCTGGAACCAAATTTCACAAGCCGAACGGACGTTGGTAAAAAGCAAAGTCGTTCTACTTGCTTTGATGATTTTCGCGACCTCATCAACCAAATGCAAACCCATGTGACCGCGCCAAGGATAGGTTTCCATCTTATCTGGAATGATGGAAATGACGTTTATTTTTTTATTGATAACGGCTTTGATTAAGACCGAATTTCGATAGGCTTCCGAATCAATTCCGAGTAAAACTTCTTGCGCTTGTTGCAAGTTTCCGATGGTTGCCGAAATGCCCCAAATTCGCATATTCGGAGCGATTTTTTTTAATCTTGATAAGGCCAATTCGGTTTGAACGCCACGTTTTGTTCCTAACAATTCGTGCCATTCATCAATGACAATTGCGGAACAATCTTTGAATGTTTTTTCATAACCTTTGGATGCCAAGAGCAATTGCAGACTTTCGGGAGTTGTCACCAATAAATCGGGCATCTTGCCTTTTTGTTTGGCTCGTTCGCTTGCAGAAGTATCTCCTGAACGAATCCCCACCGTCATTTGAGTTCCTAAATCATTCACAACTCTTTCGGCAGATTGCTTAATTTCTACCGAAAGTGCCCGAAGCGGCGTTATCCAAATTGCTTTTAATCCTGGCTTGTGTTTTTCTTTATAATCTGGATTTTTTTTGATGTAATCGAGAACAATCGGCAACCATAAAGCGTATGTTTTTCCGCTTCCCGTTGGAGCGTTTAATAGTCCGTTTTTGCCTTGCAAGAAAGCCGTCCAAGTTTGGGTTTGGAATGGAAACGGCTTCCATCCTTGTTGGTGAAACCAGTCGCTTGCTAGGTTAAAAAGTTGTTCTCTGTTCATTTTTATTTAAACGCAATGTTCGTTAAGTTTTTTTCGAAAAGGTTGCAAAGTTTCTGATTGTAAAATCTGCGGAAATCCGCGTCATCTGTGTTATCTGTGTTACATTTCTCGCAAAGACACAAAGTCGCAAAGCTCTTGTTTCTTTTCTCTTTGCTCTATTTTCTATTAAACAATCATACTCTTCAAATCGTCAATAGAATTCGCCTCTTCAATTTTCTTATCAATTCGCCATCTTAAGATTCTTGGGAAACGGGTAGCGATACCACTCTTGTGTCGTTTGGAAAGCGCGATTCCTTCGAAGCCAATTTCGAAAACTAATTTTGGCGTCACGCTTCGAACTGGTCCGAAACGTTCCAACGTATTTTTCTTTATAAAATCATCTACCATTCTGAATTCAGCATCGGTTAAACCGGAATAGGCTTTGGCAAAAGTGACCAATTCGCGTTCGCCGTTTTCGTTGTCCTGCCATAAGGCAAAAGTGTAATCGGTAAACAAATTCGAGCGTCTTCCGTGGCCTCGCATGGCATACGTTAAAACTGCATCAATAGTTAACGGTTCTATTTTCCACTTCCACCAATCGCCTTTTTTTCTTCCAACCAAATAAGGTGAATCTTTTCTTTTTAGCATCAGGCCTTCGCTTTTCATTTCACGAGAACGAATTCTTTCCTCCGCAACTTCTTCCCAAGTGGAAAAGGAAACACGCTCTGAAAGTTGCAGCGGAATGTCTTTATCTTTTATTTCTTCGTATAAGTTTTCCAATAAAATCCGACGTTCTTCAAATGGTTTGTTCCGTATGTCTTCGCCTTGCCATTCTAATAAATCATAGGCACGAATCACAACCGGAGAATTTTTTAAGATGGCTTGTGAGACTGTTTTTCTACCGATTCTAGTTTGCAAATCATTGAAGGTTCCTATTTCTCCATTTAGATAAGGAAGAATTTCTCCGTCGATTACGGTTCCGTCAGGAATGACTCCGATGAACGAAGCAAATTCTGGATATTTATCGGTCACCAATTCCTCCCCCCGGCTCCAGACATAGATTTCGTTTTCACGGATGATGGTTTGGGAACGAATGCCGTCCCATTTGTGTTCGGTACTCCAGTCTTCGGGATTTCCTAAATTTGAAACTTCTCCTTCGATTGGATAGGCCAGATAAAACGGATAAGGTTTCGATAAATAATCACTGCTTTTTTCGTCCAAAATTAATTCTTGAAACGTGACCGTATTCGGATTCCAATCACCCATTAATTTATAGGCCAAAGCGTCTTCTTCTATATTTTCTGCTTTGGAAAGTGCTCTTGTCATTAGTTTTTGACTCACACCGATTCTGAAACTTCCGGTAATTAATTTGGTAAAAACAAAGCGCTCGTAATAATTTAAAGCCAGCCAATTCTCATGCAGGTATTCTCTTTTCTCTTCGTCAGTTTTCTTTTTTAGGGCGATGATTTCCTGCAGGTATTCGGTCAGGCTTTTTTCAGAATGTTCTTTTGTAGTTGGAATTACGAGTGCGATTGTTTCGGCCAAATCACCTACGATATGATAACTTTCTTCGAACAACCATAAGGGAATATTCGCCAATTCATTTGCCCAAAGGCGCAACAACGTAGTGTTTACAGGTCGTGGTGGACGACGATACGAAAGAATGGCGATTGTCCAGACTTTGTCTTCATCGCTGGCGTTTTTGAAGTAGTTTGTGAGCGCGTCCACTTTCACCGACGTTTTGTTGGAGCTGTCAAGGGATTTTATGAGTTCGGCGAAGTTTTTCATTTGTTTTAAGTTGCAAAGTCACAAAGTTTTTTTTCTCGCAAAGGCGCTAAGACGCAAAGCTTTTGGCTTTTGCCTAATGGCTAATTCCTATTGGCTATTTTCCTGTTCTTCTTCCTCCATCTTCGCATTCATTTCGCCTGATTCGCCTTCATATTGCGTGTTTGCCGTTCGGGCATCGTACCCTAATTCGATTAGATATTTTGAAAATATATCCGAATAACCGTGGGTACAGATTACTTTTTCAGCTCCAGTGGCTTTAATGCTTTCTAACAAACCTGTCCAATCGCAATGGTCGCTCAAGACGAAACCTCTGTCGACAGCTCTTCTTCTTCTGGCACCTCGAAATGCCATCCAACCACTTGCGGAACCGGTTACATAAGGCGTCATCCTTCGAATCCACGTGCTTCCGTGAGCACTTGGTGGCGCAAGGATTATGTTTCCAGCTAATTCTTCTTTTTTGGTTTCTCTGGTAATTCTTGTGGTTTCAGGAAAATCAACCATTGGTCGCAAAACCTCGGTCATGTTTTCGATGGCTCCGTGGGTGTATATTTTTCCGATATCGGTATCTAAATATTTTAAAAGGCGTTGTGCTTTTCCGAGTGAATAACCGAATAAAATGGATGTTTTTCCGTCGGCACGGTTTTCGGCCCACCAATTGTTGATGTCGGTCATGACTTCGGCTTGGGGCGTCCATTTAAAAGCAGGCAAACCGAAGGTGCATTCGGTGATAAAAGCATCGCATTTTACGACTTCATAAGGCGTTGAAATTCCGTCGTCTTCGGTTTTGTAATCGCCGGTAAAAACCCAAACTTCACCTTTATATTCGACCCGAATCTGGGCTGAGCCGATGATGTGGCCTGCAGGATGAAGCGAAAATTTCACACCGTTGATGGTGAAGGTTTCGTTCCAGTCTTTTCCGGTGACGTTTATGGGTCCGAGCCGGTGTCTTATGATGGGCACATTGGTATGGTGCGTGATGTAATTTTGGTGTCCCCAGCGGGAATGATCTGCGTGGCCATGGGTTATAATAGCGTTCGTGACAGGTCTCCATGGATCTAGATAGACGTCGGCTTGCTGGCAATATATTCCTTTGTCGTTGAATGCTAAAAGCGGTTCTTTCATTTTTTTTAAATTTTGCACCATACAAGCATATAAGAAAATATAAGCAACCGTTACGTTTACATTCTTGAATGCTCTTTATAAATTTAATATTTGATTTTTTTGTTTGGAAAGGATTTGTGGGAAGTTTAACTTTTGTTTGAAAGATTTTTGAGATTTATTTTTAACGCAAAGGGCGCTAAGATTTTCGCAAAGTTTTGAAAGGTTTCTCGCAAAGGCGCTGAGACGCAAAGCTGTATGCGAACTTTGCGAAACCTTTGAATCTTTGCGTTAAAATGACAACTTATATCCGCAATATCGGTCCAAGAGTTTAAAAAAGGAAATGTCGTTTGGAAATAGCCCCGATTGCAGGGGAAATCCTTTTTCATTTTTTCTTTAAAAATGAGAAAGATTGTACCGGAAAGCGGGACGAAGTTTAAAGAATGCCTAAAGTTTTTGCTTCAAATGACTATTAAAATTTTCAGATTGTTATTGAAATGGTAATTCTTTAAATAATCGGCAATGATTTTGTATCTTTGCGGTGCAAAAATTTGATAGTAATTTAAAAACACAAATCAGTATGCCAAAAGGAATTTATAGCGTTCCAAGAGCGATTAACGAGCCTGTTAAGTCGTATGCTCCGGGAAGCCCAGAAAGAGAATCAGTTTTAAAAACGTATAAAGAATTATATAACTCAACGATGGATGTGCCGTTGTTTATTGGTGATGAGGAAATTAAAACGGGAAATACAAAACGTATGTTTCCGCCGTTTGACCATAAACACACTTTAGGCCATTATCATGAAGCGGACAAGGCTTTAGTTGAAAAAGCGATTTCGACTGCGTTGGAAGCGCGCAAAAAATGGGCGACTATGCCGTGGGAGCACAGAGCGGCGATTTTCTTAAAAGCAGCTGAATTATTGGCGGGTCCTTACCGTGCTAAAATTAATGCGGCGACCATGTTAGCTCAAGGAAAAACCGTTCACCAAGCGGAAATTGATGCCGCGTGTGAATTCATTGACTTCCTGCGTTTTAACGTTCAGTTCATGACAGAAATTTATGCACAGCAACCGGTTTCTTCTGAAGGGATTTGGAATCGTTTAGAGCACCGTCCGTTGGAAGGTTTTGTGTATGCCGTGACTCCTTTTAATTTTACTGCAATTGCTGGAAACTTGCCTTCTTGCGTAGCTTTAATGGGAAATGTTGTGGTTTGGAAACCGTCTGCAACTCAAGTGTATTCTGCAAATGTGATTATGGAAGTTTTCCAAAAAGCGGGCTTACCAAAAGGCGTTATCAATATGATTAATGGAGATTCTGCGATGATTACGGACACGCTTTTAGACTGTCCTGATTTTGCTGGAATTCACTTTACAGGTTCGACTGGGGTTTTCAACAGCATGTGGGCGAAAATTGGACAAAATGTAAGCAAATACAAAACATATCCAAGAATTGTTGGTGAGACTGGCGGAAAGGATTTTGTTTGGGCGCATCCTTCTTCAAACCCAATTGAAGTGGCGACTGCCTTGACTCGCGGTTCTTTTGAATACCAAGGTCAAAAATGTTCTGCAGCATCAAGAGCGTATATTCCGGCTTCTCTTTGGGATGCTGTGAAAGAAAGAGTGATTTCTGACGTGAAGTCATTTAAAATGGGTTCTCCAGAAGATACTGCAAACTTTGTTTCTGCGGTTATCACGGAAGGTTCTTTTGATAAATTGGCAAAAGCGATTGATGATGCAAAAGCTTCAAATGAAGCGGAAATTATCGTTGGTGGCGGTTATGACAAATCTAAAGGTTGGTTTATCGAACCTACTGTTATTGTGACTACGAATCCGAAATATGACACCATGGCGACTGAATTATTCGGACCTGTTTTGACAGTTTATGTTTATGAAGATGCTAAATGGGAAGAGTCATTGAAATTGGTTGACGAGACTTCAATTTATGCTTTGACCGGAGCCATTTTCTCTCAAGATCGTTATGCGATTGATGTTGCGGCAAAAGCTTTGGTTAATGCTGCCGGAAATTTCTACATCAATGACAAACCGACCGGAGCTGTCGTTGGCCAGCAACCTTTTGGTGGCGCAAGAGCTTCAGGAACTAATGACAAAGCGGGTTCAATCTTGAACTTGTTGCGTTGGGTTTCACCTAGAACAATTAAAGAAACTTTTATCCCTGCAACGGATTATAGATATCCTTTTCTTGGAGAATAAATAGCAGTTTACAGTGGTCAGATTTCAGGCCTTGTTTGCGCACAAAAAAAGCCGAATCTTGATTTAGATTCGGCTTTTTTTACTTTATGACTCTAGGCTTTAAACTTCAATGGCAAATGCACCACTTTTTTAGTTTCAAAGAATTCATTGTCAAAAAATTCTGAAATATTGTATTCTGTGGCTTTTGGGAAGTCTTTTAATTCTTCGGTCAAATCGCCTCCTTTTAAATATAAAATTCCGTTTTTAAGCTCGTGTTTGTTCTGTTTTTTGATTTTATCTTTAATCCAAGAAACAAAGTCTGGCATGTTCGTCACGGCACGACTCACGATGAAATCAAAATCTCCTTTTACTTTTTCTGCGCGAATTTGCTCGGCTTTTACGTTTTTTAGTTCCAATGCTTCTGACACGGCTTTTACCACGTTGATTTTTTTCAATATAACATCGATCAAATAAAATCGAGTTTCAGGAAAAAGTATCGCTAACGGAATTCCAGGGAAACCACCGCCAGTTCCCACATCTAAGACGTAAGTTCCTGGTTCAAATTTTTGGATTTTTGCGATTGCCAACGAATGAAGCACGTGCTTTGTAAATAATTCGTCAATATCTTTGCGCGAAATAACGTTGATTTTAGCATTCCAATCTTGGTATAATTCTTCTAATTTTTCAAACTGTCGCTTCTGAATATCAGTTAGATTAGGGAAATATTTTAGGATTTCTTCCATTTTTCAAATTTTTACAAAAGTAATCATTTTCGGATTGAAATTTTTTGGCTTTTTCAACGTTTACATACTTAAGAATATTTACCTTTGAAACTTCTATTTTGAATAATTATAAATTACCTATGAATACCACAATACCAACATTTTCGAAACAAGATAGCCTGAAATTTTTTAGAACGCTGAACTCTCGCGTGAACAATTATTTTAAGGAAAATAACATCAAAAAAACCGGAAACTGGAAATTGCACCTGAAAGCCGTAATCATGTTTGTGCTTTTCCTGACGCCTTACTTTTTAATTCTAACCTTAGAAATGCCTTTCTGGGTCATGCTTTTGCTTTCGATTGTAATCGGAATCGGTATGGCAGGCGTTGGAATGAACGTAATGCACGACGGAAACCACGGTTCGTACTCGAACAAAACATGGCTGAACAAATTTATGGGCGGCAGCATTTATATCTTGGCCGGAAATGTTCACAACTGGCAAGTACAGCACAATGTTTTGCACCATACTTATACGAATATTCACGGTCATGACGAAGATTTAGATGCGGGAAGAATTATCCGTTTTACACAAGAAGCAGAATGGCATAAATTTCATAAATTTCAACATTATTATTCTGTTTTTCTTTACGGATTATTGACTTTCAACTGGGCTTTGACTACTGATTTCAAGCAGATGAAAGCGTATTTGAAACGTAAATTATCGTATGGCGAACCACAAAGTCCGACTAAATTATGGACGGTTTTGGTTATTACTAAAATTATTTATGTATCGGTTTGGCTAGTGCTTCCGATGATTATTGGAATCGCTTGGTGGAAAGTTCTGATCGGATTTTTTGTAATGCACTACACCGCTGGATTAATCTTGAGCATTGTTTTCCAGTTGGCACACGTGGTGGATGAAACTACAAATCCGGTTCCGAATGAAGAAGGAGAAATGGAAAATACTTGGGCAATCCACCAATTGTACACTACGGCGAATTTTGCTCCAAAAAACAAAATCGTAAACTGGTTTACCGGCGGCTTAAACCACCAAATTGAGCACCACATTTTCCCGCATATCAGCCACGTTCATTATGGCAAGATTGCCGAAATTGTGAAGGAAACGGCTAAAGAATGCAACCTTCCATATCATGAGTTTAAAACGATGCGAGGTGCCGTTATTGCTCACTTTAAACACTTGAGAGATCTAGGACAAAATCCTGCAATGGCATAATTAACTACAAA
>Ga0265780_10007218_pt1 | contig 13672 bp, 13 predicted proteins | sample P1T30metagenome_FD_192432 | JGI IMG/M metagenome (GOLD analysis project Ga0265780, IMG submission 192432) | Plant litter microbial communities from East Loma Ridge, Irvine, California - P1 T30 | ecosystem: Environmental > Terrestrial > Plant litter > Unclassified | place: USA: California... | reverse complement strand
GGTGAAGGGGTGGAGGGGATGAGGTCGTCTTGGGATGTGCGGTGGCTGTCGCGGAGGAGTGGTTCGGGTGTGTTGCTTGTGTCGAGGGTGTGGGATGCGGTGGTTATGCGTGCGCGGAGGGGGAGGGTGAAAGAATGTTGTATTGAGGGCCGTGTTTCGGAGAGGCATTGCCGTGCTGTGCGGCTGAGGAGCGACATTGTGGTGTTGTGCAATGGCTTGGAGACGGAATGACTGCAATTGCGGAGTTGGCGATTGGAAGTCGGGCATGCGCGCCAAGCCACGCTAGTGCGTAACTTTTGGAGAATCAATCCATTGCAGGAACGAAGAATTCGCCCTGCCATTTCCCTTCCTCCCCACACCACCACAAACATGCCTCAAAACGAGTACATCGAGCGCTGGCAAAAGCAGCACGGCAAGCGCCTCGACCACGATGAGCGCGTCCGCAAGCGCGCCGCCCGCGAAGGCCACAACCAGTCCAAGAAAGCGCAAAACTACCGCGGCCTGCGCGCCAAACTCTACGCCGAGAAGCGCCGCAAGGAAAAGATCCAGATGAAGCAGAAGATCCGCAGCCACGAGGAGCGCAACGTCAAGAGCTCCGAGCCCGCTGAGCCATCGACCGAAGCCCTGCCACAGTACCTGCTCGACCGCAGCAACGAGAAGAACGCCAAGGCCCTGAGCAGCGCGATTAAGCAGAAGCGCAATGAAAAGGCTGCGCGGTTCTCGGTGCCGATTCCAAAGGTCAAGGGCGTGAGCGAGGAGGAGATGTTTAGTGTGGTTAAGACGGGGAAGAAGACGGCGAAGAAGTCGTGGAAGCGCATGATTACGAAGCCGACGTTTGTGGGGCCGGGGTTTACGAGGAGGCCGGTGAAGTATGAGCGCTTTATTAGGCCGATGGGGTTGAGGTATAAGAAGGCGAATGTTACGCATCCTGAGGTGAGTTTTGTTGGAGACGAGGGGAAGGATGGAATGTGTGCTGATGGTGATTACTAGCTATCTGTTACCGTTCAGCTTCCTATCATCTCGGTCAAGAAGAATCCGCAGAACCCGCTGTACACACAATTAGGCGTCCTGACCAAGGGAACTATCATCGAGGTCAACGTCTCAGAGTTGGGTCTCGTCACAGCTGGAGGAAAGGTCGTGTGGGGACGATATGCTCGTGAGTTGATTGGGATCAGAGCTGCTTATTTGGGAACTAACATGGTCACAGAGGTCACCAACAACCCCGAAAACGACGGCTGCTTGAACGCTGTTCTGCTCGTCTAAGTGTCCGGTCCGCTTGATGAGCGTATTGCATTGCATGGCGTTATGATATCAAAAACTTTGCAGGGCGTTTAGGCTGGTCTAGAAAACGTTTGGCTGCATGTGGGCTTGCTAGGCTCGAGTGAAAATCACAAGTAGCTGGGTATGAATAACACCAAAATGACACATAAAGCACACAGTTCCAATCGCTTCCACCAGTAATTAATCTAGCATCGACATGTGAAAACAAGAGACAGCCATATACACATTCCATCTCACAAGACATCAAGAAACCATACCCACACACATACCAGTGCCCCAACTCCAACACCCAAATCACCAAGTCGTATCCCACCCGGCCCCACCACCCTCACCCTCATCTTCACCCCACCCATCCCCCCCTCCCTCCATCCTCTTCTTCTCTTTCCTCACCTTTCTCCCCTTCTCCGACACCTCCCTACTCTGCCCCTCAACCCACCTCTCCGTCAACCCCCTCGCCACCCCCTCCGTCCCCGCCTCACTCTCCCCCCTATCAAGCTTCGCCTTCAACCGCACCATCTGATCAATCAGCTCGTCCTTGTCCACATCTTTGAGTTTCTCCTTCTCCTTCTTCGACGTATGTCCGCGCTCAAGTACCGCGTCGCCAAACATGCCCTTCAGCACCGCACGGCTCCGGTACTTGAATCTAAATACCGCGTACGGATTTTCCAGCGTGTCAATGTACTCGGGCCGGCTGATGGCGTGGCCGTATGAAGTCCCCTTGCCAAGTTGAACTTGGTGCTCGAGGTTCTTTTCGCTGGCTTGGGCGGTGCTGAGCTTCAGGGGGGGTGGGGATGTGTTGCTGGGTGGGGAGGAGGGGTTTGGTGGGGGGAATTTCCAGTGGGATTTTGGAGTGGTGGAAGAGGAGAGGTGCCGGTATTTGGAGAGGGATTTGGTGGTGTGGCGTTTGGAGAATTGGGGTGGGGGTGAGGATTTGGGTGGTGTGGTGTGGTTCCGGGTTGTTTTCCGGGTTTCTTTGGGGGGGTTTGCGGTGTCTGAGTCCCAGGTTGAAATATCTTTTTTGTGGGGAGGGTCTTTGGTATCCCAGCTGGATTGTTCGTTGCCCCAAGCATCGTGTTTCGTGTTGCCCCCGGCCCATGAGTCCTCATTCTTATCAGCATTGGTCATGTTGTCCCATGGCGAGGGAGATTTCCAGTCGTGTTCGCTGGCGATGTCGAAGTCCTTCCCAAGTGTACTAAAAGGGGCTGGTAGCACACTCGTCATGCCAACACTGGGCCTGCGGGACTTCTCAGAGGGTGCGAGAGCCCAGGTCGTAGGTGGCGGTGCAACAGAAGGTGCGTACTCAAACTTGTTGCTCTCCCTTCGCGAATGAATTGTAGGTGCGTGCGTGGCAGATCGCGCGTTCATGATTGTAGGCGTTGCCCCTGCACTGTGCCTGTCGCCATCGTGCCAGTGACTTCGCGAAGATCGTCTTCTCTTGTCATGCGAAGAGTGAGTGCGATGTGATCGTCTGCGAGAACGGCTCCGAGGTCTAGAGCCGTGGTACTGACTTCGTGAGTGTGAGGGTTGTAGGGTGACATCTGAGAACTCAGCGGTTGTAGGTGTATCGAGATCAGCTTCGACGTAAGTCCAGCCGTCTCGATCTTCAGACAAAGACCTCGGGTTTGGTCCCCGATGAGATCTCCTCGATCGCGACTTAGAGCGGGGTTTGCGAGTTCGATCGTTCTTAGATTGGCGAGACCTATGGGTGTGTGCCGTGACCGATGCGCTGGGTCTCGTCTCAGACCCGCGGTGGACTGTAGGCGCCCTCGATCTACTCCACTGCCTGGATCTTTGCTCTTCTGGGCCACTCTTCTCATGCTTCTCACCCGTATCCCAAGTGTCCGTCTCCGTCTCATCCGGGCCCCAGGTCTCTGCGGTTGACTGCGTGTCCCAGCCCACATGCGTCGCTGTTTGGTTGCCGCTCCAGCCTTGAGAGCCACCCCAATTATCTTGGACTTCTTCCTGCTTGTGCTGAGGCTGAACGAACTGTTGAACAGGCGCAGCGCCAGGTGGGTAAGGGGATGATGGCCAAGCTCCTGGTACCTGACTCTGCGTATCGAATGGCATTACTGGCTGCTCTGTTGGCGCTGGAGCAATATCAGCGCGCCTCGATTCTTCCACGCCTCGTTTTACCGCCTCTGTCAAGACCTGGTTCAACCACTTCGGATCAACACCGGGAGCGTTGGCAACTACAGCGCTGGACGGACGGGTATTGTAGAAGCTCCTTTCGGAGCCCATCATTGGCCCTGCGGGTATAGGTCCGCTGCCATACTGGTAGGCTTCGGAAGGTATGCTTGGATGTCTCGCGCCAGGCCTGATGGGCTCTGAGAATCGGGAGCCCGACTGTTTTCCATACGGCGAGAAAAATGGGGGAGGGTCTCTGCTGTGATGACTCCGAGACTTTGTATCGTGGCTGTGTGCAGTCTCGGCATAGGGCGCGTGGTAAGAAGAGACCGGCGGCGGAGGACCAGATCCGCTGGCTGAACCATTGAAGAAGGGACTGCGATCATCGTATATGGACCTTCCATCGGATTGGCCATCGAGAGCGAAGGCCTGAGGTGGGAAGTCGCCAGCACCGTCCATATTCATCGACGAAACAGTTTTGGCAGTACGTGGGCCCGCGCATCGGAGCACAAGAACTTCGATGCAGCCAATGTTGTCGAGAATGTTCGAGGAACACACGTCTGGTGCATCATCTGCCGATACTATGCAAGTCAGCGTCTTGCAAACAGCTTGCTCAACAGAATATACCTGTGTCGAGCTTCTCGAACTTCCACTCTCGCGCGATCATCGAGCCGTCCTTCTGCTTCTCTTCCTTCTGTCTGACCCTGAAGTCGACCACCGACCGACTGTCGGAGCCTTTTCTGAGCTTCAAGTCTTGTCTGTTGCGATTGCATTGGTATACGCCGTCCACGAAGACGTACATCGAGATACCGGGTGCGATGAACTTGTCGGAGGTAAGGTGTATCGAGAACGACTGTGGCCTGCTCGGTACTGGAACGAACGTCTCGACGAAGCCATCTCCGTACGTGGTTCCGAATTCCTGTAGTGTTCGTTGACTTTCCGACAGCTCGATTGAGCAGTCGAGGTCTTTGAGATGCGGCATCTCTCAATCAGTGCGCGTGCTGGGTTTGTCGGCAGTACTTTTGAAGATTTTTAAGAACAGGTAAGAGAGAGTTGTGTGTCGATGTCAAAATTCAGTCAGAGTACTGAGCCGTTTCGTTGTCACGGTGACCGAGTTAATTGTTGAGGAGTGAGAAATTTCGCACAGCAAGTAGGCTTTTCACCTTCACCCTCTATGGAAAGTGATAAGTAGAGAGATATAGAAAGAGTCTTCTGTTTACCGTCATGCTCAGCCGGAGGCGTGAGAATTAACTTATTATAGCCTTGCCGTTTGAGAGCGCGTGGTGCGATAGCGGCGCTCTTCACCTACAGAACCTCTGCGATCGCATCGCGACATCGCACTAACCGGCTAAGGTACAGCGAGGCACGTTGTAGAGCCACATTGTCACATTGTTCTATATGTGTAACGCCGACGTTGGCTGAGAGTACGTGGCGGATGCGTGCAAACGAGTCGACTTTGTGCGTCGGTTCAAGATAGCGCCATGTTTGACCGGCCCAAGACACCGAACATGGATTCACCGTAATTTTTGCGACTCAATGGCGATGCGGATAAATGAATTCGCAAACATTGAAGGATACTCGATGGTGGTGAAAGAAGAACGGTGCAAAGGCTGAAGTGAAAGCAGACAGCGTACCTCCGACGCCAACTACCTAACTCCGTGCTTCACCACCAACTCTCCGCCATGAGCCGCTTTCGAATCCATATCATCGGTGCACTGCGCCCTCCCGCACCTATTCTCGAATTCTGAGCAACTTCATCGGAACTTGTCAGTGGCCCCACGGACCCGAGCAATGCGCGGCAAACGCAGCCAAGCATGCCGAACGACCAGCTGGTGGAGGCAGTGACAGACAACATCGCGAGGCTACGACAATCATTCGATCGATGGATTTTCACATGGTGTATCATGCATGCTGGGCAGAGTCTCGGGTGCCACGAGCTAGTTCAATCGGAGTTCAGCCTGGTGTGCGCTTGTGGACGATATAAGGCATGCAGAGCCTTTTGCAAGATGACTTGTCTGTCTATACCTACTCTGGCATAATCTGAACTAGATCACATACATTGATACATCTCATAAACCACACTTCTTGATTCCATGGTTGCCATCATGTTCTCCCCACCCTCACCCTTCCTCCTCCTCACCCTCCTCGGCCTCCCCCACCCCACGCTCGCAAAATCCCAAATTGCTCTCTTCTCAGATACAAACTGCCAGAACACTCTCCGGGGTGTAGAAGGCCCGAATGGCTACCCCAATGGCACATGTACGGATCTTCGACGCTCAGGGCCCTATGGCAGCTTTCACGTCGTGGGGCTGGACCCGGGCTGTATGGTGACGATCTACGCGGATAATACGTCGGAGGATATATGCTCGGGACACCAGGAAGAAATACAGATGGTCGACTGTTATAATTCGACGTATATATACTACAGCATTGATTTCTGCGATCCTGGCGCTGCGAAAGGGCCACCGCTATCACCGTCTCAGGTATCGACATCCAAGACACCGACTGGGGCGATAGTAGGAGGCGTTGTGGGCGGTGTAGTGGCGCTGAGTATCATCATATGCATTGTGGTGATGTGTATCGTTCGGAAGCGACGGGCAAGGAAAAATGTCGATGTTGCGGAGGTACATGGACGTGGAAGAGCGGAGCTGGAGCCACAGGAGTTGTACACGGGCAGAGTGAAGTACGAGTGTGCGGCTGTAGAGATTGAGAGATCGCCTGCGGAGCTTGATGGGGCGGAGATGAGAGAGGAGAGGGTCGGAGCGGCGTATTGATCTGATCACACGCACAAATGTGATTCTCGCAGGTCTGGAACATGTCCTTTGTATTGTACAAGAAACGAGTGCTATCCAAGCTCTTCATGTACAATAGCTTCGCATCGCCATACAACTAATTTAGCTACCACCATCCCACTCCTTCCAAAATCAACGCTAAAGTCTCGCACCCAAAAGACAAGATATCAGCGTCTATCCAGCACCCCCCTCACGAATCCATCTTCATCGTCCCACACAGCGAACACGTCCACCACTCATTCTCCATAAACGTCCCGCACTCCAAACAATTCCAGCCTATCCTGCCCTTCGCAGGCTCGAACGGTGTAGCTCCACGGCCTCTGAGACCGGACTGCGGTGGTGGTGCAGGTAAGCTCGGCGTCGAGTGTCCAGTGCCGAAGCGCTTGTGCTGTGGTATTGGCTGTGGTGGCTGCTCGAGACCGCATGCTTCGCACGTCAGGTAGTCGAGTGGGTTGTGTAGGGTGCATTGCGGACATGCCCATTTATCTGGGTCGGCGGCTATTGCTGGTCGTGGTGGTGAGGTGGGTGGCGGTGTGGGCGGGAGTTGCTTGTTTCGCAGTTGCTCTTCATCTTGGCTGATGAGACGGGATGGGCCCCAGGATGAGGTCCGTGAGGTTGCTCTTGGGCGTGATGACGATTGTCCGGGCTGTGGCTGTGGCTGTGGTGCGACGAGGCGTGACATTGGACGTCCCGATATGTTTACCACAGGTAGTGATGATTGTCGCACAAAAGACGGTGGAGAAGTCGGCCCTCCAGCAGACAAGCCGCCCTCTTTGGACCATTCTAGTCCCGATGGTGGGTTGGAAGGCGCTGGCGAGGATGTACGTGATGGTGGATTGCTGTCAAATGAAAGTCCGTTCTCACGGTCCCAAGTCAGTCCGCCCAGACCGGCCGGTTTGCCCATCTTCTGCATCTCTTCCTCATACATGAGATCCTGCAAGGCTCGAGCGATAGCCTGGTCGTTGGCATCGTCCTGTTCCGCTTTCGTCCTGAAGCCGTCCTGCTCTTGTTGGTGAACCAACCTGCCTGCTTCCGAGCTATTGCTGGCACATCCTTCAGTAATGCTGTTGCGCCTCGATGCTGCGTCTGCAATGACTCTCCGCATGTCCAATCCCCCTCGCCCAGTTGATGAGCCGCCTAAACGATGACCGCCAGCATTGGCATTGATGGTCGTTTTGCGTTTCTCGGCTGCTTTCCTTGCCTGCCGGCGCATCTCGTCGAGAGGTAGCCTCTTACCACCGAGCTTCTGGCCTTGTGATAGAAAGCCTTCACCAGAGTAGCCTTTCATTAGAAGGGACTGATGCTCATCGCGAAGCTCGTTCCAGAGATTGTTGAAATCAGCGTTGTGAGGTCCAAAGATAATGTGCGAAAGCTCATGTAACAGAGTATCCGTCACTTGCTCCATGGCCAGAAACTGCCTGGAGTCATGGTGATATCTCAGCCTGATGAGGATTCTCTCTGTGCGGTTGATGTTGAGACCTGAACTGATTAGCAACGGAACTCGGTGTAGAGACGGAATGCTTCCTACCCAGAAGCTGTGGCTCGTCAGGTAGAAACTCTGCGAGCGTCCCGACCTTCCATCCTCGCTTTCGCATCATCGGCTTGACCATTGACGCAGCCTTCCGGAGCATATGAAGTGCTTCCGTCTCCCTCGGCAGGTGCTTGAGATGCTCGTAAGCATCGAAATGCGCGTCAATTTCCCTCATGTTGACTGGCTACTCAACGGGTCTGTCACGCTGTCTTGATGTGCGGTTGCGTGGGCGCTCGTTGGGCGCAAGCTGCAGGTCGTTGATAAGTAAACGCCAGGAAAGCCGGCAAACAGATCTCGCTTAGATTGCACTGCGATCGTAGTAAGGCGAAGAAGTGAATAGAATATGTGCAGAAAGAAATTACTCATTCGAAGGGGCAAACGGTGAAGTGCAGCCACGTAAGCTAGTCACGCGTCGCTCGAAGTGGTGGTGATTGAAAGAAGTGCAAGGCTCGCATTTTTTTTAAAGACGCCTTTACCCGCAGCTAAGAGACATGAGGTATATGAGATGGTGCGGTCTGTCTGCAGGTGAGCAAGCATCGAGTTCCGTGTCGGGACGAGGATGCGGCTGGCCTGAAAGACGGTGGCGTACGCGACCTGTGCTCGCGACATGTGAGTTCGTGGGATGACCTGTCGCGGTGGCTTGACGTGCATTACGTAGTGCACTTGCTTTGCGACCATACACGATTACAATCACCTCACAGTGGTGCGCCTCGAAGACTGTTAGATGTGTCGTTTCTGGTAGCAGTCATGTCGAATGAAGAATCGCACTTCCTGGATCTGGTGAGTTGCGCCCGCATTCCTGCCTCGGTCTTCGCTGACGCGCCGCCGCCAGCTCGCAGAATACACGAAAGATGTCCGCGGCTTCACAGGATACATCTTAGATTCCACAGACCAACACTTTGCCAGCGTCGCCGGCTATGTAAAGCGACACGTGCCAGATGGTTGGCTTCCTACACAGGCGAGGCCGCATTCAACTCCACCACCGCCCCCACCTTCAGTCACCGATGGCTTGTACCTAGAGAAGGTGCAAGACTGGATATCAAAGAATCGCGCTCTCACTGCGGCTATAGTGGCTTTCGCAGGAACCGGAGGACTGCTGCTATGGCGAGAGAGGCGGAAGTACAATCGCAAGCGGAGAGCACCACGCGCAAGCAATGGAGCGAGGAAAGAAGTGGTTATCATCGCCGGTCCTCCCAACTCGCCTATAACGCGATCGCTATCGCTTGATCTCGAGAGGCGCGGCTTCATCGTGTACATTGTATGCTCAAACATGGACGAGGAGCAACAGGTCATCAGCGAAGCCCGGGCAGACGTACGGCCGCTACACTTGGACGTAGCAGACACCTTTGGCACGGAAGAGGCCATCGAGCGCTTCCACGACGCACTCAAGAGACCACATGTGGCCTTCAATGGGGCTCGTCCACACAATCTGACGCTGCGAGGGATCGTACTTGTGCCTGATTTGATATTTCCCATGGGCCCTGTCGAGACTGTGTCTCCAGAGCTGTGGTCCGATGCTCTCAACGCCAAAGTTCTCAACACAATAGCAGTGACTCAGGCACTTCTACCTACCATATGCGATTTCAAAGCACGGGTCCTCATGCTTACACCAAGTATAGTGGCGTCCTTGCGACCGCCATTCCACAGCGTTGAAACGACCGTCGTGAAGGCTCTCGAAGGTTTCTCGGCATCACTCAGAGCAGAGCTTGGTACCTTGGGAATAGACGTGATACAGTTTCATCTCGGAACGTTCGACTACTCCCATGTGGGCCCGAAACATCACCTACAGAGTAGAGCGGCTGGTAGTCCACACGCATGGCCAGCCACCACGAGAGCGCTGTATGCTCAGAACTTCGAAAGCCAAACACGCACTGGGCAGAGTCGAGGGTTTCTCAGTGCCGACAAGTCAGGCAGTTCTCTGAGGGAGTTGCACAATGCCGTCTTCGACGCTATGACGCAGAAGCGGCCGCGATCCGTCTGGCGCGTGGGTCGCGGAAGCAGAACCTACGACTTCGTGGGGAACTGGGTCCCCGAAGGTTTGGTGGGGTGGATGATGGGTCTACGTCGCGTGTCTCTGGAACCTGCATCAGCACCGAAGCTGGAGGACAGCGTGCAATTGCAGTCTTGGGAAAGAGTGGAGGCGGCGTGAAGGCGCTCGATTTTGTACGAAGTAGTTTCCACTCAGACAAAGCAACCAGCAGCGCCATCAGGAGAAGGCGATTAGGCACTGTTATGTAAGAATACGAGATCTTGGTGGCAGACGAAGAGGGCCTGGCCGTGTCGTGGGAATTAGGCTCACAAGAACGCGGAAGGTATTATCCACTCACACATCCCGTCACGTAGTACAAAAAACAATGGGAAAGTTCTCAGCTCACGATGTTGTTGTGGCAGAGAACTGTGGTTCGTGTCTGGCAAATGAGTCGTGGCGTGCAGACCACGCTAGTGCTACAGCCATGTCTGAAACCGGAGGTATCCGAGGGCCCCAATACGCCCGTGGAACGAGATTGACAGCGAGCGAGCGACGGCAAGCGCTGCGATGATGGTGAATTCTGCGTTGCATGGGCGCAGAAAAGCACAGCGGCAACCGAACACCGCAGTACAAAGACAGAGACACAAAGACCCAGGTACCGTCGCGAGACCGCCAATGAATGGCTTTGAGGAGGGCGTGCCACAATGCAGGGCCTGGCCCGGCAAGGCTCGTGATTCGTTGTTCTTTACATAACCCCAGACTCTCTTGGTTTGAAGGTGTCCGTTGCCAAGGCTTCAGGAGAAAGGTCAACTGCACGCGACGTTCGACGATCTCTGTGACTAGAACACGTCGAACGCTTGCTGTGTCTTTGCTGCTCACTAGGAGCAAAGCTTGCTGCTGTTCTATCACCGGCCTTCTGCCACACGCTCCTTCGCTGCTGCTTCCCCTTCACTTCTGAGATTTGCGACTCCATAGCCACACGGCCAACACACAGCCCTGTCGCAGCGCATCTCTGCCGTCATCTGACATACAACTCCCGCCGTCCCGCACTTGCGCGCATGAAGGCCCAGCACGATTGCTGTCACCACCTGCGCTTCCATGAGCCGTCGTTGCTGAGGAAGTCACCAATCCTGCCGTCGCCGCCATGAAGAACCACCCGTACCGCCCTGGCGGTCTTGACTTCCGCTCCCAGTCCTTCGAACCGCCTCTCCGCAACAACAACGACATCGCCACCAGTGCCAGTGCCAGTGCCAGCGCCAGCGCCAGCATGACCAATCTGTCGGTCTACGACTTGCCCAGTCCGCGCACTGGAGAAGTGCCGCCTGCGCTTTCCCCTCTGGATGCGCTCGCACTCCAAGGACGCCTGCTCGCAAAGCGCTTCGAGCAGGCCGACAAGACCGGACGCCGCCTCAGTCGCCTGGCGCCGCTCACGATACAGAATGAGTTCGGGAACCGCGGGGGTTATTTCTCCGCCATGTCTTCTGGCGTCAATTCGCCGGACGAGGAGATCGGACCCATCACCTCTCAGCCAGCAGAGGTCTCCCCCGCTGGTGCGCAGCAAGTGTCAGACAGGCACAGGTCGTTCTACCCCCAATTCGGCGGAGACGAGCCCGAGTATGCCTCCAAGCTGCCTGCGCGCAGCCCCATGGCGCCCATTGAGGAAAGCAGCCCTACTGCGTCACCACCGAGCTACTTCGACGTCCCGCGGTCGCACTCGCCGGACGCCGTAGAACCGCGCATTGGTGGCCTGCAGGAGGCCACGCCAATTACACCAAGTGCCCCCGCACCCACTTCGCAGACATACCTGAGCCCGCACAGAAGGCCCTCGACAGAATCGCAGTCCAGGTCGCAGTCCCAGTCGAATCTGCTGCAGCCACGGTCTTCCGGCTCACTGCACTCGCAGCGCTCGCCTGGGCGCTCTCCAAGCATCCGCTCTGTCCCTGGCGATGGCGTTTCTGACGTCGATGACATGTCGCTCAGCAGCTCCTACGATTCCCTCCCACAGAACCGCAATCTATCTACCAGCTCAAGCGTATCCCGCACACACTCTCCCTTTATACCTACCGCCGGCTTCACAATGCCGCCACGATCGCCCTCGATGTCGTCTGAGTACTCCGCCAGTGGACACCTACCACGACCTTCTTACAACTTCTCGCGGCCTATCAGCAGGCAGAGCGCACGGCCGTCCGTCGACGTCAGGCCATCCATCGACGCTCCCACACGGCAGTTCTCCGACGAGAGCGCCTACACCCGACCGTCGTTCGACAGCCATCCGTCACGGCAAAACTCGACTGACAACTCCAACACGAGCTATGCGAACGAGACTGTACACACCCCTGTCAGTATGGCCAGTGAAGACTTCCGGCGGTCCGGAGACTTCGCGACCAATGCTGCGCCCTCATACACGTATACAAAATTCAATCTTCCGCGTGGCAGAGTGATAGATCGCCGCTCTGTTGGCATTGAAGACTTCTTCAAGAGCCAGATTACGTGGGACCAGCCCACCAACAAGCAAGATCGGCCGCCCTCCCCACAATCGCCGCCACGTTCCTTCGAGTCAGCGCGCATACGGCAGGACTTTGCTGCGGCGCGTAACGCTTCCATTGACCTTGGAGCGCCCTCTCTCACATCCAGCAACAGCACAATTCGAGGTCGAGCAACAGGAGCAGCAGACATCACCGCGCAAGAACACTGCGACACTGGACTGGCACTCCACGAATCTGGGGAACTGCTCAAATCCACGTATCACATTCGCCTAGCCGCTCGTGCTGGACTGCCTGAAGCAATGTTTTGGTATGGTCTGGCTTGCCGACACGGCTGGGGCATGCGTGAGAACAAGGCCGAAGCCCTGCAGTGGCTTCGCCGTGCCGTGGACTCTGGTCAGCTAGAAGTAGCTGAGGATGAGGACCACTCGAAGCAAGGACAGCCACTTGACCAACTCAAGAAGAAGCAGCATAGGGCACAATATGCTGTAGCCATCTATGAGCTTGGGAAGTGCTACATGAACGGCTGGGGCGCTTCTCAAGACAAGAAATTAGCACTTCGCTGCTACGAGATCGCCGGTAACTGGGGCGACGCTGACGCTCTTGTGGAGGCCGGATATTGCTATGCCGAAGCCGTTGGAACCAAGAAGGACATGAAGAAGGCAGCTGTGTTTTACCGAGCAGCCGCAGCCAAAGGTGTCAGCATGGTCGGTAACAGCTGGATCTACAAAGACAAATACATGGACGACGGCGGCACACCCGACTCCCGGTCTGTCCGATCAGGGCGATCGTCGAAGAAGGACACCACTTTGGAGAAGAAACCCCGCGACAAGAGCCGCACTCGAACTATGTTCAGCCGCAAGAAGAGCCACACAGTTACTGCAACCTGATTCGATATTCCTGTACATGAGCTCACGACTTGTTCTCTCACATTGGCGACGGCGTTCTCAACGGCGAGTCACTTATGCATATACTTTTCTCCTTCGAAACCTCTCATCTGCAGTACTTCTACGATACCTGCCCGGCGCACGGATTGGGCCCCCGCCACTTTACTTCGACATCTCGATATACCATTTCCTTGAAACTTTCTGGTCAAATCTGCTTTTCCTTTGTTTTCATTCAAAAATGGTTCTTATGTTTGCTGCACTCCTGGCTTGAGCGTGTGGTTCTTCTTTTTGGTCGGCGAGCATGAGCGACGAGCTGGCTTCTTGTACGTAATATGTACTGGTACATGTGTACATACCGGGTGCTTTGGATGCCTAATTAATGGAGTGTGAGGTGTTAATATCCTTCTGGCCTCGGAGGCGAGGGTCGTGTGTATAGATTTGGATGTGCGAGGGAAGATGTAGGGGTGGAGTGGAACAAGTAGACTGCCGAATGGAGAGAGTCTGAACATTGCACATACATCGAAATACTTTACAACGACGTGCACGACTCAAGCATTCTAGGCAGCAAGGCGCACGTGACACAAAAATCTATACTTTACAGTCCT
>Ga0265780_10007217_pt1 | contig 13677 bp, 16 predicted proteins | sample P1T30metagenome_FD_192432 | JGI IMG/M metagenome (GOLD analysis project Ga0265780, IMG submission 192432) | Plant litter microbial communities from East Loma Ridge, Irvine, California - P1 T30 | ecosystem: Environmental > Terrestrial > Plant litter > Unclassified | place: USA: California... | reverse complement strand
TAGAGCCTACCTTTATACAACAATATGCACATGAAAAGCGGCACCATTGCCGATGTAGTAGCTTATGCCGGTTACCAAACGCATGGCGGACGACGTTTATGCTTCTCAGCTATCATTAACAACTACAATGGTTCCACCACAGCAGTAAGACAGAAGTTGTTCAATGTATTGGACGAGTTAAAGTAGTCATCGAGGTGCGGGGAGCGAAGGTTAAGGAGTGGATAATGGAAATGCAAGAGCCAAGACAATCTTTGAAGCTACGCTCTCCGATCCTTAAACTTTACTCCTCGCTTTACCAAACCGGCAACTTCAAATCATACTTCACCGCCAATATCCTGATCCCGCAAATAAAAGCTATAGCTATTACCTTAGCCCAGTTAGGGTCAATCAAATGAATCAATCCAAAGTAGATAGCGCCGCCTATAATACAGGCGGTAGCGTAAATTTCTTTGCGAAAAATGAGCGGGATGTTGGTAAGGAGAATATCGCGCAGTACGCCGCCAAAACAACCGGTAATGGTTCCTAAAATAACGCAGACACCCGAATTTAATCCGGCATCAACGCCTTTTTGGATGCCTATCAATGTAAACAACCCCAAACCTAAGGCATCGAATAAAAACAGGGTAACTTTAAAGTTTTTAATGTACTTCTTAAATAAGATGGCCGCAACTGCCGTGATGGTTATAAGAATAGGACCGTTCAAATCGCGCATCCAGCTTACGGGTGTATAGCCTATCAACACATCGCGTATGGTACCACCACCAATGGCGGTAATGAAGGCAATCACAATTACTCCAAAGGCATCCAGCCGCTTTTGCATGGCCGAAAACGCGCCCGATATGGTGAAGGCTACCGTACCTAATAACTCAATAACAAAGCTCACGCTGAACATTTATACTTCCCCTTCCCGTTTGCGTAAAAACCACTCGGTACTTAACAGGGCCACTATCAATATAAACAGCCATTTACTGTCAATGAGGTCGCTGTAGCGCTGGTCGTCGTACACTACGGTTTTAATGTTATCGTTTTTACGGATCAGATCCGCCAGCTGGTTGATCTGTGAAGGCTGCAGCATTTTTCCACCCGATTGTTTGGCCATGCTATACAGCAATTGATGGTTAGCGGTACTTTGCCTGCTTTCGAGGTTTAAAGCTTTGATGGTGAACTGACCTTTAGCAGTAAAAGTTTGTTTGCTAAGTTTGCTATTTGCGGAAAAGTTGTAATTACCTACAGCCAACACCCCGGCGTTTAGCTGGTAACTTTGCCCCGCGCGACTAAACAAATAGCTGTAGCTTTTGCCACTGTTATTTTTGAGTGTGATGTTCACATCCGGGGTATTAACCAGTTGCAGGGCATCGTTATACAGTTCGGCGTTGAGCAAGATATTTTCGCCTTCATCAAACACGTTTTTTGCAGCATACACCCTGAACCGCTGCCGGTTAGCATTGGCTGTTAAGTATTGAATGCTCTGACTAAACAACTCTTCCATAGCGGCATGGCTGCCAAAATCCTGGTACTCGGCCAAATTCCAGCGCCATAATCCTTCGCCGGCTAATACGGCAGTGCGCCTGCCATCGGCCTCGTTAAAAGCCAGCAGCGGGAAAGTAGTACTTACGCTGCCAATCTTTTGCTTTAACAATACCGATGCACTTGCAGCGGAGCCATAATTACCAAAAGGTGCCAGCAGGGGTGGTAAACGGTTAATCTTGTTTTGGGTAGAATCGGTCAGGGTAAACAGAGAAAACCCGGCAACCGGCACGGCAAATTCTTCCTGCACATCGGTGCGGCCGGCTATAATGCGGATGGTGCTTTGCTCTTCGTTAAAATCGGCCAGGCTGGTTTGGGCCCCTGCTATATACCAAAGCGGCACTTTGCTTTGTGCAGCAAAAGTTTTCAAAGCGAGGTTATTTCCCGCAGTGATCTGGTAGAGAATGATCAAACCGTAATCACTCAGCTTTACGGTAGCTAATTTATCAGTGGGTACCGCTTTAAGTTCATAGTTCTTATTACGTTCTACCAATTGTTTAATAACACTAATATCGGGGTGCGGACTGGCATAGGCCAACAGCACTTTTTGCCGGGCATCCAGCACTTCAATATAAACCGTTTCGGTATTGTTTTGTACAGATAACTCATTGCTTACCGGTGCAAGCTTCACCGTAAACTGGTGGATGCCTTTTTTATCGGCATTGATTTTTACCAGTACTACTTTGCGGAAAGCATTGCTGGTAACCGGAATATTTTGAGTATACACTGTACGGCCATCTTCGGCAACGCTTAACCGCAGGCTTTCACCCTGGCTTTGGTAAGCTTCGGCCAAAACCTCCAGCATAAAATCGTTGCCTAAAAATGCGGTTTTATTGTAGTTAACATTACCAATAAGTAAATCGCGGCGAGGAACGGTATCGCCCAGGGCAATGGTATAAATACTGGTTTTAAGATTGCGGGTTTCGTACTGCGGATCGGTACCCTGGTTGTACAGGCCATCGGTAGCCAGCACCAACGCCCCAATATTTTGGTTCACAAAGCGTTCGCTGAGTTCATGAACGGCCGTCGCTATGTTGGTTTGCTTTCCTTGATAATTAGTAGCTAATCCGTTATGCAAACCACGGTCGAAGTTAAACTCACGTACTTCATAATCGTTTCCTAAAAGCTTTTTTAACCCGGCTAAGCGTGTGTTAAACTCACCCACGTTAAAACCCTTAGGCTTAAAAGAACTGATAGAGGATGAATTATCTTGAGCTATTAAAACGAGCGGCTTTTGAGGCTGATAAGTAACCGATTTAATTAAGGGTGATACCAGCAGAAAGGCAATTAGAAATACAGCCAGCGTACGCAAAACAGCCAACAACCAGCGTATTTGGTTGCTTAAATTAACCGGGGTACGGTACATGAGCAAGGCATACAGTATGCCAAGCAGCAGGCAAACAGGCGTCCACCAGCCCGAAACACTTCCCCAGGTTATTGAAAACAAAAACAGCATATCTGTAAAATCAAATATGCTGTTTTATTTTGAAAGGAGGCAGGTTATACCCCCAGTTATATAATTTTTATACGGATAGGTCCTTTAATATGATTCACATCAACCGGCTCGCCTTTTTGAGTAATGGTTACCTTACCTTGTTGCTGCAGATCAATAGCTACCTCCCTAATATTCTCCATATGCTTACGCCAATTGGCAGGAAACATTGCCCGGGCAACTTCTGACGGGCAAATGGTTTTATTTACTCCACGCTCGGTTGCCATAGAAAGTATGGTTTGGCTAATAGTCAGTGATTGCTTATCCGGCATACCTCAAAAATGAGTCATGAATCTTGATTCCTGACTCGTGATTTTATCCCTTACAGCATTCCCCCATCAACGGCAATTACCTGGCCGGTTATGTATGCGCTTAAATCTGATGCTAAAAACACGCAGGTATTGGCTACATCTGCAGTTTCGCCGGCACGTTTCAGCGGGATGTTCTGCGTCCAGCCTTCAACCACTTTAGGGTCTAAAACTTCGGTCATTTCGGTTTTAATGAAGCCCGGTGCTACCACGTTGGTACGTATGTTACGCGAACCCAACTCTTTAGCCACCGACTTGGAGAAACCAATAATACCTGCCTTAGAAGCGGCGTAGTTTGCCTGACCGGCATTACCCTGCACACCAACCACCGAACTCATGTTGATAAACACCCCTTGGCGGGCTTTCATCATAATACGCGATGCCGCTTTGGTAACGTTAAATATCGATTTTAGATTTACGTTCAGTACATCGTCCCATTGCTCTTCGGTCATACGCATTAACAGGCCATCTTTGGTGATACCTGCATTGTTCACTACGATATCCAGTTTGCCAAAATCGGCTACAATATCATTGATCAGCTTATCGGCTTCATCAAATTTTGAAGCATCAGAACGGTAGCCTTTTACCTGGGTGCCAAAACTTTGCAATTCCTGCTCCAATGCTTGTCCTTTTTCTACAGACGACAAGTAAGTGAACGCTACATTAGCGCCATGCTCGGCAAATTTTTCGGCTATGGTGCGGCCAATTCCTTTACTTGCTCCGGTAATGAGCGCAGTTTTTCCTTCTAACAGTTTCATATAAATATTTATCAGAATGATTTTTTTAGAGGGTGTGAAGGTAGCAATTTTAGTTGTTAGTTAGTAAAATGACCTATGCAGAAGCAACTTCCTCTTGATTATCTAATGCCTGTTTATTTTTATTACGCCGACTATGGATACTGAAAAAGATCACCAATGCAGCCGTAACGATAGTAAGTGATATTTGGTTGTTTCGAATATTGTTTTTCGAATTAATGAGCAACCTATTATCTACGCTGAGCTCATATATATTGGTTATATATCCCAAGGTTAATCCGGGGTAATAGTGCTTGGGCACATGTATATCTACCAGATCCCCCTCATGTAAATGCTGCAATATATAATCTCCTTCGGCCGGGTTAACCTGTTTTGTATATACTGTTGAACGACCGTATATACTTAAGTTTAATTGGTATTTAGGTTTCCTGCCGTTAGTTACCCTAACACTTGCATATTGTACAATCCCTTTAATGGTCTTAAGATTACCGGGGCGGTTCATAATCATATCAACAACCAAGCACAATCCTACCCACGAGAGGAGAATAATTCCTGGCAAAAGAAAGTATTTTTTAAAAAAGAGGTGCTTTGGAAGTTCACTAAAGTCGGTAAAGAAACGTTTCATAAAAGATATTCACTTGCAAATGTAGATGAAAAATTATTTGTTTTAAGCTTTTGTAAGTGTGTTAAAAGACTCCGAAGATCAAGTAATATTACCCTATGCAAGTGTTGAAGCCTTTACGATGAATTAAGCAACCGGCTACACCAAACTCATTGGCCGGTGCATGCCCCTTAGAAGCCTCAAAGTTTGAAGAAATATTATATGGAAGAATGTTATGTGGGTGGTGAAATAGAGTAAGCTTAATGTTTCCCTCATTCGAGCATTACAGAGTAAGAAAAATTGTTGCAATAATTATAACATGGCTCAAACGGCAATCATTTTTTTTTGTTACGCTAAAGCATTAAGCAAAGAAATCACATGAACACGGCCAAAATAATACGTCATCGTCATAAATATCATCATTACATGAATGATGACCTCAAATCGGTTAAAGAAGAAACGCATTTTAAAATCGTGTTTTCGGAACCTGACGAGTTTGACCGCTTCAGAGAATGGATAAAGCAACACGACGGCGAATACAACTACAATAAAGAAGAAAGCCGCCAGGAGGGCAAGTTCCCCAAAGTGCCCATGTTTCACGATGAAATATGCTGGTGCGATATCATGACCTATTACATTATGCATGTAGCAGGCTACAGCTTTCATAGTACTATTGACCCTTACAAGGGAGAGGTATATATTAAAGCATAGATTACAGAATATAGAGTCAAGAATAAAGAGGAATTAATTCTCAAATCTGTATTCTTGACTCTATACTCCTGACTCTACTTCTTAGCTCCCTTTTTCAATTCGCTTTCCGATTTGAGCACTTTGGTACCGTTTTCCTGCTTAATTTCGTAAGCTGGTTCATCTTTACTGGCTTTACGTTTAATGGTTGAGCCTTTACTTTTTATTTGGGTAGGCTCTTCATGCTTCTTTTCCACTTTACCTTCAGCTTCAGATTTCCCCCATTCCCAATGTACAGTATCTCCCTTTTTCATAACGATGATGTTTGCCTTTATTGAGCAAAACATCGGCCATAAAAAAGTATTAAACAAGCTGGTTGTTATTAAATTAGGATGATGAAGTGAAGATGATAAGTTCTGTCTTGATGAATTTTATTAGATAGGCTATCTATAAAACTACCTTACCGTTAAGGTGTCTATAATAGCTTTGGCACTATCAGGGCCTACAAACTTAATATAATAAACGCCTGCCTTGGCCGCTTTAAACTTGAAGATAGATGAACGTTGTACTTCCTTACCGCTGCAGTCTTCGGCTATGTTAGTGGCTGTAAATAATTTGATCTGTGTGGTGTCGCTCAGGGTATCGGCCTTAAAGCTTTTGAAGATTTGGCAGTTACCCTCGTAAGGCCACGATACATTAAATTTAACTTCCTGGTTAACTTTGGCAGAAGTTGGGCCGTTAACACTGGCAATAGCCGATTGCTTAACACTGATGAAACTATCGGTATCAACCATCTCCTTCAGCTCCGACTTCTGGCAGGAAGCAGCTAAGAATAACATCAGGATGGCAATAACAGGTAGAGTTTTTTTCATTGATTAAGGCTTTACGTTTTTAGCGTAATAGTTAAGCTACAGCACGTAAAAGGTTAATTAGGTTAACTAACGTAAAGCTACTTTTTAGTTATCAAACTTACAAGTAGTTATGACAATCATAAACGAATTATATTAAAATAATTGCGATTTACTTATACTTTCCAAAACTCCATGTTCTTTGACACAAAAAAAGCCGGTATTTGGTACCGGCTTTCTATTTTTTTACTTCATCAAGTCAACAAAATCGTCGAACAAGTAACGGCTATCATGCGGGCCCGGTGATGATTCGGGGTGGTATTGTACCGAGAAGGCTTTCTTGTCTTTTACGCGGATACCTTCGATGGATTGATCGTTCAGGTTAATGTGCGTGATCTCCACTTTCTCCGAAGCGCGAACGGCATCCTGCACTACGCCAAAACCATGGTTTTGCGAGGTTACTTCACAATGGTCTTTCAATATATTTTTTACCGGGTGGTTTAAACCGCGGTGACCGTTAAACATTTTCTTAGTAGGAATACCGTTAGCTAGAGCCAACAACTGGTGACCTAAGCAAATGCCAAACATAGGCTTATCGGCATCCAAAATATCTTTTACCGTATCAATAGCGTAAGGCATGGCCGATGGATCGCCGGGGCCGTTGGAAATGAAATATCCGTTAGGTTTAAAATCAGCTTCCATTTCTTCAAAAGAAGTTTTAGCCGGGTATACTTTAGCATATACATCGCGTTCTGAAAAATTACGCAGGATGTTTTTCTTCACACCTAAATCTAACACAGCCACACGGTATGTGGCATTTTCGTCACCAAATGTATATGTTTCGTCGGTAGATACTTGTGATGAGAGCTCTAAACCATCCATAGACGGTACCGAAGCTAAACGTGCTTTCAGCTCTTCAATATCCAGTATCTCCGAAGATATAATGGCATTCATTGCACCTTTATCGCGGATATGACGCACCAACTGGCGGGTATCAATATCTGATATACAGCTAATATTTTGTTCCTGAAAATAATCCTGAATACTTTCATCGGCCTGTTTGCGGCTGTAAGCAATGTTATAATTTTTACAAACCAAACCGGCAATCTGGATCTTGTCAGATTCTGTTTCTTCGTTGCTGATACCGTAATTACCAATGTGCGCATTGGTGGTTACCATAATTTGCCCAAAATAAGAAGGATCGGTAAAAATCTCCTGATAGCCCGTCATACCGGTATTAAAGCAAATTTCGCCGGTGGTGGTTCCTATTTTTCCGGCCGCTTTGCCATGAAAAACGGTACCATCGGCCAGTAGCAATATTGCCGGTAACTTGGTGTAGTTGGTCATTTCACAAAAAATTTAAAAGGATGAAAATTAAGCCGGTTGGCCTGGTGTACAGCTCCGTGAAAGCAGTGGGTTAGCAGCATGAATGGTGCGTCTGTGTTCACGCCGCAAAAGTACGTTATTTTAGTGTTTAATCTATGTAAAAATTAAACAATTTATTGCCGGGTAGTTTCTACCTTTGCCGGTGTTTAAGAGCGGGGTACCAAGTGCGGCGTCATGGAGTATTGACTTCAAAACCTGAGCTTTCCCCGAAACCTGATACTTCTTACCCTCATACCCATGTCTGTAAATAAAGAAATTAAGCGCGTTACCACTCATAGCCTGCAAGCCATGAAAAATCAGGGCGAAAAAATCGCCATGCTTACAGCCTATGATTACTCCATGGCTAAAATTGTGGATGACGCCGGCATTGATGTGATTTTGGTGGGCGATTCGGCTTCGAACGTTATGGCCGGGCATGAAACTACGCTGCCTATCACCTTAGATCAGATGATCTATCATGCCTCATCGGTAGTGCGTGCAGCAACGCGTGCATTAGTAGTGGTCGACCTTCCTTTTGGCTCTTACCAGGGTAATTCCAAAGAAGCGCTGAGCTCAGCTATCCGCATTATGAAAGAATCGGGTGGGCACGCCGTAAAGTTAGAAGGCGGTATAGAAATTGCCGAATCGGTTAGCCGTATATTAACTGCAGGTATACCCGTAATGGGCCATTTGGGCTTAACACCGCAGTCTATTTATAAGTTTGGCACCTATACAGTGCGTGCCAAGCAAGAAGCTGAAGCCCAAAAATTGCGCGAAGATGCTTTAAAATTGCAGGAACTGGGGTGCTTTGCCGTAGTACTTGAAAAAATACCCGCTGCCTTGGCGCAAGAAGTAAGCGCAAGCCTACAAATTCCTACTATTGGTATTGGCGCAGGCCAGCATTGCGACGGGCAAGTATTGGTAATTCATGACATGCTGGGAATAAACAAAGGGTTTCGCCCACGCTTTTTACGCCAGTATGCCAGCTTATATGATGTAATGAACGAGGCTATTAAAGGTTATGTAGGCGACGTAAAAGCTAAAGATTTCCCAAGTGATAAAGAGCAGTATTGAGAATAGAACCAAGAGACAAGAATCAAGAGCCAAGATTTTAATGGCAGTTGACTCAAATCTCTATTGCAAACTAAAGCATTAACAGAACTGTATTCTTCTTACGGAACAACAGACTTTACCTACTTCTTTACTAAAACCACATGGCTAATAAACCTGTACCTAATAATCCTAACGCCGAAATTACCGATAGCGACGTTTTGTATGAAGACAATCACCTGATTGCCATTAACAAACGTGCCGGTGATATTGTGCAGGTTGATGACACGGGCGATATTCCGCTGGATGAAAAGGTAAAGAATTACATTGCCAAAAAATATAACAAACCCAATGGCGCTTTTTTAGGCGTGGTGCACCGGTTAGACCGGCCCGTAAGCGGCGTTATCCTGTTTGCTAAAACCAGCAAGGCATTGGAGCGCATTAACGAGATGTTTAAAACTCGCGAAATGCGTAAAACCTACTATGCCGTGGTACGTAACCGCCCTAACCCGCCGTATGGCAACCTGGTGCACTGGCTCATTAAAAACCCGCAAAAAAACGTAACCAAGGCACATGACCACGAAGTACAAGGCAGTTTGCGTTCCGAATTGCATTACCGTATGGTGGGCGAACTGGAAGGTTACTACTTAATACAGGTAAACCCCATAACCGGCCGGCCGCATCAAATACGCGTGCAGCTATCAACGTTGAACAGCCCCATTGTTGGCGATAATAAATATGGTTACCCGCGCGGGAGCTTAAAGAAAAGCATTTGCCTGCATGCCCGCCGCTTACAGTTCATCCACCCTGTAAAAAAGGAACCGATAGACATTAAAGCCCCCCTGCCTAAAGATGGATTTTGGGAAAAGTTTGCCCACCTGATTCAGGATAAGGACGACGAAGTGGTACTTAAGGGCGAATAGATGTGCGGATGTGCATTTTTCCTCATCTGCAAATTTTCTAATCTGCACATACTTTAAAGCGCTTTTACTTTCTCCCATATCTTTTCATCTACCGGGATACCTTCATTTATATTTCGCTCGCGGGTTTTCAGGGTGCTTTCGCCGGGATAACGGATAGCATTGTCGGCGTTTTCCAGACCGCTGGTTTTAGTGTAAGCAACAATCTGTTCTATCAGATCGGCTGTTTTTACATCGTCTTTCGGCTTAATGCAGATGAACACCTGTGACACGCCATATTCAGCTTTGCCTTTAGAGATCTCGGCTGTGGAACGACCTTGACTTAATACCGTCACCAGCAGATCGAGCATGAGCGACAAGCCCGAACCTTTCCAGAAACCTATGGGTAATAAGCGCGACGATTCCATGATCTCTCCTGCATTCGTGGTTAGTTCGCCAGCATTATTATAGCCACCCGGCAAAGGCAATGCATCGCCCGCATCCCGGTACTGCTGTAACTTACCAAAAGAGTATTGCGATACGGCCATATCTAACACCACATGACCCTCTTGCCGCGGAACAGCAATAATTAAGGGGTTGTTGCCCAGGCGTGGGTCTACCCCACCCCAAGGCGGTACGTTGGCTATGGTGTTGGTAAAACAAATGCCTATGCAACCGGCATCGGCGGCCTGCCAGCCGTAGGTACCGCCACGCATCCAGTGGTTGGTATTGCGTATAGCCACACAACCCATACCATATTCATTAGCCAGCGCAATGGCCCTATCCATACAAAAGCGGGCATTAAGCATGCCGGGGCCAAGGTTACCATCGTAGCGTTCCAGCAAACCCAAACCTTCCTGTGCCGATGGCTCGGCATCGGTGTTAATCAATCCGTCTTTTACATATTGCACAAAAACCGGGAAACGGTTCAAGCCATGCGTATACACGCCATCGCGGCTGTTCTCAGCAAAAATGGTGGCTATTTGCCGTGCTTTGTCTGGGGTAAAGTTCAGGCTAAGCAGTACTCGTTCAAATTCTGCTTGCAGGGTTTCAAAAGGCATTCTCATTCGGTAATTATTAATAGTATCATACAAAGTACATTTCGGCTAATATTAAGTTTCACAACAATAACGGTATTCATCAAGCTAACCAACTATCAGCCTAACAAACACAATACCTTAATACAAGCAACGTTATAATCGCATTCTGTTAGCATGTAGTTTACAGTATTTTGTATTTTTACGGCGTGTATAGTTTTAAAAACAAATTACCTATAATTTTTATCCTGACGCTGATGTTATCGGGCTGGATAATAAGCTCATGCAAAAAAACGGATGAAGGGTCGTATACCAATGTGTTTTTAGCGGGTGGACGCGAATGGCAACTGGCCTCGCAACAGGTAAGTTTATTTCATGGGGATACACTTAAACGTACCGATACACTTAACCGTACCTGCACCCAAAACCAGGTTTTTGATTTTAATAACGATGGCACGTGCTCCTATACCAATTATAGCTGCATTACCCAAACTGCACAAGGCACCTGGCAAATGACCACCCAGGATTCGCTGCTGTTAAGATCCAACATCTTAGTTAAAGACACTTCGGCTACAGGAAGCTCAAGACCGTTTGCCCATGCGCAAATTGTTAACCTTGGGCAAAACTCACTGGTTTTGCAGGCCATAATTACCGATACGCTCCGCAAAACGCCCGTAGTGGTGCTGCGCCGCCGAATTACCCGTTACGCATTCATTCACTAAAGGTGGTGCATTTGCATAAAATGCTATATTTACCGCCGTTAACCATCAACTAAAAATTTTGAAAACCAGAATTGCCATTTTTGCTTCAGGGTCGGGTTCTAATGCTCAAAAAATACTGGAACATTTTAAATATCACGAGCAGGGCGAGGTGGTTTTAATACTAACCAATAATCCGCAGGCTTACGTGTTGCAACGGGCCGATAATTTTGAGATCCCAACGCATGTATTTACCCGTCAGGAGTTTTACCAAACCGATGACGTGGTTAAGCTACTTAAAAGCATGGAGGTTGATCTGATCGTATTAGCTGGCTTTTTGTGGCTTATTCCCGAATCGCTGCTTAAGGCGTTTCCTAATCAAATTATTAATATACACCCTGCCCTGTTGCCTAAATACGGCGGCAAAGGCATGTATGGCGACAATGTGCACAAGGCCGTGCTTGCCAATGGCGAAACAGAATCGGGCATTACCATTCATTTTGTGAACGAACACTTTGATGAAGGTGAACCCATCCATCAGGCTAAATTTAAAATTGAACCCGGCGACACGCTGGACAGTATTAAGTTGAAAGGCCAGCAACTGGAACATCAACATTTCCCTAAAGTAATTGAAGGGTTGCTTAAAAAAGTAAGGGGTGATCATTAGCATTAATTTAGGTAGTACGCTTAAAGAGGTCACCTGCAAAAACCGTTAAACTACTTACAATTCACTACTCAGTAATCAACTAAAACACTACCTTTGCGGCTCAAAAAAATAGTATTGCATGAGCCAGTCTGTTCAAATTAAAAATGCTTTAATTTCTGTTTATTACAAAGATCATTTAGAACCTGTTATAAACGAATTAAAACGCCTGGGAGTAAACATTTATTCTACCGGCGGTACAGAAAGTTTTATTCGCAGCCTGGGTGCCGATGTTATTGCGGTGGAAGACCTTACCTCTTACCCCTCTATTTTAGGCGGCCGTGTAAAAACACTTCACCCTAAAGTATTTGGTGGCATACTGGCCCGTCGTGGTTTTGAAAGTGATGAGCAGCAATTAACGCAATACGAAATCCCGCAAATTGACCTGGTTATTGTTGACTTATACCCTTTTGAAGAAACCGTACGCTCAGGCGCAGACCAGCCCGATGTAATTGAGAAGATAGATATTGGCGGTATATCGCTCATCCGCGCAGCAGCCAAGAACTTTAAGGATGTGGTTATTGTAGCCTCTAAAGACGATTACCAGGGTTTGGAAGAGATCTTGAAAACTCAAAATGGCGAAACCACTTTTGCACAACGCCGCAACTTTGCCCAAAAGGCATTTAATATCTCTTCTCATTACGATACCGCCATTTTTCAGTATTTCAACATAGCACAAGACGACGAAAGTCAGCCACTGCCCGTATTTAAACAAAGTATACAAACCAGCCAAACCCTGCGCTACGGCGAAAACCCGCATCAACAGGGAACATTTTACGGCAACCTGAACGCGATGTTTACCAAACTGCACGGTAAAGAGCTTTCTTACAATAACCTGGTAGATGTTGATGCGGCCGTATCATTAATTGACGAATTTACGGACCCAACCATTGCCATTTTAAAGCATACTAATGCCTGTGGTATTGCCACGCGCTCTTTTATTAAAGAAGCCTGGATAGATGCTTTGGCCTGCGACCCGGTATCGGCTTTTGGCGGTGTAATTATAGCTAACGACGAAATTAACGAAGAAACAGCCACCGAAATTAGCAAGCTATTTTACGAAGTATTAATTGCCCCGGCTTATACCGATGAGGCCATTGAGATACTAAAAAGTAAAAAGAACCGTATAATACTCATTCGCCAGCGGGTAGAATTAGGGGTTAAGCAATTTAAAACTTTGCTTAACGGTGTTATTGAGCAGGATAAAGATCTGGTGATTGAAGGGCCAGACCAAATGACCACCGTGACTAACCAGCAACCAACCGAGCAGGAATTGAAAGACTTGTTCTTTGCCAATAAAATAGTTAAACACACCAAATCTAACACCGTAGTGTTAGCCAAAAACAACCAGTTGCTGGCCAGCGGTGTGGGTCAAACCTCAAGGGTTGATGCCTTGCGCCAAGCCATAGAAAAAGCACGCAGCTTTGGCTTTGATTTGAATGGTGCGGTAATGACTTCTGATGCGTTTTTCCCTTTCCCCGATTGTGTGGAGATAGCGGCAGAAGCAGGCATCACAGCAGTTTTACAACCGGGAGGTTCAATTAAAGACCAGGACTCTATAGACATGGCCAACCAAAGAGGGATAGCCATGGTAACTACCGGGGTAAGGCATTTTAAACACTAATAGAGAGCCAGGAAATAAGAGATAAGAAACAAGAAACTAATAGATATTAACATATCATATTTTAAAACCATAAGGAACTTTAA
>Ga0265780_10007216_pt1 | contig 13677 bp, 14 predicted proteins | sample P1T30metagenome_FD_192432 | JGI IMG/M metagenome (GOLD analysis project Ga0265780, IMG submission 192432) | Plant litter microbial communities from East Loma Ridge, Irvine, California - P1 T30 | ecosystem: Environmental > Terrestrial > Plant litter > Unclassified | place: USA: California... | reverse complement strand
TATCCGCGCGGCGCCGGCATCGGTGCGGCGATCCAGGAAGAACTGACCTCGATCGAGATCGGCAAGGGCGAAGTCCAGCGCACCGGCAAGGGCGTGGCCATCCTGGCCTTTGGCTCGATGGTGGCGCCGAGCCTGGGCGCGGCAGGCGAACTCGATGCGACGGTTGCCAACATGCGCTTCGTGAAGCCGCTCGACGTCGAGCTGGTGAAGCAGCTGGCGGCGGAGCACGACTACCTGGTGACGGTGGAAGAGGGCGCCGTCATGGGCGGCGCCGGTGCGGCCGTGGCCGAAGCGATGGCGGCAGCGGGCATCGTCAAGCCGCTGCTCATCCTGGGCTTGCCTGATAAATTCATCGACCAGGGCGATCCGGCGGCACTGCTGTCGTCGGTGGGCCTGGATGCCAAGGGCATCGCGGCGTCGATCCGCGCGCGCTTCGGTATCGCCGGCGAGCCGCGGCTGGTGGCGGTGAAGAGCTGAGCTTTTTTTGCTCATGAAGAAGCGGCGCCTTGGGCGCCGTTTTTTTTTGCCTTGCGTGCGTGGCGGCAGGGCGGTGGGTACTTGTACCTTACGTGAGCGGCTCACGGTTTGTAGGGTGGGTACTCGTACCCACCGGCCTGGTACGTCGCAAATCGAAACGCCGAGCACGTCCCATACGGCTGACCTCTCAACTCTGCTAGTTCGTATGCATCCCAAATCACGCTAACTTCCCAGCAACGCCAACTAGAACCAGGTCCGGTTTCCGCAACAACGGAAAAACCGGCGACCGTCCCAGACAGCGGCCGCCGCGCAGCAAATCGTCTTTGATCGCCAAGGGAGATTGCATTGAAAAAGAAACTCGGCCTGTTCCTGTTCGCACTCGGCCTGAGTGCGTCGTATGCCCATGCTGACACCGACTACGCCACCTGCTTCCAGACCTGCTGGGACCAGTACGAGGACTGCCTGTCGCGCGGTAACTTCACCATCAACTATTGCGGCCACCGCATGAGCATGTGCGCCGCGATGTGCGATGGCTGGGACGGCACCGGCGACATTCCTTGATCCCGTTTCCGCAGTAGTGGAAATCCGGCGGCCGTACCGGACGGCAGCCGCCGCGCGCAGTACCTCGTCCTGATCGCAAAGGGAGAACCACATTGAAAAACAAGATCCGCCTGTTCCTGTTCGCACTCGGCCTGAGTGCTTCGTATGCCTACGCCCAGGTTGACTACAACACCTGCATCGATATCTGCGACGCCGAATTCATCGAGTGCATGACAAGCGGGGATCACCCGCCCCGGTATTGCGTGCCGCGCGTGACCTCGTGCAAGAATTGGTGCAACAGCTGGAGCGGGACCGGTCCGATTCCTTGATGCCGGCGGGCCTGGACCGACGGCCCCCTCAGCGCGCGCGGGTGCACAGGTACACCGCACCCGCCGTCGCCAGGAAGCCCGCCAGCGCCATCGCCGTCAGGGTCTCGCCCAGCACCCCGAAGGCCATCAGCGCCGTCACGCCCGGGATCAGGTAGAACAGGCTGGCCACCTTGCTCGCCTCGCCCTTGCGCATCATGACGAACAGCAGGCTGGTGGCGCCGATCGAGTTCACGACCGCCAGCCAGCCCGACGCGAACAACATCGTCCCTGTCCAGCGCACATCGAAGCCTTCCAGGGCCAGCGACAGGGGCAGCGCCACCAGCGTCGCCACCGCCAGCTGCACGAAGCCGCCGGTGCGCAAGTCCATCCCGGCGCAGAACTTCTTCTGGTACAGCGTACCCAGCGTGATCCCGGCCAGCGCCACCACGGCCGCCACGTAGGCGCCGGCGCCCGCGCTGCCCGTCCCCAGTTTGTGCCATACCACCAGCACCACGCCCATCACGCCGCCCGCCATCCCCAGCCACTGCCGCGCTCCGAGGCGTTCGCCGAACAGGGCCGCCGCACCGAGCGCGGTGAACACCGGCATGGTGCCGACGATCAGCGCCGATTCGCCGGCCGACACGCCCAGCTTGAGCGCCGAGTACAGGCCCGAGAACTGCAGCGCCTGGATCAGCAGGCCGACCACGACCAGGTGCCCGAACTGCCTGCGGTTGGCCGGCCAGGGCGCGCGCGCCGCCAGCGCCACCGCCAGCAGCACCAGCGACGCCAGCCCGAAGCGGATCGCCAGCAAGGTGAAGGGCCCGGCATACGGCACGGCCAGCTTGCCGACCACGTAGCCGGAACTCCACATCGCAATGAACAGCAGGGGCAGGGCCAGGCCCGTGATGCGGGCCAGGGTGGAAACGGCGGGAGGGGCAAGCCTGAGCGTGGTCATCGGTGTCTCCTGTGGTTGATCGTTCCAGCATAGACTGGATACTGCTGCGATACAATCTATCGATCAGGCAACCGATTGTTTCCAGGAGCGATACGATGAGCGAGATGCAGCCACGCGATTTTGCCGATGTCTGGGCCTTTGTCCGGGTCGTCGAGGCCGGTTCCTTTTCCGAGGCGGCGCGCCAGATGGGAACGACCAAGGCCAACGTCAGCAAGCAGGTGGCGAACCTGGAGCAGAACCTGCATGCCAGGCTGCTGAACCGTTCAACCCGCAAGCTGGGCCTGACCGAAGCGGGCAGCGCGATCTACCAGCACGCCCTGCGCATGCTGGAAGAAGCGCGTGCGCTGGAAGCTACCGCCGCCGGCCTTCAAACCGGGCCGGGCGGCACGCTGCGCGTGAGCGCCTCGCTGGCCTTCGGCACCACCTGCCTGGCCGGCCTGCTGCCCGCCTTCATGGAACGCTATCCCGACATCCGCGTGGTGCTGAGCCTGACCGACCGCTACGTCGACCTGGTCGAGGAAAACATCGACGTCGCGCTGCGCCTGGCCTCGCGCATCGACATGTTGAGCGTGGTGGCGCGGCCGATCGCAAGCATCCGCTACGTGCTGGCCGCGGCGCCGGCCTACCTGGCGCAGCACGGCACACCCGAACGTGCCGAGGATTTGCAGCAGCATCGCTGCCTTACCTTCGGCGCCAGCGGCGCACCGGTTACCTGGAAGTTCGACGGCGCCGATGGCACCAGAAGCGTGAACGTGGAAAGCGCGCTGGCCGCCAACAGCAGCGTGGCGCTGCACCTGGCGATGCTGCGCGGCGGGGGCGTTGCGCTGCTGCCGACGTATGTGGTGGGCGAAGACCTGCGCAGCGGCGCGGCTGTGCAGGTGCTGCCTGAGCTGACGCCGAAAGGTTTTTCAGGCGACCAGCTCTATGCGGTCTATCTCGAAAACCGCTTCCTGCCGCCGAAGGTGAGGGTATTCATCGACTATCTGGTCGACACATTCAGCCAGCAGCCAGTCCAAGGCGAATAGCGCCGAACCGCAGGCTTTATCCGCTCACGGCGCTGGTCATGGCTGTGTTTCGCTGCCCTCAACGGCGCGTTGCTGCCTGGGTCGCTTCCACCATCGTGTACCAGGCCTGTATGCTGGGTCGTTCCAGCATGCGCGCATGCCAGGCATGGAGCGCAGCGAGATGCATGGGCACCGCGAGTTCGACGATTGCTGCGAAAATGAAAGCGCCAACGACTGTGATGTCCGCCATCGAAAACGCGGCGCCTGCAACATAGGCCCGCGTCTTCAGCAGTTCATCGAAATACGCCATTGCACGCAAGGCGCGGTCGCGCTGGCGAAGGCCCCAATCCACATTCTGGTATAGCTCGACTTCTGGCCCCAGTCCGGGTGTGGCGTGGTGAAAATAAAAGCTGATTGCATCGAGTAATTCGAGCTCTGCACGCCGGCTCATCATGTGAATAGTGCCTTTTTCAAGTGGCGTGGCGCCAGTGAGTGTCGGGGGCCCAGCGAGATTGTCCAGGTATTCCGTAATTGCCGTGCACTCGGCGATGAGCGTCCCATCGGCGAGTTCGAGGACCGGCAAGGTGCCGGAATAGTTCTTTGCCAGGAAACTGGGCTCCTTGTGTTCACCTTCCCAGAGATTGACCGATACGAACTGCACCTGCGCCTGCAGGTTTTTCTCGGCGACCGCAATCCGCACCCGGGCAGGGTAGGGTCCGTTGAACCAGTCGTGGATGGTCATCTGGGGTGAAGATGTGTCGTTCATGCTGCGTCCTTTCAGTGGGGAGGTTGCGGGCCCGCGTGCGCCATGCGACGAATCGGCACATGGCGCGTGGGTGGTGTATCAAGCGGCGCGGGAAGCAAGCTGCTGCAGCAGGACCTGGGCAGCAGCAGCCGACGAAGCGGGATTTTGGCCGGTGATCAAAAGGCCGTCGGCGATGGCGTAGGGCGCCCAGTCCTCGATGCGCTGGAAGACTGCGCCGTTTGCCTTGAGTTCATCCTCCACCAGGAAAGGCACTATGTCGGTCAGTTCAACCGCGGCTTCTTCGGTATTGGTAAATCCGGTCACCTGCCGGCCGCGCACCAGCGCCGAGCCATCCGGATGCTTCACATGGCGCAGGACGCCAGGCGCATGGCAGACCAATGCCACCGGCTTGTTCGCGGCGATGAACGACTCGATCAGCGCGATCGAATTGGCGTCTTCGGCCAGGTCCCATAGCGGGCCATGGCCGCCTGGATAAAACACGGCGTCGAAATCGTCCTGCTGCACGCTGTCAAGGCGTACGGTAGCTGCAAGCTGGGCAATCGCAGCGGCATCGCCTTCGAAGCGGCGTGTCAGTTCGGTCTGGAATGCCGGCTCATTACTCTTGGGATCGAGCGGAGGCTGGCCTCCGGCCGGCGATGCCAGCACGATGTTGGCGCCTGCTTCCTTGAAGGCGTAATAGGGCGCCGCCAGCTCTTCGAGCCAGAATCCGGTCTTGCGGCCGGTATTGCCGAGGGTGTCGTGCGAGGTAAGAACGATCAGTATATTCATGGGAAACTTCCTTTGAGTTAGTAGACCAGTCGTCTAGTTGTAATGCAAAAAAAGGCGCTTCGTTTGAAGCGCTCGTTCAGCCCAATCAAGCGGGCAGGTGTAACAATGCCTTTGTCGTCTGCATCGCGGCATCGAATGGGGACGGATCGCGCGTAATCTTGGCCATGACGCTGGCACCGAGCCATAGCTGGTACAGGCTTTCCGCCACGGCGCGCGGATTGTCCACGGCCAGCGATCCGCCGGCCACCGCGCGCTCGATAGCGTCTGCAAGGATGGCGACAATGCCTGCGGTGCCCTGTTTCAAGGCCAGGCGCATCGGTTCCGACAGGTCCGCCACTTCCGCACCCAGTTTCACCACCAGGCATTTTCCATGGCAATCGGCTTGTAGCTGGTTCTTGCGCCACTGGTCGAAATACCGGATCAATCCCGCCGGCAGCGCCGTGTGCGTGCCCTGCAAGCTGGCCTCGAGTTGACCCAGATAGTCCGCAAAATATTTTTCAATCAGGGCAACGCCGAACGCATCCTTGGACGCGAAGTAATAATAAAACGAGCCTTTCGGCACGCCGGCGCTGCTCAGGATCTCGGTGAGTCCCACCGCGGAAAAACCCTTGCCTGCCATGATGCGCTGGCCAACCGCGATAATATGCTCGCGGACTTCGGGCGATTCGTTTGTGATCATTTTTGACATGCACCGATCTTAGGTTAAATTAGACCGGTCGTCTAGAGCTATTTGCATGTCGTTCAATGGCGTTACTGATTTCATCCGGCATGGGCACAGTTGCACTAAGCGTTCCGCCCTTCCTACGAAACCAGCCACATCCACGATCTTTGATATAGTTTTATTAATTTCTCGGAGATCGATCATGGAGGAAGCTGTGAAAAACGTAGATGTGAAAGTCACCGTCGATGTGCGCGTCGACCCGCTCGGCGTTGCCGTGTTCCTGACCTCGGTCGCCGCGGCACTGTTCTTCTTCAAGAACAATACCAAGAGCCTGTCCCAGAAATAAGCACCTATGGCGAGGAGGAAGGCATCAGCGCAGGCTGCCTTCCTCCACCATCGTCTCCTTGGCCACCTCGGCCACCTGCCTGTCGTCCTCGGTCAGCCGCACTGTCTTCCAGCTGCCGCGCGCGAACCACGCCACCGACACCAGCGCCACCGCCACGTTCGTCACCGGGAACGACCACCACAGGCCATCCGCCCCGAGCATGGTGTGCTTGGCCAGCACATAGGCCAGCGGGAACTGGATCATCCACTGCGACACCATCGCAATGATCATCGCACTCAGCATGTTGCCCGACGCGCGGAATGCCGACACGATGCACAGCTGGATGCCGATGCCGCCCCAGGCCAGGCACATGATGCGGATGAAGTGGGCGCCGCCGGCAATCACCGCCGGATCGTCGGGAATGAAGAAGCGCACCAGCCATGGCGCGCACAGCCAGGCGACGCCGCCCAATAGCGTCAGGAGGACGAAGCTGGCAAAGGTGCCGAGCCAGGTGATGCGCTCCGCACGCGCCGTATTCCCGGCGCCGATGTTCTGGCCCACCAGGGTCGCCACCGCCATCGCAATGCCCATCACCGGAATCGTGATCACCTGCAGGATGTTCGAGCCCACGCCATACGTCGCAATCGACAGCGTGCCGAAGCTGGCCACCAGGAAGGACATCACCATCAGTCCCAGCGCGCGCGTCGACAGTTCCACCGACCCCGGCAAGCCGAGGAAAAAGGCGCGCTTCAGATATACCGGATCGGGCTTGAAGCCGCTCCAGGACAGTGCGATGCCATGCCGCCCGCGCAGGAACACCAGCATGCCCAGGCCGGCGGCCAGCGCCTGCGTGACCAACGTCGCATAGGCAGCACCCATCACGCCCTGGCCGGGAATCGGCCCCCAGCCGAAGATGAAGAGCGGATCGAGCACGAAGTTCAGCACGACGGTACCGGCCACGATCATCAGGGGAATGCGGGTCTGGCCGACGCCGCGCATCAGCGCTTGGAACATCGCATACATGAAGACAAACAGGATTCCGACGAACGACACGCGCAGGAAACCGAGCGCGCCGCTGTAGACTTCCGGCGCCACGCCCAGCAGGCGGAGCAGGGTAGGGGCCAGCACGAAGCCGATTGCCCCGAACACGATCGAGGTGATCACCACCATCAGCATGGTCTGCGCCGCCACGTGATTGACCATGTCCTGGCGCCCGGCGCCGACGTATTGCGCGGCCATCGTGGCGCCGGCCATGGCCAGGCCCGAGCCGAGCGCGATGACGAGGAAGGTGACCGGGAAGCTGACGGAAATCGCCGCCACCGCCGACGCGCCCAGGCGCCCGACCCAGAAGGCATCGGTCAGCTGGTAGCCGGTTTGCAGCAGGTTGGCGAGCATGATCGGCACGGCCAGCGTGACGAGCGCACGCGGAATCGAGCCTTCCAGGAAGAGGGTCTTGCGGTCGGTTTTCATGGCTTCATGCTAAGCCATCCGGGCGAAGCATGATGTCCGCCAGACTCGGCTATCCTTGGCGTGCGTCGGGCAGGTGAATGAAGCGCACCGGCGGAAGTATGGCTCCGTGCTGCTCTGCGGCCAGTGAAACTCGGCAGATGATTGATGAGGCGGAATATAGCCGAGGTGAAGACCTGGTGGCACCGAAGTCTCGTCTGGATCACAGACGACCAGTTGAACTCGCATCAGCCGTTCACGTCAGCGTAGCAAGTTGCGTACTTAAACATTACTTCATAGGCTTAAAGGCATGACTATTGTCGAAGCCAAACATGTCTTCGTCATACATCCGGCTCATCTTGCGTACCAGGTGCATTTGCAGGACGGGCGGCAGCTTGAAGTAGGGGGCGCTGGCTGTGGTCGAGCGTTGCACGTCGAGGTCGCCTGTGATTGCCCGGATGGCAGCCTTGGTGTCACGGTGAAAAGCGATGATCTTCAGCCGCCCTTCGAAAGCATCATTCACCATCTTGCCCTCATTGCTAGCGTAGAAGCGGTAAACCAGGATCGGATCAACCAGCCCGTCGCCGTCGATATCGTTCAACTCGGTCAGCTTGCTCCACCATTGCACGCCGGCCATGTCTATCGGTGCGCTATCGCTGACCGTGCCCTTGGCCGTCAGGGTTGGCCCAGCATTTATCGTGAACAAATGCGCGCCGATTTTACGCGACAAGGTTTTGCCATCGTAGCGCCGGTCGCCGCTTTCGGTCAGGTACACCACGTGATCGCCGCTATCATCGCGGTAGCAGAAGTGGGCAAACACCGGCAAGCTCACCTTGGCAATCTTGAGGGTGTCCCGATGCAGCAGGAAGTCATCGTTGGCGCAGCGCGAACCTGGAACGGCATGCACATTCGATGAGACCAATGTAGCGAGGGTAAACAGGAATATGGGAAGGTGGCGCATGGTGAAAGTGTGTGGAAGGCCGAGGAAATAATAGCTTATTAACGTTAGCCTTCAGGTTGCTCCAAAAAAAGAGATCACTTTCGGAAAATCGTGTCTGTCGCAAGACGGAATCAGCTTATCGAGGCAACTGCTCAGCCAACGCGACATAACCAGGAAATTCTAATCCAGCCAACGCACGTCGGACATGCATGTCGATCTTGGTCTGTTCATTTCGGAACTTACTTAGAGCGCCTAACAAAACCTCTCGACATACCGCCAACAGATGAGCGAGCAGGCAAGCGACAGGAAAGCTTGGTGCACATCTGCTCGCCGCTCATGCCGAATGCGCAATCTGCGGAAGCGGTGTAGCCAACCCAACGTTCGCTCGACGACCCAACGCCACCGACCAAGCCTCTCGCGCGACTCGACGCCTTAGCGCGCGATACGAGCTGCGATGCCTCGATTGCGCAGCCAAGCCCGATGGGCTCTCGAAGCATACGCTCGATCGGCATGCAGCTTATCTGGACGTTTGCGGACGCGGCCTGCCAGCCCCTTAACTGCTGGGATTGACTCTACCAGTGGGATGAGGAAGTGCGAGTCGTGCACCTGTGCGCCCGAGATCTGGACCACTAGGGGAAGCCCACGCTCATCCACCAGCAAATGGTGTTTGCAGCCGAGTTTGCCGCGATCAGTTGGATTTCGGCCCGTGTGCTCGCCTCCAGCCGGTGCCGGTACGCTTGCAGCGTCAACGCAAGCTCGATCCCACATGATCTCGTCGTGCTCTCGGAGCCGTCGAAGAATCGCCTCGTGGATGCGCTGCCAAACGCCCGCTAGCATCCATTCGTGAAGGCGACGCCAGCAAGTCATGCCACTGCCGCAGCCGAGTTCGCGCGGCAGGTACTCCCACGGTATTCCAGTCTTGAGAACAAACAGGATTTCAGTCAAGGCCGCGATCATCGATGCGCGGGCGGCCGCCTTTCGGCGATGGACGACGGGTTGGAAGATGAGCTGCGATAAGGGACCACAGGTCTTCGGGAAGAAGTGCTCTGGTCATAGCATCAGTCCGTCTACAAACACGGACGCCATGTTAATCCCCTAACTGGGTCAGCGTACGTCCGCTATCGACCCAGAGCGGACGCTCTGCGATAGCAAATTAATCGTCCAGCTGGTCAAGTGCCGATTGCATCGTGCCGCGCTTTTCACGGTCTGATTCACTAAACCCACGATCAAGCTCGCGGAGTTTCGTGCTCGCAATCAATAGAAAGACTGTGGACGCAGCTGCACCAATGGCACAGGCGAGCATTTTGGTTCGGTCACTCCAGAAGAAGTATGCCCCAAGCAGCGTCGCAATCAGCATTGCCCCTGACGCGAGCATCACGCGGTCCATGCCCGCTCATACAAATCCATTTGCTTACCGGTCAACTGTTCAGGGCGCATATGTCATCAGGTCGATATTGTGTGCGGCGTCTGGCGCTGGCTGAATGCGGCCGTCTGACTCAACATTGCAGGTTGCCGAGCTGGAAAAGTCACGGGCTGTCACGACCGGCTGCTGTCGATCCAAAGCGGACGGTGAGAAAGACGCTAAGGTCTTAGACTTCAGCATCGCCTACGCGTCAGGACAGCCCGTCGTCTATCTGAGGTGAACGGCTCAAAATCCCAAAAACTCTCAATAGTCCCTTCGAAGCCATTTGGGGTAGGTGTCAAAATCATCTCAACGCCAGACAGACCATTGTCACTCCAGATTATGGAAAGTCGTTCGCTTTTCAATTGCCAGTATGCCGCGCGGTACGTGAACTCCTCTTTGGAGCTCAAAGGCAGCACTTGAAATATTTGCCTATCGGCCCAAGGCGTGGTTGCCGTTGCCGAAGTCAGACGAATGTCTTTTGCGCGTACCAAATGCTCGGGCCCCATCGGCTGCAAGGTTGAAGCGTTTGTCTCCCCAACAAGTACAGAGTAACATCCGACCGGACCAGCTTCGGCATGAACTGCTACAGCCGCGGTCAGCAAAATAAAAAACTGTAGTACTCGCAAGCACACTCCCGAGTTAAATAAACGTCCGCTTTTGGCCGATAGCGGACGGTCGGTTACGGCTCAGTGTACCCGGCTGTTGACTGCAGAGCAACTAGAGGGTTTTGTTAGGCGTTCTTAGTCGTCGCTGAGTGAGCGCAATCGACCCGAGCGGACCTTGTAATGGATGGGCAGTCGTCAGCGAAATCTAGGCGTGCTTCCTGAGTAATTTATATCCCACCCACCCAATCAATCCGACCAGGACCACAATCGAGGCCTGCATCGAATACACCTCAAGAGTTTGAGGACAGCCCCACATGCAGACCGAAATGTTGAAGATTGCTGATAGTGCCAGTCCGACGACCAACACCACCAGAGCAAGCAAGAGCAGTACCTTGTTCATAAAGCCCTATCGTTGAGTACCGCGAATTAGCTGAATATAGTGCCATGATCTGCTTCTGACCGATTCCCGCCAGTCAATTCAGCATAACAGGTCGCCAATGCGAAAAACTCGCGAACTGTCACGATAGAGAGCTTCGGACACAGTCAGTCCGCTCCAGGGGTAACTACTCACCCAACGCGACATCACCAGGAAATTCTGCTGTACCCAACGCACGTCGTGCAGCCAACGCCGCTACACTGACCATCTCCATTCACGGCAAGCCTGCCGGCACCATTGCAGGCAGCGACTTCATACTGGAAACCGATCATGCACCGCACCTGCTCGCGCAATTGCCGCACCTTCCACATTCGCCGTACGCTATCCATCCTGCTGGCCTGCCTGTCGGCTGTGACGCCGCTATCCTCTGCCAATATCGATGCCGCAACACAGGCAGCGGCCCCCACTACGCGCTATGAACGCGTCGTTCCCAGCCCGGATGGCATCGGCAAGCGCTACATGGGCCGCGAGATCGCAGGCGTGATGGGATGGGAGGGGGCGCGATGGCTCGAGCGCGAAAGCCGCGCACGCGAGGAGCGGCCGGAATTGCTTCTGCGGGAACTGGCGCTGAGGTCTGGCATGACGGTGGCCGACATCGGCGCCGGCACCGGTTACTACACCTGGCAGTTGGCGAAACAGGTCGGGCCCGGCGGTCGTGTGTATGCAGTCGATGTGCAGCCGGAAATGATCAGCATGCTCGACAGCCAGATGGCAAAGCGCGGCGTGCGCAACGTGGTCTCGGTGCTAGGCAGCGAAACGACCGTCAAACTGCCGCCGGCCGCCGTCGACCTGGCAATCATGGTCGATGTCTATCACGAGCTCGCCTATCCCGCGGAGGTCCTCGACAGCATCGTCGCTGCCCTCAAGCCGGGCGGACGCGTCGTCTTTGTCGAATATCGAGCCGAGGATCCGGCAGTCGCGATCAAGCCGCTGCATAAGATGAGCGAGTCGCAGATAAGGCGTGAAGCCACGGCGCATGGCCTGAAGTGGGAACGCAGCATCGAATCGCTGCCGATCCAGCATGCGATCGTGTTTCGGAAGCCCTGAGCGCAGATTTCTTGCCCTTACTGTCGATGCGTAGTGGCCCGAAGGATGAAGTGGTATCGCACGTTTTGCCGCTGAGCAGACGCGGCTGGCAGGATGCCATTGCACGTCGCGACTGGCATCGTCGTGCAGCAGCGCACCGGACTCGTACTGTTCTACCTGGCGAGCCACCGAGCCGTCATCTATCGACCCGGAGCGGACATAGCCGAAACTGCCGTCAGCGGCCTTTGACTACTTCAGTGCCCGCAGTTGTGTGCGGACCTCATTGGCGACTTGCTCTCCATGGGGCATCGCCTCTGAATTCCCGCAGCTATCGATCCACGTTCCATTGTGGGTGCGAGATACGAACAGGATGTGTTCTTCGCCAACTGAAATGGCGTAACGGGACGACGTGTTTTCATTCCTGACGACGATCACGCTTGGCAGATTCCCCTTCAGCTTTTTCAGGACTTTGATGGTCACGTTTGATGCCGTAACGCCATCAGGATCGTCTGCGTCTTCCTGTAGCCGCTGTTCTGAGAGCACACGACCGATGACGATTGCCTCAGCAGTACGAACTTCCGTCTTGAGTGGAATCTTATATCCCGATTTGCCGGTTTCTGGATGAAGGCAAACAGCATTGGCAGGAGCAAAATTTGCCGCGAGTACCAGTAGAAGCGATCCAGCGAAAACAGTTTTAAGGTGCATGACCACGAGTACCTATGGCGAGAATCAGTACGACCGCTCTTGGTCGATAGCAGACGATTGGCAAGGCTCAGTGTACGGCCCTGCCGCTGTCAGAGTAATCTAGAAGTCTGGTCAGCCATCCTTATGCGCGCTCAGGCAAATGAATCGACCGCGCCAGCAAATGCCCCGCCAGCCAGCCGCCGATCAAGCCGCCAATATGCGCCGCGTTGTCGGTGTGCGGATAGATGAAGCCCATCCACAAACTGAACAGCAGGAAGGGCACCATCGAGCCGCGCAAGTCCTTCACCACCGTGGGCGGCACGCCGCTATCCTTGCGGCCCAAAAAGGCGAGCAAACCGCCAATGACGCCGAAGATCGCGCCCGAGGCGCCGACGCTGTTCACATGCGGATTCCACAGCACGCTGGCCAGGCTGCCGGACAGGCCGGCCAGCAGGTACAGGCCCGCAAAGCGCGCGCTGCCGAAGATCCTTTCCGTGACTTGCCCCACCTGCCACAAGGCCAGCATGTTGAAGCCGATGTGCCAGATGCTCCCGTGCAGGAACATCGACGTGAACAGGCGCCACCATTCGCCCTTGAGCGTCAGGCGGCCGTAGTTCGAACCCCAATCGACCAGCTGCTGCGACTGCAGCAGGGCCGAGGCGTTCGGGTTCAACGCGAACAGCTGGCGCAGCGGGCCGTCGAGGAAGGACTGGTAGTGCTGGCGGGCCAGCCACATCAGGGCGAAGATGCCGATGTTCGCCACCAGCAGCCCCCAGATCACGGGTGTGGACGGCGTCCAGTAATCGATGCGGTCGTGGAAGACCTCCTGCTCGGCATGGGCCTCGGCAAACGAAGCGGTCTGGCGCGCGGGCAGCAGGGCGACGATGCGGTCGGCAGTGGCCGCATCCTCTACGCTGAAACCGATCGTCAGGTCCTGCTTCACGCCGAGCACGTCGAACCAGACGTCGCTGCCGCTGGCCACCACGTTGACGATATCCACCATGCGCAGGCGCTGCTCCTCGCGGCGCGGCATGCGGAAGGAGCGGTGGCGGCTGCCGCGCAGGATCACGAAGTCCTGGCCGATCTCGATCGTGCCCTTGCCCCGGTACTGGAAAGGATTGGTCGGCCAGTTCGAACCGGCCATGTAGAAACGCAGCTTGAAGACGTTGGCACCCGCCATGCGCACGATTCCTCAGCCGCGCTTGCGTTCGTGGTTCCACAGCACGTCGCTGCCGCCGGCAAAGCGGTTCAGCACGCGCGCCAGCACGAACATCAAATCCGATAAACGGTTCACGTATTGACGCGGCTGCGGATTGATCGTGTCCTCTTTC
>Ga0265780_10007213_pt1 | contig 13681 bp, 10 predicted proteins | sample P1T30metagenome_FD_192432 | JGI IMG/M metagenome (GOLD analysis project Ga0265780, IMG submission 192432) | Plant litter microbial communities from East Loma Ridge, Irvine, California - P1 T30 | ecosystem: Environmental > Terrestrial > Plant litter > Unclassified | place: USA: California... | reverse complement strand
CCACTTCGTGCAGGCCGGACCAGACGGCAAGCGCGGACAGCGCCAGCAACAGCAGCAGCGCCGCCAGCGTCAGACGCGCGCGCAGGATCAGTTTCAGTTCGAACAGGAGGGAAGTCATCGCACGCTCCTTCCCAGGCGGCCGGCCAGGTGCCAGGCCAGCAGCGCCAGCGCGCCTATCCAGGCCAGCAGGACCAGGCCGGCCGGCGCGGCGCGGCCCAGCGTGTCGCCGGGCGGGGCGGGTTGGTAATGGAATGCCGGGAAAGCTTCCCAGTGCGAACGGGACACGCGGTTCTCCTTGTTCGGGGTGGTATCGTCGGTATACGTCAAGGCTTCGGCCTGCAGGCGGTTCAGGCCCTGCACCAGGTCGTAGCGGTAGCGCTCGCCCTGGTCCAGGAAGCGGCGGTAGCTGGCCAGGTCCGTACCTGCCGCCGCCATCGACAGGCGGCGCAGCGCCAGCGTGGGGCTGAGCCAGCCGAAGCCGTCGACGATGGCGTTCTGGCGCGACTGGCGATCGAAGGCCGCCTCGGCGTAGCCGTTGAAGAGTTCAGTGGACAGGCGCTCGCCTTCCATGCCGACCAGGCCCTTGTAGTTCACCGGCAGGTCTTCCACGCGCGTTACGCCGTACTGCTTCAGCAGATTCGCGCGGAAGGCCGAGAACTTGGGGTCGTTCGGATTGTGGGCGTCGCCCAGGGCCAGGTAGTCGCGCTGCACGTGGATGCCGTCTTCGAAGCGGGTGCTCAAGGCGACTGCGGTATTCGCCAGGTCCGGCGCCCAGCGCGGCAGCAGGATCACGGCCAGCGCCCACACGGCGAGCAGCGCCAGCAGGGCGTCACGTCCGCGTGCGGCCAGCGTCGAGGCCAGCACCACGATCAATGCCCACAGCAGCAGCCAGCCCGCATAGCCGGCGCCGAGCAGCAGCGCCAGCGGCCAGGGCGTGCCGCCATCGAGTGCGAACCAGGCCAGCGCCGCCAGGGCCGGCAACAGCGCCAGGCCGGCAAAGCCGCCCAGCGCCAGCAGCTTGCCGAGCACCAGCTGGCGGCTGCGCACGCCTTGCGCCAGCAGGATGCGCAAGGTGCCGCTCTCGCGCTCGCGCGCCACGCCGGCATGGCCGAAGAACACCAGCAGCAGCGGCGCCAGCACCTGCAGCACAAAGGCCGGCGACAGCTGGCCGAAGCGCAGCAGCAGCGAATGTTGGCGCACGTCGCCGAAGTTGGCGCTGTTCTGGCGGTGCCCTTCGAGGAACAGGGTGTGGCCGGTGTAGCCGTCGATGCCGGGATCAAAGGCGGCCAGCGGATTCAGGGGCCGGAACAGGAAGTGGCCGAAATGGACCACGCGGTGCGGGTGGCGGTCGGGCTGGGCCTGGAACTCGTGGTTGGCGCGGTCCTGGTAGCGGGCGCGCTCGGCGTCGGCATTCCGGCGGTATTCGTGGGCGTTCAGTGCGGCCAGCAGGGTCAGGACGGTGAGCAGCACCAGGCCAAAGACGGCGGCGCGGTCGCGCAGCAGCGCGCGCCATTCTTCGCGCGCGATCCTGGCGACAATGGAAACCTGCGCGCTCATGCCGCCTGCCCTCCGTAGCGGCGGTGCAGCGCGCGCACGTCGAAGCGCTCGGCGCCGCTGGCCGCCACCTCCTCGCGCAGGCGGCCGCCGTCGAGGAAGCCGATACGGTCGGCGACGTCGGCGGCGCTGAGCAAATCGTGGGTCACCATCAGGATGCCGGTGCCTTGCGCGCGCAGCTGCGCCAGCAGGCGGTTGAATTCGACGGTCGCCTGCGGGTCCAGGCCGGAGGTCGGTTCGTCGAGCAGCAGCGCCGGCACCCGGCGCATCGAGGCCAGGGCGATCGCCACCTTCTGGCGCATGCCTTTCGAGAAGCCGACCACGCGCCGGTCGTGCGCCGCCGGGTCGAGGCCGCCGTTGGCCAATGCGGCGCCAATCGCCGCGTGGGATTCGCGCTGGCCTGCCAGGTCGAGCAGGTAGGCCACGTTCTCGCGCGCCGTCAGGTGCTCGTACAGGGCCACGTTTTCCGGGATGTAGGCCAGGTGGCGGCGCGCCTCGGCCGGCTGCGCGGCCGGGTCGACGCCGTTCACCCGCACCTGGCCGGTCGTGGGTGCGACGAAGCCGAGGAAGAGGCTGAGGGTGGTGGTCTTGCCGGCGCCGTTGGCGCCGAGCAGCGCATAAATCTCGCCGGGGCGGATCGCCAGGTCGAGCTGGTGCAGGATGGTCTTGCCGCCATAGCCGGCAACGGCCGCACGCGCTTCGAGCACGAGGGGGTCGCCGGGGGTGGCTGCTTGTGGATCGGTGGTCAAACGCTACTCCTGATGTGGACGGGATCGGATTTAATGCAATAGAATTGCAACACTAATGAGAATGCTATCTCATTTAATGCTGGGTTGGAATAGTTGATTGCGGAAAAATGCAGGAACGGAAAACTTATTGCAACTCACTTGCGTTTACGAAAAGTCACGCATATGATGCAAGCCGCTTGCAACAAGGGGCGGCTTTCCAGCCGCCTTGCGCACGCCTGTTTCTCATTGAGCGGCTTCGCGATTGCCGCCGCCCCGATCACCTCAGCCTGGAGTTCCCATCTTGTACCCGTCCCGTTTCCCGGTGCCCGACGCGCTTCCCGTCCCTGCCATTTCCCACGCCGTCCTGCTTACCTGCGCACTGGCCGGCCATGCCGTCGCCGACGCTGCATTGCCCGTTGCCGCACTGGTGAATGAGGACGCGCCGGTCCAGGTGGTCGAGGTGAAAGGCAGCAGGGAAGACGACACCCGCCTGGCGCCCGGCAGCGATGCCCGCGCCCTGCCCGGCTCGGTAACGACCGTCACGGCTGCCGACATCGCCAGCATCAACGTCGGCCGCGACATCTCGAACATCTTCCGCCGCGTGCCGGGTGTGGTGGCCAACAACATCGACCAGGGCGACACCGGCAACGGCTTCCGCATGCGCGGCTTCGCCACCCAGGGCACGCACGGCGCCGATACCGCCATCACCATCGACGGCGTGCCGCAGAACATCCCGTCGAGCCAGGGCGGCGCCGGCCACGGCCCGGCCTTTCTGGAATGGATGACGCCGGACATGATCGCGAACGTCGACGTGATCAAGGGCCCGGTCTCGGCCCTGTACGGCGACCAGAACCGTGCCGGCGCGGTGGTCATCGACACCCGCGAAGGCGGCGCGGCCACGCCATCGAGCGCCGCCCTTACCCTGGAAAGCTACGGCGGCCGGCGCGCCTCGCTGACGCTCTCGAACGACTTCGGCGACGTGCGCTCGCTGCTGGTGGCCGACCGCTACCGCGTGGACGGCTTCCGCCACGGCGCCGGCAACGACCGCAGCAACCTGCTCTGGAAGCTCTCGCGCACCCTCGGCGACGGCGTCTACAGCCTGCGCGCCAGCTGGTACCGCTCCGACTATGCCGGCGCCGGCTACCTGCTGCTGCCCTCGCTCGAAACAGGCCTCGACCCGCACGCCACCCAGTTCGACCTGCCCGGCTTCGGCGACGCGCGCCGCGCCAGCCTGGTGTTCAACCGCCGCCCGGTTTCCGGCGAGGCCGGATGGTTTACCACCGTGTATGCCGAGGACTTCGAACGCAGCCGCGCGATCACCACCAGCACCACCGCCCACACCTACGGCTACGACAACCGCGCCATCTACGGCACGCGTGCCGGGAATACCTGGGCCTTTGGCGACGATGCCGTGCTGACGGCCGGGTTCGAGGCGCGCAAGGACAGCGGCGACGCCTACCGGCGCCAGTACGTGCGCCTGCAGCCGACCGCCAACTACATCAACAACCAGGACCTCGACCTATTGACCTACGGCGTCTTCGTGCAGTCCCAGTACCGCATCCTGCCGAACCTGAAACTGCATGGCGGCGCGCGCTACGACCGCTTCGACTACACCCTGGTGAACCGCAAGCTGCCGGCCGCGTCGGCCGACTACACCGGCTCGGCCGTGACGCCGAAGATCGGGGCCACCTGGCAGGCACTGCGCCAACTGGAGGTGTTCGCCAACGTGGCCGAAGGCTTCCGTTCGCCGGCCGCCGAGCAGATCAGCACGAGCGGCAGCCTGGGCCCGCTCGGCGCGCCGGGTGGCCGCATCAACGCCGGCATCGACCCGAGCAAGGTGCGCTCGCACGATCTCGGCTTCAACCTGCGGCCCGCCGCCGGGCTGGCGGTGTCGGGCGCCGTGTACACCATCCGCAACGACGACGAGATCGTCAACACCGCACCCGACGTGTTCGTCGCCTCCGGCCAGACCACGCGCCGCGGATTCGAACTCGACGCGCGCTGGCAGGCCAGCCGCGCCCTCGGCGCTTACCTGAGCTATGGCCGCATCCTGCGCGCCCGGCTGGACAACCCGGCGCCGGGCGCGGGTGCGCGGCTGTCGGTGCCGGAACATACCTGGAAGGCCGGCGCCCAGTACCGTTCCGTTCTCGGTGCCGGCAGCCTGGCGCTGAACGGCGACGTGTATGTCACGGCCGGCAATCCCTACTACATGGGCACGCCGCTGCGCGAGCGCGACATGCCGACCTATGTGCGCTACGACCTGAAGGCGACCTATGACCTGGGCAAGTTCCAGGGCGCGCTGTGGGCCACGCTGCAGCCGCACGCGTTTGCCAGCGATATCGCATACGGCACCGCGGCCGGGCTGCTGGTGTCGACCGTGCCGCAGCGCCAGGCGGGAGCGTCCCTGCGCTACTTCTTCTGACGCTGGCCGGCGTGCCCCTCCCGGAAGGCTTCGGGAGGCCATGATAAAATCCGCGTGCAGAGGATGGAACCATGGAATCGACAACCGAACAGCGCGCGGAAGAATTGATCAGGGCCACAGGTGCGCGCCTGACCCGCCCGCGCACCCGGGTCCTGAGCTTCCTACTCGGACACAGCCAGCCCCTGACCCACCACGACATCCTGGCCCAGCTGCCGGGCGAGGCGCTCGACGCTGTGACGCTCTACCGCGTGCTCGACTGGCTGGCGGAACACGGCATGGTGCACAAGATTGCCGGCGCCGACCAGGTCTGGCGCTTCGGTACTGGCGCTGCCGCCGGCGGGCAAGACCACGACCACGCGCACTTCCAGTGCACCAGCTGCGATTCGGTTACCTGCTTCAACGACACGCCCTTGCCACGCCGGCTGAAGATGCCCGAGGGCTTCACCAGCCAGGAAGTCGATTTCCTGATCAAGGGTACTTGCCCGAATTGCAGCGGAAAGTGATCCGCCAGCACATGCTATGCTTTTTGTCTTTTCAAGCGGAAAGCCAGGCATGACTAGAAGAATCAGCATCGCCCTGATCGGCCTCTCGATCGCGCTAACATCGACTGCCCAGCAGCAGCAACCCGATCCGAAAGACACCGAAGTCTGGGCACCCGAACCCGTCCGCGTCGTCCCCGCGTCTGCTTCCACGGCGCCATCGGATGCGGTGGTGCTGTTCGACGGCAAGGACCTGCGCGAATGGGTGGCCACGGCCGCGCCCGACAAGCCCGCCGGCTGGACAGTGGCGCACGGCGTGCTCACCGTGCGCGGCGGCAGCGGCGATATCCAGACCCGGCGCCTGTTCGGCGACTACCAGCTGCACCTCGAGTGGCGCGTGCCTGCCACGCTCGCTGGGACCGGCCAGGCGCGCGGCAACAGCGGCCTGTTCCTGGCAGCCACCGGCGCCGGCCGCGGCTACGAGTTGCAAATCCTCGACTGCGCCGCCAACAAGACCTATGTGAACGGGCAAGCCGCCAGCCTCTACAAGCAAACCGCCCCGCTGGCGAACGCCTGCGCCGCCGCCGGCGAATGGCAAACCTACGACGTCATCTGGACTGCGCCGCGCTTCGGTGCCGACGGCGCCCTGCTAGCCCCCGCCTACCTCACCGCGCTGCACAACGGCGTGCTAGTGCAGAACCATGCCGCCCTGCAGGGCGAAACGGTGTACGCCGGCAAGCCGTTCTACCGCGCCCACGGCCCTGCGCCGATCAAGCTGCAGGACCATGGCGATGCGGTCAGCTTCCGGAATATCTGGGTGCGGCAGCTCTGACCGCACCACGCCTTTCGCGTCAGTCCACCAGCTTGTCCAGCGTCACCGGCAGCTCGCGTACCCGCCTGCCGCTGGCGTTGTAGATCGCATTCACGATCGCCGCGCTCGTGCCCGTGATGCCGATCTCGCCGATGCCGCGCGCGCCCATCGGCGCATGCGGGTCGGCGATGTCGGTCCAGAGTACCTCGATCTCGGGCACGTCCAGGTGCACCGGCACGTGGTATTCGGCCAGGCTCGGGTTCATGATGCGGCCATTGCGCTCGTCGAACTGGGTTTCTTCCATCAGCGCCATGCCCATCCCCATGATCATGCCGCCACGGAACTGGCTGCTCGCCGTCTTCGGGTTGACCACGCGCCCGCAATCGTAGGCGCCCAGCAGGCGCGTGACGCGGGTCTCGCCCGTCACCACGTTCACGCGCGCCTCGCAGAAAATGGCGCCGTAGGAATGCATGGCCCAGTGCATCGTCTCGAGCGGCGCCGGCGCCTCGCCTTCGGCGCTGATCTCATCCAGGCCGGCCCGCGCCAGCAGGTCGGCATAGCTGTCGAAGCGCTGCGGCTCGTCGCGCTTGCACAGGCCGCCGTCGCGTGCAGCAAGCTCGTCGGGCTTGAGTCCGTGCAGTGCGGAGTCGCCCGGCGCCAGGTCCAGCAACTTCGTCACCAGCGCACGCTGGGCTTCGATGACGGCATGCCCGACCGACGCCGTCTGCTGCGAGCCGCCGGCCAGGATCGTGCCGGGCAGCGCCGAGTCGCCATACGCCACCGTCACGCGTTCGAGCGGCAGGCCGAGGCGCTCGGCCGCCACCATCGCGTGCGTGGTCGCCGTGCCCATGCCCATTTCGTGCGCCGCGAATTCCACGTGCGCGCTGCCATCCCGGCGCAGGATGATGCGCGCGGCCCCGCCCGGCATGCGGTGGTAGGGATAAGTGGCGGCGGCGCAGCCCAGGCCGACCAGCCACTCGCCTTCCTGGCGCATGCGCGGCTTGTCCTGGCGCGCGCTCCAGCCGAAGCGCTCGGCGCCCATGCGCCAGGCCGCCACCAGATGGCGCGACGAAAACGGCGTGCCGCGCAGCGGGTCCTTCTCCGGCTCGTTGCGGATGCGCAGTTCGATGGGGTCGATGCCTAGCTGCTCGGCCAGTTCGTCGACCGCGCATTCGAGGGCGAAGGTGCCGACCGCCTCGCCCGGCGCGCGCATGAAGGTATTCGCCAGCATGTCGATCCGCACCACCTCGACGTCGAGCTTGAAGCTGTCGGCGGCGTACATGCATTGGGTCGCCAGGATGAACGGTTCCGGGAAGTTGTTGTTCGGGGACATGGCCGTGAGCCCGGTATGGACGATGGCCTCGAAGTTGCCATCCGCCGCGGCGCCGATGGCCACCCGCTGCTCGGTCGGCGCGCGCCCGCCCACCACGCGGTACACGCCGGCGCGCGACAAGGCCAGCCGCACCGGCCGCCCGGCCACCCGGGCCGCAGCGGCCGCCAGCACCTGGTGCCGCCACAGGGTCTTGCCGCCAAAGCCGCCGCCCACGAACGGCGAGGTCACGCGCACCTGCTCTTCCTTCAGCCCGAACACCTGGGCCAGCGACCAGGCCGCATGGGCGACGGCCTGGGTGGCGTCGTGCACGCGCAGGGTCTCACCTTCCCAGGCGACTGTGACCCCATGCAGCTCGATCGCATTGTGGTTGTGGCGCGGCGTGCGATAAACGGCGTCGACCTTGTGCGCGGCCCGCGCCAGCCGCTCCTCCGCGTTCCCCGTTTCCTTCCTGAGCGGCTCGCCGAGAAAGGCGCCCGGCTCGCTGCCCCGGGCCCGCGCGGCGTCCAGGGTGGTTACCGCCGGCTCGGCCTGGTAAGCGACCTGCACCAGCGTGGCAGCATGGTCGGCCTGCTCCTGGGTTTCGGCCAGCACCAGCGCCAGCGGCTGGCCGTTGTAATGAACCCGGTCGTCCTGCAGCACTGCCACGTTCTCGCCGGCCGCCGCCTTTTGGGCGCTCAGGAAGCCCGGCATGGGCTGCATCTTCGGCGCATTCTTGTGGGTCAGCACCAGCGCGACGCCGGGCGCCGCTTCGGCCGCAGCGGTGTCGAGGCTGGCGATGCGGCCCCTGGCCACCGTGCTGTAGACGGGCGTGGCGTACAGCATGCCGTCCAGCGGGAATTCGGCGGCAAATTTTGCCTGGCCCTGCACCTTGGCCGGTCCGTCGATGCGTGAGACCGGCATGCCGATGTAGCCCTCGCGGCTATCGCCCAGCGGATCGGGCTGCCCGCCCGCGATCCATTTGTCGGGCGCCAGTTCGACCGCCTTCTTCATCAGCTGCTGCGCTTTTTCCTTGACGATGTTCATGGCTGATCCTCCTTGCCGGCCAGGCCTTCCAAAACGGCGACGACCGTGCGCCGGGCCAGCCCGATCTTGAAACCGTTGCCGCTTTGCGGCGTCGCGTCCGCCAGCTCGGCCGCGGCGGCGGCGCGGAAGTTGTCGACCGTTGCCGGCTGCCCCTTTAGCATCCCCTCGGCCTTCCAGGCGCGCCAGGGCTTGTGGGCCACGCCGCCAAGCGCCAGGCGCACGTCGCGCACGATGCCGTCCTGTACGTCGATGGCGGCCGCAACCGACACCAGCGCGAATGCATAGCTGGAGCGGTCGCGCACCTTGCGGTAGGCCGAGCGGGTGGCGAAGGGCAGCGCCGGCAGCTCGATGGCGGTGATCAGTTCGCCCGGCGCCAGCTCGGTCTCCTGTTCCGGATGGTCCCCGGGCAGGCGATGCAGGTCGGTGAGGGCCAGCGTGCGCTGCCCCTTCGGTCCTTGCAGGTGGACGATAGCGCCGAGCGCCGCCAGCGCCACGCACATGTCGGAGGGATGGGTGGCGATACAGGCGTCGGACGCCCCCAGCACCGCGTGCATGCGGTTGAAGCCGCCAACCGCATCGCAGCCCTGCCCCGGCGCCCTCTTGTTGCAGCGCGATCCTTCGTTGTCGTAGAAATAGGCGCAGCGGGTGCGCTGCAGGATGTTGCCGCCGACGGTGGCCATGTTGCGGATCTGGGCCGAGGCGCCGGCAACGATGGCGCGGCTGAGTAGCGGAAAGCGCTGGCGCACCACCTGGTGCTCGGCTACGGCAGTGTTCTTCGCCGCGGCGCCGATCAGGATGCTGCCGTCGAGGCGCACTTCGATGGCGCCCGGCAGGCCGCTGACGTCGACCAGTGCGGCCGGCTGCGCCACCGTTTCGCGCATCAAATCGACCAGGTTGGTGCCGCCGCCGAGGTAGCTGGCGTCGGCCAGCGCAGCCAGCCGCACGGCATCGCCAGCATCCTGCGCACGGGCATAGGTAAAGGGCGTCATGACGTCTCCTGCGCGGCTGCTGCCAGCTGCTCGTTGATGGCGGCGACGATGCCGTTGTGGGCGCCGCAGCGGCACAGATTGCCGCTCATGCGCTCACGGATTTCGTCGTGGCTGGGGGCAATGCCGCCCGCGGCCAGGTCGGCGGTGACGTGACTCGGCACGCCGCGCTTCAGTTCGGCCGCCATGCCGATGGCGGAACAGAGCTGGCCTGGCGTGCAATAGCCGCACTGGAAGCCATCGTGGTCGATGAAGGCTTGCTGCAGCGGGTGCAGCTGGCCGTCCAGCGCCAGGCCTTCGACCGTGGTGATGGCGCGGCCTTCGTATTGCACGGCCAGCGCCAGGCAGGACAGGATGCGCTCGCCGTCGGCGAGGACGGTGCAGGCGCCGCAGGCGCCCTGGTTGCAGCCGACTTTGGTACCGCTCAAGTGTAGATGTTCGCGCAGGAAGTCCAGCAGGGACACGCGTGGATCGGGCGGCAGGGGGTGCTCGGCACCGTTGATGCTGATAGTGGGCATGGCGGACATCCTTTCGACAGGGGGTGTGGCTGCGCAAGGGTGCTGCTGTGCTGCGTGCTTCCGAAATGCTGGGTCCGGCTGATCCTTGCTGGACGGTGAAAAGTGCGTGAAGCGGCTAGATTAGCGCGTCGGTGCGCTGTCGGGAAGGGTCGCTCCAGGATTTTTTTTGCGATTAATGCAAGCAATGGGCGCACGGAATGTACTGCCGGACCATGCGTCCCGGTGAATGGAGACCGCGCGATGATGATCGTTGACAGGTATCAAACGCTACCCATCCAGCATATTTTGCCGCCTCGATGAAACGTATGCTGTCTGCGCACGCCTATCTCGGGAGTTCCTCATGAAACGCCTTCTTTTCATGCTGGCCATGCTGGTGGCTACCTCCACATTGCACGCCGCGCCGCAGGTCGACGTCATTGCCACCGGCCTGAATAATCCGCGTGGTCTGGCATTTGCACCGAACGGCCAGCTGTTTGTTACCGAGGCCGGCAGTGGCGGAAACGGACGCTGCCTCGTCCTGGGCGACGGGCGCAGCGCATGTTATGGGGAAACGGGAGCCATCACCCGGGTCGACCCGAGCGGAATCGCCCCGCCCAAGCGCGTCATCACCAGGCTGCCGTCGGTGGCCGCGCAGCCGGGTGGCTTTGGCGGAACCGGGCCGCAACATATCGCCTTTTCCCGTGATGGACGCGCCGCGCTTGCGATGGGACTCGGCGCCGCAGCGCCGGCACGAAACGGTGTCGGACGCAAGGCCTGGCTGTTCGGCAAAGTGCTGCAGGTAAGCATACTTGGCAGGCTTGGCGCATCGGCTGCCGATATCGCCAGCTACGAGTTCACCAACAATCCGGTGCCCGGCGGTGCGGACAGCAACCCGAACGGCATCGCCATCGCTTCCGGGCAGACGGTCGTTGCCGATGCCGGCGCCAACGCGGTCTTCAGCATTGCGCCAAACCGCACCATTACCACCCTGGCCGCCTTCCCGCCAAGGATGGTGCCCGCGCCGCCGGAGCTGTCGCTGCCGCCCGGCGCGACCATTCCCATGCAGTCGGTCCCGACCACGATCGTCGATGGCAAGGATGGCTGGCTGTATGTCGGCGAACTGACCGGCTTTCCCTTCCCGGTCGGCGGCGCCAACGTGTACCGGATGGCGCCGGATGGCACCCTGTTGCAAACGTATGCGAGCGGTTTTACCAACATCGTCGCGCTTGCATTCGACAGCTGGCAGCGTTTGTATGTGCTGGAAATCGGCAGGGGCGCCTCGTTCGGCGATCCTCCATTGAATCCGCCTGGCCGCCTGCTACGCGTGAATCCCGATGGGAGCAGGACGGTGATCTACGACCAGTTGTTCTATCCCGGCGGCCTGGCGATCGGCGAGGACGGTGCGGCCTATGTGACGAACAACGGCGTCGTGCCGGGCCCTATCCCCGGAGGCCAGTTTGCCGCAGGGGGGACCGTGCTGCGTATCAGCCTGGACTAGCTGGCCAGGCATTCCGCGACGCGGTGCCGGGACCCGGCGCCGGGACGACCCGGCGTCTCGCGTCCGTTTGACGTTCAGCTGCGCTTCGACGCCTCGGCACGCGCCTTGTGCAGCTTGCGGTAGCTGTCCATCAGGCGGTGGTGGCGATCCAGCCCTTCCAGCCCCATGCCTGTCGGCGTGAGGCCAAAGAAGCGGACATGTCCGTCCACCGAGCCCAGCGCCGCATCCATGCGCGCGTCGCCGAACATGCGGCGGAAGTTGTGCACGTAGTCGTCCAGCTCCAGCTCGTCGTCGAGCACGACTTCCAGCACCACGTTCAGCGCCGCGTAGAACAGGCGGCGTTCGGCGCTGTTGTCGTTGTACTGCAGGAAGGCGCCAACCAGCTCGTGCGCCTGCTCGAACTGCTTCAGCGCGAGGTTGATCAGGAGGCGCAGTTCGAGCACGGTCAGCTGGCCCCAGTCCGTGTTCTCGTCGAACTCGATGCCGATCAGGCTGGCGATGTCGCCGTATTCGTCCAGCTCGTTGGTCTCCAGGCGTTCCAGCAAGTCGGCCAGCTGCTCGTCGTCGAGACGATGCAGGTTCAGGATGTCTTCGCGGAACAGCAGCGCCTTGTTGGTGTTGTCCCAGACCAGGTCTTCGACCGGATAGACTTCCGAGTAGCCCGGCACCAGGATGCGGCAGGCGGTAGCGCCCAGGCCGTCATACACCGCCATGTAGACTTCCTTGCCCATCTCTTGCAGGATGCCGAGCAGGGTCGCCGCTTCGTCGGCATTCGAGTTCTCGCCTTGGCCAGAGAAATCCCACTCGACGAACTCGTAGTCCGATTTGGCGCTGAAGAAGCGCCACGACACGACGCCGCTGGAATCGATGAAGTGCTCGACGAAGTTGTACGGCTCGGTGACGGCTTCGCTGGCGAAGGTCGGCTGCGGCAAGTCGTTCAGGCCCTCGAAGCTGCGGCCCTGCAGCAGTTCGGTCAGGCTGCGCTCCAGCGCCACCTCGAAGCTCGGGTGCGCGCCGAAGGAAGCGAACACGCCGCCGGTCTTCGGGTTCATCAGGGTCACGCACATCACCGGATACTGGCCGCCGAGCGAGGCGTCCTTGACCAGCACCGGGAAGCCCTGCTCTTCCAGGCCCTTGATGCCGGCCACGATGCCAGGGTACTTGTTCAGCACTTCCTGCGGCACGTCCGGCAAGGCAAACTCGCCTTCCAGGATCTCGCGCTTCACGGCGCGCTCGAAAATCTCGGACAGGCACTGCACCTGGGCCTCGGCCAGGGTGTTACCGGCGCTCATGCCGTTACTGGCGTAAAGGTTTTCGATCAGGCTGACCGGGAAGTAGACGGTCTCGCCGTCCGAATGGCGCGTATAGGGCAGCGCCACGATGCCGCGTTTGACGTTGCCGGAGTTGGTATCGACCAGGTGCGCACCACGCAGCTCGCCCTCGGGGTCGTAGATGTCCAGCGAGTATTCGTCGAGGATCTCTTTCGGCAGCGCATCGCGGTGGCCGGGCTTGAACCAGCGCTCGTTCGGGTAATGCACGAAGTCGGCGTTGGCGAACTCTTCGCCCCAGTAGGAGCCTGCATAGAAGTGGTTGTTGCTGATGCGTTCGAGGTACTCGCCCAGGGCCGAGGCCAGCGCGCTTTCCTTGGTTGCGCCCTTGCCGTTGGTGAAGCACATCGGCGAGTGGGCGTCGCGGATGTGCAGCGACCACACGTTCGGCACGATGTTGCGCCAGGACGCGATCTCGATCTTGATGCCGAGGCTGGCCAGCAGACCCGACATGTTGGCGATGGTCTGCTCCAGCGGCAGGTCCTTGCCGGGGATGTAGGTAGCGACGCTGGCGTCCGGCTGCAGGGTCAACAGCGCCTGGGCGTCGGCGTCGAGGCTCTCGACTTCCTCGATCACGAATTCCGGGCCTTGCTGGACCACCTTCTTCACCGTGCAGCGGTCGATCGAGCGCAGGATGCCCTGGCGGTCCTTGTCGGAGATGTCGGCCGGGAGCTCGACCTGGATCTTGAAGATCTGGGCGTAGCGGTTTTCCGGGTCGACGATGTTGTTCTGCGACAGGCGGATGTTTTCGGTCGGGATGTTGCGGGTGTCGCAGTACAGCTTCACGAAATAGGCCGCGCACAGGGCCGACGAGGCCAGGAAGTAGTCGAAGGGACCGGGGGCCGAGCCGTCGCCCTTGTAGCGGATCGGCTGGTCGGCGATGACGGTGAAGTCGTCGAACTTGGCTTCCAGGCGCAGCTTGTCGAGGAAGTTGACTTTGATTTCCATGGGAATTCCAGATTTTTACGCGAAAAGATGCGCGCATTATCCGTGGTTTCCGCCGCGCGCGAAAGGCAAGAATG
>Ga0265780_10007212_pt1 | contig 13682 bp, 12 predicted proteins | sample P1T30metagenome_FD_192432 | JGI IMG/M metagenome (GOLD analysis project Ga0265780, IMG submission 192432) | Plant litter microbial communities from East Loma Ridge, Irvine, California - P1 T30 | ecosystem: Environmental > Terrestrial > Plant litter > Unclassified | place: USA: California... | reverse complement strand
CGGCAACGCCCAACTCGCGCGTAAGAAGCGAATCATCAGCGAGCGTAGCGGACATAAAAAGACGATGGTGCGCATGATAAAACGCGCGCACCTCCTCTGTCGGCAGGATTTCTGGACTAACCTCTGCACCGGCGCCAGAAATGACACAACGGCAAAAGGGCAGAATGTCACGTAGGTACGGCCAGACGAACATGAACTCTTGTGCGCCTGCAAAGGCATGCAGCAGCGGCTGAATGTCCGTCTGGTGATCAGTCCAGATCCAGTGCGGCACCTCAAGTAGTGCCAACGGATCCTTATGTTCGATGTCCGTCCATTTAGTGCGGTGATACGCGCGGCAAGCTGGGGCAAGTACCGCGAGCAACTGCTCATAAGCGTCGCCAGTGATAGTCAGCGTGAACTGCTTGCGAATGTTCTCGGCTCCCGCATGAGCGTCGTCGAGCGCAATCGCATGCGGGATCAAGTTCACATCACTGCGAGTAAAGGTACTCTTCGCGTTGAACATTTTTTCGTACGTGCAGACGAGAACGGCTTCGCCGCGTACACATTCTTGCGGCGGGTACTTTTCTCCTGACAAGTACGCACGTGCGCGAATGCCAAGACGTTGGGCCTCTTCCAGTACTTGCTCGATGAGCTGGACAGTCGGGCAAAGAAAGACCACTGGCTGGCCAGATACGCGCATGAAGCCGTACAGGTACAACAACCCCACCGTCGTCTTGCCTGCGCCAGTGCTGACTTTGAGTACCAAGTCTTTTTCTTCGTGACGCGCGGTCAACACCTGCATCGCTTCGCGCTGGGCAGGCCGCGGTTCCGTGTGCGTGCCTTTGACGTCAAGTGCGCCGTAGAACTTTTCCAGGTCGTAAGTAACTTTTTCCGGCTCCGCGCCGACGAGACTGCCAAAATCAATCATCTCCGTTGCCTTTCCAATGTATCGTTGAGGGTCATAGCAAATGTCTGTGCGTGACATAAGCAGCATGATGGCTAGCCAGTATAGTTGTTTGTCCGTACAAAGTTTTCTCAAACTGTCACAACGTCTCGGGTTAGAAAATTGCTCAACGCTTCCCGCATCGGCCCCATTTTTTACATGGCAGCCGTCAACTCAGCACCGGCTTTGAACGCGATGTTTTTGCGGGAATGAAGCTTCAACCCGAACGCACCCAGCGTAGTTACGCGAGTGCGTCAAGCTCGCATCTCTCTATGCTCGAACGCATCGTGGCAAGAGCACTAGAACTAAGCAAATATTCGTAAAATGAAAAATGTGGACAGTCCGCAGCTGTTGGTTCGTGGGATAATACAGGAGACGTCGAAAGGTTAAATTATGTTCAAAGCATATAATCTTGAGGTTCCAGCCGGTTACAATGGAGCCCCGAGCTGCGAAGACTACGAGCAGCAAATTGAAATTAATCGCCAACAGGCACGTAAAGGTCTTGAAAATTTCTTCAAGAACGGAGTGATTGATGCTGCCGCGCTAGAGCATGAATGGTTTAGTCCACAGAAGCCGCACGTCTTTCTTTCGCACTCCCACGCAGACATTGACGTAGCCATGGGTATTGCTGGCGCACTTACTAAGTGCCTAGGAATCGAGTGTTTCATTGACTCTTTTGTTTGGGGGTACGCGAACGATCTGCTTCATAGTATCGATAAAGAGTTTTGCTGGTTGAAAGATAAAGGTTTTTATAGCTACGACAAGCGTAATCTATCTACGAGTCATGTTCATATGATGTTGTCGGGTGCTTTGGCTAAAGTTATGGATAGATCAGAATGTGTCATCTTCCTAAACTCGCCGAAATCGATCAAGACTGGAGACGTAATTCAAAGTGGGGGAACTAAAACAGCTTCGCCTTGGATCTATCACGAACTATTGATGACTAAGTTGTTGCGTCCCCGCAGACCATCTCGGCCAAAGCCAACCCTTGAGGACTTTCATAAGTCAACTGCATCGAAAGAGGATTTTCCTGAAATTCTGTACGATGCGCCAATTTCCCATATGCCTAAACTTTCCGTAGATGACTTGGAAGAATGGTTGTGCTGCAACCTGAAAGGCGAAGGGGCATTGGATTATCTATATGAAAATCACATTAAGTAGTCTGGTAAAACTGAACGTAACGCACATGCTCTGATTATTCATAATTTTCGAGAAAAAATACCGAATGCAATTATTCCAAAAACAAGAAGCTAGGGCAGCAGCAGGTCGATATCGTTCCCAAGGTGGTCGCACTTTTAAAACCGCAGATAGAATTTTGCGCGAAGAAATGAGTAATGTGTATTCGCATGAACGGTTTGATATTTTCCTATCGCATGCGAGCAGCGATGCAGATTTGATACTTGGCGTAAAAGTGTTGCTAGAGGAGCAGGGGCTGAAGGTCTATGTTGATTGGATTACCGATGCGCACTTAGACCGGTCTCACGTTACGCCAGAAACGGCTGACCTACTGAGGCGCCGTATGCGGCAGTCTAAATCTTTAATTTTCGTTGCAACTAGTGCAGCAAGCCAGTCAAAGTGGATGCCGTGGGAACTCGGTTATTTTGACGGTTTCCGTCCAGATCACGTTGCGATTTTGCCTCTGGCGGATAATCCACAAGAACGGTTTCAAGGTCAAGAATATCTTGCATTGTATCCGGTTGCTTACCCACACCGCATCGGAACGTACTTAAGTGACATCTTGGTCAGCGACAGCAGGCAGGCGAAATATATAAAGAGTTTTGCCGCGTAATAAGCGAAGAACAAAATAACAAGATTGTTCGAGGATGGATTAATATGAAAAAGCCTTTTTATGAACTGGCCGTATTTGGTGAAATTTCGCCGGATACAGCTAAAGAAGTTCGCGACAATATCGATACGCGGCTCAAAGAGCTTGATTTAGCCAAGCCAGGTCTTGTTCACGTCTATATTGGGACCCCAATCGGTTTTGAGCCGCAAACCGATCGTTGTGGGGCCGCTTTGTGTTTTCCTATCAAAGATGAAGAGCAAGAGAGCGTCTACAAGCTGATGAGCCGCGGCTTTCCCGTCATTCCTGCAACGGCTGTAAAAGATGACCTAGGTCGACTGTTCTCGCCACGTATTGGCGCCCTGAACGGTGTAGGACTTGATGTCAACGGTGTAGATGGTGCAGTCATAGCTCTAATGGAGTGTGCATCGCTCCTGCCACGACAACGCCGTATATTCTTGAGCTACCGACGTGCTGAGAGCACCAACGCAGCACTTCAACTCTATGCCGAACTCTCCAGTCGGCTGTACGATGTGTTCCTGGACACACACGACATCCTGCCTGGTAAGCATTTCCAAGAGGTACTTTGGCAGAGGCTTTGTGATTGTGATGTCGTCTTATTCCTTGATACAGAGAAGTACTTCGAGAGTAGATGGACTGTCGCTGAGTTCGGCAAAGCTATGTGGCGTGGTATCTCCTTCGTGCGCGCCGGCTGGCCAGGTATTGTTCCAAACGAAAGAGCTAAGCTGGCAACTTCTATTCAGCTCGAGGAAAAGGACTTCAGGGCCAGGGGCAAGCTTCTAACTGCATCAGCATTAGCGCGCCTGTGCGATGAGGTCGAGGACGCGCGAACTCGAAGTGTAGCGGTCCGTTATAAACAATTAATCTCGAACCTGAACTTGTCCGTACAACGAGGTGGCGGAACGATCGATGGGATATCCATGAGGCGTAGTCTGATTGTCTCAATGCCAAGTGGAAAACGAGTAGCCGTCTACCCTTCACTTGGGGTACCGACTTCGAACACCCTGTTCGATGCTACGCTGGACGCCCATACCCCACCGACAGCGGTAGTATATGACGAAGGTGGTGTTGAAGAACGGGAGTGGAAAGCCCATATGGACTGGATCTCTGAGCAAGTAAAGGGGTCTGTTCGGCTGCTCAAATGCTACAGTGCAGGTCTTGATTTAAGCGACTGGAATTGACATGGACGCAATTTTTCTTTCGGCAAGTATGCCAGAACCAAATCGGCCTGGATTCGATACTGCGGACCCGTTATTGATTCATGCGGCCATTCGTTCATTCTTGACATTAGCTCTCGGAAGGCGTCGTATCGTTTTTGGCGGACATCCATCTATCACTCCCATGGTTCTTGCCGCGTGCGAGAATTTTGGATTGGAGTATCTGGACTGCGTTTCTATCTACCAATCTAAGTATTTTACGAAAGAATTTCCTAAATACAATGATCAGTTTGTTAATCTGAACTTGGTTGATGCAGGTAAAACAAAGGAGGAAAGTTTACGGAAGCTACGCGAAACAATTTTTAACGAAAATGATTTCGTGGGCGCTGTCTTTATCGGTGGGATGGAAGGGGTAGAAGCTGAGTATAATTATTTGCGCCAATTACAGCCTGAGGCGATTTCTATTCCCATATTTAGTGCGGGAGGCGTTGCTGCTCAACTAGCGGTGCGAAACGGTAAGGATCCTGAGCCTGAGGATCTTGCGAATGATTTTACAACTATTTTCGCAACGAAGCTCGAGATCGATATCGCTGAGCAGAGGCATGTTCCCAAGCAAAATACAGGTCCGCGTATATGACGCGTGCATTTTATAGTTTTCATTTTTCTGGCGATGTCTCTCGCGTTGGTCAGGTTCGCAACATCGGTGTTATCGAAGGGGATCAACTAGTCGACGATAACTCTTGGGAGAAGGTCAAAAAAGGTGGTTCAAAGGCCATCGAGGGCTGGATTGACCGACAAATGGCAGCTTGCGACGTGGTAATTGTCTTGGTAGGGAAGGAAACTGCTGAGAGGCCGTGGGTGCGTTATGAGATCGAGCGGGCCTGGAATACGAGGAAAAAGATCTTCGGCATTCGTATTCACGGATTAAAGAATTTACTCGGGCAAACTGGTAGTTGGGGTGAAAATCCATTTGACAACATCAAATTAACCGATGGATCACGGTTATCGGCATATGTGCCGTTGCATGATCCCTTTGGATTCTCGTCTCAGCAAGTATATGCGATAATCAAGGAAAATATCGAGAAGTGGATTCGACTAGCTCCTTCTCGAAATAGTTGATTTTTCTAACGATATAATGGCCGCGGTTGCGGCCATTTTTAATAATGTCTTTGTTATTGTATTCGTCGTTGAAAACTTATTTATCCGATAACCTATGTTTCTAGAATCAGGTCGCGCAATAGCGACGCAAATTCAAACGCTGATTGATCAAGAGGTCAATCAGCCGCTTCGCTTTGCCGTAGCATACTGGGGAGCTGGTGCTGATTTTAAGCTTCGCGGCGCGAGCAGGATTATTTGCGATCTAAGCTCTGGATTGTGCAATCCAATAGTCATAAGATCAATGCTTGAGCGTGACAATGTTGTTGTTCTTCAGCTTGACAGCCTTCATGCCAAGATCGTAGTGGGGTCAGATGGCGCAGTCGTTTCTTCCGCAAATATGTCATCTAACGGCCTCGGTGCCGAAGGAAGCGACGCGAGCGGCACGATCGAAGCTGGCTGTTTTGTGCAAGCCGGTACTGCTGATCATCAAAGAATAAGCGCTTGGTTTGAAGAACAATGGGAATTGGCACGAAACATTTCAACAGACGACCTTGCTAGGGCAGCGTGGCGCTGGGAACACCGCAAAGGCGACATCTCGCCGCTGCCGACGATCGGAAGTTTGCCAGCTACGGAACTTGCTATTGATCCGTACATTTTGCTTGAGTCGCATATCGATTCGAAAGATCGCCTGGCAGCTGTTCGGCCGCATATATTCAATCTGCTTAAAGATACGTTGCCGGCACTAGATCACCGCCGAATGGGAAAGATTGCCACATGGGCATGTCACCTCCTGCTGAATCAGGCTGGTTTAACCCAACAATATGGGCCGGGAGATAGCGAAGGCAGTGGCTCAGCTGATGACGCTTGGCTCTACAGTCGATTTGGGACAACTAAACGATCGGAAACCCGAGCGAGCGTAGCGGCGCTTCTTGCAACAATTAGCCGTTCAACTTATTTTTCTCGAAACATTCGGCGTGCTGCCGCACAGGCAATCGTCGCCATGGGCTTAAAGGATACGCTGTGATATTAGGAGCGGCTATCTCGCATGTGAAAATATCGTTATCGGATATGCAATTTTAAGAGCGTGCTCTCACGCATGAACACTGTTGAAGTAGCCTTTAACAATACAAGGCCGTGATGTAAGTTGTAGGATCAATATAGTGGTCGAATGCAGTTACCATGAGTACTTGATACAGCCGCCAGGATTGTACTTCATGCTGAAAAAGAGCTATATTTTCATGGGAACAGCAGAGCCACTTTCGCTAGCGAAGCGGCAGTAGTCGTCGGCGTTAATCGCATTCGGACGTAGCTTGCGCAAGTAACAGCGCCCTTTGAGCACTCCTTTGTTCGGATCTCGGACAAGCACAGGGTCTTGTTTGGCTTCGATTCCGCCGGCTCTCGACATAATCCGTACCAGCGCAGATAGTGCTTCCGAAAATATAGTTAACTCTATGCAAAACGCACCGTGTAACTTTGCGTGCTGCTTCGCACATTGGGCCAAATCTCCAACTACAGGTGGTCTAGACGAAGGCTCGCCATGTGCGGGGCTATTTCCTATTTATCTTTACCGTTAATCTATGAATCCTGAAGGCATTGACACCAGTGCTCTGCTAACAATGTTGGGCTTGATCGCTGCAGTTTGGGCGATCGTTCCAAATACCGCGAGGCTTACATTCCGTCTAAGCTTGAACAAGCTTGACTGGTTTCTCATTTGGTCGGTTCTACTTGTTGTGCATGCCTTCTTCTTTGAACCGGTGCTTTCTGCATTAGGTGTTCCTACGTTAGGAACCTGGAAATGGGGTTTTGACAAAAGTGCAACGCAATACTCGCTATTTTTGCTGCTCGCTGGATACGTGTACTGGCGCTCTCGTAAAACGAAGCTAACCCGGCGTAATCTCGGCCTCTTTGATGAGCTAAGTACGTCATTATTGCACGGACGAAAATTTGAGGAACTTGCTGAGCTATTGCAACTCCACTTGGAGCCGGCACTCAATTTGGCTACACCGGAGGGCATCCGTAGTCGCCTGGCCGACGCCATCCGACCCCGACGCCCTGAAATGCAACTAACGTTCAATGAAGACAGGACGATCACTATCCTACCGGATGAGCCAACAAACTGGCTGGCGCAACATTGGTTAAGTGCTCGACAACGGCTGGCTGATCTAGTGGGACCATCTCAAAAGGTACAGCGCCAAGCTGTTTCAATTGTTAAGCGCTTGCTTTCTTCTCGAGGACTGGTCACTCATCTCGCTATCAGTCGCCCTTATTTTTGCCTGCAGGTGATCGCGAGAGTCAAGGTCTTGGTTGAATCCTTCCAAGATGATTTTTTTAGCGCACTGTTAGCTGATGAAGCGAGCATCTTTTACAGTGAAATCAAAAACAATGACAATTGGAGCGGCACCGGGCGCCGGTTAGCATTGCCCGAGGAAAACCGCTTAATGAGATTCTACTGTGCCGACGTAACCGTCGCCGGTCGCTTAGGTGTCTACAGATCGGTTGGCGAAGCAGTACTTGCACGTATCGACACCGATGTCATGCTGGAGAAGAAGCTCAACGAGCGCTTGTTGACGTTCCAGGATGTCGGCAAACACCATGATCCTGTGTACGCAGGCCTCATGTTCTTCAGGATAATGGTACTAGAAGGGTTACATCAACGTGTGACTGACCATCTGTGGCTTCACTATGTCACGTTCTTTGCAAGCCATCTGGTCGATCGCGCTCGTGAGCTTCGATCTGAAGATGACAGACGTGAATTTGCGACCCCTTTGGGATATCTGCTGTACGAAATTGTCGACGCCACTTCAGTCTGGATTGCTGAGGCTGGGGTGCTGACCGCGCCAGGGGACGAACTGGAACGCGCTCAACAAGATGGCGATCATGCTTTTATTTCTTTTGAAGCTGCAGAAACCATCGGCAGGGTTATTCATCCTATTTTCATGTCGTCTTGTGTTTCGTGGGGATTGAAGAAGCAATTGCTGACAGTTGCACTGTCGACGCTAAAAGAGCTTGAGACTTTCGTACACCTGGCTCCTTTAGCTGAAGTAATGCGAGCGAGCCTGATACAGCCTTATCATTTACCGGAAAGAGACGAGTACCTATCGACGTTGCGTCGAGCGTTTAACGCGCAAGACCATGTACTTCGAATGCAGTTGAACGTGTTTAAACAGCAGCTCGATGCCGCTTTAAGTCATCATGAATGAGCGAATTTTCTTACGCCTACAACGACGGTTTTATTGTGATCCTTGCTAAGGTCACGCTTCCATCGCGCTGAAATCCTCAACAGCGCCCTTCACTGGCTCAGCACTTAAGAGGCTTAGCGAGTCAGTACAGTGGTTTTGCGTCCGCTGCGCTAGCCTAGCTGCTCCAGTCGCGGTTTAAATGTGTAATCGCGCTTTTAAAAGGGATTGGCACGAAAATCGCGGCCTGAATGTGCAATTCCTATTGGCATTAATTTCGGCTGAAAGTGGCTAAGAAATTTTTCTGACTTTGCCGGTTGCAATTGCAGATTGCAGAGCTAGCTCGACACGCAACGATTCGTTAACGGACGCCAGGTCCACAATTTCTTTTCTTAGGTTTTCAAGTTCTAAGCGGATTGCCTGATTTTTTGCTTTTTCTTGAGCTAATAATTTCTCTTTCGCATTGCGTTGAGAACGCGCGTCTTTGCCCGTGGCGGCTCGAACCTTCTCTGCTAAATCTGGGTAGCGATTATGGATCAACGCTGCACTGACACCTGCTCGCTTTGCTAATCCAGATATCGATAGCGTCTCCCCGAGACTTTGCATGTGTTCAAAAACGACATACAACGCTGCCTCAGTATGCTGTCGGTTTCGGACTCGATGTGTTTGGTCTTCTGACTTTATTTTCATATTTTCTATGTGATATCTCCGCCAAGCGTATTTAGGACCCGTTTTGCTCTCGACATGTCCCGCCGGACTCTCTCGACCGCGCCTGGACCTAAGTCTTCAGCATCCTGAAGCAGTTCATTTTGATGCGAGTACAGCTCTTGCCATACCACCTTGAATGACTGATCAATTATGCTGTTCCCACAGTCAACGCACAAACTTTTCTCATACAAGCCTTGTCCGCCACAGTCGTCATCTTGCGCGAGACACCATCCGTGGCCCGTGCTGCGCAAGCTCAACCTGATGCTTGTCTCACATATAAGGGCACCACGGTTTGCAAAGTCGTGTGCTCTCATTTTCATGATTTTTACTCCTGCTCCTCCTGCTAACGGTTGGTCATCAGAAAGCCAGCTATCAATTATATCTATTTTTTGGCTCTGAATTTCCTCGAAGATTTCCTCATAAAGGGCAGAGTCCTGATTTGGGTTGGCGGCGTATAACTGCGACATGTCTATGCTTGAGTGCTTAAACTGCTCCTTTAAGAAAAGTAAATTACCTAATCTGTGCCTAACAAAAGTCCACGCGTATAGACGACGCATCTGATGTGGTGCTAACGGCCAATCGGTTCCTGCGTTTGAAGAAAGATTTTTCAATCGTTTTTGCCAGGTATTGCCAGATATTGTTCGTATTCTGCCTTTATGCATTCCAAGGAAAAGGCGATTTTTATCCGCTTTGGCTTGCGCAAGCCTTTTCTGTAATAGGGGGCAAGTTGCAGCGTCGGGTAGAGACTCGATTATTGCAATCTGGTCTTTTAGATTTTCCCGTAAAGGTGCCGAGAGCCTTTCCATGGTTTTTAGAATATCGTGGACCATCGAGGGCATCAAATATTCCACTTTGCCTTTGAATGTTTTATGTTCGATGCTTTTAACCCAATGGTACGAGTTGCCATCTTTCAGTTCCGTGCGACCAGCATGGGCTTCAATTCCGGTTATTTCCTCGCATCGCATGCCTGTAAGTGTGCCAATTAGGAAGAAGCAACTGTCCCTAAGTAACTTTGCCTCGCTGGTTATCAGTTCCCCGGAAGGATTGGTATCCCGCTCGTTTAGGATGCGATCGCCGTCTATAAAAATATTTTCTGCGTAATTAAACAGTGTCTTTGCAACAGGCTTTGGTATTAGCGGAGTTTTACTTGTTCGAACGGATTTTAATCGTGAGTCACCCGGCATTCCTGCAATATCGAAATAAGACGAATCTGGCCATGGATGAAATCCGAGTCGGTCCTCATACTCATCTCTGAAGCGGTAGAGTATTTCAAGGGGTAAAAAGTTTTTTACTAGCGTATTGGGCAATAGACGCTTTACTTCACGCTGTTCGTGTACGTAATTTGAAACATGAATTGGCTTAGTATCTGAAAGGCAGGAAAGTCCTTGGCGCGCAAGATATTCTGTGAATACGACTAACGAGGAGAGGACGCGCATGAGCGACACTGCAGCAGGGCGTTTCGAGCCTGGAATTCCAACGCGCCAATAGCGATAGATAATCGCTTTGCAGGCATGACGGAAGCCTTTTGGTATCTTGAGCCAACTGAACGATTTTCCCGAATCGCTTAAATTTGACTGATCGAAGAAAGGCCACATATCCCATAAATCGTCGCCGTAGCAGCTGATAATAATCGGCTTCCCTTGTAGGTCGGCAACGGCACTAATGACTATGTTGTTACGCAATTCCGAAGTGCAGGTACTGACACTTGTCGGTTGCGAAATGAGGAACTCATATGCTTTTGCTTGAGTCATAGGTTATCTCTATGGTCTGCTATCTGATAGGTTTTCCAAAATTTGAGAGGTTGTTCTTTCGCTGCTAATTTTGCTTGCGCAACAATAGTAGAATCGAATTTTTCAACCGTAAAGGAATCAATCAAGTCGAGCGTGTGTTGAAATTGTTGACGCCAGCCGGTGGATCGAGCCTTTTCAATCTCAGTATGCAGATACCAGTAAAAACTGAACAAGCGTTGTAAATCCTTGGTTGAGCCGACGATCGCGTAAGATCGACAGCTAAAACAGCTTAAAAAATCGGAGCAATGAGTTGTCCCGTTTTTTGGGGCATGCTCACCAAACATCGTGTCGCGACAGCTTCCAACAGGCGTGTTCTGCAATGGCGCAACAGCCGTGGGAGCAGAGCTGTAAAAATTTTCTGTATCTCTGTAGATGCCGGGCAATGCTTCGCCAACGAATGTCGCATTTCTTCGTATTTCGCTGTTGCAAGCTAAATAATGAACATCTGCAACGTAAGGAGTATGTCCCATGACCGACGCAACTGAAATTATGTCGCCGCCGCTAAGCTCCCATAGCCGGTTCTCTAATGTTTTTCTGAGGCGAGAAACGTTAATTAAGAGTCGACCTCCCTCGTCACTAGTTAGGCCGCTTCTGTCAACAAAACGCTGAATTGTGCGTGCCATCACTTTTGTAGACAACAATGTTACTCTTCGCTCTTTCGCCGCTTGGCGATATATCCACACTCTTTGGCGCATAGTTTCATTATCTGATTCGTCCGCAAGGGTTTGGTTTCTTGCCAAAACCATCTTGAGCAAAGCTACCCCGTCCATTGGAACGGAAGTTGCCTGCGACGTATTTTTCGAGTAACGGAGAGAGGTCAAATGTGTAGCGTTTCCGCGGCGCTTAAATGACTCAATTAGCATCATGTTTGGCATAAATGGATGTGGCCGAAGACAGTCTCTTCGAAGCTCAAGTAAAGATGTTTGATTTAGTCCCGTACGCATGGCTAGTGCTGTTGCGAAAATGGTGAGGGCCTCCCCCTCGACGCCTTCAAAAGTCCCCTTATGAATTGCGATGATTTCCTTGCGCAGCATTTTCGCCAACTGGAATCGTTCTCTTTCTGATAGTGCTTTCTCTCCCTCTCCTTTGCCATTGCTGCCTGGAAATGGGTTGCGAGGAAAGATGCTGCGGTCGCCGGAAGCTAAGCCATATCGTTGCATTGTGGTAATTACTCCTTTTGTGCCAGAGTACGTGGTTTTCTGAGTAACTGGGGACCACTTGCGTTCATTAAATCGTAGCCAATTTATATAACTATCGATATGAGTGCCATTAATGCTATCCGGGTTAAACCTGACGTGAAACTGTGTCAGGAATCTTAAAAAATTTAGGAACGCCATGTGGTAGGAAATAACCGTCGATGGTGTTACGCTTTTGTTGTCAAGTAATCGTTTAAAAAGAGAAATGCACGTGATTACCCATTCATCAATTCCCTGATTCAGCCAATTGGACAGATCTATGTTTCGATATGTCAGAGCGGGATTGTACAGGGTGATTATCGCGCTCCCCGGTTCTAATTCTGTGTTTAGGCTAGGTTTTTTTATGGTTGATGATGTGGCTTTGAAGTTCTTTTTCTTGGTTATCAAATTAGTCCTCGCCCCTAAATAGTTTATCCATTTCGTCCTCGTGCTTTAGGGTGAGTTGACCGTCAAGCAAATTCACGAGGTGAAGGTATTTTGCGGTGGTTGTGACATTGCTATGGCCAAGCCGGTCTCGGATATAAAGTAAGGGCTCGCCTTTGAAATCATCGCTTCGTCTTAAGCTCCAAAGGAGATATGTAGCATACGTGTGACGAAGCATGTGAGGCCGGACTTTGTAACCCACGCACGCTGATAACCTGGAAAAGATATCTGTGAAAGCGGTTTTTCCATAAGGTTTTCCGTTTTCGGTGAGGAATAGTGTAGTAAATTTAGCGCCGTTTGTTGCTTGGTTTTCTCTCTTCTGCCTTTGCCGGCAAGCGTACCAAAATAAATCTACCATGAGGTCGTAAGGAATGTCGATATCTCTCGCTTTTCCGAACTTCAGTTTCATGTCCCTCGGGCTAAGGGTGACTCGGATTTTTTGACCTTGTGTAAGGTGCTTTTTTCTGGTTGGGTCGAATACGTAATTTTCTGGAAACGTGCGGCACTCTACCTGTCTCAGCCCGGTACGTAACATTAATTGGAACATCAGTTTATGTGTCTGGTTGTTAACGTTGTTTAGGCAGTCTTTAGCCTGCTCTTTAGTGATAAATGGTATTGATAGGCATGGTTCGCGGAGAAGGATCTCTGGGGTGTCTGCGATGCCGCTTTGCGGCCTCAAATGAGAAAGGAAATTATGTCCCTCGGGCACGCGGATGGTCGACGTATCAAACGGCAGGTCGTCGATCAGTTTCTTTTTTAATGCCCAAGAGTAAAACCTTACGACTACTCTCATACGCTGGTTAATCGTACGCGGACTAAGGCCTAGTTCACCTGAAGACCAATCGCGGTACTCGACTATGGGCCCCCCGTAACCAGGTCCAGGGCCCGCCGTCCAGTCGAGGTTGTTTACTAGGAGATAGGCAAAGTAGTCAAAAATTGATCGACCGTAAGCCGCCCAAGTATCTTTGCTATTGCGTCTTCCTGGCGACGCTAGTAGGTCCCATAGGAAGGCTTGGGCTGGCTGGATAGCATCGCCGCTATCGTCAAGAAGTAGTGGAAACCCCGCGTAGCTTCGACCGGAGACGATCAGCTTTTCGTTGGCGAGCACAAAACGCACAGGAGGCCTCCTCTTCCTCAGTTGGGGTACGTGCAGCTGCTGCTATACCGAAGGAGGCGTTTGCAAGGCAGGACCTTACGATGCCTAGAGATCGCGCTTCATGCGGGGGTTTTACTGTTGCTCGTCAGTGTGAAAATGTCAAGTAACTCTTTGGACTGATATGATCATACAATCCTCGGAATGGATACTATTAATAATGTAAAGAATATCGGGTTCGGCAAGCCGCGCCTCCTGATCGTGGGCTGCGGCGATGTCGGCATGCGCCTGCTGCCGTGGGTCACCCGGCGCTTC
>Ga0265780_10007211_pt1 | contig 13684 bp, 10 predicted proteins | sample P1T30metagenome_FD_192432 | JGI IMG/M metagenome (GOLD analysis project Ga0265780, IMG submission 192432) | Plant litter microbial communities from East Loma Ridge, Irvine, California - P1 T30 | ecosystem: Environmental > Terrestrial > Plant litter > Unclassified | place: USA: California... | reverse complement strand
CGCCGGCGCGCCGTGGAAGACCCAGGCGCGCCTGCAGCAGATCGTCGCCAGCCAGTACAAGGACGCACCGGACGGCCTGGCCGGCAACGACGACCTGGGCCAGACCTCGGCCTGGCTGGCCTTCACGGCGATGGGCTTCTATCCGGTGGCACCGGGAAGCAACGAGTACGTGATCGGCCGTCCCTTCGTCGAACGCGCCGCGCTGAACCTGCCGAACGGCAAGCGCTTCACCGTGCGCGCCGAGAACCTGTCGGACGCCAACGGCTACGTCGGCGCCGTTACCCTGAACGGCAAGCCGCTGGCGAGGAGCTTCCTGCGCCACGAGGACATCATGGCCGGCGGCGAGCTGGTGTTCCGCATGCAGGCCACGCCGAACAAGGACTGGGGCAAGGAACGCAGCGCGCGCCCCTACACCCAGACGGCCTACTGATGCGCGCGCTCGCCTTCTTCGCCGCGCTCGCCGCGGCCGGCGCGGCGGGGGCCGCCGACAGGGTGGCCCCGCTGGACTATGTCAACACCCTGATGGGCACGCAGAGCAAGCCGGAACTGTCGAACGGGAATACCTATCCGACCATCGGCGTCCCCTGGGGCATGAACTACTGGACCCCGCAGACCGGCAAGATGGGCAATGGCTGGGCCTACACCTATGACGCCGACAAGATCCGCGGCTTCAAGCAGACCCACCAGCCCTCGCCCTGGATGAACGACTACGGCCAGTTCGCGGTCATGCCGCTCACCGGAGAAAAGCGCTTCACCCAGGACGCGCGCGCCAGCTGGTTCTCGCACAAGGCCGAAGTGGCGCGCCCCGACTACTACAAGGTCTACCTGGCCGACAGCGACGTCACCACCGAGATCGCGCCGACCGAGCGCGCCGCCCAGTTCCGCTTCACTTTCCCGAAAAGCGCGCAGTCCTGGGTGGTGGTCGACGCCTTCGACAAGGGCTCCTACATCAAGGTGCTGCCTGGCCGGAAGAAGATCGTCGGCTACTCGACCCGCTACGCGCGCGGGCCGCTGCCGAAGAACTTCCGCAACTGGTTCGTGATCGAATTCGACAAGCCCTTCCGCTCGGCCGAGCTGTGGGACGGCGACAAGCTGGCCGACGCCGCCGCGCAGGAACTGCAGGCCGGCCATGCCGGCGCCATCGTCGGCTTTGCGACGAGCGCCGGCGAGCAGGTGCGCATGCGCGTGGCCTCCTCCTTCATCAGCCTCGAACAGGCCGAACTGAACCTGCAGCGCGAGATCGGTTCCGACGACTTCGACGCCACCCGCGCCAAGGCCGCCAGGCACTGGAACGAGGTGCTCGGCAAGGTCGAGGTATCGGGCGGCAGCGTCGATCAGCAGCGCACCTTCTATTCGAGCCTGTACCGCATGGCGCTGTTCCCGAACAAGCTGTACGAACTCGATGCGCAGGGCCGGAAGGTCCACTGGAGTCCCTACAACGGCCAGGTGCTCCCCGGCGCCATGTTCGCCGGCACCGGCTTCTGGGATACCTTCCGCGCCCTCTATCCCTTCCTGAACCTGGTCTACCCGTCGATCAACCGCGAGATGCAGGAAGGCCTGGCCAACGACTTCAAGGAAGGCGGCTGGCTGCCCGAGTGGTCGAGCCCCGGCTACGCCAACGTCATGATCGGGAATAACTCGGCTTCGGTGGTGTCCGAAGCCTGGCTCAAGGGCCTGCGCGGCTACGACATCGAGACCCTGTGGCAGGCCCTGGTCCATGGCGCCAACAACGCCGGTCCGATGCAGGCGGTGGGCCGCGCCGGCGTCGAGCACTACAACGCGCTGGGTTACGTGCCCTACGACGTCGGCATCAACGAGAGCGCCGCGCGTACCCTCGAATACGCCTACGACGACTTCGCCATCTGGCAGCTCGGCCGCGCCCTCGGCAAGCCGCGCGCGGAGACCGACGTCTTCGCCAGGCGCGCCATGAACTACAAGAAGCTGTTCGATCCGGAATCGGGCCTGATGCGCGGGAAGAACAAGGACGGCAGCTTCCAGTCGCCCTTCAATCCCTTCAAGTGGGGCGACGCCTTCACCGAGGGGAACAGCTGGCACTACACCTGGTCGGTGTTCCACGACGTCGAGGGACTGGTCACGCTGATGGGCGGGCGCGAGAAGTTCGTGCAAAAGCTCGACAGCGTGTTCACCCTGCCGCCGATCTTCGACGAGAGCTACTACAAGGACGTGATCCACGAGATCCGCGAGATGCAGATCGCCGGCATGGGCCAGTACGCCCACGGCAACCAGCCGATCCAGCACATGATCTACCTGTACGACTACGCCGGGGCACCCTGGAAGGCGCAGTACTGGACCCGCGAAGTGATGAACCGCCTGTACCGCGCCACCCCGGACGGCTATTGCGGCGACGAGGACAATGGCCAGACCTCGGCCTGGTACGTATTCTCGGCGCTCGGCTTCTACCCGGTCACGCCGGCCTCGCAGCAGTATGCGCTGGGCGCCCCGCTGTTCCCCAGGGCGCGCCTGCACCTGGAGAACGGCCGCACCGTCAGCATCGAGGCCGCCGGGGTGGGCGACGACAAGCGCTATGTCGACGCGCTGCGCGTCAACGGCGGCGCGGTCGAGCGCAACTGGCTCGGCCACAAGGAGCTGCTGGACGGCGCGCGCATCGACTTCCGCATGTCGGCCCAGCCGAACACGCAGCGCGGCACCGCGCCATCGGCGGCGCCGTATTCGATGTCGACCGACTCGGAGGCGCAGCCGGCGCTGAAGTAAGGCCGGCTTCGAACCCAGGCAGGCAGCGTGGGCGCCGCGCCCACCCTGCCTGATTTCAGGCGGCCACGGCGCCGCGCAGTGCCTGCGGCGTCTGCCGGTACACCCGCGACAGCGCCGTGCGCATCTGCTCCGGCCCCGTAAATCCGGATTCGCGCGCGACGCTCCCGAGCGACAGGGTCGAGCCCTCGAGCAGGCCGCGCGCGACTTCGGCGCGCATCGCTTCGATCGCGCGCGCCGGCGATTGCCCGGTCTCGGCGCGGAAGGTGCGCGTGAAGTGGCGCGCGCTCATATTGGCGCGGCCGGCCAGCTCGTCGATGGTCAGCTGCAGGCGCAGGTTCTGCCTGGCATAGCTGAGCGCCTGGCTGATCCGTCCCGAACGCGGCGCCATGTCGAGCAGGGTCGAACGCTGGGCATGCGCCTCGCAGCGCCAGTTGTACAGCACCAGGCTGCGCGCCACCTCCAGCGCCATCTCGGTGCCCATGTCTTCCGCCACCAGGGCCAGCACGCAATCGATCGCCGAGCTCATGCCGGCGCAGCTCCAGTGCCTGCCGTCGCGCACATAGGCCAGGCCGGGATCGAAGCGGACGGCGGGATAGCGCGCCTGCAGCGCGGCGGCGTCGTGCTCGGACACTGCCACGCGCAGCCCGTCGAGCAGCCCGGTCGCCGCCAGCGCCTCCGCCCCGCTGCCGATGCTGGCGCTGCGCCGCGCCGCCATGCCCGCCCGGCGCAGCACGCCGGCCAGTTGGCCATCCACCGTCACGGCCCGGTCGGCGCCGAATGCCAGCAGGGTATCGTGGCCACGCCCGCCCTCGGGATAGACGCGGGTGTCGACCGACACGCCGGCCCCGCTGCGCACCGCACCGCCCGCCGCCGAATACATGCTCAATGCATAGACCTGGCGCTGGCACAGCGCGTTGACGACATCGAAGGCGTTGGTGGCGGCGAACTCGAGGAGTCGGACACCAGGAAATAGGAAGACAGCTACGCTATGGGTCATGATGCACCTCAAACGACGAGAACCTCAATGTAAGACATTGCTGCGCTAAATGTAAGAACCTACAATAAGCGCACTTACTACCATTTATGTAACTGCCATGCGCCCTAAACGTCTCGAGATCAGGAGCGGTTGCCCTGTCGAACTTACCGTCTCGGTGATCGGCGGCGTCTGGAAACCGACCATCCTGTACCATTTGCTGGTCAAGCACCGGCTGCGTTTCATGGAGCTGGCGCGCGCGATCCCCGATGCGACGCAGCGCATGCTGGCGCTGCAGCTGCGCGAGCTGGAAGCCGACGGCATTGTCGTAAGGCATGTATTTCCAGAGGTGCCGCCGCGCGTGGAATACGAACTGAGTACGATGGGACGGACCCTGGGCGCGGTGCTGCGCGACCTGCGGGTCTGGGGGCTGAGCTACCGCGACCAGCGCGCGCTGGCGCAGGTGGAAAGCTTCGCCGACTGCCCGGCCGCCAGGGCCGGCGCGCCCAAGCCCCCGCCGGCGGACACCTGAGGCGCACGGCGCGGCGGCGCGCCCGTGCCGGTCCGGTTAACGACGAAGGGCGCCCGCAGGCGCCCTTCTTGTCTTGAAGCGATACGATCAGCGCCCGCGCATGCCCGCCAGCAGCACGCCCGCCAGGATCACGCCGAAGCCGGCCACGTGGTACAGGTGCGGCGCTTCCCCCAGCAGCGGCCAGGCCGCCAGGGTCGCGTACAGCGGGATCAGGTACAGGGTCATGCTGGCGCGCGCCGGACCGGCCAGGCTCACCAGGCGGTCGAAGCAGAAGTAGGCGCCCAGGCTCGGCACCACCGCCAGGAAGGCCAGCGCGATATACACGCGCGGATCGCCGAAGTTGGCAACGCTGCCCTGCGCCGCCTCGAAGGCGGCGAACGGCGCCAGCACCAGCGCGCCGCCCAGGATCATGGCCGACAGCTTGACGGTCGACGGCAGCGGCGGCAGCGGCAGGCGCTTGTTGAACACGGTGTACAAGGCCCAGCCGATGGCCGCGCCCACCACCCACAGGTCGCCGCTGCCGAACTGCAGCTGGCCGAGCGCGGTGACGTCGCCCTTGGACAGCACCACCAGCACGCCGACGATCGCCAGGAACATGCCGCCGGCCTGCGCCTTCGACAGCGGCGCCTTCCATACCAGCGTCTCGATCATGGTGACCAGGGCCGGACAGGCGGCGAAGATGATTGCCACGTTGGCCGCGCCGGTATGGCGCGCGCCGATGTATTGCGGAGCCACGGCCACGCCCATGCCCAGGCCTGCCAGCAGCAGGATGCGCGGCCAGCTGGCCAGCAGGGTCGCGCGCAACGCCCACAGGCGCGGCGCCACGGTCGGCAGCAGGATCAGGAAGGCCAGCGCCCAGCGCCCGAAGGCCAGGAATACCGGGGGCATGTCGGCCCCCTGGGCCCAGCGCGCGACCAGCATGTTGGCGGCGAACAGCGCAGGGGTGACCAGCATGAGCGGCAGCTCGGCGCCCTGGGCTTCGCCCCGGTAGCCTACCCCTGCCCGTGAAACTGCTTCCGACACGAGAACTCCTGTAAAGAAATCTGCGGGCCCGGACGCCGCGTCGGTCTGGTGGAGACACGGCCGCCGGGATGCTTCGCTTGATCAGCGAGCAAGGATGATATTTGATGCAGCGCAGAATAGGCTTTTGTTTGATAGCGTTAACAGTGCCAGTTTTAGAAGGAAAACCTGGCAATAGGCTATAATCCGAAAGGATTGTCTAGCACGACAGCATAATGAAGATGAAAGGTTTGACATGAAAGATGGCCAGCTCGACGAGATCGACCGCCATATCCTGCGTGTGCTCAGCCGTGACGGCCGCATCAGCAACCAGAAGCTGGCCGAGACCGTGCACCTGTCTCCCACGCCGTGCTGGCACCGCGTCAAGACGCTGGAAGAATCCGGCTACATCACCGGCTATGTGGCGATGCTCGACCAGCGCGCGCTGGGCATGCCGGACACCGTCATCATCGAAGTCACGGTGGACCGCCACGACGACGAGATCTTCAAGGCTTTCTCGGACGCGCTGGCCGACCTGCCCGAAGTGATGGAGGCCTATCTGCTGTCGGGCGAGTACGATTACCTGATCAAGGTGGCGGTATCGGGCACCGAAGGCTACGAGCGCTTCCTGCGCCAGAAGCTGTACAAGCTGCCGGGCGTGAAGCACACCCGCTCCACCTTCACGCTGCGCTGCCTGAAGCGGGCGCCGTCCGTGACGCCCTGAGCCGCCAACCTACGTCGCCGGCTTGGCGGGCGCAGCGGGCAGCGGGCCGTGGCGCGCCGCCAGTTGCCGTTCGAGCTTCGCATCGCGCCCGTAGATGTCGAAGACGAAGCGCGGCTTGCCGTCGCCGTCGACGCTGGCGGTGGCATAGAAGATCACGACAGGAACCGCATGGGCCAGGTCGACATGCCTGGTCGGTCCCGGCTGCAGCGCGAGCTGGATCGCGTCGGCGTTCCACTGGCGCTGCTGGCCCAGCACGTACTGGGCCAGCGCGGCCGGATGCTCGACCCGGATGCAGCCGTGCGACAGGTCGCGCCGGCTGCGCTGGAACAGCTCGGGCGCCGGGGTCGAGTGCAGGTAGATGTCCATCGGGTTGGGCATCGCGAACTTGATCGCCCCGAGCGCGTTCTTCGGCCCCGGACGCTGGCGCACGCGCGCCCGGCCCGCGCGCAGGTCGGCCACGCTCGCACCCGACGGCACCGTCTCCATCGCGTTCTGCGCCAGGTAGGCCGGATTGCGCGCCATCTTGGGCAGGATCTCGTTCAGCAGGATGCTGCGCGGGACGTTCCAGTAGGGGTTGAACTCGAGATAGCGCATCTGGCCGACGAACAGCGGGGTCTCGGTCTTGACGGCGGTGCCGACCACGACCCGCATCTCCAGCGGCATCTCGGCGCTGTCCCTGCGCATCGCCCACAGGCGGTAGGCCGGCAGGTCGACCACGATCAGCGGACCGGCGCCGACGTCCGGCAGCCAGCGCAGGCGCTCGAGCGTCAGTTCGAGCTGGCGCACGCGTTTGCCGATCGGGACATTCAGCGCATCCACCGTGCCGCGGCCCAGTATGCCGTCCTCTTCGAGCCCGTGCCGGCCCTGGAAGCGGCGCACGCCCTCTTCCATCCGTTCGCTGTAGACGCCCGCTTCCGGCGCCGGCGCATCGGCCGGCAGGTCGCCCAGCAGCACCAGGCGCCGGAACAGCGCATCCGCAGCCGGGTAGGCGCCGCCGGGCGCCACCTTGGCCGGCGGCTTCGGCAGCGCCTCACCGGGCTGTCCGGACAGCGTGCGGTAGTGCGCCAGTACCGCCTTGACCTGCGCGTACTGGCGGAATTGCGGCTCGGCCGCCTGTACCGCCGCGCGCAGCTTGCCGCCGGCCAGGCCGGCACGCAGGCGTTCGACCGGATCGTACTGGCGCAGGCGCGCATCGCGCGCCTGGATGTGGTATTCGGAGCGCACGCGCCCGACGCGCAGGTCGGCCAGGTAGCGCAGCATCGCCGCGGTGAGCGCGACGTCGAAACGCGGATTGCCCGAGTCGCCTGCGCTCAGCTGGCGCTGCAGCGCGTCGGCGCCATAGTCGCGTGCATCGAGCCCCTGCAGCGCCGCCTGGCGCAGCACCCACAAGGCCGCCGCCGCCGTCGACGGATTCCAGGCCGGCGCATACTTGCGCGGCGCGTAGAAGCGATCGAGCCAGCCGCGTTCATCGTAGGGTCCGGAGGGCGTGACGGACGACTGCGCGGCCTGGACTGCCAGCGTATGGATGGCGGCCGGGGCGGGCTGGGCGTGCGCGGGAAAAGAAAGGAGCGACGCGGCTGCGGTGAGCGCGAACGCGAAGATCTGGCTGGGCTTCATCGATGCTTTCGAACTGCGGCAACCCTACGTTGCCGGGCCATATGATACGCGCTGGGGCTGGGGATGCACAGCGGCGCACGATGGCTTTTTTCCTCCCCGATGGAATAACTTCCGCTGGCGTTTCATGCTTGGCACTTACACATTACAATGTGCTGACATCGGAACGGCACTGCGCACGACATCGTCGCCGAGGTACTACTCCATGCCGCGTCAAGCCGGCCAACGTACAAGAATCAGGGACAAGAACACACAATGAATCGCCTTCGCCTCAGCATGGCCGCCATCGGCCTGCTCGCCGCCACCGGCGCTCAAGCCGCACCGCAAAGCTACGCCAATCCAGTCATCCCAGGCTTCCATCCCGACCCCAGCATCTGCCGCGTCGGCAACGACTACTACCTGGCCAACAGCAGCTTCGAGTACTACCCGGGCGTGCCGATCTTCCATAGCCGCGACCTGGTCCACTGGCGCCAGATCGGCCATGCGCTGACCCGCCCGAGCCAGCTCGATCTCGCGGGCCTGCGCAGCTCGCAAGGCATCTACGCGCCCACCCTGCGCTGCCGGGACGGCCGCTTCTACATGGTGACGACCAACGTCGGCAAGAAGGGCAACTTCGTGGTCAGCACGCAGGATCCGGCCGGCGAATGGTCCGAGCCGGTCTGGATCCCGGAGGAGAAATCCAGCATCGACCCCTCGCTGCTGTTCGACGACGACGGCAAGGTCTACTTCACGCGCCAGGACGGCGGCGAAAAAGGCGGCATCGCCCAGGCCGAGATCGACGTCGCCAGCGGCAAGCTGGCAAGCCCGGCCAGGCGCATCTGGAACGGCACCGGCGGCGTGTGGCCGGAAGGCCCGCACCTGTACAAGGTGAACGGCATGTACCACCTCCTGATTTCCGAAGGCGGCACCTCCTATGAGCACATGATCACCTCGGCGCGCTCCAGGTCGCCATGGGGACCGTTCGAGGCCGCCCCGCACAACCCGGTGTTCAGCCACCGGGACAAGCCAGCGCTGCCGATCCAGGCCACCGGCCACGGCGACCTGGTACAGGCGCCGGACGGACGCTGGTGGATGGTCATGCTGGGCGTGCGCTCCTTCGACCGCCAGCATCACCTCGGGCGCGAGACCTTCCTCGCGCCGGCCGAGTGGAACAGCGACGGCTGGCTGGTGGTGAACAAGGGCCAGCCCTTGTCCGAACACATGAGCGTCGAAGGCCTGCCGCAAGCGCATCCCTGGCCGAAGCAGCCGGTGCGCGACGACTTCCAGGCCGCCAGACTCGGCCTCGAATGGAACACGGTGCGCGGTCCGGCGACCGGCCTGTGGTCGCTGACCGACAAGCCGGGCACCCTGCGCCTGAAGGGCACGCCCGACGGCCTGGCCGATATCGCCACCCCGGCTTTCGTCGGCCGCCGCCAGGAACACCTGCGCATGCGCGCCGCTACCGAACTGCAGTTCCAGCCCACCGCCGACGGCCAGTACGCCGGACTGGCGCTGCGCATGAACGAATCGCACCACTACCTGCTACGCGTGACGGGCAGTCCGCAGCGCCGCGTCGAACTGTTGACGCGCGTGGGCGGTGTCGACAAGGTGCAAGCCACGCTGCCGGTCGGCGCCGGCGCCGTGGGCTTGCAGGTGGAGGCATGGCCGGACCGCTACGTGTTCAGTGCGCGCAGCGGCAAGTCGGGCTTCAAACAGGTGGGTACGGCGGCGACCGCGGACCTGAGTTCGGAGAAGGCGGGTGGATTCACCGGGGTGTATGTCGGGGTCGTGGCGAGCAGCGGCAAGGCGGCGTCCGCCGTGGCGATGCCGGCGGCGGACTTCGGCTGGTTCGATTACGAGGCGCTGGACAAGTAAGTAAGCTCATGGGACGGCCGGCCGGTGCCTGCGCCCTGGCCGCCTGGACGACTAACGCGGATACACGAACCCGGTCCGGATATCCGTCGCCACCACCCGCTTACCCTCGCGCACCATCACACGCTGCGGCGGTTCGTCACCCGCCAGTGCCCGCCACACGACCGGCAAGCCCTCGCCCTTGCGCAGCAACTCATCGCTCCGTTCGAACACGTTCGGGCATCCGGTCGCAGCCAGCAGCGCCTGCACGATGGTCACCCGCCACAAGTCGACGCCGGCGGCGTTGAACTGGCACACCAGGTAACCCTTGACCCCGCCATAGCTGTGCACCAGCAGGCCCGGGAGGCCGTCTTTTTCGCCGTCGATCACCAGCGCCAGCGCTTGGGGATCGGCATTGCGCACCTCGATGACACGGCGCGCGACCGCAGCCTGCACCCGGCGCTTGATCATCGCGTGGTCGACCGGCTCGTCTTCGCGCAGGGTCCAGACGCGGGCGGCGATCTGCGACCTGGCGTTGTATGCCGCGCGGGCGAGGAACTGTTGCGACGACGAGCGCACGACCGCCGTGGCGCCGGGCTTGCTGCGCTCCTGGGGCCGCCCCTCGACCTTGTCGATGGCGGAGAGGTAAATCCAGGGGTCGCCGGACAGCAGGCTTTTTTCCTTGCCCTGTTTGATGGTGATGATGAGCATATGCAGGCTTCGTTTTCAGGAACCGCATGATACAGCAAGGCTTTGCCGGCCCCGCTGTTCTCCTGAAACGGGTATGCGCACCACCTCGCCCCCTCGACACAAGACACCGAACACGCCTTGCCGCGCCATGCCGCCCCTGTCGGTCCGGCCCCCGCTCCGGTATCATGCGCGCATGAACCAGATTTCTACCCCCCCATTTGTCATTGGTGTCGCCGGCGGAAGCGGCAGTGGCAAATCCACGGTGTCCCAGCAGGTGCTGGCTTCGTTCGGCGCCGATACCGTTTCCGTCGTGATGCAGGACGACTACTACCGCGACCAGTCGGATGTCGCCCCGGACGTGCGCCGCAAGCAGAACTACGACCATCCGAACGCCTTCGACTGGCCGCTGCTGGTACGGCACGTGCAAGCCTTGCGCAATGGCGAAACGATCCAGATGCCGGAATACGACTTCACGATCGACAACCGCTCCGACAAGACCATTCCCGTCAAACCGGCGCCGGTCATCGTGATCGAAGGCCTGTTTGCGCTGTATGACGCGGACTTGCGCGACATGATGTCCCTGAAGATCTTCGTCGACACCGCCTCCGACGTCCGCTTCATCCGCCGCATGCAAAGGGATATCGCCGAGCGCGGGCGCTCGGTGGAGAGCATCGTCAACCAGTACCTGGAAACCGTGCGCCCGATGCACAAGCAGTTCATCGAGCCGACCAAGCGCCATGCCGATGTCATCCTGCCGCACGGGGCCAACGGTCCGGCGGTCGATGTCATTACCACCAAGGTGGCCAGCGTCATCGGCCAGAGGACGCGGCCCTGATCTTGTTATCCGGGCAAGCCCCACCGATGGGCGTGTCCGGAACCTGACAGTTACCCAAGAAGCAAGCTTGTAGCCGCTTCCGCTCTACAGCACGCATCCATGCCAGAATAGCCTCACCGCCACCGCGGGAGACGCGCATGACGCCGCACCCCATCTGCACCATCGGCCATTCGAACCGCGGCATCGAGGACTTCATCGCCCTGCTGCGCCAGAACGGCATCGCCTGCCTGCTCGATATCCGGACGGTGCCGAAGTCGCGCCATAATCCGCAGTTCGGACAAGACCAGCTGGCCGCTTCGCTGGCCGAAGCCGGTATCGAGTACCGCTACCTGCGCGGCCTCGGCGGCCTGCGCCATCCCCTTGCCGATTCGCCGAACGGCGCATGGCGCAACCTGTCGTTTCGCGGCTATGCCGACTACATGCAGACCGAGGAATTCGCGGCCAACGTCGATGCGGTGGCCGAACTTGGCCGCAATACGGCCTGCGTGCTGATGTGCGCGGAAGCCGTGCCCTGGCGCTGCCACCGCTCGCTGGTAGCGGACGCCCTGCTGGTGCGCGGAGTGGCGGTCGACGAGATCATCGATGCGCGCCAGCGCCGCCCGCACAGGATGACGCCGTTCGCCCGGGTCGAGGGCCTGCGCATCACGTATCCGCCGCAAGCGCTGCCGGCGCAAGATCCGCCGGACCGGCGGCGCGCCGGCGCTTGAGCTGCAGGCGCACCGTCGTCCCCTTGGCGCCGCTGCCGATGTCCAGCCGGGCATCGATCAGCGCGGCGCGCTCGCGCATGCCGGCCAGCCCCCAGTGACCGCTGCGGCCGGCGGCATGCCCGGACGCGATTCCCTGTCCATCGTCGGCGATGACGATCTCGCAGCTGCGCCGCGCGAACCGCAGCGTCAGGTCCAGCGCCTGCGCGCCTGAATGCTTGCGCGCGTTGACGATCGCCTCGCCGGCGATGGCCAGGCATTCCGTCGCGACCGCGGCGCTGACAGACCAGGGCTGGCCTTCGACGCCGAAGCGCAGCGCGATGCCGCTGCCCTGCAGGACGATGGCGGCCATCTGCTCCAGCTCCGCGGCGAAATTCGTACGCGCGTCCTGCTGCATGCGCAGGCCGGCGACGCGGTCGCGGCCTTCTTCCAGGGTCGCCTGCGCCATGCGGACGATGGTGTCGAGGCGCTGCGCCAGCGGAGGGTCGGCCGCCTTCGACGCCATCGCCTTCAACTGCAGCAGCAGCGCGAAGTTCGTCTGCAGCACCGTGTCGTGCAGCTCGCGCGCAATGCGCTCGCGTTCCTGCCGCCTGGCCTCTTCCTGCGCGCGCACGCGCCGGGTCAGCTGCCGCACATGCAGTCGATACGCCAGCGCCAGCGCACACAGGACGGCGGCCGCGCACAGGGACCGGAACCACCAGGTCTGGTACCACGCCGGCGCGATCTCCAGCGCCAGCGTCGCCGGGCGCGCCGACCATCCGCTGTTGCCCTGCGCGGCCACAAGCTCGAACACATACCGCCCGGGCGACAGGCCGGTATAGAAGGCCTGGCGGCGCATGCCGGCTTCCTGCCAGTCCTGGTCGTAAGCCGCCAGGCGATAGCGGAAGCGCACCCGTTCGGGAAGATCCGGCGCCGCCGCGGTATAGTCGAGCTGCACATCGCGCGTGCCGGCCGGCAGGCGCACGCCGCCGCCAGCCTCATGGCGCCGGCCGCCGGCGCCGACGGCCACGATGAGCGCTTGCGGCGCGGGCAGCGCGGCGTCGGCGAGCCTGCTGTCGATGCGGAACACGCCGGTGCCGGCCGCGACCCAGACCTTGCCCTGCGTATCGAGGGCCAGCTGGTTATTGAAGAGCGCGGCGCTGCGTCCCTTGAGGCCGTCGGCGCCGTCGTACAGCGCGGGTACGAGACCGGCGCCGCACGCCCGTGCGCAGGCGGCCAGCTGACCGGGCGTCAGCACCATGAGCCCGGCGCGCCCGGTCAGCCACAGGGCGCCACGCGCATCCGGTAGCATGTCCACCAGGTCCTCGAACATGCCCGGGCCGCCGCCGACCGGATGAAACATCGCGCCCTGCATCAGGTTCAGGCCGCGTGCGCCCCCGACCCACAGGGTGGCGCCGACACGCGCGATGCTGTTGACGCTCCCGACCGACAGGCCTTCGGCGCCGCCGTACACCCTGACCTTGTCCTTGTCGAGCAAGGCGATCCGGTTGTCCTGGTAGCCGAACCAGACGGCGCCGCTGGCTTCCGGCCGGATGACCATGACCCGTCCAGCCGGCAAACCCTTCACCTTTTCCCACGGTCCGCCGTTACCGCGCACGACCGTGCCGTCCGGCGCCGCCACCAGCACCGCGCCGGCGGCGTCGCGCGCCATTGCGCTTACGCTGGCTTGTGGCAGCGGTGGTCCGAAAAACCGCTGTCCTTTGTCGTCCAGCATTCGCACGCGCTTGTCGTGGCTGACGGCCAGCAGCGCGTCGCCATCGCGCACGGCCGCGCCGATGAAATCGGCGTAATAACGCGCGCGCACCCTGGCGCCGGCATCGATCCGCAACCAGGTCTTGCGTGGAAAGGCGGTCAGCAACCACATGTCGCCGGCCGCGCCGCCCTTGACCACGGACGGCACCAGCAAGGCCGCGCGCCCGTCGGGGACGATGGGTTCCAGCTCGCTCGGAAAGAAGCGATCGAGGCCGCCGTCGGTCGCCGCCCAGACCGTGCCGCGGGCGTCTTCGAACAGGCAGTACACGATGCGGCCGCTGAGCCCTCCGGCCCGGGT
>Ga0265780_10007210_pt1 | contig 13685 bp, 8 predicted proteins | sample P1T30metagenome_FD_192432 | JGI IMG/M metagenome (GOLD analysis project Ga0265780, IMG submission 192432) | Plant litter microbial communities from East Loma Ridge, Irvine, California - P1 T30 | ecosystem: Environmental > Terrestrial > Plant litter > Unclassified | place: USA: California... | reverse complement strand
GTATCGTGCCCACCTAGCTGTCCAGCATACGTCAGAGAGCGGTGCAAGGATGGGCCAAGCCTGACAACGGCGTGCATCGCTTCCCTCTCTGTTCCTTCCGGCTAGTGTTGCGCCTCAGAGAGCAAACGATAATCAGTTCCATGTAACATAATCCCAACATGCTCACACGGCTTCTCTCGCTGCTGGAGTCGCTGGCAGTGGTGAAGCGTCAGACGGCTAGGATGGATTGAGCTAGCTCCCTATGGGGTAAAGCGCATGGCGACCTCCACGAGTCCTCGAATACAACCAACACTCCTCCAAGCACAACTCCAACATGGCTTCCCCGGCAGCCCACAAACCGCGGCGGCGGCGCAAGAACGAAGAAGGCTCTCTGGCTCAGGTCGCACACGGTACTCTCGACCTCGACCAATCCACAAACGAGCGTAAGCCCGCATTCCCGCTTGTCGCGTTTCTCTGGCCTGCAAAGGGCACCGTCTCGCAATGGGTCACCATCCCCCTCATCTTGATGGCTGTCGGCCTCTTCCGATGGACGGTTAGCTTATGGGGATATTCGGGATATCAATCGCCGCCAATGCACGGCGACTTTGAAGCACAGAGGCATTGGATGGAAATTACCAAACATCTCCCCGTCTCGAAATGGTACTTTTACGACCTGCAATGGTGGGGGCTGGACTATCCGCCTTTGACCGCCTACCATAGCTGGGTACTGGGTGTAATGTATGTGAAATCATTGGTCGTCAATTACAGCTACTTACACATGTATTCATAGTGGCTCTGCTATTGACCCTGACTGGTTCGCGCTCGACGAGTCCCGGGCTCTCGATGACCCTTCCCTCAAGATATATATGCGAGCCACCGTCTTCGTATCCGAGTACCTCGTCTACGTTCCCGCCCTGGTAATCTTCCTCCGCCGATACTCGCGACTAGAAGGCGTAAACATCTGGGAATCGTCAATCGCGTTGGTGGCTATACTGATGCAACCTGGCGCCATCTTGATTGACCATGGACACTTCCAGTATAACACTGTCATGTTAGGCTTTGCAGTTGCAACCCTATCGAGCATGGTGGCTGGAAGGCCGTTGTGGGCATGTGTCTTCTTCGTTGGAGCGCTTGGGTTCAAGCAGATGGCCCTCTTCTATGCGCCTGCCGTTTTTGCGTACCTCTTGGGCATTTGCCTTTACCCGCGAATCAACATTGTGCGATTCCTTGCAATTGCATTAACCACAGTGGCCGCGTTTGCTGTACTATACCTCCCATTCTTGCTGGGCGTTGCATACGACGTCTATACGGGCTTCAACCACGCGCCTCTGGAATATCCACCGCTGATGAATCTGGCGCCTTTTACTTGGGATATGGAGGCTTGGTACTTCCCCTATGTTCTGGAGCTAGGCCAGACTATCCACCGCATCTTTCCGTTTTCCCGTGGACTATTCGAAGACAAGGTGGCCAACATTTGGTGCACGATTCACACTGTCCACAAGCTCCATCGCTATCCAATTGAGTTGCTGCAGCGGCTTGCGCTCCTTGCTACATCCGCTGCTATTCTACCGCCTTGTCTAATCATCTTCTTCAAGCCGAAGAAGCAGCTTCTTCCACTTGCATTCGCAGCTGTATCTTGGGGCTTCTTCCTCTGCTCATACCAGGTGCACGAGAAGAACGTCCTGCTTCCATTATTGCCCATGACACTGCTTCTGGGCGGAAGGGATGGACTCCTACCTTCTATTCGCGCATGGGTTGGTCTCGCGAACATGCTTGGAATATGGACCATGTTCCCGTTGCTGAAGAGGGACGAGTTACGGGTACCGTACTTTGTTGTATCTCTTCTATGGGCCTATCTACTTGGGCTTCCCCCGGTCTCGTTCTCAACTTACCATGGAGGTAGTCGAGGCGGGCTGAACGTGTTCAGTAAGATGCTCCATACCAGCATATATCTTGCCATGGCTGCATGGCACATCGCGGAGGCTTTCTTTCCTCCGCCCGCTGCCAAGCCGGACCTTTGGGTTGTTGCGAATGCCATTGTCGGAACTGGCGGGTTTGGAATTTGCTACCTGTGGTGCTTGTGGCAATTGGTGGTCAAGAGCGAGTTGTTTGGAGGAGCGAAAAGCAAGAAGCAGTAAAACTAGGGAGGGCTGTACATTATCGCGTTTCTGAATTTCTTCAAGATACCCCGGCTAAAGGTTTGGAGGGAAGATTCCGGTACTCCAATACACGAAGCCGTCTATTGCTTAACGCCACGCATATGCCTCTATTGTACAAGTATTGTGTATTCGCCCAGTATCATACATGACCGCCATGTCCGGCTATATCTTGAAGCCGTATCCGGCCATGCACTGCTTGTACTGGCCAACGAGGTCGGCGCATTCCTTCTGCGCATCGTTCGAGGTGGAGAAGAGCATGCACTCGTCGCGTTTCGCTTTCTGGTCGAGACATACGCAGCAGGGCTTGAAAAGAAGTCAATGTTGATATCTTCAGACCACCAACATCTGGACCGTCTATACCTTTACTTTGGCTGGCGCGGCGGTGTCTTTGAGATCTGCGCCCATGTTGGCGGCGGTTGGCGGTGCTACATGCCATCAATTAGTTCATATGCGTCGCACACTTGATTCAATCGGCGTGTTTGCGTACCTGAAGACATGTTATGTTGGGTGTGTGTGATGGTAGATTGACGGTGCTTAGCAATCGGTTTGCGCTCCAAAAGTTCCCGCCATCATGTCATCGGACGGCCATTGCTTGGCACGCACTCCCGCGGCCAGTCCAGGCGGCTCGAGCCAACAGGCGAACCCTGCAGAATGGCAAGGGTCTAGACAATGAACCCCCACTACGCCCACCAAAACATTGCGCCTGCGACTCATACAAACCCGCGCCCCCTTTGTTTACTCACTCCGTTTTCCTGAGTATTTCTTACCACGGAGAGGCAGCGTTGAAGACAACATGGCTGGCGCAAAAGTCTTTTCCATCGAGGGCAAGGGCCTCAAGCTCACCACCGCCGAGGACATTGAGCCCCACATTCAGGACTTGAAGAGCAATGACAGTGTAGAGGAGATCAAGTTTCTAGGAAACACGCTGGGTATTGGTGCGAGTGAGGCGCTGGCCAAGGTTCTCGAGAGCAAGAAAAGCTTGCAGGTACGCATACTCCACCACCTCAACCCGTCGCCGTAGTTTGGAAGTACTCACACGACAGTAGATCGCCAACCTTGCCGATATCTTCACTTCGCGTCTTCTCTCTGAGATTCCGCCTGCGCTATCGCATCTTCTCACTTCGCTTCTTACACTACCAAACTTGCACACCGTCGATCTTTCCGACAACGCCTTTGGCCTCAACACCGTCGCACCGCTAGTGGACTTTTTGTCACAACATACGCCACTTCGCTACTTGTACCTAAACAACAACGGTCTCGGCCCAGCTGCAGGCGTACTCGTCGCTGATGCACTCACCGCGCTCGCAGCAAAGAAGGAAGCTGCGCGAAAGGAGGGCAAGGATGTACCAGATCTTGAGCTAGTCATCTGCGGTCGCAACCGGCTAGAAAACGGCAGTATGGCCGCATGGGCAAAGGCCTACGCGGCCAACAAGGGAGTCAGGACAATTAAAATGACACAAAACGGTATTCGACAAGAAGGTATCTCGCATCTCATCACAAACGGCCTTGCCCACCTCTCCCAGCTCGACACGCTCGACCTCCAAGACAATACATTCACAGCCATGGGCGCAAACGCTCTCAGCAAAGCCGTAGGCAACTGGACCGAGCTCCGCGAGCTCGGCGTAGGCGACTGCCTCCTCAGCGGCCGCGGTGGTATCGCTCTCGCTGCCGCCCTTGAAAAAGGCAAGAACAAAAAGGTCGAAGTCCTCCGCCTTCAGTTCAACGACATCAACGCAAAAGGCCTCGCTGGCCTCGCTTCCGCTTCCTCAACTGCGCTGCCCCTTCTCCGCCGCGTAGAAATCAACGGCAACAAGTTTGACGAAGAGGACCCCAGTATCGAGAAACTCCGCGATGTGCTCGATGCACGGAAAGAAGAGTCGGGGAAACATGCTGATGACGAAGAGTACTGGGGCCTCGATGAGCTGGACGAGCTCGAGGACGAGAGTGAGGATGAAGAGGAGGGTGATGATGACGACGAGGGCGGTGTGGAGGTCGAGGAGAAGGCTGCGAGACAAATTGCAGATGACACAAAGGCGGAGGAGGCCAACGTGCCGCAGGAAAAGGACAACAAGGTCGATGACTTGGCGGATATGATGAGTAAGACGGAGATTAAGTAGGCGAGGGTAGCCTGGGGGAATTCTTGGGACTAGAGGAGGAGGCGGTGTCATGTCATGCATTTAGCGGCGGCTTACACTTGTCGTTGAACGACCTTTTGGCGTGTATGTATTGGCTACATGGGAATTGATACCATTCAAAGTAATTGAAAAAAAAATCTGCCTTTTCTTATGCACATACACACACACACAAACACACTCGATGAGCTTTCAGGTAGGTTGGGTAAATTATTGATGTATGAGGGGAGCAAATATTTCAATTAAGATGCCAGCTGACTATTCGTGCATGTATACATGTCTTGTAATGCGCTGAAAGAAAATGCCTTGATGTATGTCGTATTTTCCCCGATTCACCATCCCCGTTCTCATAAATACTCGCATAATCATTCAAACGAAACCGAGCCTAGAGGCTGCATGCACTTGCCCAAGCCCTTTACAGAAGGCCACAGCATGTGTCCTCACTGCGCTGAGCGTACTTCTTCTCCAGTTCCTTCAGGTCCTTTCGCTATTATGCTAGCGGGCCTTGATCTTCTTTCTAAGACTTTTCAGCTTTGTCAAGATCCTGGTCGTTCAGAGCCTTCTCCTCCTTGGTGTGCTCTAGACCAGTCTCTACGGAAGAAGTGTTGAAGACATCATTGAGAGGTCCACCCTTTTCGGCACGCGCCTCGCGAGACTGAGGCATATCTGGCTCTATGGAGGTGACGGTGTCCTGGTCCATCTTGGGCGGATGATGAGGCAATGTAAAGCTCCTGCTGTTGGCGCGAGATCGTCCGCTGGTAAGGCTCGTAACGGATCCAGAAGCGCTGCTTAATGACAGCTGACGTTCACGTCTAGCTACGATAGACTGAGCTGCAGCAGTAATGCCACCCTTCTCAGTATGGCCATGGGCACGGGCCTCGAGTGAGTGGAGATGGTCGGCTTCAGCCTTGGTGACGGTGCCTTGCGTAATCTTGGGCTCGATCTTAGCGATTTCCTCTTGGAGCTCAGCTTCAACTTCGGGGTGAGGGGCATTCATGTGTCCGACTGCCTTTTGCATCTTGCTGACGACACTCTGGGTTGCACGAAGGGTCTCGGTTGTAACTTCCTCGGGATTGGCGTCTACAGTGGCGTTGAGATTGTTGACAGCCATCAGTAGGGAGTGGGGAGGAGTCTGCGTAGCATTGGCGTTCATGGTGTTGGATGGATATTTGGAGCTTGTTTGGTGGTGGTGTAGAAGAGCTGGTGTGTGAAAGTAAGGGGAGAAGAGACGGCGTTCAATTGGGATGTGGTGATTGCCTATATGTTATGATATTGATGACGTTGACGTATTTCAAATGTTAGGTAAGTGCAAACGGCAATCTGGCATATGTGTAAAGCTCTTTCCCCCAGGTATACAGCATGCTTACACAATCAACCCGCCAACCCATACATTCATCTTCATTCCATTAGCGCCGCTTCGACTTCCGGATCATTTTGTTACATGTGCGAATTCAGGCTCCGCTTTCGCCGGTACCATGCACCGTCTCATTGCCGTAGGTCTCGTAGTTGTACTCTTCTTCAGAAAGATCTTCCTCTTCCTCTCCAGGTTCTGAATCGTTTCACTGTCACCGTCGCTGATTATAACCTGATCGTTGATCCGAACATTTTCTGCGCTGATTGCATCGATTAAACCTGTCCCTTGCAAATTATATTTGAATAAAGCGATGTTGCGTTCATCATATTGCAAGTCTGTAAGGTTTAAGAAGTCTGGTGAATCAAGACAGGATATAAGCCTCCCCAATGGAAAAAAGTAAGTGCATAAATTCAAGTTTAGCGAAACGATGACGATGACGGCAAACATCAAGGGTTCGTCACGGAATTAGTGTATTCTTGTGAGTTGAGTTGATGTGTCCAAATATCAGGTATGGAATGGAAGCCCGATGATATCTCGCCGATGCTGTAACACTCTGTCAAGAGTTCAGGTGCATGGCAAGCTCTATCGCTCTTACGTCGTTTTTGCTTATACTGCGTGTTTTGTTTCGCGTTCGAGAATTCGTATTAACAGCCGTGCAGCTCTCTTCGAACTTCCTCGTCCTGTTTCCCGGACAATTGCCCATGACAGACCTCCCCTTGGTATGATTCCTACGAGCGAACTCGCAGCTGAGCCATATATGAAATGTATGCTGTGCAGTCGCAGTCATTACCATGCAACCAAAAAAAAGAACCTATGGGGCTTAAGCAGGCATATGAAGGCTTGTCTGTCAGGTGTGATGCTCTTTAGTATTTGACGAGGCCGAACGACGAGAGGACCTCTGCTCCTACTTGTTATAGTCAACTTTAGAGTGAAGTACTGAACATGGTATCCCTAAATATCACACAAGTCGCATTTTGAAGATCATCGGCTAGCCTTGGTCGGCTATCAATGGAGAAAGCTGCCTTGCTGGGGTATGCTGCATATCTGTGGCGTCTTCCAGGATTTGCGACATCGTGGCCCTCTACTATACGTTGTCCTCTCCTATAACCCAACCTGATTTTGAAGGCACATATTGATAAGCCTTATCTCTCCACTCCTATCTACTAGCCAAACGCCACAGTTGCACGAGCACTGAGAATCGGTTATGCGCCTAAAGCTCCAAACTGCTGCCTATGGTCCATTTTTGCGGTCCTCATCCGGCTGTACTTTGGGGATATGGACGAATAATGTGTATCGTAGGCTGAACCATACAAGATATCAATGTGAGTGCCGCAGCTGCGCATATGCACAGCCAGGTGTCGCCTGTCGTGCAACACCAATGGCCAATGGCAGATTCAGCTAGCGGTAACTTCATATGCCTGACCTCAGCCTGGTCAACACCCCACACTTGATCTTTAAAGTATCCAGATCTTCATATACAGTTGAAATGCTCTACGAGAACATTTATCTGAACATACGATGGAGGACGCTTATTTGAGACTAGCCGAAAATGCCGCTCTGCTTTACGAGATAGGCAACAAGCCTATACCTCCAGGACGCAACGATCCAATTGCAGCCAACAGTCAAAAAGGTCGAACTTTCGGGCTCACTGAAGAGATGAATATCACCAACTGCATCACTTATCTTGCCAGTTACAGTGACCATCCTGGAGAGGTCATGGCCTTGTGTGTTGAAGAAATGTCGGATAATGCGGGTCTAATTATATCGATCGCGAACAATACGATATCTACATCGGACTTGGAAGAAGGTACCCGCGGCATTGCTGATATACTACAACAACAAAGCAACGGTTGGTGAGTCCATCTCTTTGATTATGCTCAGCAGCTGATTTGCAAAGACCCCCTGACAGACAGATTAGAGGCATTACTCCATCAGGTCATATTACGACACAAGAATCGGCTCGCAAGACGGTTGGGATGCTTATCTGGCCTGGGACAACCAGCGGAAAGTACCACAGTTTTGCGCCTGAAGACGGTCTTGAACTATGCAGCAGGAATCAACCCTGAATTGAAGCAGTCACAAAGCAAACTTTTTGTCCTTGCTGAAGAATTCTCCCGCCTTTCGCAGCTTTATACTGTATCTGATCATGGTGAAGATGCTACAACATCCGCTGTTCGAATTTTAATTGCGATTACCAAGGTTGTAGCCAAGATTTGCAGACGCTATGGTGAGTTGCTTCACCGGCTCATCACCAGCGTGCCAAACTTCCACATGGATCCATGTACGAAAGAAAGTCTCGAAATTCGACTCGGTCATATAGGACACTATCAACCTGCAGCGCGTCGGCTGTTAGGTTATGCCAATACATTCAATGTCTTTCGCTCCATACAGATACGGCCGATCCACATAAGACCGTACAATCTCGCTAGAGATCTATGTCAACATCGACCAGAGCTTCAAAAGGCACGATTAATTGCTGAGACCCAGAATGGGGAAAGGAAGGATGATTGGGAAATGAAGTTGACACATGTGGTGTCTAACAGCCAAAAGGAAGTGAAAAGTCACATCGCTCGTGCCCAAACCGAGGGAGATTACAAAGTCCACGCCGAGATCCAACTAATATGTTACTACGAACAACATCCGAACACAAGATTCCCTCCTCGTGTACTCAAATCCAGCAAGCACGCATGCTTCCTCTGCGATTTGTTCATTAAGACGCATGGCAAATACTACATATCGAGGACCCACGGAAAAGCATACTATCTCTGGATGCTTCCAGACATTAATGAGCTCAAACTAGGCAAGAAGACCAAGAAAAATCTCGTAAGGGTGATCGGCGAATTCAACAAGTCTGTAGAGAGAGTCATCATCTCCTCAGTTTTGCAAGCGAAGCGAATAACAATACCAGAGCCATACGAAAGCGGCATATTCAGCATTATGCCTTCTTCTCATGCTGCCTCCAATACCACAGTTTATCAGCGACCAGGGTCCGAAATCGCGGCTTGTCTCGATACCCCCTTGTCCACACCGATAGCTAGCACCTCAACATCTCGAGAACCTACTCCCACTCCTGTACAGAGTGAGGAGCTAAATCAGGAATTGGAGGATCCCATTCCCGTACCAAGTAGTCCTCCCTCACAGCCGGAGCTATCCCAGCACACAAACGAAGCTCAACAGATAGCTACTCCAACCTCTCCACCACCCACACTCGTCCTCCAACAAGGCAAGCCTTGCACATACATTTTCGACAAGACCAAACCCATCGCACGCTTCCACACACCCAAAATTCACGTAGAGTTATCACACGAGGAAGCGCAACAACTAGCCGATATCGACCCATCAGCCACGGACGAAAAGGCGGCTGATGCAATCACCGTCGAAGTCAGTTGGCTTGGGAGTCAAGACAGTAACCAATCATCGACACACAAGGATCATACAGTAAACTTGGGCTCTAGGTGGACCGAGCTCACGGCTACAGATGACATATTATTTACAGATGAGGGCCTGCTTATGAGGAAAGGGGTTGATGTTGTTAGGGTACGAGCATTGCATGTTTGCTCGCGACACCGTCAACGGATCGATAGTATACACAACTGAAACGCTTTTCACATTAGTTTGTCGTTGTAAAACTTATTCCAACACCAACCATGTCCCCTCCTACCCGAGGGGGTGTGGGTTTGGATTCGGGGTTTTGGTGGGCAGATGGCAGGGTTGGTGTGGGGAGGGCGCAGGGAGAAAGGTATAGGTGAGACATCACAGAAAGACGAAGGATGCAAGTGCCCGTCCTGAGTATTTGATGCAAGGAGAATATGAAATCTACACGTTTCTTTGTAGTCATGAGGTACAGCAAGTCGAGAGGGATTGCAGTGGGATTTACAGATGAGATCAAGCTTTCCAATAAAATAGTTCGCGAGACGGGACGCTTGTTTGAGGAAAAGAAAAGTGTGTCTGACATGTTATCTTGTCTACGACGACAACCAGGACTTGTGTGAACAAATCATGACTATCAACAACACAAACCAATGAGTAATACACACCGAAAGCGAAGAAAGATCACAAAGCACATTCGGTAGAATAACATGTCACCCTTGCATTAGTCTAGGGCGGACAGAAATAAAAGGTACTATACACAAACCCCTAGTCTCAACGCCGATTCTCCAATTTTTCGCCCAAGATAAGCCCCATACATCAAGCTTAGCTATCAAGCCACGGGCTTCACATCCCTAGCATCATCGTCCTCTTCTCCTTCCTCTTCCTCCTCCTCCTCCTCATCACTATCCTCCTCCATGCCTTCCGCTGCATCCACGGTAAAAGGTGGCGCCTGATCCACACCGAGATAACTATCACTAACGAGATAACAGTTCAACTCATGCTTACCTGGCTTCTCAAGCGTAAACTCAAGCACAGTTTCCAACTTGCGCAGGATGGGCACCTTCTTGATAGCCAACAGTGTTCGCTCCTTTTGGTCACCGACAACCAGCCACCAGCTCTCCGTCTTATCGGCAGGATAAAAGGGGGCGTGGACTTCTGTCTTGAGTTCCTCGTCCTCCTCAATATTGCGTGTAACGCGCACCTTAAGTTGAGCGGGCGAGTTTGAAGCAATGTTGTCTGGGTCAACAAGCTGGAGCTCGAGTTCAACGTTGGGGTAGAAGTTGTTTGTGAAGTTTGCAATGTCGGCGAGTTGGCGTTGATCGACATCGAGGGCGGTGATGAGCTTCTTGTAGTCGGGATTTTCATCGGGGTCCATTGCGTTGATGAAGTCGTCAACGTCATTGATATCGAATTTTTGTGCCGCCTTGATCGTGTCGGCATCGAAGTGTGGGATTTGCTTGAGTGGTGAATCCTTCTGCCACATTGCTTGGACAACCATTTGTGAAAGCTCCATGGCGGACATGGCATTGAGGTGGGCTTCGGATGAGAGGACATCGACACTGGCGCTAAGGATGTTGAGCACCTTTCGCAGCACAGTTTCTTGGTCTTTGGCCAAATCAATCGGGAGCTGCATGCGGGAGAAGTGAGCTTGAAGCAAGACAAAGGCCTTGAAGTGAGGCGTCTCGAAGTTGGGCTCAGCCATCTTGAAAGGAACGCGGTCGTAGATGCGCTGGAGGATATGATCCTCATGTCTCCGTATCTGGATATCTTCAAACTCGGTGGCGGCGGTGATGATCTCCAGTACACCCTTCAGGCTAGTCCTACCGTTAAGAGACATCATCAAAGTCTGCATGGTGATAAAAGAGATATTGTAGTACGCGGCAATCATGCACGGGTTGAGAGGCGTGATAGAATCCTCGTCCTCATCGTGCTCAATCAGCTGAGCGTCCGTCAGCTCCTTCAGCGTCTGCTCAACCATGTCGGACAGATGCGCGCTGAGGCCCTCGTGCGACGTGCTGTGGAGGTTGTAGTAGCTAGGATTGGCTAGCAGACGGCGATAGAAATACGTATACGTTGACCAATCAACAGCTTCTTGGGTGGATTCGATCGTCTTTGCGCTAATTTCAGCGACAAAGGCATCATGGAGGTAATCGGGGAGATGGCTCTCGATAGGCAATGCCTCGTTCAAGAACTTCTTGTAGTACTCGCGCTTGACCGCAGGAAGCATAAGCACACCCTTGGCTGACTTATCCACTCCTACCCTACCAGCTTTGCCGAACATTTGCAGGATGTCGCTGATGGGGTAGTCGACATATCGATGTTCACGACCCTCGTAGAACTGGGTGCCTTGGACGACAACAAGATGAGCACTGCTGTCAATCTCCCAGCAGGAATCGCGGGACACAATCAGAACTTGTATAGCCCCGACCTTGAACAGATGCTGGACAGCTCGCTTGTCGAAAGTGTTGAGAGCCTCATGGAAGTAACCAATACCGTGAGACAGCGACTCCGCAAGCGAGTGCTCATTGATCTTTTCGAGAATGGGTTGAATCTCCGTCAGCTCTACGTTGAGGAAGCGGTCCTCGTTCTCATCAGCAACACACGCGTTGAAGAGATCAGAGGCAGAGCTTCGAGCTTGCTTCCTGTTTGGCACGAAGATCATAGCCGGCTTGTCAGGAGACATTTGTGTGATGGCAGAGTAAGTCGGCCTTGCCATCGCCATCATCAAAGACGGAAAATGGGGGATGGTGAAGGACTGGATCTTCAGCTCCAGTGGTACTGCTCGGACAGCCGGGCTAAAGTTGTAGATAGTGTGCTTGGTTGCGCCGATCCACTCGCCAATGTCTCGTGCGTTTGCCAAAGATACAGCCAGGCCTACAATACGCAGCTTAGATTCAATCTGGGTTGCCATTGCCTGCATACGAGACACAACAATCTCGTAGACATGGCCGTTTGAACCACCAAGCATGTGCAGCTCATCAGCGATCAGCAAAGCTACCGATTGAACATTCTTCCGGCGCTGCCATTGGCGAGAGAGGGAATCCCACTGTGAAGGTGTAGCCAAGATGAGGTCACCCTTCTCAAGCAACCGAAGATCGGCTGTAGTTTCGCCAGTGAGCTTGACAATATCTTTCCCTCCGCTTAGACCGGATAACCGCTCATTCCAGTTCTTGTACTGATTGTCGACGAGCTCCTGGAACGGTGCTAAGTATACAATGCGACCTTCGTTGTCAGTTGCCCAGTGTCGCAAGATGGCAAACTCAGCACAGATGGTCTTGCCGATACCCGCCGCTGCACCAACAAGAGCATTATCGTCCGTGGTGTAGAGCGTGTTAAATGTCTGCGTCTGAACCTTGTTAAAGCGGCCGATATTCTCGTACAATCCCATGTACTCCTTCCTCTTAAGAGCAGAAACTGGCAACGGCTGTAGGTCCAGGACAGGGGTGTGAGCAGGAAACTTTGCTGGAAGAATCAGCTTCTGGAAAGACACAGCGAGCTTGGTCTCAGATGCCATCCATCGATCTGAGAGCACAGTGATGAAGTAATTAGGTGGCATCGGGTCGTCGATGGGAACCGTGAGCTCCATGATGTGCTCGTTGGCATCGCCATCAGAGTAGTCCCGTCGAAGAATGAAGGTGTCGTGGAACAAGATCTGCTCGCCATCGCAATCCTCTACTAGAATCCAGAAGGCTTCTGAGGCTCCATGTATCTCCGTGTCCCATGTAAAGTCGGGTCGAATAGTAAGTTCCAAGCGGAGCAATGACCTAGTCACTGGTCGCGGTGTGGCCTCGATTTGTAGGCGTGGAAACTTCTCTACAAGGCCGCAGACAAGTCTGCCTGCCTTAGGCATGCCTAGCAGCTCACCCATACTTGGCGGGTCAAGGCCAAAGTAGCTTGGCCAAGTGACATCGATACGCTCTGCCTTCTGCACAATATCCCTTGGGCAAGTGGGGAATTGCCGAAGTGGTGTCATGGTAGGCCACATGCGCTTCTCCGCCATTTTACACATGTCAAGAGCCAGCTTGGCAACCTGAGACCACCCCTTCTTGAGGCAAATCTCGAAAATCGCACGCAAGATACGTCCGGCCGACTGTGTGACGTAAACCAGATCAGCCATGAGAGCCAAGCCTTCCAACTTGAGTCGAGAGATGAAAGCTTGTAGAAGAACGTTAATCTTGGCTTGAGCCTCTTCGACACCCTCCTTGACAGGGATTGGGACCTTGCCTAGCAGCTTCGCGAGCTCAATCTTCTCGTCTTGACGGACCGGGATGTACTTGAATTCCTCGCTGAGCGCGAACACCCGGAACAACTCGATCGCACTGATGCCAGGTTGGATGTGCATATTGTACGTCGCCATGGAGTTATGCGTGATGTAGTAATGGGATGCGATCCTTCCTAGCTCGGTCGGGTTGAGCGCTCCAGTTTTTCTGTCGTACTTGATGAGACTGCACTTTTCTAAGACGTGCGCAGCCGCATGAACAAGGTCCACACGCCGCTGCTCTAGTACAGTATCGTTCTCATACTCTGGGCCCACGCGGTACAAAGCCGGCGATCGAAGCATTCGGACAAAGAGGTACGTGTAACCGAGCCAGTCCACTGCTTCATCTCTGTTGCGTACATTTCCAAGCACGATCTCCGCGTTGAGATTATCTGCGAGCTTGCTGACCAGTTGCGACTCGATAGGTAACT
>Ga0265780_10007209_pt1 | contig 13685 bp, 10 predicted proteins | sample P1T30metagenome_FD_192432 | JGI IMG/M metagenome (GOLD analysis project Ga0265780, IMG submission 192432) | Plant litter microbial communities from East Loma Ridge, Irvine, California - P1 T30 | ecosystem: Environmental > Terrestrial > Plant litter > Unclassified | place: USA: California... | reverse complement strand
CGCGCCTTCCTCCTCGGTATTAACTTCGGTGTCCACCTCAGTGTCGCCCCCAAAGGCGTATTGTGCATCCGAGGACAGAGTTTCATCGGGACCGGCATAAATTTCGTAGTAATCGACATCATGAACGGATTTGTCGTGGTCGCCTCTCGATGAGGACACATGGCGAGCCGTCGTTTCCTCTCCTTCCTGTCCGTGCGCTGTAATGACAGGACTTCCTGCAGATGTCTCTGGCTTGTGCTGCTCGTTCTCAGTGCTTACCAGCCCGGCTGCAACTGAAATCATCTCAGACTTTGATGGCGAGACAGGCGTGCGAGGCAACTGTGCCACCCGGCTAGGCGATGCCAGGAAAGAGTCAAGCTCTTGGTCCATGGTCACATCCTCCTTCTCTGGCGAAGGTGTCCTTGCGCTGTATGTCCATGACTTCCAGTTCCTGAATGACTTCCTCCGCCGCTTCTGATCGTGCCCCTCGTCCTCGTCGTCAGCCAAGGGATCGTAGGGTGGCTCGTAGAAAAGTTGGTCGGAAAGCCGCGCACGTTTAAGGAAAGCCGGTGATGCAAACTGAAGCGCTGGGGCCGGCGCTCCGGAAGAGACGCGACGAACTGGCGATGTGGGCGCAGGTGTAGGCGCAACGTCAACGAGCTCGAGGTTTGCTGTTTCTGTGCCATTACGAAAGACGTGCATGATTACCGTCTGGGTATACGATAGTTCCCATGCGATGCTTTTGCCCGGCGTACTGACTGCGCCATCCTGTACAAACTGCGCGCCTTGCAGACTCAACACCACCTCATCGCCAATCCCCACACCCGTTGTCGCAATAGCCTTCGCACTCGCTCCCGAAAACCTGGCTCGTACTTGTCCGTTCTTTCGCCGTAATCGAACATCTGGCTCGGCGAGTAACAGGGCACACTGGCGGGCAGAGGACGAGTATGGCCATATCAGCGTGACCGTGGCTCGGAAGTGCTTCGATTGGATTCCAGGCAGCTCGGGATTGAGCTCTGGAATATGTAGTTGGTCCATGATTGCGCGTTGAAAGCGCAAAGTCGTGTTATGACTGCAACATTTTCCACGAGAAGGATTTATAGTGTGCACGTCGCAAGACGGTGAGTGCGCGTGCGAGCTGTTGACGAATTGAAGTGTGACCGATGGCCCTTGTTCCGTCATGGGAACGCGCATCGTCCGCCTTCGGCAGCCTCGGCTCCACCCGCGACTCTTCTTTCTTTCACCTCCCTCTTCCAACCCTTGCATCGCGTCTCACTTCAGATGATATGAACACGCCTGGTCTCGTAATTCTTGGCCGCCAATATGTAACTACTGTAATGAGATAGCCAACACATACACTAACTTCAAATTTGCGCATGTACGCAGGATCCCCGCGTTGTCACACCACCTCGGCCGATATGAAGCCATGTCTGTTGCGCGATGGAGTTCTCGCAATACTGACTACATGTAATGAATTGCATACTAACATCCTCAAACATGTATCCTATCAAGACGAATCTGCATCTCCCATACACTACACTACGGGAGCTCAAGAACATCCTTCAGCACCTTTAGTGCTCCAAACAACTCGTTATCGTGGTGTCTCCTCGCACAAATCTGTAGAGCGATGGGCGCACCCTCAAAGTCTCCCTCATCCCATAACTCCTTCACGTGCTTACACTCCTCACTAAGTGGCTTGTAATCACTCGCGTATTCCTCCTCCCCCTTCTTTCCAGCCCGGATTGGCGTCGGAACCGCGACTCCCGGATAGTCCACTAGATTCCACAAGCTGGTATATGTCCAGTAGAACGCCGTATCGTGTGCAGATGCCGGCCCTACAAAACCTGGGCCGATAACGATATCCACGTCCTGTTCGTTCCAGCTGTCGGCGAATGCCAGGCGGTATTGGTCGCGAGCAAAGCGCTGATCGTTGACTTGTTCGGCGTCTAGCACGCCATGGGGTTCGGCATCGGCCCAGATCCAGGAGCTGAGAGGCAGCACAGGTTCGCCAGTTGATTCAACGTCGTCTTTCACTTTCTTGCCGCCGCTGGGCCAGTACATGCGTCGGACTTTCTTCCAGCCTTCGGACGCATTGTAGGGTGTAAACGGCTTGACTTGGATAGCAGAGGAGTGTTCTAGAGAGGCAAGGCGCTCGCGGGCCCATGCGATAGCGCGTTTGACTGGCGGTTGTGGGTCGATGAAGCCGTCGTTTTGGATGATGCCAATCTTCAACGGTCTCTTTGTCTCGGTATTGACACCTGTCCATGGTATTGGAAGAACCTTGGGGTCCTGCAGATATGGCTTCTGGCTCAAGACAGACGTCATGAAGAAATCCATATCTCGTATACTCCGAGCAAATGGGCCTGTGCTAGCCAAGATCTGGAGCTCGGCAGAGGACGGATAATCGAGAAAGTCCTTTGTTGGCAACGTGCAAGAAGTAGTCTTGTAGCCATATATACCGCAGAATACTGCAGGGCCTCTTATGCTACCTCCGATATCTGTGCCAACACCAAGCACTGATCCTTTCATTGCGACCAAAGCAGATTCACCACCAGATGAGCCTCCAGCACTAAGGTGAACGTTGAAGGGATTCAAAGTACGACCGTAATGCGACGTCGACTCTAGATGCATGATAGCTTGCGGTTGGTTCGTCTTGCAATAGAATACCGCACCCATACTTCTCAGCAATGCTACCATGTGGCAGTCCTTCTCGGTGAACCGCAGACTCGCCAATGATCCTTGAGATGCATACGTGCCAGCGATGGGCATATGCTCTTTGATACTGATAGGCACTCCATGCAACGGACCGATTGTCTTTCCATTCTGCTGCTGATAGTCATCTAGCTCTTGTGCCCTTTTGATGGCCTCATCCATGAACCACTGCGTTAAGCAACATGTCAGTTGATGTGCGATGATGGCGCGCTTGGAAAAGGCAGTGGCCACTTCGACTGCAGTCAACTTGCGAGCGGCGATGGCCTCAGCCAGCCCTACCGCATCGTACTTCTCAGTGATTTCAACCTCGGTGGGTGTGAGTATTCCGCATGTGACCGGTACTCCCGACACATCTTTGGGTGGCTTCGAGATAAGAGCGGAAGATAGTCGCAGTTCTTGGGGGACCTTATTCGCAAAGGCTTCAAGTAGTGCAGTACGCTTCTTCTCGTATTCCGGTGTACCTTGCGGCAAAGCTTTTGGTTCAACAATGGCGAGAGGGGAGGGGTGAACAGCCATGTTGGAGGAGTGAGATGTTTGATTGGGAAAACCTTATGCGAAGCCCACCGTGTGAAGCTTCACTGCTATCTTATCTGCTTGGGCATTTGGCTCCGGCATTACCGAGGCTACCCACGTCGAAGGTAAAATATGTAAGCCGTAACGTGAAGAGGCATCCCGTGGCCATTTCCCGGGACCTCGCTGCCTGGAGTATTGAGGGGCAGTGATGCATGTACGACGGAGCTGATAATGACATCACTATATTACCGCTCTCAAAGTACGTCTCAAAGTCGAGCACGAAATGCCCATGTCTGTAGAAATGTAGTCATAAAATCCCTACGATGAGCTGATAACAAGGTTGGTGTTGAGGCGTGGAGAGATGCCATAAAGTAACGCTCGCGTCACCATACATTGCCCCGCATGGGCTCTTTACTGGGTTTCCCCTACAACTACCCCAATGACCGGCGTGTTGTATCCAATGAAAATATCCTGTTCACTACGTATTATCCCCCGCCTTGAAATCCGGTATCTTCGACGTTGTCTCCATCGCGTGGACCTGCCGTTTACGGAAGACGTGCAGGTGGCGGGCCGCAGGCAAGGAGATAGCCAGCTTGCAACTGTGCGGCTATCTCAAAATCTATCTATGATGTCGTCTTCTCGCGCAAGGAAACAATAGATATGAGATGGCGATAGAAGATATGTAATAGGACCAGCCCCGGAGTGATCATCAACACGGCAGGGTATCTACCGTACTCCAACACTACTCCAAAACCAGGCACATGCAACCCCACTCTTGTATGATCATGTAGATGGGAGTCCGCCAACGCCCCGTGAACCCAACATTTTCTACATCAATTGCTCACCTCGAGATCCAAAGTCGCCACAGTGGTTGACACGGGTGATATGGTCGAGATGGCCAACGTCCCAGGAACGGTCCATCTCGTCGACCTAGACCATAGCATGCAAGCCCGCCATGCAGGTGATGGAGAAATCATACTCAACCCAGCACCTTCCAACGACCCTGATGATCCCCTCAACTGGTCTCCGCGCCGCAAACTCATCTCCACGATATCTGTCAATCTGTACGTAGTGCTAATCCTTTTTCGCGCTGTCGAGCAACCCCCATACTAACAACGGCAAAGATATACATGGATGACAGGTATCGCAGTATCAACCGTATATTCGGTCCTCGTGCCCCTCTCAGAAGCATCGGGCGTATCGGTATCGACGCTGAATGAGGGCACGGGATACATGTTCTTGTTCCTGGGGTGGAGTTTACTATTCTGGCAGCCGTTTGCCCTGCGATATGGCAAACGGCTTACATTCCTGCTCTCTATTATCGGAGCCATTGGAACTAGTATATGGAGGTAATGCTTCCGCCTTTGCGTCGCAAACAAACACACACGCGAGTGCTGACCCTCATCCACAGTGCGCACGTCAAGAGTAACGGTGAATGGATAGCCCGATGTATACTGACAGGATTCTTCGTTGCGCCCGTAGAAGCGTTGCCAGAAATCTCGGTCACTGACGTTTACTTTACACATCAACGGGGGTATTATATGGGATTCTATGCGTTTTCACTCGCGGGAAGCAATTACTTTGCGCCAATCATTAGCGGGTTTATCTCGGAAGGACAGGGCTGGCAGTGGGTGTTTTATTGGCCAGCCATCTTCCTTGGTTGCACATTCGTGTTTCTGTTTCTTCTCATGGAAGAGTCGAATTATACGCGCAAAGTCGAGGGTGTGTCTGTCCGATCGAGCTCGACTCATGCGGGCGATGCAACCAAAGTCGACGAAGAGAAGGCTGAAGCGAATACATCACAATACACTGCCGCGAGCGATGACATTAGAGGCGCCTCTACCAAAACCTTTGCTCAGAAATTGTCGGTTTGGCAACCTTCACCTGGATCAAACGTCTTGGAGCACGCTAAGCGTAGTCTGATGTATCTCGGCTGGCCCGTCATTTTTTATTCGGGTTTCAGCTACGGGTCCTACCTGATCTGGTTCAACGTCCTCAATGCCACCGCGTCCATTATCCTTGGCGGCCCAGGCTACGGCTTCAAGCCCTCCATGGTCGGCCTGAGCTATGTATCCTGCTGCATTGGCGTCGTTTGTGGAGCGCTCTTCTCAGGACGCTTGAGCGACTGGCTGACGATCAAACTTGCGCGAAGAAACAACGGTGTAATGGAGGCTGAGCACCGTTTATGGCCATTCGCAGCATGTGTAATCATGGTGCCGGCTTTCTTGATCCTGTGGGGCGTTGGAGCAGCACATGGTATCCATTGGTTTGGATTGGTATTTGCCATGGGCTGTGTTGCGTTCACGTCGTCTGTTGGTGTCACAATCAGTGTGAACTACATGATCGATAGCTACCACGATATCAGTGGGGACGCCATTGTGACGGTGATTCTGATCCGCAATACCATGTCTTTTGCGATTAGTTATGGGTGAGTTTTCGATCCGCTAGTCGTGTTCGCTGCTAATCGTGCACAGTATCACCCCATGGTTAAGGAATTTGGGCTATCAGAATTGCTTCATCTCTGCGGCTTTTGTCGGCATGGCTGCATCAGCAGTCTTCCTTGTCATGGTCAAATATGGCAAGGGCATGCGCGTTAGGAGTAGTAGCAAGTACTATAGCATCGCCAATGCTGACAAGGGCATGTTGATGTAGTATGCTAGGCCGAATGTTATTGCTTTACATAGGCGCGAGAGTCGCATCAAGGAGATCATGGATAGCATTTGGAGTATTTTCCTCAATCCCGTAGCTGTCGGCAGTCTGTAAGACCTCGTGTTGGGTGGCCTTTTATGGTGTGATCAGTCTTTCATTCAAATGCTTGGGGTACTACACGTGGCCCAGAGGAAACGTCCAAGAGATGTTATTCTGTCCTTCTGATCATGTGCTCTGATTGGAAGCTTTATCTTCGAATGAAAACCTTTGGCGAAAAGCTACGCGAGCAGATGAAAGTTGACGTATGAGAGGATAGGATGGTCTCGTAGTAACCCATAAAAATGTGCAAGCGGCGCTTCGCACAAGCTCTTGACACGAACGACGTGCACGAAGCGTATACACCGGCGAACTGGATGACTGCGACCGAAAGGAAGCCCGAAGCACCAGAACAGGTTCCTTGTGCTACACGGATCATCGCACATCTTCAGTGCCCTGACAACAGTGTGTTCGCTCACACGCAATAAAAAGTCATTTGGAAATCATGTGGTATGTACCGCTTCTATGACACCGCCTGCGCAACCGAAAAAAATGCGCAGCCAGCTCTAATGAAGCACTTGGTTCCTTCTCCGCAGCGCTATATCGCAATCACCCAATAGGAAGACTCGGGTCGCATCGATACAAGACGTAAAGATGCGGATGAGATGGGTGGTTGAACTGTCTGATGGTGCGTGAGGAAACAGAAGAGAAGAACGCGACAAATTTTCAAAGTGATGGAGATGATGCTTGGCGCGCTAAACCACGGCGGGGTTGGCGTAGATGGTCATCCCGAGGCTTCTGCACGCGAGCGCCACCTCGCTATCCTTGTCCATCACCAGCCATGCCGTACCCCGCCCCTGCACTCGTTCTGCTGGCCGCGAGGGCTAGTGGATAATTCACCCTACATTTAAGACTACGATATGACTGCTGGCACAGCAGAGCTGGCACCCTCCGGAACCTGTGTTCCTCCAAAAGATGCAGATATCGAGTACATTGGTGATAACCTCTTCCAGCTAAGTCTGACTAGGGAGAACAAGGCGGAAATATTTGAATATGGCAAGTCCAAGCTCGACGAGGGGCAGCCTGAAGCAGAACTCATGCTTCGAAACCTCACGGCGTGGTGCCCCAATGTCGCCGCTCGGTTCTCTCCGCGCTCATCTGCGACCATCCTAGACACTCCATTTCGCCTGATCTTTCCGAATGATGATCGGGCTGGATTCGACAATGGCCTCTATGTACGCCAGTATCTGGCAATCTCATATTGCTGGCATTCAGACAACTTTCCGTATCCACAGTACACGCCCCACGACCACTGGCCGTTCAGCAAGCCTATCGTAGACGCTATTCTCAGCGAAAAAGGCCATGCTCGCGAGGGCATATGGATCGACCAGATTTGCATTGATCAAACTAGCTCCGTCGATAAGCAGAAATCGGTTGCTGCCATGGATGTCATATACCGTTCCTGCAGACGGTTGTTGGTCCTGTTAGAAGATGTGGAGCTTACCGAGGTAGAGGCGCGCTTGAGCGAAACGTACAATGTACACATAATGGCCTCGGACCGTAGCTGGTTGCCCGGACCTGAAGCAAGAGCCGACTTCGTATCCTTTTACGAAAAGGTCAACAGAGCGCGGTGGTGGACTCGCGCTTGGTGTCTGCATGAGTTCAATACAAATGAGCCTTGGTCTGACCAGCGACAGTATGATCTCCGACGCAACGCAATGTTCATCATGAATGGTCCAAAAGGATCGACTGTGAAGATGAAGTGGATCAGTCTGCAGCTCATCATGTCCTCTGCGTTGGACTTGCTGCCCATCGAGGCCAAGTTTGGCTCTAAATATTTCGAAGGCTGGGCAATTTTCACGGGCTTCATCCCCCAGAATGCTTCCCGAGCAGGAGACGATAACACTGTGTGGAGGCCGAGCATCATGTCTGGATACAACGGTGTGGGGAAGAAGGGATGTCAGAATCCCGCTGATCGTATCAGTATCATGCTCAATATGGGCAAGCGTGCATTGGCATATACTGGGGAAGAGTTGGATAGCAGGGAAGATGTTCTATACTTCAGTGCACTCCTGGCGCTCGCTGCAGGAGAATCATATCCATTGAGTATGATGGACGGCAAGCCACTCGCTCTAAAGGGTAAGGCCTCATGGTTATCTCGAGGTATTACAAACGAAGAGACAGTAATCCCTGCATTCCGGCTAGGGGGTGTTAGCGGAATTCATCGCATATCGGAGCAAGATATCGAACTCGATGTGATCTTTTTCAACAGACCCTCAGTAATAGTAGGAGATGGAGACAGCCTTTTGCCCACTTACAACATATTCCCCGACGTCATACCGATCACCTACCCGGCCATGCAGTTTACTGAAGATATCCCAGGGACTCGATCAGCATATTCGCCAGAGACTCAGTCAGCCAGCGATAATGACCAGTATCGACGTAGGTTTCTCGCTGCCTGTATTATGAATGGTCGTGATTTCACAGCCAGGCTATGGGAGCAGCTCAAGCGCGATGTTGTGAAGCCCAACTATAATCAGGGTGCACACAAAGACCTTGCGCCCAATCCGGAACTGCGGGAACCGGCGCAGCGGCTACTTGAGGAATTCGGCACACCTACAACTGAGAACATCCCGTCACCTTCAGCCCTCGATTTAGAAGAGGCGACGTTCTTCTTGACTTGGGTGACGGACCCACGATCCATGTATTACATCAGCTTTACACTGCCAGTTCGCATGCAATGCACTATAGATGGACGCGAGGCAATCCTGACGGCCATGTTCAGGAATGACCACTTCACAAAAGGTCCCTTTGAGGAGCTCCGTGTAGCTATACCGACAGATTTGCTTGGCGCAACTTGTATTCCACTGAGGCTTTGGGTTCTGCGGCCGGTGAAGAAAGACGGTGATATCATGAGATGGAGAATTGTGGGAAAGGCCATGTTACTTGGCGAACCAGATTTGATGGAAGAACTAAAACTAAACGGCGACAAGGAAGACACAGCAATTTCAATCGAGAGGATAATTGTAGAAGGCTGAGCTTATGGGCCTACCAAGAGTAGCATCGCTTATCTCTAAAGTCCGCAATGTGTCGCCACTTTTGCGCAGTACGCTGCGTTGATCTCAGTGTCATCTCATTTCTCGAACTGCGCCGCGCCCAGGGTACCCTTGAGATCCATCTTCAAAAGTCCCTCTTTTTCAATCTCCTCTTTTCTTTCGACCAGCTCCTCAACATCCCAATTTGCGCTCACAAATCTCCCGCCCAAGAACCCCCTATCAACACCTTCCCAGCCAGCAAGCCATACGCCAACGCCACCGACAAGCTCTGGTGTATCCAAGGCAAATCGTTTGAACGTGCCTATCACCATCTCGGTATTAACAATGCCCGGATGGAGAGCCACGGCAACAACATTCGGATTCTCAGCCGCGACATATGTCATGAGTTCGAGGACAGCGAGCTTCGATATACCATACGCGCTGAGCGAGGGGAAGACTTCATAGGCGGCGCCTGTAGTGAGTGTTATAATTTTCGCAGGGGTCTCCGGAGTGGGGAGCTGGTGGAGAAAAGACTGCGTCATTAGGAATGTGCCTCTGATATTGAGTGTCTAGACAAGCTAAACGTCAGTCTTTCCTTGATGATTGTGCGCATATACATATGCAGAGAAAGATGAAAAGTTTACCATTTCATCCCACCAGCCTTGTTGCTCCACATCCTTGACCGGCCCCATCGCTTTGAGGATACCGGCATTATTCACAAGCACGTCAGCGTGACCGTACTTGTCCTTTACCTTTTCGAACAGCGAGGCCACTGATTCCGGGCTGCCAATGTCGGTCGGAACAGCGAGCGTCTCGACGTGAGGATGGGACTGCGCGACAGACGCCGCCACTTCGTTTAGCTTTTCCGCACCGCGGGCAACGAGGACGATGGCCTTGGCGCCTGCGGCTGCAAACGACGGTACAAATCCCTGGGGTGGGCTGTCTTAGTTTCGGCAAGTGTGTCTAAACGAAGGAAACCAAAGTTCATTGGGTTAAGTACATACACGAGCCCCTAGGCCTTGACTGGCACCGGTAATTATGACGATTTTGCCCTTTTGGGAGAGCGAGGGCTGAGTGGGATCAACGGCAGAATACACATCGCGATGGATGGTGGGGACGAATTGCTGGGCTTTGGTGAAGTGATCGGTCGGGAGGTTTTCCATTTTTCTTTTTGGCTGGCTGTTCTTCGCAAATTTTGACAATGAATAAGGAGCTAGGCGATGGAGTATCTTGTGATGGTGTGCATAGCGTTAATCGTGGACATTTTATACAGTATGTACCTATGTAGGCCATACATGCCGTGACTTGTGGTACTACATGTTGGACAAAGGCAAGTCAGCATTACCGTGCTTAGTGCGCTGATTAATGTCTTTCCCATGGGGAGCTTAGCTAGACCAACGACGGTATATGCATTAACATGGCAGCAAAAAACTATTGGTGCACGCTTTCTTTCGCTGTTGCCTATTCAATGTACCCCAGGTACTTTGTCTAGACGGCACGTTCATCACTCCATTCTTGGCTCTTGATGTTGACCGTCGCTTAGCACATCCACAAAGAGGCTACGAACGCGCGACGAGGCTGAGCAGGGGGTGATTGAACCGCGGCTTCTGGCTGGTAGGTATATGCAACAACAAGGATGTCTTCTTTCCTAATCTAGCCTAGCTCTACTCTATCTCGCCCCCAAAATCTTCCAAGAAAACCGGAGGAGTATCCGCAGGCAGATAACTCATGGGATTGTGGTTTACAATCTGCATGACCTCGTCACGGATTAGCTCATCTGTGCCTGCAAAGATTTTATCAACCCATAGTACGCTCTTGACAATCTGCATAATCTCGTCCCATTCTTGCAGCTGCAGCCCGCTCATCAGGATGCCGAGCATAAATACGAATTGGCTCCTTTCGGCGAGATCTTTTGTTTCAATTGCGGCAAAATATATGACCCAGATGAGCAGTGGCTTCAGTTCGTTCCATTCAGTCATGGTCTTTGTGAGGACGACTAGAAGGTTGCGAGATATGGCGGATGTCCGTACTGGAGATTGGCCGAGTGCTCTCCAGAATGGCGATAGAAATAGGAGTGTCCCTAGCCTACAGACTTCTTCAATGACTTGTGCTCGATCGTTTCCATGGTGTGACGGCCGCATAGCTAGGAGGCGATATAGGGTCGGCTCCATCCAGCTACCGCTCGTGATGGCTAGCATCAGCTGCTTCTCGTTGAATGCCTGGTCAAGCGAAATAAGCTGAACTACATCATCGAATATAGTGATCCAGTCTAGGCTCATAGGTAGTTGCTGCTTCCACGTCAAAGACATAATATTGTTAGTCGGCCGCGGAGAGTTTGGTGGAGATCTCGAGTCTAGAATCCATTGCTGTGGCATGGGGACGATAGGCGGGTGATCTTGGTAAAAACTTCCAATAAGGTCTGCCCTGAATTTGGGTCAGTAAGCTGTTGCTGCGCGTTGGTTTTTGCTGAAACATTCTCACCAGCTCACTGTAATCCGGAGGTGCTCTTTAGTTATAGCATCGTATCCGCCTCTGAGTCCCACCATCCTTACTAGTGCGTTGCTATGTCTCTGCCAGTGTGTGAAATCTCCCAGTAGAGCCTAGCACGTGTTAAACATCCGAGTGTCCCAGTACAATTGGCTACTCACATTGTGTATCATGAAAGAAACTACCCCACATATCACCTCATCGCTCTTGTGCTTGTCTGGGTCTTTCATCATCAATGTCGTATGGCGCAGGGCTTTGTGATGATGCTTCAGTGCTACTGCATCATCTTGCGAAGGAAAATACCCATTGCGCTTCTGGAACAGAAAGTTTTGCGAGTTTGCCAGCATGTTGTGGAAGGCAGCCGCATCGCTTAGGCCAACGGGATACCAGGAGCCACGGAGTACTGAGGGATGATTATTGTCCTCAGTGCTGAAGACTGCATTAGGTCAATATAAAGGCAATCCACATCAGATAAAAAAGAACATACCGTTTGCAAGCAGTGCTCGATCGGAGTCATCGAGCTCTATGGGATAAAGGTTGAGTGGATCGAGCTGGCCGCCACCGAAACGATCAATATTTACGCGGCTCTCAGATTGGTCTCGGAACTCTAGGACGAGTTCATTGCGCGCCCGCTTGGTTTTTGGTTTCCTTCGCGCTTTGCCGACCTCAGTCATGGCTAGACGCCTGATGCGAAGCTGCGTCTCCTCATTCTTGAGGTCGTCAGGATGTTTGAGATTCACGAAACTGAAGCTTGGTTTTGTTGAGCGATCCATGGCACCGGCCGGCATTCGTTGTGTGCTTCTCGTCCACAGAGTTTTGTACCTATCTTTATACGCTTTGTGCCGGTGAGTACCACGGATAATGATGTCATCTTATATTGATACCGAGAGACATAGTTATGGCGATTCTGGGGGCGAGGTAACAGTAGAGCTGAATGTGGAGCCGGGCAATCGCCGAGCAGGGGCGTCATTTCCAAGGCTTCGGCAAGCCTCCAGACCAGTCAAACGCCAGCAACACCAAAGCGAACCCCGTGGAATCAGATTGTAAATTCAATCGTGGGCACATTGAAGATGAAGGTTGCAATGCGGACAAACGACGAAGCCGCAGCCGAGGGGCGTTTATACATTAGTAATGGCGATTGCCTTGTCATTCGTCTTAATAATCAACGAAAGGCTGGTCGGGTTGGCAGCCATTGGTCAGTCTTGATGGAAATTGCAACGTACAGCGAGCTATTCAGGTGCACATGGCTTTTCAACAAGTCCATCCATTCCCGCTTTTCGATCGTGAAACTGTTGTTGCATTCTATGGGAGACTTCGGGAAGACCGAACCCTGCACCAAGAGCAAATGCTATTTCTGGTTAGTGTGTCAAACGCCACGGAGAAATACCCAGCACAACGATGTTGCTTGTTGACACCCAGCATACGACCTCTGCGCATGTACTGAGATGTATATTCCACGTTGAGAAAGAGGTCAGCATCTTTAACTCTAAATGAAGCGCTTTTTATGCTCGCCCTTGAGGTGTGCGTTGAAGTCACATTGTACCACGTTGCTTGTCGCATCCGCCATCTAGGTCATCTACAACGCAATCTTACTGTTCAAAAGCATAGAACCCAATGAATGCCAGAAATGGTTAAAAGTCAAAGTAGGCTAATACTCAGAACACTATGGTGACTTTGGGGAAGCCAAAATTTATGGCCGTAGTCCTTCTTTCATAGCTCTTACGTAGCTCGTACCTCACACTTCATAGCAAGCGGCTCACCCCATCCATATACTTCACACGAGCGAGGAAAGTGAAGGACCTTGTGGAGTACATGGCTTGAGTATATGCGTGCATGGCAACCCGTCATACTTTCACAAGCTCGCGTACTACTCTACAATACGATGAACTGCAATAGAGCTTCCCGGTATGGGATCGTCCAAAATCATCACGGAAAATTTGCTTGTTGGGGTGTTTGTTTATTACAAAGTACACTTGGTACGAACTGGCTGATATATGGTCTCAGTAATCGTAAGCATTGGTCCTTGTTGATTGTACAAGATGGTCCCGTATGACCGGTTGTAAAAAGAGAATAGCGCAACAAAGCGAAGAACAAGAGAAATTTTTAATCGGCCCTATACAGCGGGTAGCTAGAACACTTGTACGTGCCTGAAAATTCTAAGCCTTAGCACGCCTGGGCGCACCTAGGTAGGCTTAGGGTAGTCTGGCACGGTCGTGGGGATGCGATTCATGACACCGATATACGCCGCATCCCCGCATTGGCAAGTTACTTATC